>OOCH01000361.1_pt1 | contig 49428 bp, 33 predicted proteins | sample 1671641 | NCBI WGS metagenome assembly OOCH01 (sample SAMN06348177, study PRJEB24527) | human gut metagenome | biome: human gut; feature: ankylosing spondylitis patient; material: feces | host: Homo sapiens | place: China | collected 2015-10
CGCTGTGCCATGGTATCGCGGAAGCTTCTGGACCGCATCCGCGCTGCTGCCCGCGCCCTTCATCGTCACGACGTAGATGCTTTCCGCCTTCTGGTCACCGTGGGTCATCAGGCGTTCGCGGACGACAAGGCGCGCACCGGCTTCCAGCTCCGCCGTCGTTGTGCGGATGGTGCTGTCCACGCCGCGAATCTGCACCATTTCCATCTCCATGCTGCTGCCCTGCGCCAGATGCACCTCCGTGCCGGGATTCAGCAGGCGCTTGCCCGCGCCGTCGCCCGAACCGTAGTGCTTCTCGACGTAGCGGACGTGCGCGTTTTTCTCCACAAAGAAGCGGTGCAAGCCGTCATGCTGGGAATCCTGTGAACCGCAGTTGTCGATGCCGCAGCCCGCGACAATCAGCACGTCGCTGCCCTCGCCGATGTAGAAGTCGTTGTAGACCATTTCCTTCAGGCCGCTTTCGCTCAGCACGACCGGAATGTGCACGCTCTCGTTGACCGTGCCGGGCTTGATGCGGATGTCGATGCCGGACACATCCGTCTTGGACTCGATGCTGATGTTCGCCGTCGTCTGGCGCGACGCCAAATGCCCATTCGCGCGGATGTTGTACGCGCCCTCCGGCACGCCGTGCAAATCCGCCACTTCTTCCAGAAGTCTGCGCTGAACAGCCGTAATCTTCTCGCTCATCAGCAGTTGCCCTCCTTCCCGGTGGTCTTTTCCAATTGTGCGCACGCGCTGACGGCGGACGGCGTGCCCAGCAGCGTCGGCAGAATCGCCACGACGGTCAGGGCAATCAGCAGCGCACGCCGGACGTGGTGCGGCTTCGTCATGACTGCCCGCTGCTCTGCGCGTTCGGGTCGAAGAGGCTCATCAGGTGGGCGCTGCTGCTTTCGAGGGTTGCCATGGCGCTCTTGATGGCGGACAGGTCATCCGCCGTCATTTTGTCGGGCTTGGCGCGCCCAATCAGATGGCGAAGGGCAGCTTCATCGTCCTTGACGCGCTTCTTCTCGTCTTTGTCCAGCTGCTTGCTGCACTGGTTCAAGGCAGCGCTTACCTGCGCCAAAAGGTGCTGCGCCTGATTGATGGTGTCCATCAGGTCGCTGCGGAAAGCGTCCTGCGCGGCGTACTGCTCCGCATCGCGAATTGCCTGCTGAATTTCATCCTCGCTCATTTTGTTGTCGGCAGTGATGGTGATGGATTGGGCGCGTCCAGTGTCTTGGTCGCGCGCGGAGACGGTCAGGATGCCGTTGGTGTCAATATCGAACGTGACCTCAATTTTCGGCACGCCTGCCATTGCGCGGCGGATGCCCTTCAGACGGAACTTGCCGATGCTCTTGTTGTCCCGCGCCATCGGGCGCTCACCCTGCAGGACGTTGATTTCTACTGACGACTGGAACATGCCCGCCGTGGTGAACACTTGCTGATAGTGCACAGGCAGGGTGGAGTTGCGCTCGATGACGCGGGTCGCGACGCCGCCGACCGTCTCAATTGCCAGCGAAAGCGGGGTCACGTCCAGCAGCAGCAAGCCCGTGGAGTTCGTCAGCGTCGTGTGTTCATTCAGCGTGTCGCCTTGAATCGCCGCGCCCTGCGCCACGCATTCGTCGGGGTTGATGCTCTTGCTCGGCATGATGCCGGTCAGCTGGCGCACCTTCTCCTGCACGGCGGGAATGCGCGTCGAACCGCCGACCAGCAGCACCTTGCCCAGCTCGCTGGCGGCAATGCCCGCGTCGCTGAGGGCGTTGCGGACAGGACCTTCCGTCCGCGCAACCAAATCCGCCGTCAATTCATTGAATTTCGCGCGGGTCAGCGTCTGCTCCAAATGCACCGCCTGACCGCCGACTGTGCTGATAAACGGCAGGCTGATGGTGGTCATCTCGGTGACGGACAGCTCCTTTTTCGCCTGCTCGGCGGCTTCCTTCACGCGCACCATGGCCGCCAAATCGCGGTGAAGGTCAGCGTGATGTTCCCGCTGGAAAGCATCGCAGACGAAATTCACGATGCGCTCGTCGAAGTCATCGCCGCCGAGGTGGTTGTCGCCGCACGTCGCCAGCACTTCGATAACACCCTCGCCAATTTCGATGATGGATACGTCAAACGTGCCGCCGCCAAGGTCGTAGACCATGATTTTCTGCGGTGCGCCGTTGTTCAGGCCGTAGGCAAGGGCGGCGCTGGTCGGCTCGTTGATGATGCGGCGGACGTTCAAACCCGCAATGCGCCCCGCGTCCTTCGTCGCTTGACGCTGGATGTCCCCGAAATACGCCGGGACGGTAATCACCGCGTCGGTGATGGGTTCGCCGAGGTAACTTTCCGCGTCCTGCTTCAGCTTGCGGAGAATCATGGCGCTGATTTCCTGCGGCGTATAGCTTTTCCCGGCGATGGTCTTGCGCCAGTCCGTGCCCATATGGCGCTTGACGGACGCAATCGTGCGGTCGGCGTTGACTGCTGCCTGACGCTTCGCCGCGCTGCCGATGAGCCGCTCGCCGCTGTCGGTGAATGCCACGACGGACGGCGTTGTGCGCTCGCCCTTATCGTTCGGGATGATAATCGCGCTGCCGCCCTCAACCACGGCGACGCAGCTGTTGGTGGTACCCAAGTCGATACCGATGATTTTGCCCATAAAGTTACACTTTCTCAAGGAAACTGATTCCTTGACCTTTTGCGCGATTCAGTTGCGCGCATTGCATACAGTTTTTTGTGTTGCGCAGGGGATTTCACTCCGCAGAGGCGAACCCCCTGCAACAAAACAAATCAAGTAGCATAGGAAAATTCCGCCAAATTAAGGGGATTGCCACAGCTTCTTAATAGCACCGGCAGCAAAGCGGACAGAACATCTGCAAAAAGCACAAGCTCATGCACAATTTCGACGGATCCATCGCCCAAGTGTTGTACCCGGACGCATTCGTCTGATACGTCTGCCCTGCCTGCTGATACTGCCGCAAAAGCGCCTGATACGTCGCATTGTTCGGGCTGAGCTGCACCGCGCGCTTCATGTGTTCCAGCGCCTGAATCTGATTTCCCGCGCCGTGGTTCGCCACGCCGGACAGGTAGTACCAGCGCGCATTCCGCCCCGTGCTGGGGACGTTCTGCAAAATGGAACACGCCGATGCGTACCGTCCGGCGAGAATATCGCGGATGGCAGCGCGAACCGGCTCGGAATCGCCCGCCTGCTCCTGCGGCGGGTTGACCTGCGTCTGATAGCCGCCGTAGCTGCCGTAACCGAATCCGCCGAAGAAGTCGCCGAACGGGTCATAGCCACCCTGCTGACCATACGGATTGCCCTGCTGCTGTCCGCCGTAAAGCTGTCCGGCACTTCCACCGCACAGCCCACGCCGTCCATGGCATACGGTTTCAGCTGAAAGTCTGCCTGCTCCACCGCCGGGCTTGTCTCTTCTGCCGCAGAGGTTTCAGCCGCCGAAGACGACTCGTTCTGTTTCGCCGAGGTGTCACGGGCGGCAGTCTGTGACTTTCCGCATCCGGTCAGCAGCAGCGCAAACGCCGATGCCACGGCAAGGACGCCTGTCCAGATCGTGTTTTGTTTCATGTCAGATCTTCCTCTCATTTTTTTCAAAATATTTTTACCACAAAGATAACATATATATCTTACCATATCTCTTTAGAAAAGTCAAGATAATACAAAAAACGGCTCTTCCGCTCCGAGAAGAACCGCTCGTTCTGTTTGTATTACGCCTTATCCCCGATCCGGCAGCGTATCAATGATATGCGCCAGGAACTGCATCAGCAGAATGGCGTCCGTACCGTTGATCTCGCCGCTGACATCGCAGTCTCCGTTGCTCCGCTGCTGGCTGTCGAACGATACTGCACCGGAAACCGCCTTATTCAGCAGTACAGCGTCTGTGATATCCACTCTGCCGTCTACATTCACATCTCCGTAGAGGATGCTCTGTACTGCCGCTGTGGTGGTTGTGGTCCCCGAGGAGACTGTCGTCTCTGTGGTGGTCTGCCCAGATGCACCGACCCGGATCGAACCGCCCACCGTCAGCGGCACGCCCGACAGCCCGGTGAGATTGTCCGTCCAGCGGGCATCCTTGCCGCCGGCAGAGCGTGCAGACAGGTTCACCACATAGACATCCCCGTCCTCTGCATCCTCCGGCAGACGGAACCGGACATAGCCGATCTTTCCGGCAGGCACATTTCCGCCGGCGCTGTTCGCCCACCAGATAAAGCGGTCACCCTGTCCGGCAATGCCCATGCCCTTATCTGCGCCGCTCTCCACATAGGTCAGACGGCTGTCCCAGGTGATGCCGAAAGCGATGGTAGAATACGACCGGTCTGCGGAAATGGGCAGCTCTACGATGTTATCTTCTGCCGCCAATTCTTCCGGGGTCACGGTAACATTTCCCACGGAAACGGTCAGATTCTTTCCCGGTGCGGCAGAGGTTGTGGTCTCTGTGGACGTTGTTACAGATGTAGTTTCCGTGGTCTGTGTGGTGGTGTGGTCTACGATCTGGATAGAACCGTTGCCGGTAGTAATGCCGCCGGAAGTGCCGTCAGAACGGTTCCAGCCGCTGGATGCGCCTGCCAGCACATCGGCATAATAGGTATCCCCGGCAGCCGCACTCTCCGGCAGCTGGAAGGTGATCCAGCCGATCTCGCCGCCGGGAACATCCTCGCCGGTCAGACTGGAAACGGAATAGCTGGAATAACCGTCACTGGACGCAGACATTACGTGACAGCCCTTGATCTCACAGCCCACCTGTTTCAGCTGGCTGTTTGTCTGGACGGCAAACCGGAGCGAGGAGAACGAATCCGGCACATACAGGGGCAGCTTGACCCGGTACTGGTTCTTCTCCAGATCCTCCCGGCTGATCTGTACATCCAGCAGTGCCACGTGGAGTTTCTGCGCCTCTGCGGTCGTGGTAGTGACTGTGGTGGAAGTCTCCGGCGCAGAGGTAGCGGTAGTCACTGTTGCAGAAGAGGTGCTGCCGCCGGTAATGGTGATGGAAACACTGCCGCTGCACCGGATGCCGCCGGAATTACCGCTGGCATCTGACCACTGCATCGTCTCTTCTGCTGTGATCTCCAGCGTATAGACATCGCCCGGCTGTGCATCTTCCGGCAGGCGATAAGCGACAACGCCTGCGTTTCCTGCCGCAATGTCACCTCCGGCGGTTCCCTGTACCACACACGTGGTACGGGAACCGATCAGACTGCTGTGTACACTCGACAGTGCGCCAAATCTTGCGCCGTCAAATACCAGCCGCTCATCTGCGTTCACGCTGAACTGAATCTTGTTAAAATCTCTGGAGGCATACACCGGAATATTGACAATATAATTTGCCTTTTCCAGCTCTTCCAGTGACAATTCTACATTGTGAAATGACAGGTAAAGCTCGTCATCCGTCAGTTCCGGGCGTGTTGTCGTCTGAGATGCCTCTTTCACGGTCACTTCTGCGGCATAATCTGTACCGTTTACCGATGCGATAACAGATGCAGTGCCTGCGGATACTGCCGTCACGGTATTGCCGCTGACCGTCAAAACAGAGGAATCGGAAGAGCGCCAGCTTGCCGAAATCGGTTCTTCCGCAAGGAATCCCTTTTTCTGCTGATAGGACATTTCCAGTTCCAGCGTCTGTGTTTCACCCACTGTCATTTCCTCCAGCCCCTTCGGCTGAAATGTCAGATCCGCAGTTTTTACCTCGATCTTCTGCACACAGTCCCCATAGGTGAAGTCCAGGGAATTTCCGGAACCGACAGAATTATACTCCGCACAGGTGGTATTCGGATACCGTGCCAGCTTGGTATAAAATGTGCCGATGCCGACCCGGGTGTTTTTCGGGTCGATCATGCTGGTATAGTGTCCGGTGACACCGCCGGTGTTGTTCAGATAGTCCGATTTTTCCTCGTACCACTGTTCGATACCGTCCAGCACGTTCTTGCTGTAGTTCCACGCCAGACACTCGCCGAACGAGCGCATCCCGTTAGGCGAATAGATGTTGAAACAGCTGTTTCCGTTTGTGCGGACATGACCCATGGTCTGAGAACTCTCTGCCGCACGGATTCGTGCAATGTATTCCAGGTCATCCGACCACTGGATCGGCACATAGTCCGAGGAGGTCAGCGCTGCGCCGGTGCTGGGATTGGGATAGCCGTTGTCGCACGCCTCTTTCCGGTAACTGTTTATCAGTTCCAGCGCCTCGCTGATCTGCTGGATATACGTACCCGGTATGCCCACCAGCGTGGTGTCCGACGTGCCTTGGGTCACGTCGGTCTCCAGCACAGGCAGGGAAGTTTCCGCATTTACCACGCTGTGCAGCGACAGCCCGGTGACCAGCAGAACCACGGACACCACTGCCGCCGCCATCCGTCTCAGCAGACCGGCGCCGCTGTGGGTATCCCCGGCAAGTCTTTGTTTGGTTTTCTCCATCTTCATTCTTCTCCTTTTCCTGACGATCTGCCTCTTTCGGCAGAACTGGTATTTCCTCTTGTTGTCCATTATATCATACTGAAAATAATGAAATGTAAACTTTCCATTTCTATTCAGCGTATTTGGCGATTTTTGGCGTTCTACACAAAGAAAAAAAGCCGCTACGGGTGACTTTTTACAAAGGCGACACCCACAGGCGGCGTTATATTGCGATATGTTCCGGAAATGCCGGGAGCGTATCCCCGGGCGAGACACAGCAGGAGACCACATGACCGCTTTCCAGCCGGAACTGCCGGAACTGCCAGCCGTCCGGGTGTGCCGTGACCGTTTCGCCGTCCAGGGCAAAAACCGCCGTGTGGAGCGGATAGGAAATGCCGATTCCCAGCGCCTTGACAAAGGATTCTTTCAGCGTCCAGAGCCGGAAAAAGGATTCGTCCGGCACGGGGCTTTCCAGCACAAACCGGGATTCATCCGGCGAAAAAGAGCGGTGCAGCACGCCGGGCCGCAGAGGACGGATGGATTCGCAGTCCACCCCCAGGACGGCATCAGAGATGCCGCACGCCGCCAGTCCACGGCAGTGGCTGAGGTTAAAACAGATCTCCGGGTGCGCCGGAAAATAGGGCTTTCCATGAGAATCCCGTGCGATATCGGGTAAGGGCATATGGTAAATGACCTCTACTGCATGGGTAAGGAGCGCATAGGCGGCGGCGTGTTCCAGAGATTTTTCATGTGTGGGGAGCTGAGCGGTGAATAGGCGCATAGCGGCTTTTTCCTTTCAGAATGCGGCGGGATTTTGCGGCGGGTCGCCGCTGACCTTTCGCCCCAATTTAACGTTCAAAAAAGGGCAGCGTCACGGCAGGCAAGCTGCCTATGACCCCTCCGGGGGATTTTTGTTTAGAAAACTCGATATCTCGATATAAGGCTCCTCTGCAGAGGAGCTGGCAAGCCGTAGGCTTGACTGAGGAGTCACACTGCCAATCGTGTAATACGTTGCCTTGCAGAACAAGGGTAGGCGAAAAGCTTTTCTTTTTTTGCTTCTTTTTTTCTTTTCAGTAAAGAAAAAAAGAAGAATAACTCTTGGGAGAACTTATTGGCAAGACAACTCCTCTACCCTGTCGGGCATCTCCTCTAGAAGAGGAGACCTTTTGCGTGGCAAACGCCGTAATAACAACATAAACCATCTGCACAAGAAATATCTTGAAAGTCAACATTACAAGTACAGGAAAAGGCAAACAAAGGCGTTTGCAAGCCTAAGGCGGACAGCGAGGCACGAGCGAATTCCGCCGAACGGTTTTTGGGAGTTGTCCCTAGGACAGTGTTTCCAGAAATTAAGGGGCGATGCGAGCATCGCCCCCTACATATCCCATGTCAGCATCCCAGCACAAGGCACACCCTAATTGATAAAATAATCCAGCACCGACCGCAGGGTCTCACTGGTGCTGTCCCGTGAAACCACATTCTGCACCATGACCGGATCGTCCGTGATGATACTGTCCACGTGGAGATTGCACAGACTGCGCACCTCCGACACGCTGTTCACCGTCCAGGCGAATATCTGCTTGCCCTGCTGGTGGGCGGCATTGACCACCTGGCTGGTGACGAACACCTTGTTCAGACTGAATGCGTCCGCATATTGCAGGGAGTAAAACTGCCCGTATGCCACGCTCATCAGATATCCGGTGCGAATATCCGGATTCACCTCTTTCACCTTTTTCAACGAACCATAGGAAAACGATGTCACATAGCAGGCATCCGTGTAGTGATATTCCGTGATAAGATTCGCCACATCCTGCTCCAGGGTATCCGAACCGTGCTTTGTGGGCTTGATCTCGATGTTCAGCTTTGCCCGTTTGTCCACAAATTGCAGTGTCTCTTCCAGGGTCGGGATACGTGCGTTGGCATACGCCGGGTCAAACCAGCTGCCGGCGTCCAAATCCTGGATGTCTGCATAGTTCACATCCCAAATGTCCTTGTTTACGCCGGTAGTGCGTTTCAGATTGGAGTCGTGCATCACCACCAAAACGCCGTCCTTGGTCTGCTGCACATCCAGTTCAATGAAATCCGCACCTACGGAAATGGCATCGGAAAACGCATAGAGCGTATTCTCCGGCGCATCCGCAGACAGTCCCCGGTGCGCCATAACGGTGGGATTCTGGAACAGCGCCAGCTGGAAATTCGCCTTGCCGGTGAACACGCTGTACACATAGGACAGGTTCAGCCCCAGGGCTGCCACCGTGAAACAGCCGGCAGTCACCAGCGCTGTGCTGCGGCGAATGGGCTTTGCGCTCCGGCTCAGAGGAATGGGTTCCGGCAGGGCCACCTCCGGCAGCTGGGCGCAGCGCTTTTCCAGCAGTGCCGTCAGATGCGCCATGCAGATGGGCGTTGCGAAGAACGAAAAGCTCCACAGCACCAGCTGTATCAGCAGTTTCAAAATGCGCATCGCCTGGGATGTGATGACATTGCTGTTTCCCGTCCCGTGAATCACCATCAGCACGCCCAGCATGATAAGGCATAAAAATGCCAGCAGCACTGCAAAATAACAGCAGTTCCACAACAGCACGGAGAAAAACGTTTTCCAGAAACGTCCACGTACCAGCTCGGCGCTGGCGGCTCTGGCACTGCGATAGCTGCACTGGTTCTGGGTAAACAGCACGCTGGAAAAGATCCAGCGAATGGAGAGCAGACAGCACAGGACGATCACCGCCACATAGATGGGCAGGAGAAATTCCTTTTTCGTCATATAATAGGCGAAAAAATCCGGGATTCCCATTGCGGTGAAAATACCGGAAGTCGCCGAAAACTGCATGAGCGGGATCAGCACCAGCAGGTGCAGCACCAAAAGCGGTCCGCCGCCCCGAAAAAAATGCACCAGGGAATGCAGTCCGGAGCGCACCATATGCCCCAGCGTGACCCGAACACCTTGCTGCCGGGGCTGGCGGAAACAGGTACAGACTGCCGAGATCTCGAACAGGGTATACAGCGCCGCCAGCAGAAGGATCACTGCGATCAGCAGAATGGTCCAGGGCGAACGGAGAAATTTCACCAGGTTGGATGTGGTGAGATAGTTCAGCTTTGCGCCACGAATAGCAAGCTGGATGAGTCCGGCACACGCCGGGGCGATCACCAGCACAGTCAACACTTTCCACAGCAGTTCAAACAGCAGCAGCGGTTTCCAGTGCGATGTCAGCCGCCGCAGTCCCACACGAAACTGATTCACAGCCATTCCTCCTTCCACAGAATTTGCAGGCAAAATGCGTTTGCCTTACCTTATTTAGTGTACCACAATTTTTTCGAAAAGTCAACGACAGCGCCGGCTGCGATGCTACAGACAATCACAGTATACCCTTTGCCGCTCATAAATTGCATGGAAACAACACGGCAAAATGAAAAAGCGGTGCAGGACAGGCTTTTGTGCAAGCCCTGCATCGCTTTTTCACAGATTGAAAAGAGAAAAATAAAGAAAAACAAGTGTGATAAAATCTTTTTTATTCGCCGCCCTAGCTGAGCAGTCCACGCTGCATTAACAGCTGCATCAGCAGCAGTGCGTCCCGGCTGTCCACATAGCCGTCACCGTTCAGATCGGCGCTCTGGCTCTCATCCCCGTCCGGGGCGACCTGTCCCACCAGGATCTTATTCAGCGTTACCAGGTCGCTCAGATCGGTCTGGCTGTCTCCGTTCACATCGCCGGAGGACTGGGTGTCTGCCGCCAGGACAGTGACCTGGCAGGAATACACCTGCCCTGCATACAGCACAGTGACTTCCGTCGTGCCGGTTCTGCCGCCGACCAGTTCGATCTGCGCAGCATTTCCGGTGGGAGAAACCTTTACCACATTGGGGTCAGAGCTGAGCCAGACGCAGTCCTCGCCGCTGCCGTCCGCCGGATAGAATTCCAGCCGGCTGGTCTGTCCGGCACGAATGGTAAGCGTCGTGCGGTTCAGCCGATTCCCACGAACCGTTGTGCTGTGACTTGTGGTAGTTGCCGGCGCAGTCGTTTCCGAAACTGTGGTTGTCGTCTCGGATTCTGTCGCAGTTTCCGTTGTCGTTGTGGTTTCTGTCGTTGTCTCTTCGGTGGTGAAACTTTCCGAGGTGGTCGTCTCCGCCGAAGTGGTAGTTTCTGTGGTCGATTCTTCCGCAGAAGTGGTTGTCTCTATGGCAGTTGTGGTTTCCGTGGTGGTTTCTGTTGTGGTTTCCGTGGTCTCTGCCGGTGTGGTTTCCGTGGTGTCCGGATTCGGTAGAATGCGGATAGAACCGGAGACCAGCGCCGGAGACGAAAGCGAGCCGTCGGCGGATTCCACCGTCGCCACCACGCCGCCTGCAGACAGGCTCACGCCAGAAAGGGTGATCACATCTCCTGCTTTCAGATCTTCACTGAGGCGCAGCTTGAGAACGCCCAGGTTCTTGTCCCAATAGACATAGCCGCTGGACGGGTCTACACAGTTGAACTCCAGCCACGCCTGGTCCGGGTCTGTGGTAAAGTCTCTGTTTACGCCCAGGACGGAAATATCCGTACTGTCCAGCACACTGGCGTGATCTACGCCCTTGTCCCACGCAACGCCGAAGGAGATGCCGGAAATGCCGCTGTTTCGATTTAATGTAATGGGGATATCCACCAGATAGCTTTTCAGCCACAGATTGTATTCGGTGATCTCCACATCGCCGATCTTCACCGTTGCCGCAGCAGTCAGCTCATCGGGGCTGACCAGCTTGATCGAACCCTTCTGCATATTCAGATCGCCGTATGTTCCCTTGGTGCTGACGATCATCATGCTGTCGCCCTCATCGCTGGTGTCCGAAGGGGTCAGAATGATCTTGTCGCCCAGAGAAATATCCGAGCGCACCCGGAACGTCAGCGTACAGAGTTCCGAACCGGTAAAGGCATCATATGTCCCACGATACAAAAATTGCAGCCATACGCCGTCATCGTTTTCATAATAGGACTCCATCATGCCCAGATTTTTGGTGTCGTCACAGGTACAGCTGACAATGCTCAGATCATTGGTGTCCCACTTCACGCCGAATGCCAGCTGGGTAAAGCAGCTGCCCTCGGTAATGGTGATCGGGACACAGAGACCAGATAGTCGCTGGACTCCAGATCCTCCATTGCCACGTTGATCTCCGGCAGCACCACCTTGCCGAAGGCAAAGGGATTGGCCGCCTGTGTGGATGCCGCCATGATCTTGCCGTCCTGTATGGTAAGCGTTCCTGCCGCACCGGAACGGTTTGCGACCGATGCGGTCTGTGTTCCGTTCTGCATACAGCCCGTGATGGCAAAAGACTGTCCGGGCTTTGCGGTGTCCGGAATCGTAAACCGCAGGGTACAGATCTCCGACCCGGTATAGGGCGTGCTGGAGATGACATGAATCCACCCCACGCCGTTTTTGTTGTCAATGGTCGGGATCAGAGACAGCCCTTCCGGGGTATCTCCCGACGGCGGCTCTGCGGTGACCTTGCTGGTGTCCCAGCGGAAACCAAAGACCATGTCACAGAATCCCGTATTTTTGGATGCTGTGACCGGAACTTCTACCATGTAGTCATGTTCGTCCAGATCACGCATACTGACCTTTACGCTGCCCAGCTCCAGGTCTACCTCAGATGCCACATCGTCCACAACGGTGATCGAGCCGGACACGATGTTGACATCATGCGCTTTCATGGACGGGTCTGTATACTGCGCCGGGTTTCCGGCATAGTCGCTGTATGCACCCTCTAATGTAAAGGTATCGCCCACTTTGACATCGCTGTTGAGCAGTGCTGTCAGCGAGCAGAGGTTGGTCTCCTTGCAGTCCGCCTCCAGGAACATCATCCAGATCTGCCGCTTGTCATCCGAAAACGTCAGCACAGGCAGCTGAATATCGCCGGTACAGCGTGCGCCTTGGACGGACATTTTTGTTACGTCCCACTTTACGCCAAACTGTAAGATCGAAAAACCGGTATTATTGGGCATAGTTACCGGAATTGTGACCTTATAATGATTCTGGATCAGCTGATCCAGCGGAATTTCCACGTTTCCGATATAAATATCTCCCATGTTTCCTTCTGTCTGGGATGTGGTCTCATCGACGGTCTCAAGATCGTCCACCGCCCACGCTGAAAATGTTTTTTCCCCTGCAAGCACAAATGTTGTTACTGCAAGCAATATTGCCGTAAAAATTGCCAGTATCTTTTTATGGATGCGTTTCATGATATATCCATCCTCTCCATGCAAAGTGGGAAAACGCACGAAATCTTCTCTTCTTATTATAGCACTTTTATATAATTACGTCAACGGTTTTTGCCACCATTTGTATAGTTCAACAAATAGGCATCCCACTTTTTGTGCGTTTGGTTCTTTTTGGTCGATTTTCCTTCTTATAGTCAGTGTACCATGATTTGCATATTTTGTCAATTGACGGAATGTATAAAACAAACCAAATGTACTGTGCAATTCTTATTTGAATTTATGGAATGGTCTGTAGATAAAGCGTGACGCACACAATCGTCTTTTACGGGAGGACAGCAAAAAGCCGCACCGTCTTCTGCTTGTACGCAGACCTACGGTGCGGCTTTTCCATGCGTTATTGTATATCCGTTCTATGCGCTCCGGATCACTGATTCAGATAAGACTTTACCAATGCCTGGAGCAGTTCATCCCGGTCAATGTGACGGATCAGCGTTCTGGCATTATTATACGTGGTTATGTAGGTGGGATCCTCGGAGAGGATATAGCCTACAATCTGATTCACCGGATTATATCCCTTTTTCGTGAGTGCATCATATACAAGCATCAGCGTTTTCTTCATCTCAATCTCTTTTTCATCACTGACAGAAAACGTCATCGTTTTATCATACATGAAAATTCTACCTCCTTCGGAACTTGAGTACTCTCTTATTATACCCGAAAACCATGCAATGTACAAGGGATTTCCCCTTTTTTTGCCGTTTTGCAATTTTATGCACCCGTTTTTTTGTGCAGTTTGACGAAACCAGCCGGATATTTCTTCCGCCCAGCCCTATGTAGCCGGGAAAAATGCGGTGCCGCACTTTTCCCGGCGGCTTTCACCGCACAGGCGGAATTCCTAGACTCAGCCCTCAGCGCCGCTGCGCTTTACGAAAGAATCGCAGTTGGTACATTCCGGAACTGTGGGATTGGACTCGTGGGTACCCACGCAGATGCAGTCCAGACCGCAGTAGTTCTCGTTGACCATGTTGTGCTTACACTGGGTAACGGAGCAGTGGATGTTGCTGTTCTTCTTTTTGATTTCCATGACGTTCTCTCCAATTCTAAAGGAAGTTACCGCCGGACCAATGCGCCGGACGGCACACTTTCAGTATGCCCGGAGAGCGCCGGGTTATACAAAAAAATTTGAAACAGCCTTATCCCTATTTCCCGTTTTCCTTTTTCCAGACCAGGTATTCCTCATACGTGCCCTGGCGGTCGATGCAGCCGTCCGGGGTGATCTCGATAATGCGGTTTGCCACAGTCTCCAGAATTTCGTGGTCGTGGGAGGACAGAAGAACAACGCCCTTGAAGTTCACCAGACCGTTATTGACGGCGGTGATGCTCTCCAGATCCAGGTGGTTGGTGGGTCTGTCCAGCAGCAGCACGTTGGAGTGGAACAGCATCATCCGGGCAAACATACAGCGCACCTTTTCGCCGCCGGACAGCACCTTTACCGGCTTGTAGATATCGTCGCCGGAGAACAGCATTCTCCCCAGGAATCCCCGGAGGAAGGTCTCGGTCTCGTCTGCGGTGGAATACTGCCGGATCCAGTCCAGGATGGAGTCGTCATTATCGTTGAAATAAGCGGAATTGTCCACCGGGAAGTACGAAGTAGAGGTAGAAACGCCCCACTTGAACGTACCCTCGTCCGGCTCTTCCTCTTCCATGAGGATCTTGAACAGCATGGTGATCGCCTGCTCGCTCTCGCCGATAAACGCCACCTTGTCGGTGCGTCCCAGGGTAAAGCTGACGTTGTCCAGCAGTTTCACGCCGTCCACCGTCTTGGAAATGCCGTTGACCTGGAGGACTTCCTTGCCCAGTTCCCGATCCATATCGAATCCGATAAACGGATAGCGGCGGCTGGATGCCGGCAGTTCCTCTACGGTCAGATTATCCAGCAGTTTCCGGCGTGAAGTCGCCTGCTTGGACTTGGACTTGTTGGCAGAGAACCGGGCGATAAAGGTTTTTAGCTCGGCGATCTTATCCTCCACCTTTTTGTTCTGCTGTTTGATAAGGCGCTGCATCATCTGGCTGGACTCATACCAGAATTCGTAGTTGCCCACGTACATTTTGATTTTGGTATAGTCGATGTCCACGATGTGGGTGCAGACGTCGTTGAGGAAGTGACGGTCATGGGAAACCACGATGACCGTACCGAAATACTCGGACAGAAAGTCCTCCAGCCAGGCGATGGCGTCAATGTCCAGGTGGTTGGTCGGCTCGTCCATGAGGATGATATCCGGATTGCCGAACAGCGCCTGCGCCAGCAGGACTTTCACCTTTTCGTTACCGGACAGGTCCGCCATCTGCTGATAGAGCAGACTTTCCGGCAGACCCAGACCCTGGATCAGCTTAGAGGCGTTTGCCTCTGCCTCCCAGCCGTCCAGTTCGGCAAACTCCGCCTCCAGCTCCGATGCCAGGATGCCGTCCTCTTCGGTGAAGTCCTCCTTGGCGTAGAGAGCGTCTTTCTGCTGCATGATGTCATACAGCCGCTGGTTGCCCATGATAATGGTATCCAGGACAGTGTATGCGTCGTAGGCGAAGTGATCCTGCTTGAGGACGCTCATGCGGAGATTTTTGGGGATGGTCACCTCGCCGGTGGTGGGCTTGAGCTGACCGCAGAGAATTTTCAGAAACGTGGATTTTCCGGCACCGTTTGCGCCGATGACGCCGTAACAGTTGCCGGGGTTGAATTGAAGGTCTACATTCTTAAACAGCGTGTCGCCGCCGAATTGCAGACTGACATTGGAAACAGTAATCATATTGTACTTGTACCTTTCTATCATATGCGGCGGGTCGCCGCTGACCTTTCGCCCCAATTTAACGTTCAAAAAGGGCAGTGTTACGGCGGCAGCAGCCGCCTGTTACCCCTCCGGGGGATTTTTGTTGTGCGTAATCTAATCGCATCACACTGCCAGTCGTGTGATACATCGCCTTTTTATAAAAGGGTAGGCAATAAGCTTTTCTTTTTTTGCTTCTTTTTTTCTTTTCAGTAAAGAAAAAAAGAAGGGTAATTCTTTGGGAAAGCTTACAAAAAAGGGGAACGGGGCGATGTGACTTGCTATCCTTGGCAAGTCTGCCGTCGCCATTTCCACTGGGCGACGAGCTGGGCATCGCCCCCTACATTTCTCTTTTCAAGAGGGACAAATCGACTCCTCTGCCCTGTCGGGCATCTCCTCTAGAAGAGGAGACTTTTTGCGTGGCAAACGCTATATAAAAACAAAAACCACGCCCAGAACAAACACCCAGAATGCCAACACTGCACACACAGGAAAAGGCAAACAAAGGCGTTTGCAAGCCAGAGGCGGACAGCGAGGAACGAGCGAATTCCGCCGGACGGGTTGAACAAGTTTTCCCTAGGATAATATATTCCCCTGCCCTGTCGGGCATCTCCTCTTTTCTTTTGGCTCCTCTACAGAGGATGTGGCACGCAGTGCGGTCGGAGTCGCTAGGCTTGACTGAGAAGTCTCTCATCCCACATGATAAAAAATCGCCCTGCCTGCGGAGAATCCCCCACGAACAGGGCGAATATTTCTTGTAAAAACAGCGCTCACATTGCTGTCCGGTTTTCCAGCGCCTTGAACAGCGTCACCTCGTCGGCATATTCCAGCGAGCCGCCTACCGGCAGACCGAATGCCAGACGTGTGACCTTGACTCCCAGCGGTTCCAGCAGCTGCGCCAGGTACATGGCGGTGGCATCGCCCTCCACGGTGGGGTTCGTTGCCATAATGACCTCCCGTACCTCGCCGCTCTGCAGCCGTGCCAGCAGTTCCCGGATGCGCAGCTTGTCCGGCGTCACCCCGTCAATGGGGGAAATCAGACCGTGCAGCACATGGTATACTCCGGTGTATTCGCCGGTGCGTTCCAGCGCCGTGACATCCTTGGGACTCTCCACCACGCAGATCACGCTGTGGTCACGCTCATCGTCCGCACAAATGGGACACATCTCCAGATCCGTCAGATTCTGACAGCAGGGGCAGTAATGGATGTCCCGTTTTGCGGCAAGCAGTGCGTTGGCGAACCGCTCCACGTCCTCTTCCGGACGGGAGATGATGGAATACGCCAGGCGCTGTGCTGTTTTCAGCCCGATGCCCGGCAGCTTTGCGAACTCCTCCGCCAGAAGCTCCAGCGGAAGCGCATTGTATCCAGCCATTCTTACCGATCAAAACAGACCCGGCAGAGAAACACCGCCGGTGATCTTGCTCATCTCTGTCTCTGTGGTAGCCTCTACCTGGTTCACTGCCTCGTTGACAGCGCTGATAATCAGATCCTGGAGCATCTCGATGTCCTCCGGATCAACGACCTCCGGCTTGATCTCCAGTGCCTTGACTGTCTTTTTGCCGGTTACAGTTACGCTGACTGCGCCGCCGCCTGCGGTTGCAGTAAACTCACGACTCTCGATGTCCTCCTGAAGTTCGGAGATCTCGTCCTGCATCTTCTGTGCCTGACGGATCATTGCGTTCATATTCTGGGCGCCGCCCTGGTTCTGTTTCGGTAATCTTGCTCTCATGAGATAATCTTTCCTTTCAGTATAGCAATATATCACAGCGCTTTATCGCTGATTTTGATATTTTGAAAATGTCCCCCTTGAAAAGGGGGATGTTAGCAAAGCTGACAGGGGGATTTTGCTTTTTCACTCCTCTGTCCGCTCTGTGAACATCTGCCTTTCTTTTTAAGGCAACACACAAAACAAATCAGCTCTATCCAAACGCTGTCTTGTCTTTCGCATCACTTCGGATGCGGTTTTCACAGTATTATTCGTTCTCCACAGCCGTATCCAGATGGTTTGCCATGGCTTTCTGCACCAGGTTCTGCGCCTTGGATGCCTGCTGTTCCGGCTCGCTGCACTTGGCACGGATGTTATACTCCACGCCCAGGAACTGCTTGACAGTCTCCCGGAGCGAAACGGCGTTTTCCTTGCTTTTCAGCAGCGTGAGGAAAAACCGGTTTTTCGCCACGATCAGCATGGTATTCCCTGCCACAAACGCCGAGGATTCCGCCAGACTGCCGGAGACCGCCGGGTTGACTGCCTGGTATGCTGCCAGGATGTCTGCCCAGTTGCCCACCGGCTTGAAGTCCGAGGCTTTCAGCGGCTTGGATTCCGCCGCCGGAGATTCGCTTTCTGCCGGCTGGGCGGCAGGCGTTTCCGGCACAGCCGGCTGTACCTGCGGTGCAGACGGAGCGGCAGCCTGTACCGGAGCGGTCTGCACCGGGGCAGCCAGATGCGGCACGGCAAGCTGCAGCAGCGCCATTTCCAGTTCCACACGCTTGCCCGGATTGCGCTGCATCCGCTCCCGGCAGTCCTGTAACAGTGCGATCTGCCGCAGGATGGTATCCAGGGACGGCTGACGGGTCAGCTCTTCCAGCCGTGGCTGCTCGTCCGGGAGACAGGTCAGCAGTTCCGGCTGTCCCGACCCGGATTTCAACAGCATCATGTTTCGCAGCTGTTCCAGCAGTTCGTCACAGAGCCGCACCATGTCCTTGGACTGGTCGTAGAGCGCCCCGGTGATCTCCAGCGCCTTTGCCGCATCCTGTGCCTGGACAGCCTCCAGAATGGCAAACACGCTGTCCCGTCCGGCAACTCCGGCAGCCGCTGTGACCGATGCCGCCGTGATGGCATCGCCGCCGGATGCACACTGATCCAGCAGAGACAGGGCATCACGCATACCGCCGTCCGACAGATGTGCGATCAGCTGCGCCGCCGCCGGGTCGAGAGACAGGTTCTCCTCGCCGGCAATATAGGTGAGCCGTGCCGCAATGTCAGCAGTGCGGATGCGGTGGAAATCATAGCGCTGGCAGCGTGAAATAATGGTCGCCGGCACTTTGTGGACCTCCGTGGTCGCCAGGATAAACTTCACGTATTCCGGCGGCTCTTCCATGACCTTCAGCAGAGCGCCCCAGGCGCTGGGAGACAGCATATGCACCTCATCGATGATATACACCTTATAGCGGCAGCGCTCCGGCAGATACACCGTACCTTCCCGGAGATCCCGGATGTCCTCCACGCTGTTGTTGGACGCTGCGTCGATCTCGATGATGTCTGCCAGCGCTCCACGCTCTGCGTCCCGGCAGATCTCGCATTCCAGACAGGGATTCCCTTCCGGGGTGCGGTGTTCGCAGTTCACCGTCTTTGCCAGGATACGGGCGCAGGTGGTCTTTCCTGTACCACGGGAGCCGGTAAAGAGGTAGGCGTGGGCTGTTTTTTCTTCCCGGATCTGATTCCGGAGCGCTGTGGTGATGTGCGGCTGTGAGATCACATCGTCAAACGACCTCGGCCGCCACTTCCGATACAATGCTTGATACAACCCTTACACCTCCCAGCAGAAACGCATTTTTGCGTCAAAAAATTCCGGAACATAGGTGTGCAGGTTTGCTGCGGCACACAAACACATCCGCTTAATGCTGCTCGGTCCCCCGCCTGACATGGTTCACGGTGCTTTGTTGCACAGGACCCGCACACCTATATTCCGGAATCCGTCCTGATGTCAACGCATCAGATAATTGTATTATAGCATACTCTTACAGAAATTGCAAGTGTTTTTCGAAAAAAACCACAGAAATTCCTATGGCAGCATTGTACAAAGCTTTTGCGGTGCTGTCTTTCCTCTTATCGCTCTTCCAGCGGCACATATTCCTGCGGCTCTGCCACGGAAAGATATGCCGGGCGAATGATCTTCCGGCAGTTGATGAGTTCTTCCAGCCGGTGCGCCGACCAGCCGGCGATGCGTGCAATGGCGAAGATGGGCGTAAACAGATCCATGGGCAGCCCCAGCATCCGATAAACAAAGCCGCTGTAGAAGTCCACGTTGGCGCAGACACCTTTATAGATCTTCCGGTTCTGGGTGATGACTTCCTTGGCGAGACGCTCCACAGACGCATAGAGCTGGTACTCGTCGTGGCAGCCCTTTTCGTTGGACAGCTGTTCCACAAAGGATTTCAGAATTACGGCTCTGGGGTCGGAGACGGAGTAGACCGCATGACCCATGCCGTAGATCAGACCGCTGTGGTCGAAGCCCTCGCCCCGGAGCAGTCCCTGGAGATATGCCCGGAGTGCGTCCTCGTCCGTCCAGTCGGGACAGTGCTTTTTCAGATCCTCGAACATTTCCATGACCTTGATGTTTGCGCCGCCGTGTTTCGGTCCCTTCAGCGAACCCAGCGCCGCCGCAATGGTAGAATAGGTATCCGTTCCGGAGGAGGAGACCACGTGTACCGTAAAGGCAGAGTTGTTGCCGCCGCCGTGTTCTGCGTGCAGCACCAGGCAGAGATCCAGAAGTTTTGCCTCCAGACGGGTGTATTTGCCGTCCGGGCGCATCATATACAGAATATTCTCCGCAATGGAAAGGTTCGGGTCGGGATTCCGGATGAGCATACTCTTGTCGTTCCGGAAGTACATGGATGCCTGATAGCCGAACACCGCCAGAGACGGGAACTGTGCCACCAGCTGGATGCACTGCCGCATCACATTGGGCAGACTGGTGTCATCTGGCTTGGGGTCATAGGCGTGGAGCGCCAGGACGCACTTCGCCATGGTGTTCATGATATTGTCGCTGGGCATCTTCATAATAACGCCGCTGTTGAAGTGGTTGGGCAGTTCCTGATAGTCTGCCAGCAGCCCCTTGAACTGGCGGAGCTGTTCCTCCTGCGGAAGATGTCCCATGAGCAGCAGATAGACGATCTCTTCGAACCCAAAGCGGTCATGGGTGATAAAGCCCTGCACCAGCTCTTCGATGGGGATGCCACGGTACAGCAGCTGTCCCGGCGCAGGCACTTCCCTGCCGTCCACCATCTGGGTCGCAGATACCTTGCTAATAGTCGTCAGCCCGGCACGAACGCCCTTGCCGTCCAGGTCACGGAGCCCACGCTTTACCTCATGTTTCACATAGAGTTCCTGCTCGATCTCATAGTGGGGCGCTGCATCGGCAGTCAGCTGATCCACCAGCTGCATATCGTGCTTATATTGTGTAATCATTTTCTGGATCTTCTTGGAGTGTAACAGTGTTTCTTTTTTCATCTTATCAGTCCTCTCTCGGTTGGGACAGCCCGGGGCAATTCCGTCTCGGCTGTCTCTGCTGCGTTTCTCGTGCCGGCAAAACTGCACCGGAAATCTCCGGCGGCTCTGCCCATCTACCCCGACTGTGCAGAATGCAACACTTTGTGAACATTCTGCATAATAGCATCATAAAAAAGTTGATTACTTTTTATTATACCCATTTTCGGCGGTTTTGTCAAGTCGGGGAAAGAAAATCAATTTTTATAGAGGTGGATTTTCGATATTAAAGTACCTGTAGAACTTGTCTTGTTCATAGGCTCCCCTAACAGGGGAGCTGGCAAGCCGTAGGCTTGACTGAGGGGTTATCCCCCTGTCCTTTCGGGACAGGGGAATCAGACTTTCCATCAAGCCTGCAACTTACTTTTTCAAGTCCGGCACACCTTTTTAAGCAAAAATATGAACAAACAAAATCAACGCTCTTCCAATTTCTCCGCAGTTCCAACTGCATTCGCTGCCGGTGTCCGAATTTTCTCACGCATTTTTCTATCTTTTTTCGGTTGTGGCATAACCTGTTCCGTTCCGTGTCATTTTTGTAAATTTTTAAGCAAAATCCGCAGACACCTTGCAAACCGGTTTTGCATATGGTAAAATAGATAAATAAGCGTCCGTTTCGTATTTAGCCGTGTGCAGATTGCACAGCATCCCGAACGGGAATCCTGCGAAACACGCTCAGCAATCTGATTTCAAAAAGAGGAAGAAAAACATGAATGACTGCGGTATCAGTAAACTGGATCTGAAACGGCGCAACCGGATGCAGATCCTGAAGGTTGTCCGGGAACAGGGTCCCATCTCCCGTGTGGACATTTCGGCAATTCTGGGGATCACCCGTGCGGCAGTGACGATCATCACCAACGAAATGATCGACCAGCACATCCTGGAAGAGGTCGGCGAAGAGCCGGTGAACCCCAGCGGCGAGGTTCGCAAGGGCAGACGAAAGATCCTGCTGGACATCAATGAAACATATAAATTTGCAGTGGGCATCTACGTGGACGAAAAGGAAGTCTCCATCGGTCTGACTACCTTAAATGCGGCAGCGCTGGATAAACAGCTGATCGCCCACGAGGGTGACATGACACCGGAAAAGCTGGTGTCGCTGCTGGACGACATCCTGGAAAAAATGCTCCAGAACAGCTGTCTCTCCCGGGAGAATCTTCTGGGTATCGGCGTGGGCATCATGCCCTCTGCCTATGAAATGATGGGGTTGGAGGAAGGCACGGAGACCTGTCCGGTCTTTCCGGCGCTGCAAAAGGCGCTGGAGGACAGCCTGCACCTGCCGATCTATATCAACAGCGCCGTCATGGAATTTGCCATGGCAGGACTGCACTACAACGAGATCCACGCCAAGGCGGAGAACCAGGTATTCCTGTACTGGGACAGCGGCAGCTATCACGCCATCCCCATCAACGGGAACACGCCCCTGCTGGCGGCAGCTGCCGGAGATGCCTTTATCGAGCGTCTGTGCGTCGATCCGGACGGCAGAGCCATGGAGGGCTATCCCAGGGGCAGCGTCCGGGCAGAGCTTTCCGCAGAGGCTGTGGCAGACAAAATCCGCCCGGTCTTCTCCGAAGAGAACACCCCGGCACTGTTTGCGGCGCTGAACGGCGACCTGTCCCGGCTCACGCCGGCATCCCTGCTGACGGCGGCAGAGACCGACCAGCCCTTACAGGAGATCGCCGCAGAGACGGTGAAAAAATTCTGCGTGATGCTCCAGGCACTGCACTGCCTGTACGCCGCAGAACACGTGAACCTCTACGGTTTCGGCTTTACGCCGGAGCATCTGGAACTGATCCGCAAAACAGCGGAGGAATTCGCCGGCGAGGCATTCGCCCAGTCTATCCTGCTCTGTCCCATCGGTGACCGCTATCATTTCCTCAGCGGCTGCACCTATATCATCCAGGCAGGATTCTACCAGCGTGGCGGTCTGGTCTGACCGCAAACCGTTCATACCGCAGCCCTTCCCATTCCGGAAGGGCTGCTTTTGTCTTTCTCTTCCACGGTGTGCGTAAAAAATTAACGAGTGTTTTTTCACGGAGAACACTTGCACTCCAGTGAAAGATGTGTTATAATAAGAATTGCAGTGTGTGCAGGACTGCCTGCGCACGGAGTATGTCTTAATTCCGGGGAACGACTCCCCAAATTTATGCAAAAGGAGCAGTGTCCGCCGGGATGCGGACCGGGTGAGAAATCATGAGAGTAGCAGAGATGAATCGAGAAGCACTGGAAGCATTTGCCGCTGACTGTAAAAAGCAGTACGAGGCGTTTCAGGCACAGGGTCTGAAACTGGATATGTCCCGTGGCAAGCCGTCGCCGAAACAGCTGGATCTGACCAACGGCATCACCGACTGCCTGGCTGAGGATGACTATAAGGCATCCAACGGACTGGACTGCCGCAACTACGGCTGCCTGGACGGACTGCCGGAGGCAAAGGAATTCTTCGCTCCCATGCTGGGCGTCAAGCCGGAAGATGTCATCGTGTGCGGCAACTCCAGCCTGAACATCATGTACTGGGCAATGTCCCTGGCAATGACCAACGGCGTCATGGGCAGCAAGCCCTGGGGCAAGTATGACAAGGTGAAGGTCCTCTGTCCGGTACCGGGCTATGACCGCCACTTTGCAGTTAGTGAATTCCTGGGCATGGAGCTGGTGAACGTTCCCATGAAGGAAAACGGTCCGGATATGGACATCGTGGAAAAGCTGGTGGCTGAGGACGACACCATCAAGGCGATCTGGTGCGTACCCATGTACTCCAATCCGGGCGGCGTGGTATACAGCGACGAGGTTGTAAAGCGCTTTGCGGCACTGAAGCCCAAGGCAAAGGATTTCCGTATCTTCTGGGACAACGCTTACTGCGTACACCACCTGGTAGACAATCCGCCGGTACAGGCAAACCTGCTGGAAGAGGCAAAGAAAGCCGGCAACGAGGACATCTGCTATATGTTCGCCTCCACCTCTAAGATCACACATCCGGGTTCGGGTATTGCGATGATCGCAGCCAGCCAGAACAACCTGGCATATCTGAAAAAGGCGCTGGGATTCTCCACCATCGGCTACGACAAGATGAACCAGCTGCGTCACCTGCGTTTCTTCGGCGGCAAGTTCGAGAACCTGGTAGAACACATGAAAAAGCACAAGGCTCTCATCGCTCCGAAGTTCCAGATCGTAGAAAACACCCTGGAAAAGGAACTGGCTGACCTGGGCATCGCCAACTGGTCCAACCCCCAAGGCGGTTACTTCATCTCCTTCAACCAGAAGGGCTGTGCAAAGCGCATCGTTTCTCTGTGCAAGGAGGCTGGCGTAGTTCTGACCGGCGCCGGCGCATCGTTCCCCCACGGCGTAGATCCGGAGGATGAAAACATCCGTATCTCCCCCACATTCCCCACCGAGGAAGAACTCCAGATGGCAATGAACGTATTCGTTTGCGCTGCAAAGCTGGCAGCCGCAGAACAGGCTCTGGCAAAGTAAGACAGCGGAAACCCATGAAATAAAACAAAAAGCACTGTGCAGAAAACCGGCACAGTGCTTTTTTACAGCGTACACAAGCAAAAACGCACCATGCAGAAAAGCCGCATGGTGCGTTTGTTTTTTTATTGCAGAACCTGCTCACGCCAGAGAATTCTTTTGTGAGGGTACGGCATAGAGATTGGTCTCCCATGCCGGAATATACAGCTGATGCCGGATATACAGGTCATAGCCCGGATTCAGCCGCCGGATGAGTAGCGGCAGGGCGAAGATGTCCTCATTCCGGTGATAGAGCGAAACCATCAGCTTCGGGGAGAAGTGTGCGATGGTCTGGGATGCGCCCCAGAGCGCCTCACGCTCACAGCCCTCTACATCCATTTTGATGATGGTCGCCGGTCTGCCCTGGAGGATGCTGTCCACAGAGCGTGCGTCGATCTCCTGCCCGAAGGCAGAGACAGCAGACTGCCGTCCTGCCTTGGTGGAAAACGGCACCGTGGTATCCAGACACCATGCCACAGCGTTATACGCATAGACATAGTTCATGCCGTCCAGATACTTGCACAGTTTCTTGAAGTTTTTCCGGTCCGGTTCTACCGCATAGATCCGGATATACTTGCCACGGGTGTGCTGGAGAACCTCTTCGATGGTGTCTCCGTTATACGCTCCCAGATCCACATACACCTCGTTGGGTGTGAGCCGGATGATCTTGCGGTAAATCTCCGTTTTCGGCGTGGTCACGTCCATCAGATAGCGGATATTGCCGCTGATGCGGAAGTTGATGATGTTGGCATACACCCGGCGTGACTCATCGTCCGCCAGCATCTCGTATACCTCTTCCAGCTCCGCAGCGTGTTCCACGCAGTAGTCATAGGTGAACAGTCCGCCGCCTGCCACCGGAACATCCGGCACGATCAGGGTATGGCGCTGTCCCAGCTCCACGATCTTGTCCACCAGAGACTGGTATCCGGCGGCAAACGCCAGAACAATGACAAAATCGTCTACCTGTGCTTCGATCTCGGAAAGCTTCCGCACTTTATAGCCTGCAAACGAATGACCTCGCACGAATTCATCGCTTGCAAAAATGCCGGCAAGCGGAATGGACTTTTCCCGAAAGACACGCATGATCTTTTCTGCACCATCGCCCATCCCGTAGATAAAGATCGGACGGGTCTCCGCCTGCAATTTTTCCCACGAGGACTGCTTTTCTGTGATAAAAGAAAGCAATGTGTTCAGGACCTCCTTTTCTCTTTTTCGCATGGTCGACAGACTGCTTAGTCGTTACAGCAGTCGTTATCTCCCCATGCTTCCGGCGGCATACCAGCCGGACCCATCATATCCCGTCCACGGATGCCGAAACGGTCACGCTGTTCATTGATGAGCGCCGTAATCAGATCCGAGACCTCACGGGGATTCTTGATGGAGTGAATGTGTTTTTCCGGTGTATCTACGTCTTTGCTGAACAAAATGATCGTTCCGCAGCCGAACATCCGCTGCCCCGGCGGAAGTTCCATCTTCTTATCGTTGATCCGATAGATGTCCAGTTCATCTTCCACCACGGTGAGGAGTCCCACACGGGTGATGAGCCGGCTCTCCGTCAGATAATACCGGGTAAAGGACAGGGGCAGCCCGAACAGGGTACGCTTTTTGTCCGTCCAGAGATACTCCAGCCCGTCTTTTGTTTTTCCTTTTGCCATGACTGCCGCCTTTCCATTTGATGACTGCATTGATTTACGGATAAGCCGCCGCTTTCAGAGGAGGCTTATTTTTAGGCAACACCGCACAAAGCTTGTGCGTAAGATGCGAAGCCGGATTTTTTGACAGATTGCACAGAAATTCCGCAGGCATACTGTCGTATGTCAAGGGATTTCTGTGCAGTATGACGGAAAATCAGCAAGCAGATTGCGTACAAAGCCGCCGAGCGGGCTTTGTGCGGTGTTGCCTTTACAGTACGATCTCGCCCTTGCCGCCCTGCATGGTGATCTTCTTGTCTGTGCCAGCCACAGAAACGGTAAAGGTCTTGTCGGTGTTGCTGCTCTCGATGGAGATGACATTGCCCTTGCGGCTTGCCTTGAGGGTCAGCACCAGGTTTGCCTTGGTGTCATAGATCGCTGCCTCAGCAGTCTTGCCGTCCTCCAGGCTGCAGATCATAGCGTCTGCGCCGTCCAGGTAATCATATTCGAACTGGTTCTCGAATGCGCCGAAGGTCACGATGGAGTTCGGCTTTGCCAGAACCGGCATTTCCATAAAGGTGCAGGTCACAGAATGATACTTGCCGCCTTCATAGGTCTTTCCGGTGATGATGTCATACCACTTGCCCTCCGGCAGGTAGAAGTTTGCCACGCCGTCCTCACGGAATACCGGAGCGCACAGCAGGTTGTCACCCAGCATATACTGCTGATCCAGATAGCGGCAGGCGATATCGTCGGTGTAGTCCATGACCATCGGACGCATCATCGGGATACCGGTGGTGTGGGTCTTGACAGCCTGTGCGAACAGATACGGCATCAGCTTGCCCTTGAGCTTGGTAAAGAACCGCAGCACATCGCAGGACTCCTCGTCGAAGTTCCACGGCACACGGTAAGAAGTGGAACCGTGCAGACGGCTGTGGGTGGACATCAGACCGAATGCACACCAGCGCTTGTAAACGTCCGGAGATGCCTTTGCCTCGAATCCGCCGATATCGTGGCTGAAGAAACCGAAACCGGAGGAGCAGAGCGACAGACCGCCACGGAGTGTCTCTGCCATGGAGGTGTACTCTGCGGAGCAGTCACCGCCCCAGTGTACCGGGAACTTCTGACCGCCGACAGTGGCGCTTCTTGCGAACAGGCACGCCTGTCCCTTGCCGTAGTATTCTTCCAGCACCTCAAATACTGTCTTGTTGTACAGATAGGTGTAGTAGTTGTGCATATGGATCGGATCTGCGCCGTTGTAGTATACTGCCTTTGTGGGGATACGCTCGCCGAAGTCGGTCTTGATGGCAGTAACGCCCATCTCACACAGCTTGCGCACGCCGGCAGCAAACCACTTTGCAGCCTCCGGATTGGTGAAGTCTACGATCGCCATGCCCGGCTGCCACAGGTCGGTCTGGAATACGCTGCCGTCCGGGTTCTTGATGAAGTAGCCCTTTTCCATGCCGATATCGAACAGCTTGGACTTCTGGGAGATATACGGGTTGATCCAGCAGCACAGACCCAGACCACGGCTCGCCAGACGCTTGAGCATTGCCGGCGGATCCGGGAACTGATCCAGATCCCACTCAAAGTTGGTCCACTCGTATTCCTTCATCCAGAAGCAGTCGAAGTGGAACATCTGGAGCGGAATATCCCGTTCTGCCATGCCGTCGATGAAGGAGGTAACCGTCTCTTCGTCATAGGTGGTGGTGAACGAGGTGGACAGCCACAGACCGAAGGTCTTTGCCGGCGGCAGTGCCGGCTTGCCGGTCAGATCGGTGTAGTTCACCAGAACTTCTTCCAGGTTCTCACCGCCGATGAAGAAGTAGTCCAGCTCTTCGCCCGGTACGGTAAAGGAGACCTTGTTGATGGTATCAGATGCCACTTCAAAGGAGACCTTGTCTGCGGTGTTGACCAGCACGCCGTACTTGTTGGAGGTGATATAGAACGGGATGCACTTATAGCTCTGCTCGGAGCAGGTGCCGCCGTCAGAGTTCCAGTTCTCCACGTTCTGACCGTTCTTCACGAAGGTGGTGAACTTTTCGCCGAAACCATAGACGCATTCGCCTACATCCAGGGTCAGCTGCTCCCGGATAAAGGTGTTGTGTGCGTCCTGGGGATAGTTGAAGAAATCGTCATCGGTCTGGACAGCCAGGCGTGCGTCACGGTGGAACTTGTTCTCCTGGATATAGGAGGTAGAGCGCCAGCCGCCGCCGGTGAGCCGCTTTCCGTCACGGGAGAACGACACGTCCCAGCCGTCTGTGCCCTTCTTTACCTTGACTGTGGTATGACCGGCAGTCATGGAAACAAAGCCCTCTTCCTCGTGGATCTCATCCGGCACATAGCCCTCCGGCAGATTCAGGTCAAACTGGGGCTTGTTCTTCAGGCTGCCCTTGTGGTGGCAGATATGCACACGGATCACGTCCGGTGCAACGGCGGTATAGGTGATCTCAAAGGTCACGCCGCCCAGTGTCATCGCACGGTTCCAGATCGCACTGGATGTTGCATAAATTTTGATGGTGTTCTTTGTGGTTGTGACATCATACGCCTGAACAGCATAGGAAACGTCATAGCCTCTCTGGTTGAGCCAGAGTCCGTCAGAAAATTTCATAGAGTACCTCCTGCGTTTCAAAATAGTATCTGTTGTATTCTATGCGACTTTCCGGTACACCGGAGTGTTTGCCTGTGCCCGTACCCATCTACATATGCTTTCATTGTACCATACTTGTCATGGAAATGTCAATCTGTTTTCGTGAAAATCGTATATTTTTCTTGAAAATCGTATATTTTTCCCTGTCGGAGTGACCATATGCCAAGTTTTTCTTTCGCCCAGAAAAAGGAAAACTGCTCGCCTCACAGAGGGAAACGATTCTTCAAAACTTTTCTGCCGCCCAGGTGAACAGCTTTACCACCAGCGGCATGGTCAGCATGGAGACCAGAGTGGTGACGGCGAAAATGTGGGAGGCATAGGCGTCGTTCATGCTGTGCTTCTGGCACTGGAGCGTACACATTGCCGCAGAGGGCGCAGCCATCAGCAGCAGTACCACCAGGCGGATCTCCTGGGGAATAAAGCCCAGCGGCAGGAACAGCAGCCCCAGGAGCAGCGGCACGATCAGCAGCTTTACGGCGCTGACATAGTACACCCGGGGATTTTTCAGCGCATGGAACAGGTCTGCCTGCGCCACGCTGATGCCGGATGCCACCATCGCCATAGGCGTGTTCATGCTCGCCACATAGCCGAAGGTCTTTTCCAGCAGATCGGGGAGCGGGATGCGGAAGAAGAACAGGAGCAGTCCGATGACAATGCCGATCATGGTGGGCGAACAGAGCTTTTTCAGCAGAGCCTTCCGGTCGTGCTGCCCGGTCAGCAGCATGATGCCATGCGTCCAGGCAAAGCAGAAGAACACGCTCAGGAATGCCGTGGTATAGAACACACCCTCATTCCCCAGAATGGCGCTGGCGAGCGGAATGCCCATAAAGCCGCAGTTGCTGTAGATGGCGGAAAAACGCTCGATCTCCGTCTCACGCCCCGGCTTCGGACGGATCAGCAGATGCACCGCCGCAATGAATATCCCATACGCCGCCGCAGCCAGCAGGAACGTCCACAGCATATTCACCACCAGCCGGGACTCATACTCCACATCGGCATAGGCGTTCACCACCAGCACCGGCGTCACGATCTCCAGCACGAAGTTGGAGAACTGCCTGCCGCCGTTTTTATCGACGACCTTTGTCCGATAGGCGATGATGCCCACCACATTCAGCAGCAGCATCAGTATCGCCTGTTTTAATATGATCCATGCCAAAACAGAACACCTCTATCCCAAAAATCGGCAGAGTCCGGACGAGCCAGACCCTACCGATCAGTATATCACATAAAGTTTTCTGTTTTGTGTCCTGCGTGTGGCGACTGCCGGAATTTTCGGGAAAAGCGCCGGATCTCTGCAAAAAGCCTGCTGTCTGACCCGGTTTTCATCCAAAAATGGGCTGAATCTGTTTGCCCTCCCGTGCCAGCGCCACCGTCTCCGGCAGCCGGGAGAAGTCTGCCACCAGGGAAGTGGGCTTTTCCCGGGGCGCATCCTGGCGCAGGGGAACGAAGTAATAGTGCCGGGTATTCAGCAGCAGCCCGATGTTTTTCGCCGATGCGCCCAGGGCATCGTTGGTTGCCACGGCGAGAACCACCGGTTTTTGCCGCCGGAGCATGGATTTCACCGCCATGGTTGCCGTATTGTCGGTGATGCCGTAGGCAAGCTTGGCGGCGGTGTTGGCGGTACACGGCGCAACCACCAGCAGATCCAGCATATTTTTCGGCCCCAGCGGTTCGGCGTCGGGGATGGTGCGGATGGCTTTTCTGCCGCAGATCTCCTCCAGCTCTGCCACCCGGTCTGCCGCCTTTCCGAAACGGGTGTCCGTCCCGGCGGCGTGTTCGGAAAAGATCGGCGTCAGCTCTGCCCCGGCTGCCCGGAGCTTTGCCGCCTCTGCGAATGCGGCGGAAAAGGTACAGAACGAACCGGTCACCACAAACCCGATCCGCTCACCTGTCAAGTCGTTCATGGGCGAGTCTCCTCTCTTCGAGAATGTTGCAAATGGTGTCTGCGATGATCTCCCCGGCGGTCATGGGTGCAACCTTTCCCGGAGCGGCGGTGCGGCGTTGGCACATTTTCAGTGCAAAACCGCCTCGCCGTGGTCGGGATAGAGCCGCACCTCCCGGAGCAGCAATGCCGCCGCCTGTCTGCGCTGTTCCAGCCCGGCAGTCTCCCACCACGCCGCCCAGCTGCCGGCAGGTGTTTCCGTTCGTCCGGTCGATTCCCTGCGCAGCTGCTGTTCCAGTTCCCGGCGCTCCTGTGCCAGGCGGTTCAGCTCTTCCCGGAGAAAATCTGCCGCCGCCGTGGGCTGGGACAATTCCGCCGCTAGGCAGCGCATCCGCTGTTCCAGTTCCTCCAGCGCCACCGCCGCCGGGTCGAGCCGGGGCGTTGTCTCCGCATAGGGCAAAAGCTGTTCTGCCTGCTGTGCCAGAATGGGCGAAACGGCGTCCTCCACCCACTGGGTGCGCAGACCGGGGATGCCGGGACAGATGCCCTGGCGCTTGCCCCGGCAGACGAAATAGGTATACGCTGCGCCCTTGCCGTTGTTTCGGGCGTAGCAATGTGCGCCGCAGAGACCGCAGACTGCCAGCCCCTGGAGCCAGGAGCGATGACCTGTGCCACGGTTGGTACAGCCGCCACGAGCCGCCAGCCGTTCCTGGACGCTCAGCCACAGGTCGCTGTCCACGATGCCGGGGTGAATTCCTGCCGCCATATGTTCTCCCTGCAGCCGGGTCAGCTTTGCGCCGTGGCGTGCGGCTGGACTGCCGTAGACCAGGTAGCCGTTGCCCTGGCAGTACTGTTCCAGCGGATGGGTCAGTTCCACGCCCTGTTCCTGCAAAAAGACAGCGCTCCGGAGGTCGCCCCGGACATACACCGGGCTGCGCAGGATACGCAAAACGGCGCTGTTCGACCAGTTCGCCCCGTTTCGGGTGCGGCTGCCGGAACGGTTTGCCGCCTGCACCAGCTGTTCCACGTTCTGCCCGGCGATGCCGTAGCCCGTATAAAACGCCTGCACCTGCGCCGCCTCGTCGGGCTGAACTTCCAGAATAGTGGCGGTGTGGTTCGAGATGCGGACGTTTTTCCCGGTGTATCCATACGGCGGCGTTCCGCCCAGTGCCAGCTGCTGGGCGGCTCTGGCGTAGTAATTGTCCCGGACTCTACCGGCGATGGTTTTCTGCTCCAGCTCCGCAAACATCATCAGCAGATTCAGCAGCATTCCACCGATCTCCGTCCGTGTGTCGAAACTCTCCCGGACGGAGTGGAGCGTCACATTCCGGCGGCGGAACGTCTGCATCATTGCGGCAAAGTCGCAGAGGGAACGGGAAATCCGATCCAGCTTATACACATAGACGCTTTCCACTTCGCCCTGTTCCACCGCCTCCAGCATTTCCCGGAACGCCGGGCGGTGGGTGTTGGTTCCGGTAAAGCCCCGGTCAGTAAACACACGCACCTCCGCCTCGGCAGGACAGATGCGGCGGCAGTGTTCCACCTGCATGGCAATAGAAATGGAATCGGGGCGCTCCACCGACTGACGGGCATAAATTGCGATCATGATGCTATCACCTCGCTATACTCTATGCGCCGGAAAAAACAAAGAGGACACCTCCCGAAGGAGATGTCCTCTTTTCACGCATAAAATGCGTTAAGATTCAGTTGCGCTATTTGCTGCTATCGCAGCGAAAGCTTACTTTCTCTTCTTAGCTACCAGTGCTACGCCACCGATTACAGCTACAGCTACAGCTACGCCAGCTACCGGCAGAGCGTCGCCAGTCTTCGGAGAAGAAGTGGACTTAGCAGCAGCAGCCTTCTTAGTGGTTGTAGTAGCAGCAGTTGTGCCAGTTGCTACCGGAGCAGTTGTCGGAGCTTCAGTCGGAGCATCGGTTGCATCTGCAACGATAGTGATGGTGCCTGCGCCAGAACCAGCCTCACCAGTTTCACCGGTTACACCGTTCTTGTATTCCATAACAGTACCGTCAGAATCCTTACCAGCGATGGTCAGGTTGAATACGTCGCCAGCCTTAGCTGTGGACGGAACCTGTACAGTGATCTGAGCGAACTGACCAGCCGGCAGAGCCTCGAGCGGAACAGTTGCATAGCTGAACGGCATGAATACGAAGCCGTTGCTCTCTACAGCCAGACCAGAAGCGCCATCAGCAGTAACCTTCATGCCCTTCTTTACATAGGACAGACCATCCTGCAGAGTAACGCCTACGCCTACGCTGTTGAATTCAGCGGTAGAACCGATCGGCAGGGTAACTTCATAGTTAGCAGCCTTCAGTTCAGACTCGGTCAGAGTTGCGCTACCGATAGTCAGGGACATACCTGCAGCACTTGTCGGAATAGCCATAACAGCAGCGGATGCAGCTACAACAGCAGCAGCAGAAAGAGCTGCCATTGTCTTTTTCAATGTAGTCTTCATTGTTTCTATTTCCTTTCAAGAATAAAATTATATGTGATATATCAGCGGTGTGATATGCACCTCACACCACCAACATATACAAGCTTAAATAAGAGTTGCGGGAAAAGAGATTCTTACTTACCGCCGTTAGCGATCTTCAGAGCCTCTGCCCAGTCGATGTGTTCACCAGCACCGTTGTATGCCTGGTATACCTGAGTGTACAGCATATCGGTGGAATCCAGCTTAGCATCGTCTGTGTTTGCACCAGCCTTGGACTCGGTATCAATATCAGATGCCAGGTAAGCCAGCTTGGTCTCCAGTGCAGTGCCATTCTTTACGGTGTCGAAGTATTCCTTCTCACCAGCACCCTTCAGTGCGATGTACAGCATGGTGTCGTACAGGTCAGTACTTGTTACCTTACCATCCAGGTTTGTGTCGCCCTTCAGAGCTACAGCAACCTTAACGGTTTCGCTGATGGTCAGATCTTCTTCACCCTTGTACTTCAGACCAACTTCGCCGTTGAAGTAAACCTTGCCTGCACCAGCCTTCTGGTCAACAGTTGCATAAGCCTCGGCCGGAGTCATTGCAAAGTCAATTGCAGTTGCCGGATCCTGTACCTGATAGTCAGTACCGTCTTCCAGGTGCAGAGTTACGGACTCGATCAAACCAGCAACGTCGAAGGACTCTTCGTTGGACAGGTAGATGTCCTCAGCGGTCTCAGCGTCAACCAGCTTAACCTCTACAGAAGAAACGCCAGTCGGCAGAGTCTCGGTTGTGCCTGTGCCAGTGCCGGTTCCAGTTTCGGTATTGGTTTCTGTGTTGGTCTCAGTGTTAGTTTCTGTGTTAGTTTCTGTATTGGTATTGGTGTTGGTCTCAGTGTTAGTTTCTGTATTGGTATTGGTGTTGGTCTCAGTATTCGTCTCAGTGTTTGTTTCAGAGCCAGATACAGTTGTTACAGTAGTCTGCGTGTTGGTATCTGTGTCAGAGCCAGTTGCAGTTGTTACAGTGGTCTCTGTAGTATCAGTTGTTTCAGAAGTGGAAGTTGTGGTTTCCTTATCCTTCAGAACAACAACAACGTCACGCTCAACATTGAAAGATGCAGTGCCAGCAGCTGCGCCCTTAACGGTAACAGTCTTGGTGGTCTCTACGCTTTCAACTTCCTTGTTTGCCAGCTTGTCGCTCTTTGCAACTTCAGCCTTTACATATGCAACAACTGCATCGTATTCAGCATCAGCAACTTCGAAAGTAGCGGTGTAAGTGCCGGCAGCTGCGCCAACAGTTACATTGGACGCGCCGTTCAGCAGAGCAGCAACATCGCCGGACTTTACAGCGATCTCAACATTTACGCCGGCATCCTGCAGGCTGCTGTTTACAGAAGAAACAGCCTTGTCGAACTGTGCGCCGTACTTGCCAACCAGACCATTAACGGTTGTCGGCAGGTTTGCTGCGGACTGGATGCCCTTCTTTACAGCATAGTTAACACCAGCTGCGATTGCCTCGTCAGCAGTGCCGTATGTCTTAGTTGCAGTAGACAGGTTCTTTGCAGCGTCATACTTCTTCTTCACGGTGTCGATCTTGCTGCCCAGCTTGTCGGTCTCAGCCTTCAGAGCTGCCAGGTCGCCAGCGATGTCGAAGTCAGCGTTTGCACGAACTTCATCTTCTGTCATGCCGTACTGCTTTGCCAGATCCTTGACCTTCTGGTCAACAGCAGCCTCAACCTGGGATTCCAGGCTGTCATATACAGCGTTCATGTAATCTGTAGCAGTATCTACAGTGTAGGTCTTGCCGCCGGCTGTGAAGCTCAGGTCAGCCTTTACTTCCTTGCTGTTTGCCAGATCAGTGGTGATGGTTGCGGTGTAGGAAACGCCCTTCAGGATGGAAGTATCCAGAGTTACGTTCTCATAGCCGCTCATGCCAGCCAGCTTGTCCTTCAGCTGCGGAGCCAGATAGCTTTCCAGATCAGCAGTGCCGGAGATCGTTACAACGCCGTTTTCTACCGTAGCGGTCGGATTTTCAGAAGCGTTTACGATGTCCTTCAGCAGTCCAGCGTAGTAGTTGTTGGTGTTGAAACCAGCAACCAGATCCTTAGCATTCAGGGTGATGGTCTTGCCGTTTGCAGCAGACTCTACCTTCTTACCCAGTACAGTGTTCCAGTCGGACTCTACTGTGTATTCAATGGTATCGCCCTCAGCGTCAGTCGGGAAACCAGTCTCCGGGTTTACCTTCAGCAGCTGATCTGCGGTGACCTGCATTGCTGCCGGAGCTTCCGCAGCGTTTGCAGAAATTGCAAGAATCTGACCCAGTGCAACCGGAATTGCGACAGTTGCAGCAAGAAGTCTGTTGAATGTCTTCTTCATTTCTCTTTACCTCTCTTTTAGTTGAGTTTCATTGCCGTCTGCATGGATGTGATTCATCCAACCCCAACAGTCGCATTCGCATCCGGGCAATCCCGCTTCCATACCCGAAAGACGCACGCTGCGGCAATCTTCATGCTTACAAGCACCTATAAAAAGCCCTCGTAAACAATTTACATACGTATTTTAACATATTATTGCGCCCGTGTCAAGCCCATTGACTCAATTTTCTTTAGATTCTTTGCTGGATATTATCCCCGTTTTTGTCGCTTTTTCACAATTTTCAGCCTGGAATTCTCAATTCAACAGTCTTTCCACCGACTTTTCAACATTTTTGACGCCTGGAACCCCTTTCCAGCGTGTGTCAACGCCGCATTTCCGGCGGAAGGGACAATGCCCACACCACACGTGTTCTCAGGCGTTTTGCCGCCTCGAAGTCCGTGCCGCCGGGACGGGACGCCAGGTCGATCACCAAGGTTTCCTGCGGCAGCCCTTTCAGCACAGTTTCATCCAGCACCAGCGCCGGGACGGTGTTGAAGATCACCGGGGCTGCCTTTGCCGCAGCCGGGAGCTGTTCCATCGGCACGGCAGCGAATCCCTGCATCTCTGCCAGCGCCCGGGTCTCGCACCGTCTGGCGCAGACGGTCACATCCATCCCCAGGCCACGCAGCCGTGGCGCAAGCGCCATGCCGATCCTGCCGTAGCCGATCACCAGCGCTGCCGTGCCGTGCAGCGTCCGGGCGGTCTCTTCCATGGCGATCTGGATGGCGCCCTCCGCAGACGGCACGGCATTCGCCAGGCAGAGTTCCTCCCGGCGGAGATAGTCCGCCGCCGCCAGTCCCCGGGATTCCAGCCACGGAAGAATGCCGCCGCACGCTCCGCCCAGCACCAGCGCCCCGGGCTTGCCGTGCGCCGCCAGCGTCTCCAGCGGGAGCGCCGCCTTTCCGAACGGTGCCGGGACAGTTGTTCCGTCCGGACTCGCCGGAACAGGCAGCACCAGAACGTCATACGCCGGCACTTCCTCCAGCGTTTCCGCACTGTGCAGCCCGGACTGCGCCGGAAGTCCCAGCGTCCATACGTCTGCCCCGGTCTTTTGCCGCAGCCGCCGGGCGGCGTACTGCTGCCGCAGGTCTCCGCCTGCCACAAGAATCACATTGTCGGATGTCATAGTTTTTCCCTCCGCTCCGCATTTCTGCGGTTTTCCACAGTGAAAAAGTGATGTTTTCAACAGGTTTTCAACTTTTCCACTCATTTCTACGTGGAAAACCTGTTGAAAGCACTGCCGCAAGGCATTCCTGAAAAATAGATTTCCGGACAGCACACAGCGCTGCCCTTACATCCTTAACGTATGCAGATTCGGGAAAAGGGGTGCGGAACATTTGGTCTCTTTCTATATAAGGATAGATAGAAAAACCAAAAGGCGCTCTCCCAGCGGAAAGCGCCTTTCAGAACCCGTCTGCAAAAGACCGGGTACATCTTATTTCGAAATGTTAACCAACCAGACCGGAGCGTTCGATACCTTCGGTGAAATACTTCTGGAGGAACACATACATAATCAGAATGGGCAGAATTGCGATCAGACAGCCTGCCTCCATCCAGACGATCTGTTCTCTGGGGCTGACATCTGCGTTGTTGAACAGCTGCTGGGAAAGCAGGGTGCTCAGATTTTTCAGCATCAGCGCAATGGTCTGGTTCTTGGTGAAGAAGGTGGAGCTGACATAGTAGTCATTCCAGTACCAGACTACGGAGAACAGGAACACGGTCAGAAACGAGGAGGATGCGTTGGGGATCATGACCTGGACGAAGGTGCGGAGCGGACCGCAGCCGTCCAGATATGCGGCATCTTCCAGTTCCTTGGGCAAGCCCTTGAAGAACTGACGGAAAATGAAGATCATCAGTCCGGCACGGATGCCGTTGCCCATGGCTGCCGGCAGGTACATACAGAGCTTGGAGTTGATGAGGTTTACCGACAGGCTGCCGAAACCGAAGTTCCGGAACATCATGTACTGGGGAATGGAGATGATCTGCGACGGCACCAGGATCATCATGACAACGATGCCGAAGAGAATGCCCTTTCCCTTGAACTTGAACCGGGCGAAGCCATAGCCTGCCAGTGCGCAGGATGCCACCTGTACCAGCGAGCAGCCCACATTCAGCAGGAGCGTGGTTTTCAGCGTGTTCCAGATGTCCATGACATTGGCGGTGTCCTTGATAACGCTCCAGGTGAGGTGACGAGGAATCCACATAACGGTGGGGTCGCTCATGTCCGTGGGGTCACGGAACGCACAGCTGATCATATAGATCAGCGGATAGAGGATGACAAAGCAGAGTCCGAAGAGGATGAAGAACCGGAAAAACGGCCAGACTGCCTCAAACACCCGTTTCCGGCGCATATAGGCAATCTCAGATTTGTTCATGCTCTTCATGCGGATCTTCCGAGCCTCACGCTTGCTCATGCCGTTGCCCACCTGGGCATCCGCTTTCGGGGATGCCAGCGGCTTATTTTTTGTTGTTTCCATAACTGACATCTCCTTTTTAGTCTACTTCGTAGTAAATGAACTTGTTGAGGATTGCGGTAATGATACCCACCGCCGCCAACACGATGGCGAAGTATACCCACGCCATTGCCGATGCCGGGCCGTACTGCCAGTCGCTTTGCAGGTCGAGGATACGACCCATGACCACGTTGTTCGGGTCGGTAAAGGAATCAATGATGGTAAAGATAAAGCACGCCAGGATCATGGGGCTGACATAGGGCAGGGTGATCTTCCAGAAGTATTCCCACGCCGTCGCACCCTCCATCTGCGCCGCCTCCTTGGCGGAGACCGGAATGTTCTGGAGCGCCGCCAGGAAGATCAGAATCTGGATGCCGGAGTTCCAGACGATGCCGAAGATGTTGTCCGACACCGTTTCAATGGTGGTCTGCATACTGTCGGAGATGCCGTAGATGCCCAGGAACTCCATCAGCTGACCCAGCAGGTCAGTGGAGAACATGGTGGAAAACTGGCTGGCATCGCTGTTGCCGGTGCTTTGCAGGTTGCCGTTGATGATGTTGTACACCGGACCGGTGGCAATGATGACCGGGAGGAAGAACACGGCACGGGAGAAGGTCCGTCCCTTGAACTTCTGGTTCAGAATGACTGCCACGAACAGGGAGAACACCAGAATCAGCGGCGTTTTCCAGGCGGTGTCTTTCAGCACCTTGACCAGGTACTGGCGGTAGTTCGGGTCTACGTTGAACGCATAGTTATAGTTGTCCAGTCCCACAAACGGACCGACCATGCCGCCGGTGTCCGGGCTGACTTCCCGGAACGAGTAGAACAGGGATTCCACCACCGGGATCAGAAAGAATATGAGTGCGCCGATAAACCACAGCGCAATGAAGCAGTAGCCGTACATACTCTTTCGTTTTTCATATGCCATTTTCATGCTTCGTTCCAGCTCCCTTCTTCCACATAATCCGCCATGGCATAAGCCTTGCCGTCTACGGTGACGATCTGTTTCGACAGGTCGGTTTCTACCACCGTGCCGTTTGCATATGTGGTGGTAATGACATCGCCGTTTCTCTCATAGCCGGTGATGGTCTGGTCGCCCAGTCCGGAAAGCACCGCCTCGGAGAACGCATAGCTCTGTGCCGCATAATCGGTCCAGCTTTCGGCGCTGGCATAATAGAGACCGTCCAGCACAGTGTCTTTCAGCGTGCTGGTCTCTTCGCCGATCATGTCGAAGTGCAGGCTGCTGCCGGATGCAATGGAGAGCAGCACGGTCTCTTCCGGCGTTGCCGAGGCATTCACGGCGCTGCCGGCATAGGATTTCAGTCCGTGCATCACGATCTGATAGAACGGGATGTCCTCATCAAACACATCGAATCCGCTGGACTGCAGCGGCACATCGGTGATCTCCTGAACATAGGGCAGCGCATAGGCGTTTGCCCCGTCTGCCAGCAGGGTGATGTCTCCGTCTGTGATCTTCTGATAGGACTCTTCCAGCAGCTGCTGTGCCTTATCCCGTGAGATCTCCTGCTTGCCGTAGTCCCCGTAGAGGGCTGTGGTCAGACTGCCCAGGGAGACACGGGACAGGGATTTATCCTGATAGTTCCCGGTGAGCTTTTCAGCGATCTCGGTGAAGGTCGCCGGAGACAGCAGGGACAGGGGCTTGTTTGCCGTACTCTGTGTGCCGTATGCCAGGTTGTAGTCATAGATGCGGGCATAGGAACCGGAGATGCGGACGGTAGTATCGGTAAAGGTGTAGTACCCGTTGCCGGACTTGAACGTCTCATTGTCCGTTGCCGGATACAGAGTCACGCCGTTGAAATCCGCATAGCTCTGCAGCGCCTTCCAGTCGCTGTTTCCGCCCAGGCAGCCGGCAGCCTTTGCCTTCAGATCCACCTTGCCGGAAATGCCGGCGTTGGTCCAGTTGTAATACTGCACCTTCATATTCTCGGCGCCGCCGTCCGACAGATCCTGCAAAATCTGCTCCGCCTGCTCAAAGCTGGTGAGCGCTGTTTTCATTTTCACCGGCACGCCCAGCACGGATTTCTCCTTTATGGTGCCGCCGTAGAAGTTGAGGTACAGTCCGGGGTCGGTGTCCTCTGCCGTATCAGTCACCCCTGCCTCTTCGGTAAGGTAGTTCCGGTATGCCTCAGCCACATCGGTGTAATCCGGGGTGTCCTCGGTCTCCAGCGGATAATACCGCACCGCCAGCGTATCGGTTTTCATGTCGCCGTCCTCAAACACGGTGAGCGCCGTGCTGTTGTCGCCGGACATATAGTAGGTATCCGAATCCCGGACGGTGAAGTCAAAGCCGCAGATGTTGAAACTGCTCTTGGACTGTCCGCTGACGCTTGCGGTCAGCTTGGCGTTGGAGTCGCCCTCGGTGCAGACCACCATCATGGCGTTGTCGCCGTTGACGATGCCGTACATGGGCAGATAGACCTGCTCAGTCACAGCCGGCTCGGTCTGTGCCACGGCGGTGACATCCGAACCGTACACATAGCCGGTATAGGATTTCGCCGTTTTCTTCCCGTTGTTGAAACGGATTAGTGCGCCGCTGCCGTCCGGGATCACGAAATAGCCCGTGTCCGCAGAGGACGCTGCGCCGAAGCTGCTGAGCACGGAAAGGGATGTGACCAGCTTTCCGGACTGTGAGGTATCTTCTTCCTCGATGTCGGCAGTGTCGATCTTTGCCTCCAGGTAGTCATCCTCCAGGGTGTAGGTCACCGGAACGGTGATGCCTGCCTTTTTGAAGGAATAGGTGATCTTCACGCCGCTGCTCTTGTCCTTGACCTTAATTTTGGCGTCGCCCCTGGAGCGCATATTGGTAGTACTCCGGGCATCCGGTTCGCCGTAGACCATTTTCAGCGAAGAGGACAGGTCCTCTACAATGGTATTGGTTGCGGTCTTGTCGTGTCCCACGTTTTCGGGCGTAGACCACCACATTTTATCTTTCGCCTTGTCGTAGAGTCCGATGACTGCGGTGTCATCGTCCACATACAGCGCCAGCTTGTCGTTTTCCGTGACGAACCGTGCAGAGGAGATCACGGCATCATAGGTATCTGCCAGCACCACCTGCCAGCCGTCCTCGTTGGTATAAGTGACCTTGCCGTCCTTCGCCTTGCCGTCTGTGGTATAGCTGCGTTCCACTTCGTCGTAGTCCTTGTTGTACAGCTCCAGGGTCTTGTTGTCCCGGGAGCGGAACAGCAGCTCGTTGTCCAGGGAAGAAACGATCTGGCGCACCATGGTGACCTTGGTATATTCCGGGTCCATGTACACCAGCCAGCGGCTCTCCGGGCTTAAAAATACCACGAAGTCGCTGTTGTCGCTGTCCTCTTCCAGGGTGCAGACCACCTCGCCGGTGGCATCGTCGATGCCTGCCAGCTCGATGTCGTCCAGCAGATCCACCACATCCTCGTCGGAAATGGTATCCTCATAGTCCTCCGGACGGTAGTAGAATGTGATGCCGTCGCAGGAGTTCTTCTTCTGCATATACTGGGTGACCTGCTCTGCCGTAATTTCGATTTCTTCCTGGGTCTCCGTGCGGGTCGCCTCTTCTTCGGCATCCGCCTCGCCGTCCCCGGCGGTCTCATCGGGTGTGCCGTCTGCCACCGGTGTCTCTTCTGAGGTGTCAGCGATGAGGGCGATATCCTCTTCCCCCTCCGCCGCAGCCGGCAGAGAGACCGACGTCAGGCAAAGGCTCAGCGCAAAAAGTCCGGCAGCCCATTTTTTCCAATTCTTCAAGGTTGTTCCACCGTCCTTTCTATACTCTTACCCGATAGGTGATCTCCGTGTAGACGGAGGAAATGAACACGTATACCTGCTGGAACAATGCCACCAGCAACACCAGCAATATCAGAATGATAAGCATTGCTACAAAGGTGAGCAGCAGTGCCAGAATGGTCTTGCCGATCGAATACTGATGCACCGCCTTAATGGCATTGAACATCAGGAGCACAGACCATGCCGTACTGATTACCGTGACGCAGGTGATGAAGATCACCTCGTCCTGAATCAGTACATGGGACAAGATCGTCCGGATATACAGTCCGGCAACGTAGGGTATCAGCGAATAGGCACTGTAGATATAGATTTTCTTGATCGTGCCCTCGCCGTCCAGCAGGGTGCAGATCGACCAGTTGCCGATGACGAATACCAGAAATACGGCGATCGTCTGGACGATATACGGGACGATGCTGAACATCTTGGTATTGGTAACGGCGAATTGATAGCCCACCAGGTTATCGTGGATGATCTGTGCCACGAACCAGAGCAGCACCACGATGGTGGCGTACAGCACCGAGCCGCCTTTTTTCCAGCGCAGATCCTCAAAGCCCTCAAACGGGTGGAACACACTGTGCTTGACCCATTGCTTTTGTGTCAGATCCATCATAGCAGCATCACTCCTCCTCTCCCTCGTGCAGCATTTCAACCAGATTCTTCGGCTGGTTCTTTTTCTTCTTTTTGTTGCGGAAGTGGAAGAATACCGCCGCAGCGATCAGCACCACAACCACCAGGATGATCCAGGTGAAATTCTTGTTCAGCCATTCAGAGCGATAGCCCTCGAATGCCTTATCGTACAAATTGCGGGACTGCGCCAGCTTGGCATATTTCATTGCCCCGGCATAGTCGCCCTCATTATAAAGCGCCGACGAGATGCCGATGTATGCCATCTGGGAGTTGCCGTCCCGTTTCAGCACCTCACGCCACGGCTCCAGCGCCTCCGCATAATAGCCGGCATTGTACAGGGATACCGCATCATGGACGATGCCGCCGAATTCCGTCTCGGTGAAGATGGTGACGGTGTTCTTCATGGCATCGGAAACGTAGATGTTCTTTCCCATAGTCTCCACGGCGGAGACCTTCATGGAAAAGCCGCCGATCTGGTCGGCAGTCGTTCCCAGAATGAACAGCAGATTGCCGTCCTCGTCGTACTGGAACACACGTCCGGTCTCCAGATCCAGGCAGTTGATGCGTCCGTCGTCGTCGATGTCGATGTCCACCATTTGGGTGGTGTAGTTCTCGTTGGCGGTGGAGTCATAGACCGAGTCCAGGTCGCCGAATGTCACATCCAGCGAAGTGAACAGGTTATATCCGGCAGGGTTCACCTTTTTCACACGGTCCGTCTCAGAGGAAGAGGACTGTGTTACCGTATAGATAAAGCCCTCTTCGTCAACGTCAAAGCTGGTGATGCCTGCCGCCACGTTACGGGACGAGTTGGCACGCATCTCATCGGTGGCGAACAGGTTCCAGAAGTAGTTCGCCACCACCTCTGCGGTTGCGTCCACGGAGTTCGCACCGAAATAGCCCTGGAATTCGCCGTCGCTGTTGAACATTGCCGCACCGTTGGTGATGTTGTTCAGCACCATATAGATGTTGCCGGCTTTGTCCGCAACGACTTTCTGGGGCTTAAAGGTCTCATTTTCATACAGGGTCGAGTCCGGCCGTTTCAGTTCCATCTGCACATTGCCGTCCAGATCGCACACCAGCAGCCGGGAGTTTCCGGTGTCTGCGATGTACATACACTGGGTCTCCTGAGACACATAGATGCCCTCCGGATCTTTCAGCGTGGTCTCGCCGTCCTCGGTTTTCAGCTTGTCATAAATTCTGGTCGCCTTTGAAAAATCGCCGTCTGTGACAACGATGCGGTTGTTTCCGCTGTCTGCAATATAAAAGCGATCCTCCCAGTCCCGGAACAGATCGGACGGGGTGTTGAATGCGCCGCAGCCCAGATCCTGGCCGCTCACGGCACGCTGTGCCGCATAGCCTGCCTGCGCCGGAACCGCCTCGCCCCAGCAGTCGTAGTTATAGACGTTGTAATGTTCCGCCGAAACCGCCGGAGCGCCTATGGCTGCCGTCAGCATCAGTGCGGAAAAAACTGCCGCCGCCAGATGGTTTGCCTTTTTCTGCAAAATCTTCACCCTCCCTTAGTCCTTGATTCCGGAATGTGCCATGGTCTCGATGACCTGCCGCTGTGCCAGCATGAAGATGACGATCGGCGGCACCAGCATGAACACGGCGGCCGCCATTGCCACGCCGGCTCTCGCCAGACCGGCAGATGCTGCCTGCTGCACCACGGTGGGCAGGGTCTTGAGGGATTCGCTGAATACCAGCGTACCGCCCTGGATGTTCCATGCCGCCTGGAACGAGAAGATGATGACAGTCATCAGCGCCGGCTTCTGGTTCGGCATGACCACCTGCCAGCAGATGCGGAACATTCCTGCGCCGTCCACCTTCGCCGCCTCGATCATGGCATCGGGTACCTGGGTCATGGACTGGCGCATCAGAAACAGGTTCATCGGCGCAGCCACAGACGGCAGGATCAGCGCCCAGTAGGTGTCGATCATGCCCATCTTTGCCATGACCATATACTGCATGATATAGATGACGTTGCTCTGATACAAAAGGGCAACGACGATGATCGCATTGATCGCCTTTGCACCGGGAAAACGCACCTTTGCCAGACAGAACGCCGCCATGGCGGAGAAGATGACCTGGCACACAGTAACGGATACGGTGACAAAGATACTATTAAATACATAACGGGAAAACGGCACCCACAGGTCGGAGCAGAGCCGGAACATGGCGCTGTAGTTGGACAGGGTGGGATCAATGACATACAGTTTCGGCGGGAACACGAACAGTTCCTGCACCGGTTTCAGCGACATGACCACTGCCAGATAGATGGGCAGCGCCATGAACAATGCCAGCACCAGCAGGAACACAAAAATCCCCACCGTGCCGCCGATCTTATGCCCGGCACGCTTGGTCGATACCTTCAGGTGTGTGCCGTATACCTTTTCTTTTTTTGCCATACTGCACACTCCTTAGTCCATATACTTGCTGAGAACCTTGCCGATCAGCTTGTTCAGAATATACATCACGATAAACAAGATCATACAGATCGCAGAGGCATAACCCATCTCATAGCGGATCCAGCCGTAGTCATAGGCGTGGTTCATGATGGTGTGCGCCTTGTAGTCCGTGCTGGGGAATCCCACCAGATTCTGGGAGACTGTGCCGGCGGTGAAGGAGCTGACGATCTGCATGACTGCCGCAAACATCAGCTGCGGTCCCATGGACGGGATGGTAATGTAGATCAGTTCCTGCCAGCGGCTCTTGATGCCTTCGATTGCGCCTGCCTCATACTGCGAGCGGTCGATGTTCTGGAATCCGGCACGGAGCGCCAGGAATCCGGCGCCCAGGCTGATCCACATCTGCACCACGATGGTGACGCCCAGCACATAGCTGCCGTCGGTCAGCCACTGGATGGGCGAGCTGATGATGCCCAGATCCAGGAGGAACGAGTTCAGATAGCCGTAGGAGTCGCCGCTGAAAATCAGTTTCCAGACGGTATAGACGTTCGCCATGGACGGCGCATAGAAGATCAGGGTAAAGATGGTGCGGAGTTTCGGGTGCAGCTCATTGATGAGCCACGCCAGCAGGAAACACAGCACATAGCTGATCGGACCGGTGAACAGGGCGAACACCAGGGTCACACGGATGGACTGGATAAACACCTTGTCCGAGAGGAACAGGGTGGTATAGTTGGACAGTCCCACAAATTTCGGCATCTGTACCATGTTGAAATCCGTAAAGCCCATCGGCAGGGACATCACGACCGGTACGATGGTGAATACCAGGAAAAACAGCATGAATGGAGCGATCATCAGATAGCTCGCCTTGTTCTGCTTGACTGCCAGCCAGGTGAGCCGCCGGTTTTCCTGTCGGGTTCTTTTGCCAATCTCGGCAGTATCCAAGGGGATTCCCTCCTTTTCGTTAAGTATCTAATCCGAGGTTCTCACGCTTTCTGGTGATCTCCTCGTTGATGTCCCGGTTGTACGACATCAGCGTATCACGGGGATTCTCGTTGTTGTTGACGACGTCACGGAATGCGTTCATCACATTTCGGGTGACGGAATAGGATGCCGGGATGATCGGGATCTCTTCCAGTTCATCCATTGCACCCAGAATGGTGTTTGCCTCATCGGTGGACCATGCCAGCTGGGTGAGCGCCTCGGTGTTTGCCGTTGCGTACCGTCCCATCTGTCCCAGCAGTCCCTCGATCTGGGTGCCGTATTCTACCTGGACATCGGTGGAGCAGAACCACTTGAGGAACGTCCACGCATTTTCCAGGCCGTTTGTCTTTTTGTCTACCTTATTAAAGATGACTGCGCCGGTGTTGTTGGAGTTGACAGCGTGAGAAATGGTGCCGTCCTCCCGGAGCGTACCCGGAATGGGAGCAAATCCCCACAGTCCGTCGATCTCCGGCGCTGCCACTGCCAGCTGGTTGAAGAAGGTGCAGTAGTCTGAAACCACAATGGGATATTCCCCGGTACGGAACCGGCTGAACGCATCGTACTGCTGGTCGAAGTCATACTTGGTGTAGAAATCCGTCCACATCTCAAATGCGTCAATGGCGGCGTTGGTATTAAAGGTAGTCTCCGTCTGCGCCGCATTATAATAGTTCTCGCCACGCTGGAGCAGCAGGGACGCAAAGGTCAGACCGGATTCCGTCGCCGCAGAGATGGTCGCCTGGTTGGCATCCGCCGCAACCGCAGGCAGCACCAGACCGGCAGACATATAGTTCCGCTGGAGCGCCGGGAGCATATCGATCAGATCTTCCCAAGTCTGGGGTGCCTGGGTAAAGCCCAGTTCGCTGAGAACGTCCTTGCGGTAGAACATCATCGCCCAGCTCCGGGTCAGCGGCAGACCGTATGTGCCGCCTTCGTACTGATACGGCACCATGGCGTTTTCCTGGTACAGCTTTGTCATTTCGTCATAGCCGTCCATTTTGGAAACGTCCGCCAGCAGTCCACGGGCAGCCAGGTTCACCGGGAATTCGCCGCCCAGGAACAGGGCAACGTCCGGACCTTTATCCGCCAGTGTTGCCTCGACTACGCCGCCGACTACCAGGTTAATGGAGATCGGCACGTTGTACTGCTGCTGGAACTCCGATTCTACCAGGTCTTTTACCACCTGCGCCTGGTCACGTCCCAGGGACACCCAGACTTCGATGGCATCGTCCCCTGTGGTGGAGGACAGCGAGTTATAGCTTTCGTCCCAGGATGCCGTAAAGCGCTGGAAGCTATAGGAGAGGGAACTCCAGAATCCCGCCTTGATGGACGGGAAATCCTTGTCCGGAGACGCCAACTCCAGATAATCCACTTCCAGCGGCTGGTCACGATAGTCACGCATCCAGGAGGAAAGGGATGTGATATAATCCTTGATCTGGGACAGATAATTCGGGATCTTCAGCGGATCGTCGACGCACTTGTCCAGGATCACGGTCATCTGTTCCAGCGACGCCGCCTCAGAACCCTTGGAGTTCGCCAGCGACTCAATGTGTCCCTGGATCTCTTTCAGTTCCCCGGAAATGCGCTGGAATTCGTCTACCAGTTCCGGGATCTTTTCGTGTACATAATAATCGGTATACTTGTCCGGCTCCGGTCCGGTAATCATCACGATCCTCCGGTAATAGGTGTTCAGATCCAGGACAATGGCATCCAGCTGACGCATGGAGTCACCGATCTCGCCAGGGATGACCTCCATGGTGATGGTGTGTTCTTCCCCTGCTGTGAGGTAGACATACACATCCTCGCCGTCCCCGTTCTGGACGGTGGTCATGCGGAAGTCGGTGTCGTAGTAGAACTTCACCTGATCGAATTCCTGGCTGGGAACTGTGCCGTCAATATAAATGCGGCGGTTGGAGTAAAAACCACGCATTTCTTCCTGGCGTGCCTTGATGCCCAGCTTATACCAGCCGTCTCCCGGCAGTGCGTTTGCATCCACCTTCCAGGTGATGGTCTGGAGCGCCTTTTCCCAGTTGCCGCTGCCGATGGTGTTGTACACCATGTGTTTCGGGTCAGAGGGCGAGATGGCGCTGGTGGAGTTGTCATAGGTCGGATACAGCACGGAATCCGATTTCAGCACGGCGTTTTCGCCTTCGATGCGGACAACGCCGGAGGGTGTATCTTCCTTGGACACCGCAGCATTGACGCTGTCGGTATATTCCGCATAGGTGGGAACTTCGTCCGGCTGTGCAAAGCGCAGGGATTCCAGGGCGAAGTATGCCTTCTGGGAGGAAAGGGTGATCTCATGGGTCCCCTTTTCCAGATAGAAGAACACCGGGTCATTGAACAGACCGTCCGAATCGCCGATCCAGCTGGTCTGCCACAGTTCGGTCTGTTCCTGTGTCGGACGCACCTGGTTGCCGGAATCGTCGGTCTTGATCTCCGACTGATTCTGATATACCTTATTTAGTTTGAGACGGGACGCCGTATCATAAGGCACTTCGCCGTCGATTGCCAGAGACACAGAGATCTCGGCAGTATTGGAGACGATGGGACAATAGGATGCCTGCACGCAGTACAACCCGGTCTCCGGCACATTCAGCGTATAGCTGAAGCTGCCCTCTGCGCTGTTCCAGACCAGCACATTTTCCCGGCTCTCGCCGTTCCGATCGGAATAGCTGCCGGTCTCATAACCGGTGCAGTCCGCCTTCTGGAAATCTGCGCCGCTCAGCAGGATCTCCGCCTCGGGGCGTGGTTCGTCCCGATAGGTGTCGTAATAGTCGCTGTAGGTCTCCTGTTCCTCATAGGAAAGGTCGCCGCCGGTATCCGTTCCGGTCTCTTCCGCAGATACCGCCGTGGTCTGCGCTGTGTCTGTGCTTGGTGCCTTTGCCGCAAATGCTGTGGACAGGGGCAGCGCCGCCGCCGTCATCAGACAAGCCAGCACGGCTGCTGCGGCACGGCTGTGCCATTTGTAGTTCGCCAAGGCTCTTCCACCCTTCTTTCTGTCTGCTGCGATGACAGACGTATTCCGGAGCGTGTCTCCGGAAAAATACACTGCACGTCTTTTCGGGATGCCACACTCTAACCTTCTGTGCAAGCTGCACAGATCGTCACTTTTTCTGCGGATGACCGCATCTCCAGCGGCGCACCCTTCGGGAATTCTACAAATTATACAGAAATCCCGCAAAACAGTTCCTAAATATTATAGCAATTTCCGGTGAAAATGTCAAGCGAGTGAAAATCCGGGGCGGATTTTTGTTCATTTTGTGAAATTCGGAAAAAACGGCGAAATTGCGTGGATTTTCCGGTGCTTTCCCACAATTTCTGCACACTTTCACGGATTTAGCCGCAAAAAAATTTTATGGAAACACATGGAAGTTACAGATTGTGCAAGCTGCCGGCGCAGAAACGAACGAGTTTTTGAGCCTTTTCACGGGAAAATACACGCAAAAAATCCGGTCTGCCCCTTGACAAACTGGATGGAAACGGGTATAATGAAAATAGAAAGAGCATACCGGCAGACGGTTGCTCCCATGAAATAGGTAAATAAGAATTAACCGCTTTCAGTTTGGTCGCAGAGGGCGGTTATTTCTTTTTGTGATTATCATGGAAAATTGTATATAACAAGGATGCGAATGCAATCAGAAGTGCCAGAAATGCGAAAAGCTCTGACCATGTTACGTAATGTTCCATTGTATCACCTCCCATCGTATCAAATACATGGGAGCTGGAAATCAAACCGTCCACCGTTTTCGGTATGCCCTAGGGTATCATTATAGCATATTCTGCCGAAAACTGTCAAGCCGCAGATACGCAAAAAATCCGGTCTGCCTCTTGACAAACTGGATGGAAACGGGTATAATGAAGATAGAAAGAGCGCATCGGAAACGGTCTGCTCCCACTAAGATTGTTATTTAGAAATAACCGCCTAGTTGGACGCTGGGGCGGTTATTTCCGTTTATTGCGGTTTTGCAAAATCAAAATGATATTGCATACAACATTGCACAAAGCAAAAAACTCCATCCAAGTCATCGCAATCACTCCC
>OOCH01000366.1_pt1 | contig 49196 bp, 37 predicted proteins | sample 1671641 | NCBI WGS metagenome assembly OOCH01 (sample SAMN06348177, study PRJEB24527) | human gut metagenome | biome: human gut; feature: ankylosing spondylitis patient; material: feces | host: Homo sapiens | place: China | collected 2015-10
CTTTCCTTCTCTTGCAAGTCCGGTAATGGTCAGCGGCTGTCCCTCACGTAAATTTCCCTTATATTTCTCCAGCATATATTCTGCCGGATTCTGCAGATAAAAGATCAAAGTCACACCAAGACGCAAATCATCGCATGCACCTGCATAGGACTCTTTCTCAGAATGTCTTTCCACAACTACATGCTCCTGGGTCGTGATTCCTGTGCCGCGAAAAAATGGAAATGTATATTCCACGTGAAACTCATTTTCCTCGTCATACTGCCCACAGACTGTAATTCCGCAGTCGCAGCCATAATTCTTGGAATATTCCACAAAAACTCCGTCTGGATGATTTTCTACCGCAATTTTTTCATCGTAAGTACTCATCACATCCCGGATAATTTCCTGCATTTCCTTGCGTGACTTCACTTTCGAAAAGCCAACAGCTCTTAAATAACTGTGCACACTATCACCTCCCTATTCTATGATTTAGGCTTCTTATTTCATAATGTTTTTGTACGATATGATATGTTCTCTTCTGCCGTTTGTGACTGTTTTATTTTTCGTCCGCAAAGCAGAAATTCAGTTTAAAGTTCTGTTTTACGGACTTTGTTGTTTCTTGTCAAATTAAGTCTTATTTATTGGACTTTTTCTCGATTTTTGTCATTCCGCCCATGTATGGCTGAAGTGCAACTGGAATATTTACGCTTCCATCTGCATTCAGGTTATTCTCAAGGAATGCGATCAGCATTCTTGGCGGAGCAACTACTGTATTATTTAAGGTATGTGCAAGATATTTCTTGCCATCTTTTCCATTTACACGGATTTTCAGACGACGAGCCTGTGCATCACCAAGGTTGGAGCAGCTTCCTACCTCGAAGTATTTCTTCTGTCTTGGAGACCATGCTTCAACATCAAGAGATTTCACTTTCAGGTCTGCCAGGTCACCGGAGCAGCATTCCAGTGTACGAACCGGAATATCCAGGGAACGGAACAGATCTACTGTGTTCTGCCACAGCTTGTCAAACCACATTTTGCTCTCTTCTGGTTTGCAAACTACGATCATTTCCTGTTTCTCGAACTGATGGATACGATATACACCTCTCTCCTCAAGTCCGTGAGCACCTTTCTCTTTACGGAAGCATGGAGAATAGCTTGTAAGTGTTTTCGGAAGCTCTTCCTCCGGAATGATCTGGTCAATGAATTTACCGATCATGGAATGCTCACTTGTACCGATCAGGTAAAGATCCTCACCCTCGATCTTGTACATCATAGCGTCCATCTCAGCAAAGCTCATAACACCTGTAACAACGTTGCTTCTGATCATGAAAGGCGGTACACAGTAAGTAAATCCACGATTGATCATGAAATCTCTTGCGTAGGAAATTACTGCGGAATGAAGACGTGCGATGTCTCCCATCAGATAATAGAATCCGTTACCTGCCACACGTCTTGCGCTGTCAAGATCGATTCCGTCAAAGCTCTCCATGATATCTGTATGATATGGAACTTCGAAATCCGGAACAACCGGCTCACCGAATTTCTCGATTTCTACGTTCTGGCTGTCATCTTTACCGATCGGTACCGAAGGATCGATGATGTTCGGGATTACCATCATGTCTTTCAGAAGCTCTTCCTCAACCTCTTTCTCTCTCTGGGAAAGTTCCTCGATACGTGTTCCGGATGCAGCAACCTGTTTTTTAACCTCTTCTGCCTCTTCTCTTTTTCCCTGGCCCATAAGAGCACCGATCTGTTTGGAGATCTTGTTTCTCTCAGCACGGAGAGCCTCAACCTCCTGCTTAATCTCTCTGTTCTCTTTATCAAGTTCGAGAACCTTGTCAACCAGCTCCAGTTTGCTGTCCTGGAACTTGTTGCGGATATTCTGTTTTACAACCTCCGGATTCTCTCTCACAAACTTAATGTCTAACATGATATTCCTCCTGTATTAAAAATATTCTTATTTTTGTTCCTTCTCAATCTCACCAAGTCCGAAGTTTACAGCTTTTCTCAGAGCTTCCACTTCTTCCTGGCTGAGGACAACATAGGACTCACCTTTTACAATCTCCTTTAAATAAAGAAAACAGTTGTCACGGCTGTGAACCGCATTCAGGATCAGACCTGTGTTATTCTTATCAAGAAGCGCCAGCGCAAAACTGAGTTTTCCGCCTACATCATCAAAGGCATCATACTTCTCAACTCCATATTTGCTGAACATTACATTCAGATTTTTTTTGATAAAGCTGATGTCATGATCATGATCTTCCTTTGCCTCATACAGCCGGTCGATCTGTGCAAATTTTCTTACAAAAACTTTTTCCAGTGACTGTGCATCTCCGCCTCTCATAAACAGCTTATATTTCCGTTCCAGGCGGCTCAGACGCATATTGCTGCTCACCACATTAATCAGAAGAATGATGGTAAGGATCAGCAAAATAATGATCACAATCCCGGAATCAATTCCTATGCTTTCAAAAATCCCGCTCATTCTGCCTCCTATCTGATAGATTCGAACAGATCAATGATCCTCTCCAGTTCATCCCTGGAATAATATTCAATTTCAATTTTACCTTTGTTGTTTTTCTTTCGCTGAATGGATACCTTTGTTCCCATGATGCCTTTCATTTTTTCTTCCAGGCTTTCATAAATGGCATCTTCTGCGGTATTTCTCTCTGTTTTCTCTTTCTTTGCCGGGGAAACCAGATTTTTTACAAGTTTTTCCGTCTCACGGACACTGAGTTTCTCGTCAAAAACCTTCATGGCTGTATTTTCCTGAAGGGTTTCATCGGAAATTCCCAGAAGTGCTCTTGCATGGCCTGCAGAAATCATATCTGCAATCACCATTTCCTGCACTTTTGAAGTAAGCTTCAGAAGACGCATGGAATTGGTTACCGCTGTTCTGCTCTTGGCAACTCTGTCTGCGATTTCATCCTGTTTCAGGTGAAACTCTTCCATCAGACGTTTGTAGGCCATTGCTTCCTCTATAGGGTTCAGATCTTCCCGCTGAATATTCTCAATCAGAGAAATTTCCACAATCTCCTGATCTGTAAACTCCTTTACCACAACCGGAACTTCCTTAAGACCAGCCATCTTGGCTGCTCTCCAGCGACGCTCTCCTGCTATGATCTCAAAATAATCCTTCTTATCTGATACCAGCAGCGGCTGAAGAACGCCATACTGTTTGATAGACTCAGAAAGTTCCATCAGTGCGTCCTCATCAAAATGCCTTCTCGGCTGATTCAGATTCGGTTCCACACTGGAAATTTTTACAAGACGTTCTGCCGCAGGTTTTTCCTGTGCTTCCGTTTTTTCTTTCTTTCCCGTAGATCTTGTCCTTTTTACAGTTTCCTTTGACGTTCCACCGGCTTTATTAGGAATCAGTGCATCCAGACCTCTTCCAAGGCCTCCTGTTTTTCTTGCAGCCATTATTCGCCCTCCCTGCTGATAACTTCTTCTGCCAGAAGACGATAGCTTTCTGCTCCTGTAGATCTTGAGTCGTACAGATTGATCGGTTTTCCATAGCTTGGAGCCTCTGCAAGTCGTACATTTCTCGGAATGATCGTTTTGTATATATTCTGATCCAGGTTTTCTTTTACATTCTCTACAACCTGGAGTGACAGATTTGTTCTGGCATCATACATGGTGAAGACCACGCCTTCGATTTTCAGACGTTTATTTAATCTGTCTCTCACCAGTTCGATGGTATGTATCAGCTGTGACAGGCCTTCCAGTGCATAATATTCACACTGAATCGGCACCAGAACAGAAGTTGCCGCCGTCAGGGCATTGATTGTCAGCATGCTCAATGACGGCGGACAATCCATGATTATGTAATCATATTTCCGACGCAGTTTGTCAGTAATCTTTTTCAGGATATATTCCTTATCCTCAAGATCTACCAGCTCAATCTCAGCACCGGAAAGATTCATATTCGATGGTATCAGGTCAACATTATCTACTACGTTTTTTATAATGGTATCTTTGGTCTCTGCTTCTCCAAGCAGCAGCTCGTAAAGGGTATTTTCTACTGCATTCTTGTCTGCGCCAAGTCCACTTGTGGTATTTCCCTGCGGATCTATGTCAATGGCAAGAACCTTTTTCCCTTTTTCAGCAAGGCAGGCCGATAAATTAATCGCCGTTGTTGATTTTCCAACCCCGCCTTTCTGATTGGCAACTGCAATGATTCGTCCCATTTTACCCCTCCTTTTTTGTATTTTTTAAGGGATTTTTACTCATTGGATACCATTATAACACTTTTATTTTTAAACCGCCACATAATGTTTCACGTGAAACAATAGAAAATGGGTTTTGAATTATTTTATTTATTGTGTAGTATACCCAAACTTCAGGGCTCTTAAACTGCTCTTACAATACACGGTTCTTACTCCAGAACCTGTCCTGTTATAAATGCAATTATTTCATATTTTATTATCATCAATTACGCCTCTTTTTTTCGGCGTATATAGCCTGAGCTTTATCGCCATTTAACCGAATCAAGGAAGTCCCCTGCGGGGTTGCGAAAAGCAATAAGCAGTGGGTGGGGACTTGCTTTTATACATTGTGGCACTCAAACGTCGCTTATTTTCTTTTCAGGACAGAAGTAAAACCAATTGATATTACGATGAAGAGCGAAATGTTGTGAAAGATTTTTTGGTACCGTTTCAGGAAATATATCGGCGTATTTTGTCATATAGCAAAATGAAACAGCGAATTTTGGCGTATTTTAGAGACGTCTGATTTTTGCTGTTTTTGTCATTTTTATATAATATATAGAAACTATAAAGTATTAAAAATGCTTATTTTATAGTCATTACAAGCACAATATAGTTGAATTTATATCTTGTGAAAAACATTTGTCATCTTCTTATTTCAGACAGCAAAGTTTCATTTTGTGTCATCTTTTTATTCTGGTTATACGCCGCGAAGCGGCGTATTTGTATTTTTTTCAGTCATCCCCAGGACATTTGCCTGCCAGTATCTCTCCATTCATAGCTTATCGGTCTCAAAATCTCCATCTGAAGCTCTTCTGATTTGTCCAAACTGATCTTTCAGGCAGCTCAAAGTACCTTTTCTTCTCTATATATAAGCCTCAAATCCATCATCAAAAGGATTTTTTATCAAAATAGCTATATTCAGGACCTACATGTACCATTACAGCAGCATATTTAAGACGTACAGCCGCATAAAGTATTAAAAAAATCCCCTTTAATTGTGCCATTTCAGAAATAAAAAGGACTTTTTTTGTACCGTCGCCCATTCAGGTCCTTATTCATAAGGTATTTGCAATAAAAACGGTAGTATTTGTTGCATTTTCGGTGTGTGCAGGTGCACATATTGGTATTAGGGGATTTTTGTGCATTTTTATATATGTACTATAAATCGTACATTAATATTATTATAGTACTATAAATCGTACTTTTATGCTATTTTTAGCGTTAAACCTTTATGTTTTGTCATATCTCTTCTTTTATTTTTCTTTCTCACAGAAAAGTCCGATATATTGGACATATATATTTTCTTTCTACATTTCCTTCCTCACACCCTCATCCATAAAAGCATGCATATTTGCATTTAACTTAATCTTGCCGCTCTATTTCCGGAAATGCTATAATACAACCATTAACAATCTATCTATATTGAAAGGAATATTTCTATCATGAATCCAATTAACCACGATCAGGCAAAGGCCCAATTAGATAAAACGCTTCAGGGAAATGACAAAATCGAAACTGCAATCGCTGCTCTCCAGCAGGACGCTACAGAAGAAATGCTGGCGCACGTTCTCACTGTAATTCGTCGCAGAACGAAAGAGCGTGCTCAGCTGATCATCGCAGTAGAACCACCCAAAGGTGATGGAATAATCAATCTTCAGGCCATAAAAACCAGCGACGGAAAACAATGGTGGGCTACTTTTACCAGCTTTGACGAAGAATTAAAAGGCAGTAACCAGATCATGTCTACTTTTACCGCCGATATTGACAAACTTTTTTATTCCGCACTGGAGGAACCATCTATTGAAGGAGTAATTATTAATCCCTGGAATCGGACAATTATGCTCAATAAAACTTTAATCAATATCATTCTTGGAAATCCTGTATAATCTGTGTAATATTATTTACAGCCATGTATTTACAATGTGTGTTTCACGTGAAACATACATTGTAAAACTCATAAAATTGTTTCTTTTCTATTGTTTTTCACATGTTACTGTTCACGTTTCACCTTTCTTCTCCCAGTCTACAAAAGCATTGTAAAATCCCCCTCAATAGCGTATAATAAAGCAAAGAAATATTCAGACAAAACACATTAGATCAGTGAAGTTTTAGCGCATAAAGCAGTATATTTTCCCTGATCACTTTGTACGAATTTCAGGAGGCTTTTAATGAAGAAAAATGGACACAAACTATTTACACTTGTAGCTTTATTAGGCACAGCCGCAGGAGTCATTCATATTGCCAACCGTTTTATAGATGCTACATCACAGCTTAAAGACATGCTGGAACAGCCACATAGCAAAACCTATGACTGGCGTTTTGGAAAAATCCACTATACTAAACAGGGACATGGGGCTCCGCTTCTTCTTGTTCACGATATGATGCCAGGAGCATCCGGATATGAATGGAGTTCCGTTGAAAAACAGCTTGCGACAGAACATACTGTTTACACGTTAGACCTTCTTGGATGTGGCCGATCAGAAAAGCCGGATATTACTTACACCAATTTTGTATATGCTCAATTACTTTGCGATTTTGCAAAAAATGTTATTCAGCAGGAAACAGACGTTATTGCCAGCGGCTTTTCCGGATCCTTTGCAATTATGGCATATCGTAATAATTCTGATTATTTCCGAAAAATTATGCTTGTCAATCCGCCAAGCCTCAGTTCTCTGAAGCAGGCACCTTGTGAGGATAATAAATTATTCAAACGCCTGATCGAATTCCCTGTTTTCGGAACATTGATCTATCATATTGCATGTTCACGTGAAACTATCAGCAGTCTTTTCATGGAACAATTATTCTATAATCCGTTCCACGTGACAGATATACTGGTCGATACTTATTATGAGTCCGCTCATAAAGGCGGTTCCAATGCCAAATATCTGTACTCCAGCTATATTGGAAAATATCTCAACATCAGTATTAATAATGCTGTAGAATCTTCTGATGCCTGCATTTATATTATTTCCGGCGAAAAAGAAGCTTCCGGTTCTCTTATTGCAGAAGAATATCAGAAGTTGAATTCTTCCATTGAGACTGCTGTAATCCCCGAAACCAGACATCTTCCTCACCTTGAAGATCCGGAGCATTTTCTGGAGCAGGTATCTATTTTCCTGTAAATCCAGAAAATATTTATAAAAAAACATTCATAAGATTTCATAAAAAAATAGAGGTTATATAATTTTATAGCAATTATATAGCCTCTATTTTCTTATTTCATTTTTTTACTGTTTCACGTGAAACATCAAAGATTCTACTATCTCAAAGCCTGTTCTAAATACATATGTGTTGTATTATCAATCAACTTATGTGTCAGTTCTGCCATATGCTGTGTAGATTCCTGATTTTCAGAAGAAAGCCATGTTTTAATCATTCCTACACATCCATTCAGGCAAAAAGCATACGCATACTCAATGTCACGGTTATCCTTCGGCAGACGAATAGACAGGCGATGCAGAACTGTATCTGCAATTAACTTTTCAATCCGACTGACGAACGCCATGTCGCCATTCTTTCCGAGAAGTGCAATACAAATATCCTTATTATTGTCCAGAATCGTAAAAATCTGCTCAATAAACGGATAAGAACTCTCCTTATTATTAATAGGATCCAGAGGATAATCCGCTACCAGATGAGAAACCTCATCCATCAATTCCGCCTCAATAGACTCAAGCATCTGATAGATATCTGTATAATGAAGATAAAACGTCGAACGGTTAATATCCACTTCCTCGACAAGTTCTTTCACGGTAATCTCTTTAATGCTCTTCTTCTGCATAAGGCGAGCCAGTCCTGCACGAAGCTGCGCTTTCGTTTTTCGTACTCTTCTGTCAACTTTTTCCGCCATTTCAAATTTCCCCCAATCATTCCTGTAAAAAATAGCTGTTATTTGTCTATCTTGTAGATTTTATTGTGTTATAGACAAATATTCAATATATGTCTACTAATGTACATTCCGCAAATATTTAATGGTTGTATCTGTGGTATGTGTTTAGTATAATACATCACGTAAAGAAAATCAACACTTTGTTTGATAATGGATTTAAGAACTATTAATAGAGTCAAGAGTGATTAATAGAACTCGATACCATTACTGGAATAAAGTTTGATTAATCAACTGTAGCAATCCAGAAAATCCTTACATCAGGAAGAATTTTTTCAGAATCTGTCTCAATGTAATCATTAATCGGAACGCTGCAAACTATAAATACAAAAAATTTAATAAGAAAGGGATAGGTAAAATGATCAAAAACGAATGGAAAAGCTTACTTCGCAATAAGCTCATGCTTATCGTTGTAATCGCAATCATCGTTATCCCGATCATCTATGCAGGCCTGTTTCTGAAATCCATGTGGGATCCTTATGGAAGCGTGGATAACCTGCCGGTGGCTGTGGTAAACGAAGATAAACCCGTCGAGTACAATGGCAAGACACTAAGTATAGGCAAGGATATGGCGGATGAGCTGAAAGACAACGACTCAATGGCATTCAACATTGTAGACAGTAAGACAGCAGAGGACGGTCTGGCAAACGGAACCTATTACATGGTTATTACCATTCCGGAAGACTTCTCCGCAAATGCTTCTACAGTAATGGATGATAATCCAAAACAGATGGAGCTGAGCTATCAGACCAACCCAGGAACCAACTACATAGCTTCCAAGCTCAGTGAAACCGCGATCCTGAAACTTCGTGACAACATTGCATCACAGGTTACTGAAACCTACACCGAAACCGTTTTTGATTCTATCTCAGAAGCTGGTGACGGAATGCAGGAAGCAGCTGACGGATCCGGAAAAATCGAAGACGGTTTAAGTACAGTTGCCGATGGTAATAAAACCATTACCAAGAACCTGAAGAAACTTTCCACCAGTACTCTTACATTTGTAAGCGGCGCTGACAGCCTTACTGAAGGACTTAAGACATACACCGATGGTGTAGCACAGGTCAACGACGGAGCAAAAAGTCTGGATGATGGTGCAAAACAGCTGAACAGCGGTGTTGCCACTCTTACAGAAAAAGTTCCGGAACTGACAGAAGGCGTTGATACCCTGGATAAAGGTGTTCAGCAGTATACCGCAGGTGTTGACGAACTTAACGAAAATTCCGATGCACTGAAAAGTGGCGCAAGCAGTCTGGAATCCGGTGCAAAAGCACTGAGCGAAGGTATTAATACCCTTTCCAGTGGAACCACACAGTATGTAAGCGGTGCCGACACTCTTGTCGATGGAACAACTGCTTATGTAAAAGGTGCAGAACAGCTGGCAGCTGGTGCAAAACAGCTTTCCGGTCTGGAAAAACTTGGAGATGTTTCCAATGGTATTTCTCAGCTGAATCAGGCTGTTACAAAGGGCAGTGACAAATCTCAGTCACTTGTATCCGGAACCCAGCAGCTGGAAGCCGGATTAAAGAACCTCAATGATACTGTTTCTTCTTTAAAAGACAGCACTACTGATGAATCTATCAAAACCTTATCTGCCGGTCTTGCCTCTGCAAAACAGGGCATGAATGATGCAGCAGATGGCATGACAACAGCCGCTAATGGTATGACAGATGCAGCAAACGGAATCAACAACGCTGCTGGATATATCAATCAGGCAGCAGGCATTACCAGCCAGACCAGTTCCAACATTTCCAACGAGCTGATTCCTGCAGTACAGAATGCAGGCGCACAGTTCTCACAGGTTGGACAGCAGATCAATGATCTTCTCACAGGCTATGGACAGACAACTACCGAAAAGCTTACAGAAGCAAACACAACAATAAGTACTGCACAGCAGAGCATGAGCAATGCTGCAGCTGCACTTCAGGCTATTCAGGCATCCGCTTCTGAAGATGGAACAGTTTCTGCTGAAAGCCTTAGCGAAGTAATCGGTGCACTGAACGATGCAGCTAGTGGAATGTCCGGTGTAGATGGTTCTTATATGAACAGCTATTCCGAACAGGCTTCACAGTTAGTATCCGGTGTATCCAGTCAGCTCTCCTCCACTCAGGAAAGTCTGAATGCTACTGTTTCAAAGCTTAACGAAGCAGCAACCGGACTGAGCGCAATCTCCAATGGTCTTACTGCTGGCGCAGACAGTCTTTCCAAAGGCGCAGCTTCCATGACAGAGGGTGCAGCCAGCATGAATGCGGGTGCAGAAAAAATGGCCGCAGGTGCAAGCCAGATCCCAGCAGTTCCGTCTGATCTGATCGCTCAGCTTTCCGCAGGAGTAAATAAACTCTATGTTGGATCTAAAGCTGTAAATGCCGGAACCCAGCAGGTTTCCGCAGGTCTTCAGACACTGGAAACAAGCACAACATCTTTCCCACAGGCAGCTGCCGGAATCAAGGCACTGAATGAAGGATTCGATACATTAACTGCTAACGATAAGAAACTTACTTCTGGAGCTAAGAATCTGAAAGCAGCCGGAAAACAGATCACAAGCGCACTTCCACAGGTGAAATCCGGTGCAGGTCAGCTTGCCGATGGTTCTGAAACACTGACAGCAGGAATCAAAACTTACACAGATGGTGTTGCAAAACTGGCAGCAAACAGCTCCGCTCTTACCAGCGGTACCAGCCAGCTTTCCAATGGAGCTAAAACACTTTCAAGCGGTGCTACTACTCTTGCAAATGGCACCAAGACATTAGCAAGCGGTACTACTACTCTTTATACTGGTACCAAAAAACTTGTAAGCAATAACAGCACTCTGAACAGTGGTGCAAAACAGCTGGCAGATGGTGCTTCTCAGATTCAGAGTGGTTCTTCACAGCTGTATGATGGTTCCAAGAAACTTGGAAATGGTGTGAAAGAGCTGAAAGATGGTTCTGAAACACTGACTACAAGCCTCAGCGATGGAGCTAAAACTGTAAAAGATAATTCAGCAAGTGACGAGACAATCAAGATGTTCGCAACACCAGTTGTGAGCGATGAAACAAAACTTACCGATGTTCCGAATAACGGACACGCAATGGCACCTTATATGATGTCTGTAGGCCTCTGGGTCGGTGCACTGGCATTCTGCCTGATGTATCCTCTGGCTCAGTATAAAGGCAAACTGAAATCCGGTTTTGCATGGTGGGCAAGCAAAGCTTCCGTACTTTATCCGGTAGCAATCCTTCAGGCAATTTGTCTGATCCTTCTGTTACATGCATTTAACGGATTCACCCCTGTTGAGATGGGCAAGACAGTCCTCTTCGCCTGCCTCGCAGCAATGACCTTTACATCCATGATGTATTTCTTTAACATCACACTTGGTAAAGTAGGAAGCTTCCTGATGCTGGTATTCATGGTCGTTCAGCTTGCAGGATCTGCCGGTACTTATCCGGTTGAGATTTCTCCTGAATTTGTTTCAAAGATTCACGCATACCTGCCATTCACTTACACCGTTGATGCATTCCGTGCAACAATCAGTGGTGGCAGAAGTATTACTACTTCCGTAATTGTACTGGCTGTACTGTTTGTGATCTTCACGATCCTGACAATCCTTCAATTCAATCACATGGCCAAGAGAAAGAAAGCAGAAAAAGTTGTTCTCTTCGACTGGCTGGAAGAAAGAGGTCTTGCTTAACTAACATGTAACTGACAGAAGCTCCCCCGAACCTTCTGTTGGACATAACACAAAAAAACCTGTACGGTGGGCTGAAACCACTGTACAGGTTTTTTTTGTATTATTTTCTATTTCGCCTCAGCAGTTGGTGTTGCTGTGGCTTCTGTTTTTGTTTCACCATTTACCATAGTTTCATATGCATTAAACATTTCTTTTACTGTCATTTTGTTTACGAGGAATACTTTGTTTCCAACGACAGCTGCGTAATAGTTTGTATCATATGTGTAGAAGGTAACGGTTGTCTGGTTCTTGTCAGAGTCTGTAAATACAACTGTCATCTCCGGATCTGTTGCCGGGGTGTAGGTATCTGTCAGCCTCTTCTGTCCTGCCATATTTGTCAGCTTGTTATAGAAGGTTGTAAAGGTTGTACTTTCTATGTCCTCTCCATCCAGCTGATAGGTTGTTGTCTCTTTATCATTACCGTCATCGTCTGTTGTTGTTTCACGTGAAACATTTACAGTATTTGTTGTACCGCCGTAAGTAACCTGAAGCTGATCCAGATTTTTTACAGAAAGATAATTCACAATCAGGGACCAGAGATCCGATGGTGTCTTATCAATAACCGCACTCAATGTATCTGTGGACATTGTATAAATCTGTTTGTTATCTACAGTTACATATCTGCTGCCATCTCCGGCTTCATCACCAACGTAGATAACAAGCTGTTTATCTACTGTAGTTGTCTTGGTGTCTTCAGAAGAGCTGCTGTCGTCGGAAGCATCCGTACTGTCTGCCTCATCACCTTGTGTATCTTTAGAATCGCTCTCAGAAGCCGTAGAATCGCTTTCAGAGGAATCTGAGCTGGTGTCCTCCACCTCTTCCTGATAATCCACTGTAATCGTCGCATACGGATTATCCAGGCCATACTTGGAAAGATCTTCCGCATTGTAGTCTACAAACTGGTCAAACGCAAAATTTCCAAGTCCGGAAGTTACATTTCCTGCTGCCGTCGTATCTGCTGTTTCTTTATCACTGCTTCCATCACTGGAAACATCCCAAGTAGCTCCATCGGAATTTTCTTCCAGAACGTAGGAATCTTTATCTTCGCTGACCTGCACTTTTTTCACTGTGGAAGAATCAATCGTCGGGAAATCTTCTCCCTGTGCATAATCATAAAGAGAATCCATAAACGGAGTAACGGTAGATGCCGCTACCACATAAACCGTACTGTCATCGTCATCTTTTGTAATGTAATACTGATTTGTGGAAGTATTTTCATCTCCAATATTGAATTTCGTTGTACCATCACTGGTATCAACGGTTATTGTATTGGACGGGGAATCCAGTCCGTATTCCGTAAGATTATCTACATTTTCCAAGACTCTGTCCGCTTCCACCGTTTCAATGGCGGAAGCTGCAGAATCCAGAGTTGTCTGATTTACAGGGAAATCAGTCTCATCTTTTTTTACCCAGGAATCATCTTTTTTCTCAAAGGTGGTTTCCTTTTTATCCACAATAAATTCCAGAGACTTGATATCTTCTGTTTTCACGGAAAACACTTTGGTTTTGTTTTCCTCTTCACTGCTGCTCTCTGTCTGTTCTTCTTTGGACACGTAGGTATTTAATCCTACATAAACACCGCCGAGAACTGCCAGAACAACAACAGCAGAAACAAGTTTGGTTGATTTTTTCATTATGCTTTTCTCCTCTTAAGCCAGATCAAAAATCCTGCAACAAGGAACACTCCCGGGATCAGACCGATAGTACAGATCTTCCAGAAAGCTGCATCATAATCGGTTACTGTCAGGCTTGTGGACTGAAGGCTCTTGGATGGAATGGAAACAGAATTGCTGTCATCTGTGCTGGTCATCCAGCTTAAAGATTCCAGAAGAAGTTTCTCATTTCCACCGGATACCATCTGGTCTACCTGGCTCTCCATCAGGTTTGCTGTGGAGTAATAAACAATCTGTGTTTCTTTGTCATCATCTAATGTCTCAGTGATGGCCACACCAAGATCAAACGGACCATCTACATCGCCATCTTCTTTCTCAATATTGCTGCCCTGCATGTTGGTCTTGGAATAAGCCTGATCGGAAGTTGTAAGAATGCTGTTGATGGTTACGGTATCTCTTACATCATCTGTTTTCTGGATGCCCTGTGCATATGGCGCCAGTACATAAGATCCTGCTGAAGCTGTCTCAGAGCTTGCGTCTGTACTATTGACAGTCGGTACCAGATAATATGGCATCTGCATTCCATAATGCTGATTATCACCCTCAAATACAATTCCCTCAGCTCGTTTTACACCGTAATTTTCAAGAACTGCATCGAAGTTCGGCAGATCATCCTGTGTATAATCAGAGAAGATCATGGCCTTTCCGCCTGCCTCCAGATAATCCAGGATTTCTGTTTTTTCTTCCTCGGAAATATCACTGGTCGGAGATACGATCATCAGGCAGTCCGCATCATCCGGAACTTTTCCTTCGGTAAGAAGGTTCAGCTCTTTGATATCAATATTGGCTTTCTGGATATCTTCTTTAAAGTTGGAGTCCAGATCTTTTTCCCCATGTCCGGATAAGGTGTACATAATTGGAAGATCTTCCGATGTTACATATCCGATAGCACTTGTGATCTGTCCCTCACCATCAAAACCTGTTGTGGTCTGCTGCCAGGTATTATAATCTACAGAAGTAGAATACATGTCGTTGTAATTGATAACTTTGTTTCTGTCTCCGCAAACTACAATCAGGCTGTTTGAAGAGAGATCATCGGTTGTATATTCAGATGCAAATTTCGGATTTACAACCGGGTCTTTTACCTCAACTTTAATATGTTTGGACTCATCTTCATAACGTTTCAGAAGATTGGAAATCGTATCATCCTCAGAACCACTCTGGGCAATCTGATAAATGGTAACGTCTTTATCCAGCGCTTTCAGCACTTTCTTAGTTTCATCACCGATGGTGTAAAGCTTGGATGAACTTACATCCAGCTGTGAATATTTGGATGGGATTGCACCGACGATCATATTGATCACAACCACGATCACGATAAAGATTGCTGCCATAGCCATACTGTAGGAACCGTTTTTGATGTGCTTTTTGCTGATGGTACCTACCAGTTTTTTCGGATCTGGTTGATGTTTCTTTTTACCGGAATCCTGTGCAGATTCTGTTGTAACTGATTCGCCTTTATTTTTCTTGAATTTTTCACTGAATTTCATTTCCATTCACCCCCTAGTTCCAGCGTCTCTTCTGAATGGACTGCATGGTAAGGAACAGGCAGATTGCAATAACAGAAATAAAATAAACAATTCCTGTCACGTCAAACACACCGTTTGTAAAGTTTTCATAATGTCCGCTCAGGTTAAATACGTTCAGTACTTTCTGGATACCGCCCTGGAAAATACTGGATTTTATAACGTATACGATCACAAGGGCTATTTCTCCCACAACACCGATCACTGCAGAGATCAGAACATTTTTGATCATGGTATAAATAATAATTGCGATTGCCACGATCAGAAGTCCAAATGCTACTGCGGTTGACATGGAAGTCTGTGAGAAGAAGGAAGAAATTCCATTCATCATATAAAAAGAAAACAGGAACACAAAAGTAAGTACTGCTGCAATTACCTGGCTTTCTGTAAGTGCTGACATAAATACACCGATTGCCAGATTGGCACATCCCAGAAGGAAAAATCCCAGGATTCCGGTGTATGCAGAAGCATATGCTACTGTTCCGAATTTACTCATGATCAGCGGATAAAAGCACATGATCACAACCGGAATAGCAAACACTGCTACCAGTGCAAGGTATTTTCCAAATACGATATCCCATACGGATACCGGCGCTGTCAGAAGAAGCTGATCGGTTTTTTGTTTGCGTTCTTCTGCGAGTACACGCATGGAAAGAATCGGCACACCGATCAGAAACACAAAGGTCAGTGCGCTTAATGTATATTCAAACTTTGAGTAACCACCTGAGAGCTGATATGCAGAAAAATAAATTCCGGTCAGCACCAGTACAAAAAATATGAAGAGATATCCAACCATGGAGGTCAGATAACTTTTCAGTTCTCTTTTAAAAATTGCTGTCATGACTGATCCCCCTCTTTCTCATCAGAAGTTTTCTCCGGTTCCTCAGATTTATCTTCTACCGGTTTCCACTGTGATTTCTCCGGGTTTCCGGTGGATTTCTTTTTTTCTCCTTCGGTGAGTTCAAGGAATACATCCTCAAGGGAAACTCTCTTAACCTGCATCTCGTAGATCGGGCAGTTTGCTTTTGCCATGGCATAGAAGACTTCTTCCCGGATGTCCACATTTTCCTGAACGGAGAGTTTTGTTTTCCACAGTTCTTCGTCGCTGTCGTAGGACATTTCCACACCGGTAACTCCTTCGATTGTTTCCAGACCTTTTCGGATGGTATCTTTCTCGCCTTTTACTTTCATAAGGAGACTGTTAGAACCTGCTGCCAAACGTTCCAGATTATCCGGCGTATCACTGGCTACCAGTTTTCCGTGAGAAATGATCAGAACATAATCGCATACAGCTCTTACCTCGGAAAGGATATGGGAACTTAAGATAACTGTATGTTTCTGCTTCAGGCTTTTGATCAGATCACGGATCTCGATGATCTGCTTCGGGTCAAGTCCTACGGTCGGCTCATCCAGAATGATCACTTCCGGATATCCCAGGATTGCCTGTGCAAGGCCGACTCTCTGGCGATAACCTTTGGAAAGGTTTTTGATCAGACGATCTTTCATGTCTGTGATCTTTACCATATCCATGACTTCTTTTATCTGTTTGTCTTTCTGGTTTCTTGGGATTTTTTTCAGATCAGCCGCAAATTTCATGTACTCAAGAACAGTCATGTCAAAATAGAGTGGCGGCATTTCCGGCAGATAGCCGATGCATTTCTTGGCTGCCTCCGGTTCTTCCAGAATATCATGACCATCGATCATTACTTTTCCCTCTGTGGAAGCAATGTATCCTGTGATCATGTTCATTGTTGTTGATTTTCCTGCACCGTTGGGTCCCAGGAATCCGTAAATTTTCCCCTTTTCGATTTGAAAGGAAAGATGGTCAACTGCAGTATGATCGCCATACTTTTTGACCAGATTACTTACTTCGATCACTTTACTCTCCTCCTTTAAGCATCTTTACAATAGAAAATGCCCCTGGATGAAACAGAGAATGGGGGAATCCAGGGGCATCTCTATCATTGTATAGTGTAAGAGTAATTTGTGATAAAAGTAGGATAACTTTGTGATAATTTTGTGAAACCGATGGGCAAAAAAATCTCCTGTCGGACAAATTTTGACTTTGTTCGACAGGAGGAGAAAATTATGCCAGTGGCTCCCGAAGCGGTGTTCCGGCTTTTCTCGGGTATTTGCCTGGAGTGTTTTTTATCTTTTCGATGATGACCAGGGAGCGGCTGATCTCGGAGCCTGGAAGGTCGAAGTACTGAATGTCGCGGATCTTTCCACCGAGGATCTTTATTGCTTTCTCCGCTGCTTCTGCTTCTTCTTTTACAGAACCGGATTTATAGGAGACAAAAAGTCCTCCGACTTTTACATATGGGAGGCAGTATTCGGACAGGGTTGCAAGGCCGGATACTGCTCTGGATACGCAGAGGTCGTATTTTTCTCTGTAGGCTTTGTTTTTTGCATATTCTTCGGCTCTTCCGTGGATGGCGGAGATGCCATCAAGTCCAAGGAGAGCAAAGGTTTCTTCCAGAAATTTTACTCTCTTATTCAGGGAGTCCAGAAGGCAGGCCTCTACTTCCGGAAAAGCAATCTTCAGGGGAACCCCCGGGAAGCCGGCACCGGTTCCGATATCCATGACTGTTTTTACCTTGCTCATATCTACGGCTTTGACGCAGCAGAGGCTGTCCAGGAAATGTTTCACGAGAACCTCGTCAAATTCTGTGATACCGGTCAGGTTCATGACTTTATTTTTTTCTACAAGGTATTCGTAGAACTGGATGAACTGGTTTTTCTGCGTATCATTGAGAGTAATTCCAAGTTCCTCGCAGCCTTTTTCAAGGATTTCTAAATTGTACATGCAGTTTCCTCTCTTATTCTTTGTTTTTCTGTGGTTTTATTGTTCAGAATGTTATCAATGTTTATGTCCGGCTTTGCTTTCCAGGTATACCAAAAGTACGGAAATATCAGCAGGGGATACGCCGGAGATTCGGGATGCCTGGCCGATGGATACCGGTTTGTAAGCTTCCAGTTTCTGGCGTGCTTCGATGCGGAGGCTTCCTACATCTTCATAATCAATGTCTTCCGGAAGTTTTTTCTGTTCCAGTTTTTTGAACTGTTCTACCTGTTTCATCTGACGGCGGATATAGCCGTCGTATTTGATGTTGATCTCTACCTGCTCACATACATCTTCCGGAAGTTCCGGTCTTTCTTTATCAATCGGCGCAAGTACTTTATAGTTAAGTTCCGGTCTGCGGATCAGTTCTGCAATGGTGGTTCCGGATTTCAGCAGTGTGCTGTTCAGGGATTCCAGAAGGCTCTGTACTTCTGCGGAGCCGCCTACAGTTGCGTGTTCAACTCTCTCGATCTCTTCCTGGATCATGCGCTCTTTTTCCTGCAGTTTGTGGTATGTCTCATCATCGATCAGGCCGACTTCCCAGCCTTTTTTGCGAAGACGGAGATCTGCGTTGTCCTGGCGGAGAAGCAGACGATACTCAGCACGGCTTGTCATCATTCGATACGGCTCATGGTTTTCTTTTGTTACCAGATCATCGATAAGAACACCGATATATGCCTCTGAGCGGTCCAGAATCAGCTGTTCTTTGCCTTTTACCTCCATAGCCGCATTAATTCCTGCGATGAGGCCCTGAGCGGCTGCTTCCTCGTATCCGGAGCTTCCGTTGAACTGTCCGCCGCTGAAAAGACCTTTGATCTTTTTGAATTCCAGTGTCGGATAGAGCTGGCGTGGATTGATGCAGTCGTATTCGATGGCATAGGCATTTTTTACGATTTTGGCATGTTCCAGGCCTGGTACGGAATGGTACATTTCGTACTGAACATCTTCCGGAAGGGAGCTGGACATTCCGCCGATGTACATTTCATTTGTGTAAAGTCCTTCTGGTTCAATGAATACCTGATGGCGTTTTTTGTCTGCAAAACGGACGACTTTATCTTCGATGGACGGGCAGTAACGTGGTCCGGTTCCTTCGATCATTCCGGAATAAAGTGGGGATCTGTCCAGGTTTGCGCGGATGATCTCGTGTGTTTTTTCGTTTGTGTAGGTCAGCCAGCAGGATTTCTGCTCAATCTGTACGGATTCCGGATCTGTGGAGAAGGAGAACGGTACGACTCTTTTGTCTCCGAACTGCTCTTCCATCTTGGAATAGTCGATGGTGTTTCCGGCGATTCGTGCCGGGGTTCCTGTTTTGAAGCGGAACATTTCGATTCCAAGTTCTTTCAGAGAATCGGTGAGGTAGTTGGCTGCCTGGAGACCGTTCGGTCCTGTGTAATTGCTGACATCACCGTAGATACAGCGGGCTTTGAGGTAGGTTCCGGTGCAGAGGACTACGGCTTTTGCGTGGTAAGTGGCTCCTGAGAAGGTTTTTACACCGGTGATATGGCCGTCTTCTACCAGAAGTTCGGTTACTTCGCCCTGGCGGATGGTTAAGTTCTCTGTGTTTTCCAGGGTTTTTCGCATTTCTGTGCTGTAGGCCTGTTTGTCGGCCTGGGCACGAAGGGAATGGACTGCCGGACCTTTGGACTGGTTGAGCATTTTGGACTGGATGAAGGTTTTATCTATATTTTTGCCCATTTCTCCGCCGAGGGCGTCCAGTTCGCGGACGAGGTGGCCTTTGGAGCTGCCGCCTACATTGGGGTTGCAGGGCATCAGGGCGATGCTGTCTACGCTGACTGTGAACATGACGGTATTGAGCCCTAAGCGGGCGCATGCCAGTGATGCTTCGCAGCCTGCGTGGCCGGCGCCTACTACTATGATGTCGAAAAACTGTTCCAGATTTTTCATGCTTTTTCTCCTTTATTTCTTTTTTATTTCTGTTTTTGTTATGTTTATTTTGTAATGTATGTTTTTCTTCCTTGGCAAGGGGCTGAGTTTTTTTCTTTGGGAAGCTAAGGAAAACCGCAAAGGGGCCGTAAAGCCACGGCCCCTCTGCACACCCCTCGGGCTTTTTTTGAAGAGTTCTTGGTTGTGGGGATGTGGAGCGGTGTTGGCTTGTTTCTGTATGCTTTGGTGTTGGATGTGGAGCGTTGTGCCGATGTTGTTTTTAGTGCTTCGATTGTGGTAAATGTAGCTTTATTGACTTATTTCTGTATGCTTCGGTATTGAGCGTGGAACGCTGTGCCGATTGTTGCAGTGTAGCTGCAACGAGGCTCTCGACGTGCGGTGGCACGTCTGCGGGGTTTTCGCTGTTTTTTGTAATACTTCCTGTTTGTCACATTTCGGCTCAATGTTGAATTGCCAGTACAGAAGCATACAGGTATAAGTTAGTAACTTTCCGTGTTCTACAATCGCTGCACTTTGTAAAAAAAGGCCCAGGGGTGTGCTGAGGGGCGCGGCCTTGTGCCCCTTTGCGGTTTTCTCACATTCCAATGTGAAGTACCTCTGCGGGTTTCCGCAGCCTATGCATATGCATAGCCAAGTCCCTGCGTACTCACGCAACCCACGTGGGAACTACTTGCCCATACAAAATTTAGAGAATATTTCATTAACAAGGTCTTCCCCAAGCGATTCTCCCAGAATCCGCCCCAAACTCTCATATGCATCTGTCAGATCTATGGAATAAAAATCCTCCGGCATTCCGCTCTCTATACTGTTCTCTACCAGAGAAAGACTCTCCTGCGCTTTTAAAAGCTCCTGTCTGTGCCGTTCATTGGTGATATATACTTCATCATTGAAGTTTATCTCCCCACTGAAGAACATTTCCCTGATTTTTTCTTCCAGGTCTGTGATTCCTGTTTCTTCTTTTGCGGAAATCGGGATCACTGGCTGGTTTATTCTGCTCTTTAAATCTTCTATATCTATAGCAGATTTAAGATCTGTCTTGCTGTAGAGGACAATTGTCTTTTTCTCTTGCAAAATTTTTATGATTTCTTCGTCGTTTTCATCCAGCGGTACGGATGAATCTACAACATAGAGAATCAGGTCTGCGTCTGCTGCCATTTCTTTGGCTTTGGATACGCCGATTTTCTCTACGATGTCTTCGGTCTGACGGATTCCTGCTGTGTCGGCAATCTTTAATGTGATTCCGTGCAGGTTGATGTACTCTTCCAGAACATCTCTTGTGGTTCCTGCGATGTCAGTTACGATGGCTCTGTCTTCTCCCAGGAGCAGGTTCAGCAGGGAGGATTTTCCTGCGTTTGGCTTGCCCAGGATTACTGTCCGGATGCCTTCCTGGATAATTTTTCCGTCTCCGGATGTCTTTAACAGATTCTGTATTTTTTCTTTTTCTTCTGCTACGATCTGCTCTAATTCTTCGGAATATCCTGTCAGATCATAGTGCTCCGGGTCGTCCAATGCCGATTCAATGTACGCTATATGGTACAGTAATTTTTCTCTGATTTTCTGTACGGTTTTTCGGACCGAGCCCTTCAATTGACCTACAGAATTCTTTAATGAGTACTCATTTTTGGACTGTATTACGTCCATAACGGCTTCTGCCTGGGATAAATCGATCCTTCCATTGAGGAATGCCCGCTTGGTAAATTCTCCTGGTTCGGCAATAATGGCTCCGTTTTTCAGCACTGTTTCCAGTACTTTTTTCATAGCCAAAACGCCGCCGTGACAATCAATTTCTATAGTGTCTTCTCCCGTATATGTCCGTGGTCCACGCATGGCCATAACCAGTACTTCGTCTACCATTTCTTCGTTATCATAGATATATCCATAATGAATGGTATGGCTTGGGACGTTTTTCAGAGATTTTTTCCCACCTTTGGAACGGTATACTCTGGATGCAATCTCAAAAGCCTCCGGGCCACTGATCCTGACGATTCCGATTCCCGATGCACTCATGGCTGTGGAAATCGCAGCAATCGTTGTCTCTTCCATTTTTCACTCTCCTTTATCCGGTTAAACACAAAAATGTTATCCCGGAAAAGCTTTTTACACGCAAAAAACACGTGTTATTCACGCTTTCACCTAGAATAACATCTTCTGTCAGTTTCCATATTTATAAAGCTGATCTCTGCATTCCGGATGTCCGCTGCAGAAATATCTTTTATTATTTGCTCTTCAATGATTATAAAGAATTGTTGTGGAGATTGCAATGATAATTTTTAACCAAATCAAGTAAGTCCCCTGCTTCAATTGCGAATATCCGCTTGACTTTCCGGTTTTATGAAAAAAAGCCGCATCCACGAAGCTTAACGCTCCGGGATACGGCTTATATTCTTACCACTGAATCAGTAATTATTACGTTTCAGTTTTACCACTACATGTCTGTAAGGTTCTTCTCCCTCACTGACTGTCTCTACATAGCGGTTGCCCTGCAGAGACGCATGGATGATTCTTCTCTCGTATGGATTCATCGGTTCCAGAACTACCGGTTTTCTGGTTTTCTTTACCTTGAAGGCAATTCCTCTTGCGAGGTTTTCCAGAGTTTCTTTACGGCGGCGTCTGTAGTCCTCTGTATCAAGCTTTACACGAATATAAGTAGATTCGCCTTTGTTTACTACAAGGCTTGTCAGATACTGTAATGAATCCAGTGTCTGGCCTCTTTTTCCGATGAGGATACCCATATCCTCACCTTCAAAATCTACATCCAGAGAACCGTCTGCAGTGTTGTATTTCGATGTGATCTCCACTTCTCCAAGATCCATGGAACCGAATACATCACGAAGAAATACGACTGCTCTCTCCTCAACTTCTTTGATCTTCTCCGGATCGCTGAGGATTTCTACCGGTCTGCCCTGCTTCGGTGCTCTCTCACGTGTTTCTTTCGGCTGACGCTCCTTCGGAGCTCTCGGCTGTTTTTCACGTGCTGGTTTTGCTTTGCCCTGGAAATCTCTTGCCGGTCTTTCCTTCGGCGCTGCAACCTTCACAGGTGCTTCTTCGGATGCTTTCTCCACCTGTACAGCTTCTGTCTTCACCGGTTTCTTCTCCTTTACAGGAGCTACTTTCGGTGCAGATTCTTTCTTTACATTTGGAGTAAATGGCTTGTCTAATTTCTTCTCTTCTTTGATAGCGTCCAGTTTCACGGACTCTACCAGATCATCGATCTCCTGCATATCAGAAACTGGCTCGATTCTGCGAACTTTAATTATGGCAGGTTTGCTGCCGATTCCGAAGAATCCGGAGCTGCCTTCACTGATAACCTGAATATTAAGCTGGTCACTGGAAGTTCCAAGCTCAAGACACGCTTTTGTGATAGCTTCATTCTTTGTTTTTGCTGAAAACTGAATGTAATCCTCCATTACGAACCCCTCCGTTCCTGATTATTTCTTCTTATTTCTCTCATCAAAGTCTCTTACGAGATTAGCTTTGGCTGTGATGCTGCCTGATTTTGCATTTCTTGCTTTCTCATAAGCTGCATCAACCTTATGTGCTCTGTCTGAAGCACCATTGTTTCCGCTGTTACCCTTATTGATTACAGGTTTATTGATATTCTTGGCGGACTGATGAGCCTGGTTGGTAATCTTCTGCGGCGGAAGTCCTTCCTTCGCACGCTTTGCTTCGATCTTCTTCATATTCTCATTAACCAGATCATCAATGTTCATCTTATCAAGATGACGGTTGATGGCAAACTGCTGGGCACTTCGCACGACAGCACTGGCGATCCAGTAGATACCAAGACCAACCGGGAATGTGAAACAGAAGAATGCAGACATCAGAGGCATGACCATGTTCATGGTTTTCATGGAGTTTGCCATTGCGCTGGCCTGATCATTTCCGTCTGCCGGCTGTGTTGCAGCCTGTGGCATAAGCTTCAGGTTCAGCATCTGAGTTGCCCATGCAAGAACCGGGATCAGAAGTGCTACGATCGCAAGTAACAGAGAACCATGATTTTTGAAGAACTCCATGATATAGTACAGCGGCTGATCTGCGATATTCAGGCCACAGAAGCCCTGCATCTTGGAAATATTTCCGGATGCTTTTGTGATCGCATCAGAAAATCCTGAAAACTGATCCATCTGTGCCAGCTCTTTCCACTGGGAAGGAGAAAGTGCATACAGAAAATCAACAATAGAGTTACTTGTAGCATTTCCGGCACTGTCCATAACGAGACGTACTCGTGTCATGGAATGGTCTGTGATAAACTGCTGCAGGATATCTGTGTATCCGTTTACAGCTAACAGGTTGTCAACTACACCAGTAAAAATGTTCTTTACACTTCCAACGTAAGCAGGAATCCGGTAGATAACCTGATACAGAGCAAACAGAATAGGCATCTGAATGGCTAACTGTACACAGCTACCGGTTGGAGAAACACCATATTTCTGATAAACAGCCTGGGTTTCTTCGTTCATTTTCATCATGGAGTCCTGATCCTTTTTACCCTGATATTTCTTCTGGATCTTCTGGATCTCGGGCTGCATGATCGCACTTAACTTGGAGAATTTCTGCTGCTTGATCTGCAGCGGTGTCATAAAGGCAAAGATAAGAATACTGAAGATAATGATACAAAGACCAATGTTCTGGATTCCGAACAGGCCGTCAAGCATCTTATATATGCCATCCATGATCCATCCCATCACAGACGCGATCTGTCCGATAATAGGAGTTCCGGTTTTTGTTGCTAAAAACAGTTCCAAATTCATTTCCTCCTAGACTTCTTATTCAATTGTAAAAGTCCGGTAACTGCTTCGCCCCGGGAAAAAGAGGCCAAACAGTCACAAAATAATTCATGGCACAGGGTCATAGCCTCCATGGGAAAAAGGATTGCATCGCAGAATCCTCCATGCCGCAAGAAGACTGCCCTTGAATGCGCCATATTTTTCGATTGCTTCCAAACCATATTGAGAACATGTGGGAATATAAGGACATTTCGTTCTCTTCATCGGCGATATATATTTTTGATAGAGTCTTATCATCTTAATCAGAAATTTCTTTATCATGTTCATGCCCTGTTATATGATGCTTCTTTGCAAGATGCATAAAAGCACTCTCGATCTCGTGAAAGCCTTTGCCCTTGGCAGAAGCTCTCGCTACTACTACAATATCAAGGTTACTGTCAAAATCTGTTTCGTTGAGACGATAACTTTCTCTGATCAGTCTGGTGAGTCTGTGGCGAACCACACTATTCCCTACTTTTTTGCTTACTGATATTCCCAGACGATTCTTCCTGTGCTGATTCTTCAGCACGTACATCACCAGAAGCCGATTTGCGTATGATGTTCCGTTCTGATATACAACTTTAAAATCTTGATTTTTCTTTAAGGACTCTGATCTGATCAAACGAATCCTCCTTAATTAAATTCCGTCTGCACGGATATTTCTCCGGATAGAAGAAAAGACCACATAAATGCGGTCTTGCAGCTTATGCTGATAACTGTTTTCTTCCTTTTAATCTTCTTGCAGCTAATACTTTACGTCCGCCCTTTGTGCTCATGCGAGCTCTGAAGCCGTGAACTTTAGCTCTGGATCTCTTTTTTGGCTGAAATGTCATCTTCATAGGTAAAGCACCTCCTTTATCTATTTTTAATTGTTATGAAATAACTTATCATTCAGAACATCGTTTCAATTATATAAATAAACCTCCTTTTCGTCAAGGGAAAATTGCAAAAAACCCAATAAAATCAGGGGTTTGAAAAATACCGCCGGCCTCGTGGTTTTTATTTTTTACCCATATGTGGATTACGCTTATGGTTTACGTAACATTATCCACATTTTGTGGATAACTTGTGGATAACTAGTGGATTACCGGCAAAACTATCCACTGTTTCCGGATTATTTTTTTCAGTATCTTCAAAAAATCCCTTTATTTGCGGTATTTTGACAGTGGATAATTTTATACACATAAATTCTCTGTGTTTTCCACACAACGTCAACTTATGGAAACCAATTTGCCAGTTATACACTATTTTCCACCCTAATCCACAGTAATTTCCCCAAATTATCCACATTGTTTTCCCCAAAATCTCAAGGTTTTCCATTGCGAAAACACCATTTTCATTGTAATATATAAAAGGATATCTGTCTCCAGTCGCAGACTGGGGTTATTATAATACTCATGGGAGGAAAAAATGAACGCTGTTATTGAAAAATGGGAGGAGATCCTGCAAACTGTCAAATCTGAATATGAGGTGACTGATGTCCCTTTTAATACCTGGCTTAAGCCACTGAAAGTTTATGAGGTTGACGGGAATCTAATAACAGTGGCCGTTCCCTCTGAGCAGGCAGGCATTGGTGTTAATTACATCACCAAACGCTACAAAATACCTCTCCAGGTTACAATCTGTGTACTGACAGGCATGGAAGAATGCGAAGTTCAATTCGTTCTGGAAAAAGATCTCCTCAAGAAAGAAGAAGAAAAAAAACCTTCCTATGATAAACAGAATCATGATACACGTTACGAAGAAGCTCATTTAAATCCAAAATACACCTTCGACACCTTCGTTGTAGGAAGTAACAACAAATTCGCCCAGGCAGCAGCTCTCGCAGTTGCCGAATCTCCGGGGGATACCTACAATCCTCTGTTTATTTACGGCGGAGCCGGTCTCGGAAAAACGCATCTTATGCATTCCATCGCTCATTTTATACTGGAACACGACAAAAACAGCCGGGTTCTCTATGTAACCAGTGAGGAATTCACAAATGAACTGATCGAAACCATCCGAAACGGAAACAACACGGCAATGAGCAAATTCCGTGAAAAATACAGAAATATTGATGTTCTTCTCGTCGATGATATTCAGTTTATTATAGGAAAAGAATCCACTCAGGAAGAATTTTTCCATACATTTAACAGCCTTCACAGTGCCAAAAAGCAGATTATCATATCTTCCGATAAACCTCCGAAAGATATGGAAATTCTGGAAGAACGTTTCCGTTCCAGGTTCGAATGGGGTCTGATCGCAGATATTACACTGCCAGATTACGAAACTCGAATGGCAATTCTTCATAAAAATGAGGAAATGAACGGTTACAGCATCAGTGAAGACGTTATCAAATATATTGCTACAAATATTAAATCCAATATCCGTGAGCTGGAAGGTGCCTTTAATAAGGTTATGGCAGGAGCCAAACTTGAGAAAAAAGAGGTTACTCTTGAACTTGCCGAACAGGCACTGAAAGATATTATTTCTCCGGATGAGAAAAAAATAATTACACCGGATTATATCATATCCGTTGTTGCTGATCATTACGGAGTAACGCCCGCAGACTTAAGTGGAAACAAACGAAATTCAAAAATCGTTATGCCACGCCAGGTTTCCATGTATCTCTGCCGTGAAATTATCTCCACACCACTGAAAAATATTGGAAAAGCTCTCGGAAACCGTGACCATACTACGGTTATGCACGGTATCGAAAAGATTGAAAACGAATTGCAGACCGACGATAACTTAAAAAATACCATTGATATATTGAAAAAGAAGATTAATCCACAAGGTTAGGAAAGTTTTCCACATTACTGGTGTATAACGTGTTGATTGTATGTGGAGAGATGTGTACAACTTTTTTGCGAAAAAACGGCGGTAATTTTATCCCCGCGTTATTCACATCCGAAACTACCACTTTTACACAAAGTTATCCCACTCGAAAAACCTTGAAAACACTGGCCTCGTGGGAGTTTTTCACAAAATCTGGCCCCCTACGGCGGTTACGGCGGATTTTTTCTATAAATATATTTATAAAAACCACAATTTATCCAGAAAGGGAGTTATACACATTATGAAAATTATCTGCTCCAAATCAAGTCTGTTAAAAAGTGTAAGTATCGCACTCAAAGCAGTTCCATCAAAAACTACCATGCCAATACTGGAATGTATTCTTATGGATGCAACAACAAACCAGATTAAATTTACCACCAATGACATGGAACTGGGAATTGAAACAATCGTAGATGGTACGATTGAAGAAAAAGGAAAAGTTGCTCTCGATGCAAAAATCTTTTATGAAATCATCAGACGACTTCCGGATAATGATATTACTATCAGAACAGATGATAAATATTCAGCAACCATCACATGTGAAAAGGCAAAATTCAATATTCCTGGCAAATCAGGAGAAGATTTTGCCTACTTACCAATGATCGAAAAGGATGAACCGCTGACAATTTCTCAGTACACACTGAAAGAAATGATCCGGCAGACCATTTTTTCTATTGCTGTTAATGAAAACAACAAACTAATGACCGGTGAACTTTTTGAAATTAAAGATAACTGTCTGAAGGTAGTTTCTCTGGATGGACACCGAATTGCTATCCGAAAAATGCCCCTTAAGAGAGAATATTCTGACCGTAAGGTGGTAGTTCCGGGAAAAACTTTAAGTGAGGTAAGCAAGATTCTTTCCGGCGAAGTGGATGATCAGGTAAGCATTTACTTCACAAAAAACCATATTTTATTTGAATTTGATCAGACTATGGTGGTTTCTCGACTGATTGAAGGTGAATATTTCAGAATTGACCAGATGCTTTCCAGTGATTATGAGACAAAACTCAAAATCAACAAAAAAGAATTCATGGATTGTATTGACCGTGCAACACTTCTGGTTCGTGAAGTTGATAAAAAACCGATTATTATTAACATTACAGATAATGATATGGAGCTGCGTATTGATTCAACAATGGGTTCCATGAACGAAGAGATTGATATTGAGAAAGAGGGTAAAGACATTATGATTGGCTTTAACCCGAAATTCCTGATCGATGCACTTCGTGTTATTGATGATGAAACCGTTACAATTTATCTTGTAAACCCGAAAGCTCCTTGCTTTATCCGGGACGACGAAGAAAATTATACGTACCTGATTCTTCCGGTAAATATCAACCAGAATCAGGCCAGATAACAGCTTGTGCAATATAATGGACATAGGATAAGCTCTGAAAACTGCCAAAAGGTGGTAATTTAAAATACCACCTTTTAGGAAAATATCGGAAACGGGGGTATTTAACTACCGCCACTGGACAATATATTGGAAAGGGTTAACCGAATCCGGGAAAGAAAAATTTAAGAGGGTAAAAAATTGGAAATCAGAATTAAAGACGAATTTATCAAACTTGGTCAGGCTCTGAAACTGGCTGGCGTTGTGGAGGACGGCGTTGAGGCAAAATATGCGATTAATGACGGACTCGTCCTGGTAAACGGTGAGGTAGAGAACCGTCGTGGACGTAAAATCCATCCGGGAGATACCATTTCCTACGATGGAAAAGATATTTATGTAATTGGGTGAAAGAATGTACATTGAATCCATCAGGTTGAATAATTTCAGGAATTATGAGTCGCTGGAGATGAATTTTGATCAGGGAACCAATATTCTCTACGGCGACAACGCCCAGGGAAAAACCAATATTCTGGAAGCGGTTTATCTGGCCGGGACCAGTAAATCCCACAAGGGAAGCAAGGACCGGGAAATGATCCGTTTTGAGAATGAGGAATCCCATATCCGAATGATGGTAAAAAAGGGTGGACTTTCATACAAGGTAGATATGCACCTCCGGAAGAACAAAGCAAAAGGAGTTGCCATTAACGGGCTGCCGATTCGCAAGGCGAGAGAGCTGCTCGGAGTGGTAAATCTGGTGTTTTTTTCTCCGGAGGATCTTAATATTATCAAGAACGGACCAGGCGAGAGAAGACGTTTTCTGGATTCAGAGCTTTGTCAGCTGGACAGTGTTTATATCACAGAGCTGGCCAGCTACAATCACATTGTGAATCAGAGAAACCGTCTTCTCAAAGACTGTTATATGAATCCGGGCCTGAAAAGTACGCTGGATATCTGGGATATGCAGATGGTTGATTATGGAAAAAAAATCATCGGAAAAAGAGAAGAATTTGTGGAAGAGCTGAATGAGATTGCAAAAGGCCTTCACAGAGGACTGACCGGCGGACTGGAAGAACTGGAGATTCTGTATGAACCAAGTGTGGCAGAATCGGAGTTTGAGCAGAAACTGGCACAGAACCGGGATCGGGATCTCCGGATGAAACTGACTTCTGTGGGACCGCATAGAGATGATTTCTGCGTGAAGGTAAACGGGATCGATATCCGGAAATATGGTTCCCAGGGGCAGCAGAGAACAGCAGCTCTTTCACTGAAACTTTCTGAGATTTATCTGGTAAAAAAGAAAATCAAAGATACACCGGTTCTGCTTCTGGATGATGTTCTTTCGGAGCTGGACAGCAACCGGCAGACATATCTTCTGGAAAGTATACACGATATTCAGACACTGATTACCTGTACGGGACTGGATGATTTTGTGAGTCATCAGTTTGAGATTAACAAGGTTTTTCAGGTGGTAAAGGGGCATGTTTATATGCCTAAAGGGTTTTGACAAGCCCGTATGCATATGGTAAACTGATTCTGATTATGGAAAGTTGGTGAATATTTTGGATAAAGAGGAGTTTCGCGTCAAGCTGGGAGAGATCAACAAACTGGTTGAAGCCCGGGATTACAAAGGCGCCATGCAGATCGTTGACAGTATCGACTGGCGTCGTGTGAAAAACGTCCGTACCCTTTGCGTTGTGGGCGAGATCTACGCAGCTAACAAGCGCTATGAGGAGAGCAAGGAAATTTTTCTTCTTGCCTATCACAGAGCGCCGATTGGCAAGAACATACTTTACCGCCTGATTGAGGTTTCCCTGAAAATGGGACAGATCAGTGAAGCCACAGAGTTCTTTGATGAGTACAGAGAAGTGGCAGGTAACGATAACAGTCAGTATATACTGCGATACAAGATTGCCAGAGCGAAGAATGCATCTCTGAATGAACAGATCCGTATTCTTGAGGAATATAAGGAGAAAGAGTTTACAGAGCGCTGGTCCTATGAACTGGCCAAACTCTATTACAAGGCAGGAGACAAGCAGAAGTGCCTGGATCTCTGCAATGAGATGATTCTCTGGTTTAATGATGGAAATTATGTGATGAAGGCCCTTGACCTGAAACAGCGTATGGGAGTTCTCACAGGAGAAGAAAAAGAGAAATACGAACAGCGTTTTATTCCAAAACTGATTCCGCCGGAAAAGGCGAAGGAGATCAGGGAAAGTAAGGAAACAGAAACGGCAGGGGAGTCCGAGTATGAGGAATCCAGACCGGTTACAGATACGATTCAGGTAGATGATGAACGAGATCTGAACAGTGCTGAGACTTTCCAGGAGAAGATTTCCAAAGGTATCCGGGATATCTTCGGCGGTCATAAGAAGGCAGCGGAAGAAACAGAGGATATGGAAGAAGACGTACAGGATGAAACAGAAGATTCCACTGAGGAAGAGGCAGAGAATGTTCAGGAAGGTGAAGAAACGTCGGAAGAAGAAACTGCTGCCACAGAAGAATCTGCAGAGTCTGAGGACACAGAGGAAGAAAATCCGGATTCTGAAGATGGAGAAGAACTGCTGGCATCCGGTATCGAAAATCTGTCCGGAGGAACTGCTGAATTAAAAGCAGAGAGCCAGAAGGAAGCAGAGGAGCCGGTACAGACTACAGAACAGGAATTATCCCAGAGTGTTGCAGAGATCATGAAAGCGTCTCAGGAACAGGAAGAAGATGCAGAAAAAACATCCGGCGTTCCACTTAACGAGGAAGGAAAACCTGATTTCTCAGCGACAATCCGTATGCCACAGCTTAAGATTCCGAAATCAATGATCAATGTAGACCCGGAAAATGCAAGTGCTGCAGCCAAAATTCCGGATGCATCTGAAATTTTCGGAAGCATTGATGAGATTGCGGCTGAGGTGGCCAAGGATAAAGAAACAAAGGCAGAAACAGAAGAAGAGCAGGAGTTCAATCTGGAGGATACAATTCTTGCTGCCGCAACAGAGCAGGGAATTGATATTCCGGAAGAAGAAAAATCACCGGATGTACAGATGTCAGATGTAACGGAGGAGACAGATGACGAAGATGATCTGGATATCGTAGCGGATGAATTTGTTCCGGAAGAGCCGGATGCTGCAGATATTGAAGATATTATGGCGCAGATTTCCGCACAGCAGGCAGAAGATGCGAAGCAGTCTGAGCGTGAGCGCACAAGAATTCCGGATCTGATTCTGGATGAAGATGAAGAGCCGGTTACAGAAGAAGATATGCAGGCTGCAGAAGCAGAATTTCTCAATGGTCCGGCCGGTGTTTCCAAGCCAGTGGAAGAGGACGCTTTTGAAGATATTGAAGAACTGACAGATATGCCGGAGAAATTATCTCTGGATGAGGCTGTTTCGGAAGATGACACTGCTGAAAAGACAGCGGAGAAACTGGATGATGTTGCTACTGTCGTAGAAGAAGAGACACCTCTTGATGAGGAAGAAGAATACAGCACAGATGATGTTTCTGACCAGAGTGAGGCAGAAGATGACGAAGAGGATGATTTTATCTCAAGCCTTACAGAAGATATGGAAGAGGACGACCGTGAAGAAGAACTTACGGAGGAAGAGCAGCTTGAGCGGTTCATCGAGGATATTCAGCCGGAAATTGATCCGAATACTATTATCTCCAGAAAAAGACAGCTCACAGATGAAGAGAAACAGCTTTTCACTTATTTTGTAGCAGTTCCGGGAATGAAAGAACAGCTGCTTGATGTGCTTTGTGATGTGCAGACGGGCGCTGCGGATCATACATCCCAGACAGGAAATGTAATCGTTATGGGTGGCAGAGAAACCGGAAAAACAAGACTGATTTCAAGTCTGATCCCGGCAATCTGCAAGGAGCTGAATATTGAGGCATCCAAGGTTGCCTACATATTTGCGGAAGACCTTAACGGAAAAAATATTGCAGAGATTGCATCCAAGCTTGCAGGCGGTTTCCTTGTTATCGAGAACGCAAACCAGCTTTCCCAGGAAACAGCAGATGAGCTTGATGAAGTAATGAATGGAAATACAAAGAGTATGATCGTGATCCTTGAGGATGAAAAGATCGGCATGCGTAAGCTGATCGCAAGATATCCGAAATTTGCGAAGAAATTTACATCCATGATCAATATTCCTGTATTTACAAATGATGAACTTGTTAATTTTGCCAAGGTTTACACCATGGAAAATGGATTCCGCATTGATCAGATGGGCATGCTTGCATTGTACAATCTGATCGGGATCAACCAGAAGGAAGATCAGCCGATGTGTATCGGAACTGTGAAGACCATGCTGGATAATGCCATGGCAAAAGCACAGGGCGGATTATTTAAACGCTCCAAGAAGCGTGTAGACCGTGACGGATTCACCGTACTTCTTGAAAAGGATTTCAGCTGAAAATAAACAGAAAAGCAGAGGTAAAAAATATGGCCAGACCTTATCTTGGTAACCCGAAATATACCATTGAAGTCCTTCAAAAGTATCATTTTGTTTTCCAGAAAAGGTTTGGTCAGAATTTTCTGATCGATGAACATGTTCTGGAAAAGATCATTGATTCTTCTGGAATAACGAAGGATGATTTCATACTGGAGATCGGTCCCGGAATCGGAACCATGACACAGTATCTTGCGGAAGCGGCCAGAGAAGTGGCTGCTGTGGAGATCGACAGTTCTCTGATCCCGATTCTTAAGGATACTCTGAAAGAATGGGACAATGTAACGGTGATCAACAACGATATCCTGAAAACAGATATCAAAAAGATTGCCGATGAAAAAAATGGCGGAAAACCTGTAAAGGTAGTCGCAAACCTGCCGTATTATATTACGACACCGATCATCATGGGACTTTTTGAGAAGAATGTTCCTGTGGATTCTATCACGGTTATGGTGCAGAAAGAGGTTGCAGACCGTATGCAGGTAGGACCTGGAACCAAGGATTACGGTGCGCTTTCTCTGGCTGTTCAGTATTACGCGAAGCCGGAGATCGTTGCAAATGTACCACCAAACTGTTTCATGCCACGGCCCAAGGTCGGAAGTGCGGTGATCAAGCTGACACGGTATGAGAAACCACCGGTTGAGGTTCATGATGAACGCCTCATGTTCAGACTCATCCGTGCGTCATTTAACCAGAGAAGAAAGACTCTTGTAAACGGAATCAAAAACTCCGGAGATTTTTCCCTTGGAAAAGAAGAGATCGAGAAGATATTTGAGAAGTGCGGGCTTCCACTGAATATTCGAGGCGAAGCGCTGACACTGGAGCAGTTTGCCATGCTTGCCAACTGTATCTACGAAGAAAAAAATAATAAATAAAACATTACGCAAAAAGAACCCGGGCAGCTGTTCCGGGTTCTTTTTGCGTTTCCGGACGGGACAATTGGAGAGGTATCCCACCCGGATCTATATAACTTGTCATAGAAAGGAGGTTATGTCTGAGGTGTCAGACATAAGTAAGTAATGAAAAATTTACAATATTTATTCTATAAAGGAGATGTTAGGAAAGTTTGTTGAAAATATGAAAATATTGTGAATATATTTTTGAACTTAAACATAAAGTCAGACCTGACAGGGCGAAAAACAGGAAAATTCCAGTTTACAGAAGGGTGGGGTGTTGTGTTATACTGAGTGGCGTCAATAAGGAACTGAAAATTATGGAACTGGAAACAGTTACAGATTATGGATAGAGGGCAGTGCCCTTCTGGAGGATGAATATTATGAAAAAAATGAACAGGATCACAGCACTGGTTGTTGCAGGCGTTATCTCATGTACTTCACCAATGATGGTCATGGCGTCTGATTCCAGCTCTGTTATGAGCCAGGCAGAGGAGATTCTTAAGGATAACGAGATCGAATCTCTTGCGTCTGACCCGGATAAAGTTGGAGATATTATCGTTTATGTAAAAGGGCTTTTTGATTCCAATCAGATTTCTGATGATGAGATTTCACAGGGAATTGATGAGGCAGCGGATCATTATGGTGTGACACTTTCTGAGGATGATAAGAATTCTCTCATGAACATTATCAGCAAATTCAGAGGAATCGACATCAGTGATGACCAGATCAAAGGTTATGTAAGCGATGCATACAGTACCCTGAAAGATATGGGTGTTACAAAGTCTGATGTAAAGAATATTTTTGAGAAAGCGATCGAGTTTATTAAGGGTATGCTTTCCCGTCAGTAGGAGGAAGGTGTTCAGAATGGCACTTTTATTGGGATTATTATTCTTAAGTTTACTGGAAATGTACAAAATGTACAAAATTTAGAACGCTTGTCAATAAAGCAAATGTGGCGTTTTTATAAAAAAAGAGGAAAAACAGAAAAGAAATTGTGCAAATACGCTAAAAGTTCACGGGCTGTTCATAATTTGTTCATATTTATCTGATACTATAATAACAGTTCGAAAGAACACTACGAAAGACGCTGTAATGGTGTGTATCTGTATCATTACACATACAATTTTTTTCATAATAATCGCCCCGGTAAGCCACTACCGGGGCACTCCTCGTTTTATGGAGAAAAATATCAGGAAATGTAGCCTCTGCCAATGTGCGGAGGTTTTTTTGTATAAAGAGACTATTTTGCATTCAAAAAAATAATAGCGTCGGTGGTTTGCCCATGCTATAATAATTAAGATTAAAATGAAAATCCGGCAGAAAGAATAAGAAAAAGGCCGGAAGTAAATGATGAAAAGATGAAGCGTGAACGGAGGTCAGGAAATGGCGGAGTCTATGAAAGATTTTGAGCAGGAGCTGGAGGCTTCTTTTAAGAAAATTGAGGAAGGTGATATCATCGCCGGGACAGTGGTCAGTGTGGATGAGACAGGAGTTGTTCTTGATCTTAAATATTATGCTGAGGGATTTATTCCGGCAGAGGAATTTTCCAGAGAGCCGGGATTTAATATTAAAGAGGCAGTTCAGCCGGGAGAAGAGATCCAGGCAACCGTTCTTAGAAAAGATGACGGACAGGGAAATATTCTTCTTTCCAGAGCAGAGGCAGCAGATGTACTTGCATGGGATAAACTGAAGGAGCTTCAGGAATCCGGGGAAGCACTGGATGTTGTTGTAAAGGGAATCGTAAACGGCGGAGCCATTGCTTATGTGGAAGGTGTTCGAGGTTTTATCCCGGCATCCAAACTTGCGCTGAATTATGTAGAGGATACAGAAGAGTACCTGAACAAGCCGCTTCAGGTTCAGGTAATTGATGTAGATAAAGAGAAAAAGAGACTGGTACTTTCTGCAAAGGAACTTCTCCGTGAGAAAGCAGAGAAGGAGCGCAGAAACAAGATTTCCAATATTGAGGTTGGTTTCGTGACAGAGGGAACGGTTGAGAGCCTGCAGCCTTATGGTGCGTTTGTTGATCTTGGAAACGGAATTTCCGGTCTGGTTCATATTTCCCAGATCTGCGAAAAAAGAATTAAGAAGCCATCAGAGGCGATAAGTGTGGGAGACAAGGTTAAGGTGAAAGTAATTGCGATCAAGGATGGCAAGCTGAGCCTGAGTATCAAAGAGGCATCGGATCTGATGGCGAAGGAAGTTGAGGAAGAGACTTTTGAACTGCCGGAGTCAGGAGAAGAGGCAACCACATCTCTTGGTTCACTTTTTGCGAACATCAAACTTGATTAATTGTTATATTTTTGGATGAAAAAGGATGGATGTGAATGAAGAAACAGGAGAGAATATTTGTAATCGGACATAAGAATCCGGATACGGATTCCATCTGTTCGGCGATCGCTTATGCGGATATTAAAAACAGGACTACACAGAGTAAGAGATATATTCCGAAGAGAGCTGGTCAGATCAATGAGGAGACCAGATATGTGCTGAACCGTTTTGGTGTACAGCCGCCGGCTTATCTGGGAAATATCGGAACACAGGTCAAGGATATGGATATCCGTCTCAGTCCCCAGGCAGACAAAAACATGTCACTGAAAAATACCTGGGATCTGATGCAGGAGAACGGAATCGTATCCCTTCCGATCCGTGATAAGGAGGGATGCCTGGAAGGTCTTGTGACCATCGGAGATATTGCCAAGACTTATATGGATACCACAGACAGTTATCTGCTTTCCAATGCGCGGACACAGTATCAGAGGATTGCGGAGACGGTTGGCGGAGAAGTGGTGGAAGGAAATGGCCACGGATATTTTGTCAAGGGACGTGTTCTGGTTGGAACAGCCAATCCGAAGATGATGGAGGAATTTATTGAGGAGAATGATATGATCATCATGGGAGACCGTGAGGAGGATCATCTTCAGGCCATCAGCCAGAATGTAAGCTGTATTATTGTAGGGCTGAACATTGTGGTTTCCGAGAAGGTTGTGAAGCTGGCCCACGAAAAAAATATCGTGATCATCCGGTCACCTTATGATACCTTTAACATCGCCCGTCTGATCAATCAGAGTATTCCGGTCAGCTATGTTATGAAACGGGATAACATGGTTACGTTTAATACCGAGGATTTTACAGATGATATCCAGGATGTTATGGTCAAAAACCGCCACAGAGCGTTCCCGGTTATCAATCCTCATGGAAAGTGTATCGGAACGATTTCCAGACGTAATTTCCTGGACATGCACAAGAAAAAAGTTGTTCTTGTAGATCACAATGAGGTGGATCAGGCTGTTGATAATATTGAGAAGGCGGAGATTCTTGAGATTATTGACCATCATAAGCTTGGAACATTGCAGACCATGACACCGGTAGCGTTCCGTAATGAGCCTGTGGGATGTACGGGTACAATCCTTTATGAGATTTACGGAGAGCAGCGTCTGGAGATTCCGGAAAAAATTGCGGGACTTCTCTGTGCGGCCATTATTTCAGATACGCTGATGTTCCGTTCACCGACCTGTACACAGACGGATAAGATCGCTGCCAGCGCCCTTGCCCTGATCGCGGGAATTAAGATAGAGGATTTTGCCAGAGAGATGTTCTCAGCGGGAAGTAATCTGAAAGATAAATCCCCGGAGGAGATTTTTTACCAGGATTACAAGAAGTTTATCGGCGAGGGCAATGTTTCCTTTGGTGTGGGCCAGATCAGTTCCATGGACAGCGAAGAGCTGAAAGAGATCAAGGAGAAGCTGATGCCGTTTATGGTCAGCGAGTGTGGACGTCACGATATCACGAGAGTTTACTTTATGCTGACGAATATTCTGGAGGAATCTACAGAGCTTCTGTTTTATGGTGAGGGCAGCCAGCAGATGGCTGAGATCGCTTTTGAGAAGAAGCCGGACGGAGATGCGTTCTGTCTGCCAGGTGTGGTTTCCAGAAAGAAACAGCTGATTCCGGCGATGATGGAGGCTGCTCAGCTGATGAACAGCGATTACGCATAAGGAGGCCGGATCAATGGCAAAACAGATTTGGAAACCGGGAAATATGATCTATCCGCTGCCGGCAGTGATGGTCAGTGTCACGGACGGAGAGGGCAACGACAATATTATTACCGTTGCGTGGACAGGAACGGTCTGTACGAATCCGGCGATGGCTTATATTTCAGTCCGACCATCCCGTTATTCTTATGGAATGCTGAAAAAAACGGGAGAGTTTGTTATTAACCTTACAACAGAAAAACTGGCTTTTGCGACGGATTTCTGCGGAGTCCGTTCCGGCCGGGATGTTGACAAATTCGAAAAACTGAATCTTACGAAAGAGAAAGCGCAGTATGTTTCTGCTCCGATGATCGGGGAAGCGCCGGTTTCCATCGAGTGCAGAGTACGTGAGGTGAAGGAACTGGGATCGCACGATATGTTTCTTGCAGATGTACTTGCGGTCCATGCGGATGAAGCATATATGGACAAAAACAACAAGTTCCATCTCAATGATGCAGGACTTCTGGTTTATTCCCATGGGGAATATCTGGCTGGTGGCCGGAAGGTGGGAACTTTTGGCTACAGCGTGAAGAAGAAAAACGGTAAGAAGAAACGCTGAGAATAATACGGCACAGGAACGATTGTTGAGATTTTGTTACAGCTATGTTAAAATGAAAGGACACAGTATGAATAATATTACACTGATAGGGATGCCTGGTGCGGGAAAAAGCAGCATCGGTGTTGTACTTGCGAAAGTGCTTGGTTACCAGTTTATTGACTCAGACCTGCTGATCCAGAAGGAAGAAAAGAGAACTTTAAGTGAGATTATTGAGCAGGATGGAATTGACGGGTTCAAGGCGGTGGAGAATCGTGTGAATGCGTCTATCCAGGTTGAGAATACGGTCATTGCCACAGGTGGCAGTGTCGTGTATTGTGATGAGGCAATGCAGCATCTGAAATCAGAAGGAGTTGTGGTATATCTGAAGATTTCTCTGAAGCTGCTGTCCAAACGTCTTGGCAATCTGAAAGACCGTGGAGTTGTTCTGAAAGAGGGCCAGACACTGGAGAGTCTTTATGAGGAACGTACTGTATTGTATGAGAAATATGCGGATATTGTTGTAGACGAGGAAGATAAAGATCTGGAGGGAAGCCTTCAGATCGTGCTGGATGCACTGAAACGGGGAGAGAAATAGTTTACAAATCCGAAATATGTGTTATAATATACAACTGACCTAAAAAACGGTGTTGCGGAACGTATGTTTCCGTCGTAAATTCAGAGAAAGTTTCTTGCTCATAGAGGAGTAAAATAATAGAGGTGTGTTATGGAACAGTATGTGATTAAAGGCGGCAATCCTCTGGTTGGAGAAGTGGATATTGCAGGCGCGAAGAATGCTGCTCTTGCAATATTATCAGCAGCCATTATGACTGATGAAACTATATTAATCGAGAATCTGCCAGATGTAAGGGACATCAATGTTCTGCTTGAGGCTATTGCAGAGATTGGTGCTCAGGTTGATCGTGTCGATAAATCTACTGTAAAGATCAATGGTTCTACCATCGGCAATCTCAGTGTTGACTACGAATTTATTAAGAAGATTCGTGCTTCTTATTATCTTCTTGGTGCTTTGCTTGGTAAGTACAAGCATGCGGAGGTTCCGCTTCCAGGTGGATGTAATATCGGAAGCAGACCGATTGACCAGCATCTGAAGGGATTCCGTGCTCTTGGTGCGGAGGTTGATATCCGTCATGGCGCAATTGTTGCCAAGGCTGAGAATCTTCATGGCAGCCACATTTTCCTTGATGTGGTTTCTGTTGGTGCGACAATTAACATTATGATGGCAGCTTCTATGGCAGCTGGCCGTACCATTATTGAAAATGCTGCAAGGGAGCCGCATGTTGTTGATGTGGCCAATTTCCTGAACAGTATGGGAGCCAATATTAAGGGTGCCGGTACAGATGTAATCCGTATCCGCGGTGTTGAAAAACTTCACCGTACAGAGTATTCTATTATTCCGGATCAGATCGAAGCAGGTACTTTTATGTTTGCAGCAGCAGCTACCGGCGGAGATGTTACTGTACGGAATGTTATTCCGAAGCATCTGGAAGCTACAACTGCCAAGCTTGAGGAGATTGGATGTGAGGTTGAGGAGTTTGATGATGCGGTTCGTGTTCGTGCGCCGCATAAACTTAATCGTACTCATGTGAAGACTCTGCCTTATCCTGGTTATCCGACAGATATGCAGCCACAGATTGCAGTTACACTGGCATTGGCTGAGGGTACAAGCATTGTTACTGAGAGTATTTTTGAGAACCGTTTCAAGTATGCAGATGAGCTTTCCAGAATGGGAGCGAACATCAAGGTGGAGGGGAACTCCGCAATTATTGATGGCGTGAAGAAGCTTACAGGTGCACGTGTCAGTGCTCCGGATCTTCGTGCAGGTGCAGCGCTTGTTATTGCAGGACTGGCTGCTGAGGGTGTTACGGTTGTCGATGACATTGTTTATATTCAGCGTGGATATGAGAATTTTGAAGAAAAATTGAGAAGCCTTGGTGCTGAAATTGAGAGAGTTTCCAGTGAGAAGGAAATTCAGAAATTCAGACTTCGGGTTGGATGATTTTTTTGATTTTTATGAATTATGAGAGTTTCCGGGCATTTGTGCCCGGGAGCTCTTTTTTTGTATGGAGAATATATGCTTTGCATAATAGATACTGATAGTGGAAATTTTTGACGGATTTTTGTAAAAACTTTGAATTTATTTCTTAATAGTTTTTTACTATAATGAACGGGACAAACGACGGATTTTGAATATCCGTATAACTAAAAAACAGCATAAATTTGAGATTCGGAGACTTCAGAGAATAACTTCATTGCGGAGATTCTTGAATGAATACTGGTATGACCACGGAGGGTGGAAAATGAATAAATATACGGTACTTCCGCTTTTAAATTCTTCTTTTGAACCGGGAAAAGCCCTGGAGACAGTGGAGCAGTTTGAGGATAAAGATTTCAGAAATATTGCGATGGCTGAGTTGTATTATTTTACGGGCAGAGCAAAAGAGTGCTGTGAGATTACAGAACTGTATCTGGAAAATGAAAAAATGGAATTGCGCCTTTCGGCGTGTATGCTTTATTGTTATGCAAATCTGACACTTGGCAGATCGGTTGCTTCGAAGCGAGGTCTGCAGGGAATTCAGGAATGCATCAGTAAGGCAATGAAAAAAGAGATTTCGGAGGAACTGCAGGCATCTTGTGTACTGGCAGGATATGTTGGTGCGGTGCTTCTTCATCTTCCAGCAGAAGGAATTCCGCCGCTGTGGGAATACAGTGGCATTCTTTCTGAGGGGCTGAGACTTTTTGCGGTGTATGTACTGGCACATCAGGCTTATCTGAACGGAGAGTACTGGAGTGCTTATGGAATGTGTAAAGCAGCGTTGTTTATGACGAGGGAGACTTATCCGATCAGTATGGTTTATCTCCGGTGTATGATGTCAACGTGCAGAATTAACAGAAGGTATAAAAAAGAAGCGCAGATTGATCTGATGGAAGGATGGAAAATGGCGGAGAAGGATGATTTTGCAGAGCCGTTTATAGAACATCATGGACTCCTTCAGGGACTGATAGAGGTTTGCATTCGGAAAAATGATCCGGATGCCTACAAAAGGATTACAGATGGAGTACTGTCTTTCAGCAGAGGATGGATGGCAGTGCATAATCCTGAAACGAAGAACAAAGTGACCGATGAACTGACTGTTATGGAATTTTCAATTGCGATGCAGGCAAGTGGTGGATGGACGAATAAAGAAATTGCAGCACATATGGGGATTTCTGTGAATACGGTGAAACATCATCTTACGGATATTTTCTGTAAGCTGGATATAAAGAAACGTGAGGAATTGAAACAATATATGTTAAATTGATGTTCAAAGGCACCTTTTTGTAGCCAAATGGGCCTTACGTAACAATTGGGTTCACGTTATAATAAATAACACAAATAATCAGATAATACTTAAAAATATTCAACAAAAACAAAAAAGAACGATATTTAAGAAAGGAGAAGAAGCCAAAGTTTTTATCTGGATATCATTGGATACCAAAAATGTTTTTTGTATTGACATGAGAATCCTGTAAATATAAAATGTTTGCGGTATGAAACAGCTTTAATTACCAGATAAAAAACCTGAAGCTTTTTTAAGAAGAGAGGAATATAAACGGAAGAAAAATAATAAGAATTATAGTACACGTTAATGCACACACAGGAAAGCAGGAAAGGTATGAAGAAATTGAGGAAAGATAAGTTCAGAAAAATCCTGGCATTTATGGTGGCTTTGGCGTTGATGGTATCTTGTGTGCCAAGTGCATACACGATCTCCGCGAGTGAGACATTTGGAGATGGAACAGATGATCTGTTCACAGATGGTGAAGGATCATCGGGACCCGAAGCCGAAGAATCGACACCGGATGTAAGCAGCGCAGACCAGGAAAAACAGGCGCAACAAACTATGCTTACATATGAAAATGATTCTGTTAAAGTAACAGCAGAGGCACTGGAAGAGGGATCTCTTCCGCAGAATACATCTTTGAGAGTTGATACTGTAAACGAGAATACATCTGTATCTTATGATACAGTATCTCAGAAGCTTTCGAAGGCAGCCGAAGACAAAGGCAGCAGCCTGCGGGGCTTTTTTGCGTTAGATGTATATTTTGCAGATGCTGACGGAAACAGAGTTGAGCCGAACGGCAGAGTGAAGGTAACAATTGAATACAAGACACCGGCAGCACCGGAACTTACCGATGCAGCCAATACGAGTGTAACTGTTGAAAAACTTCGTTATAACAGCAGCACCGGCGAGACAGAAGCTTATGTTTTACAGCCGAATGAAGATCTGAAGGTTCTGAATGTAACAGAAACCAAGCAGGTACAGATCATTCAGGCAGAAACTGGAAATTCCGCTGTTTTTGCGGTGATGTGGGACTCCCCTGAAACAGTTTCTGGTGAGGATGAAAATTCAGACACTCCTATTGATTCAGAGGGAAATGATAGTGATGTGGATATTTCAGACGGTGAGATTACACCGGAGCCGGAGGTAACAGAAGTTCCGGCAGAAGAACCGGAAGTTACAGAAGCACCGACGCAAGAGCCGACCGTAACAGAGGCTCCGGCAGAGGAACCGGAAGTTACAGAAGCACCGACGCAAGAGCCGACCGTAACAGAAGCTCCGGCAGAAGAACCGGAAGTTACAGAAGTTCCAGAAGAAGAACCTGAGATTACACAGGTTCCATCAGAGGAAGCTGTTATTGTAACTGTCATTGGAGATGATGTAAATCTTCGTGTCAGTCCATCAGAAGATGCGGATGTAGTTACAACTGTGGAAGCAGGTACACAGCTTACCGTTCTGGAAACTGTTACAGCAGAAGACGGGACAACCTGGTACAGAGTTTCTTACGAGGGAACGGAAGCTTACATAAGAAGTGATATGGTTCAGGTGGTTGAGACGGGTGATGAGGAGCCGGCGGAAGAGGAAGTGACGGATGATCTCACGCAGGAAGGTCCTGTTACTTATTCCAAGACGGTAGGGAATGTAGTTGTGACAGCAACTGCAGATAAGGATGTTCTTCCTGAAGATGCGGAACTGGTCGTAACACCTGTTGAAAAAGACAATGCTCAGTATTCAGAAGTAGAATCCCAGCTTCATGCAAAAGCTGAAGAAGGGGATTATACAGTTGCAGGTTTTCTTGCATATGATATTTATTTCCAGGACAATGAGGGAAATAAAATTGAGCCAAATAACGGAAGCGTTAAAGTTTCCATGGATTATCAGGCATCATCAATTCCTCAGGAAATCAAAGAGAGCACAGAGACATCAACATTCAGTTCAGAAGCTGATGAGGAGATATCTCTGGAGGATGAGAATACAGAAGCCACAGATGCACAGGAGCTTTCTGTTGCAGTGATGCATCTTGTAGAAGATGAGGATGGCAATGTGCAGTCTGTTGTTGATATGACACAGCAGGGAACTGCAAAAGTTGAGACTACCGCAGAGAATGAAATTCAGAAAGCGGAATTTGAGACGGATAGCTTTTCGGTGTTCACGATTACCTGGCAGGATGCTCGGAGAAGTTTGTCAATTCAGTTGATTGATACAACAGGAAATTCTATTGGAAGTGGTAATAAATCTGTAACATGGAGTGGAAACTCACATACAACAGCATATGCAGATGCTCCGAAGATTAGCGGCTATGCTTTCAAGAAAGCTAAAGTTGCTTCCTCAGCAGGAGAAGAGGGAACTGTAGTAAATAATGTTCGTTATAATAACGGGAAATATCAGTATACTTCTGATCGGAATGTGAAGGATACGACAGCATGGTACGATATTGGAAGTAATACAGTATATTTTGTTTATCAGAAGGTAGAAAACCTGAAAACGGTTGAGACTGTTGACCATACCAGCGATGGTATTACCATGAAGATGAAGGATTTATGGGGTAACAGCAGTGAAAAGATCGGACCGAATTCAGATCAGAGTACCTGGCTTACTCTTGGTGGTGACTATGGAAATGGAAATATCAAGAGAGGACTGTTAAACAACGTTCTTGCACCTAATGGATATCCAACGGTAAAAAGTAATAGTTCGAATTTGGAAAGTCTGTTTTCCGGTGGAAAAACAACAACAGTAAATCATCTGTTCTTAAAAACCATTTATGACCAGACAGGATATTATGAATATAGCAGTTTCAATAACTACGCATATTTAGGAAGTAATCCTGGAACATCAGCGAATTTTACGGTTTATGATGCAATAGGAACACCAAGAGGAGATAGTACCTCATATTTCTACAGCCGTGGAAACTTTATGCCATATAATGCAATTGCGGATGGCAAATATGCATCTAATACCCATAATTTATATGATGAAGATGGTAATGAATTGGATGACAGCGATCCGGATAAGGGAAAAGTACTTTATCAGACTCAGGGTACGAATGATTACCAGTTTGGTATGGAAATGGATGGTAATTTCCTTCAGCCAAAAGCTGGAAAGGTAACACCTCCGAACAGTTCCAAAAAAGAATCCATGATCTATGAATTCAATGGCGATGACGACATGTGGATTTATATCGATGATGTTCTGGTACTTGATATTGGTGGTGTACACGATGCCCATTCCGGTAAGATTAATTTTGAGACCGGAGTTGTAAGCTGGAAGGATTGTAATACAGGACAGGTACCAAAGGAGTATACAACTACTATTAAAGAAATGTTCCGTTCAGCAGGATATTTCCCGGATGGAACAAAATGGGATAGCAGTAAGGTTGATAATTATTTCGACGGTGATACTTTTAGGGATTTTACAACTCATTCCTTTAAGATGTTTTATATGGAACGAGGAGCTGGTGCTTCCAACCTTCATATGAAGTTTAACATCCAGGTTATTCCGGAGGGACAGGTAGAAGTAAGAAAAGAGCTCAGCAATACTGATAAAGAAAAATACAGTAATGTAGAGTTTGCGTTCCAGTTATATGCACAGGATATTGTTGGTGAAGACAGCCAGGGAAATGAAATCTATTCTGATAAATATGTTCCTCTGGGAAATGGCAGTGCAGTATATGGAAATGCAGGTAAACCGACGAGCCAGGAAATTCAATTTGGTGATAAGGAAATTAATGGAACGCCATACAAGAATGTCTTTTATCTGAAACCAGATGAGTCTGCAATCTTTACCGATTTACAGGCGAACAGGAAATATTATGTAAGAGAGATCGGAGTAAAGTCCGAAGAATACAGCCAGATTAAAATTAATGATACCGGATACAAAGAGTATGATGAAGATAACAAGGAAACCGGAGAGGGAGTAATCAAGAAGGTTGAGACTGATAAAAAGGCAGTAAATGTACGACCGGTTGTGGTTTATACCAATAACTGTTCGGCAGCCAACAGTCGAGAACTTCAGATTACCAAGAAGATCAAAGATGATATTTTTGTAGAGGATACCTTCAGTTTTCGCATTCAGCTTTCCAATCAGGATAATGTTTTAGTCCCATATGCAAATGGTGATTATTATCTGCTGGATGAAGATAACAACTACTGGTATTACAATGCTTCCGGTGCACTGGCATCCAATGGAAGTGATGCAATTGTCTGTGGCCGCAAGACAACAGACGATGGAACTGTAACCGGCGTACCTGCCGGATACACAGTTGCAGTAACAAGTATTCTTTCCGGAACAAGTTTCCGGGTTGAAGAGGTAGATCTGAATTCCGAGAAGTATGATACTCCTGACAAAGCAGTGAATAATGCGGATGCATCTGTGGTTACAGACACTGATGGTCATATAGCAGATGGAAGCATCAAACTTGGTCAGGACGCGAATGTGGTTGTTACCAATACTCCGAAGAATCAGGGCCAGGAACAGGATCAGACATTTATCAGAATATCAAAAACATTTGAAGGTCTTACGGATACCGAGATCGGAGAACTTGCAAATGCGGAACCTCCATATAAGATCACGGTAACCGGAAAGAAACTGGATACAGAAACCAATACTTATGTTGATTTCGCACAGGATCTTTACTTAAGAAGGGATGCGTTCGTAACAGGAAGCGGTACCACCTGGACTTATACCTGGAAAATTGAGGGATGTGGAACAGGTACGTATCACGTTACAGAGAACAATTACAACAAAAACGGATATTCCTCAGAAGTAAAGATCAATGGAACAACAATTCAGAATCCGGAACAGAACGGTGTGGATGTTACCACAGAGGCTTCGACTTATAAGTATACAGCAAAAGACAGAGTCACAAATTGTAATCAACAGGATTACGAAATTGGTGTACAGAATTTAATTGTGGCAAAACTGACCAAGGGTCAGGGAACCTTTGTATGGACCCGAAATCCTGCAAGTATTGATGAAAGACTGGCGATTATAAATATTATTAAATCCATTAACGGATTTGATAATAACGCGACACTGGATAACTGTTATTTCTACAGTGGAGAAGGCATTGAAGGAACCATGATTTTCCGAGGTGCAAAAATCCGGTATGACTGCCAGAACATCCTGCATTTTGACTATCCGAAACAGTGGGCAATGTTTGCAACAGGAACCTATGAAATTACAGATGGCCGCAATGCAGAAGTTGCAATTGAAAACACCTACACAGAAAATACTGCGGATCTTGACCTGGTTAAGATTTTGAACAGTACAGACGGCAGTGAGACAAGGCTGGCAGGTGCGGAATTCGATCTGTATAAGAAAGATCGTAACGGAACCGGATACAGTAAAGTAAATTCAGATCCAATTGTGATTGACAACGATCATCAGGAAGAAGCTCTGAGAAATCTTTCACCAGGGCAGTATTACCTGGTGGAGACAAAGGCACCGGATGGATGCACTTTACTGGCAGATCAGATTTACTTCAAACAGGAAAACGGAACGATCATTCTTACAGACGAAGATGGCAATGCACTTCAGACTGAAAATGCCATGTGGTCCTTAAGTTCTTCTGATGGAAGTAACGTACTGACAATCAAAAACAACAAAATTTATAACTTACCGAGTGCCGGTGGCCCCGGAATCTATGGATTTACAATCAGTGGTGTGGCGATTCTTGCGACTGCACTCCTGTTGTTTATAAAAAATAAACGGAGGGAGGAAGAAGCAAAAAGATCGTGACTCATTATTGTAAATGGAAATACGAGGAGAATGAAAAAGGAAAAGGGATAGAAAGAAAGGAGACTAGTATGAAGAATTTATTCAAGAAAATTGGTGCGTTATTAATGGCAGCAGTTATGGTTCTGTCTATGTGCACTGCAGTATTTGCTGATGGTCAGGAGCCTACAGCGGCAGATAGGGCAACAATTACTGTTAATAACGTAGAAGCAGGTTTAACAGTAACTGCGTACCAGATCACAAAAGCAAAATATCAGGCTGGAAAAGGTTTTCGGGGATATGAGAAAGTAAATTCCAGTTGTGCGCCCAGCTAAGGGTGTGTAGTCAAGCCGGTGGGAATCCGGTTTATCCAAGGTTTAGCCAACCAGATAATAGCGAGTCTTGGGATGATGTCGGTAACGGCATTTGACAAGCGTAGACAGCAAGAAAGCAGGGTTGAATAGTGATTGAGCTTCGAAACGTTAACTTCAGTCGGTCGACGTCTTAACTGGTGCGGAAGACAATATCATGTAATACGATATGGCGAGTATTATGTGGCACTGCGGAGTCAGAGAACCAATCATGTTTTACATCGTGAATACACATCAACTGGGGAGAATCTGCCGTTTCTCGAAAAAGAGTATGAAGTCACAACTGAAAACGGAGGATTTCAAATGAATGGCAGGTAGTCGGACAATCTCATAGTACTGTAGAAATCGGGTAATGCCGATGGAGGGAAGGGGATTGCATAGTAAAGGTCTTACTGAGGACACATTATCCGTACTCAGGGACGGAGGAAATAATGGAAACGAAATTAGTAAGAATAGCTGAAATATCAGCAACAACAAAACATCCTATATTTACATCAGTGTACCATTTGATAAATGAAGATATGTTAAAGCAATGTCATAAGGAATTAGATGGGAGCAAAGCAGTCGGAATCGACAAGGTAACCAAAGATGAGTATGGGAAGAACCTTGACAGAAATATCAAGGATTTAGTACAAAGGCTGAAAAACAAATCCTTTAAGCCACTTCCATCGCTGAGGGTATACATTCCTAAAGCAAATGGAAAGAAAAGACCATTAGGGATAGCTTCTTATGAAGATAAGATTGTACAAATGGCAGTGAAGAAAATATTGGGTGCTATTTATGAGCCAAGATTCCTAAACTGTATGTATGGATTCAGACCGAACAGAGGTTGTCACGAAGCGATAAAAGAGATATATCAACGGATAAGTTATGGGAAAATCAGCTATATCGTAGATGCTGACATCAAAGGGTTCTTTGACCATATCGACCATGAGTGGATGATGAAGTTTCTCGAATGGAACATACAGGATAAGAACTTACTGTGGCTGATACGTAAATATCTTAAAGCAGGAATAATGGAACAAGGTAAATTTGAACCAACAGAGGAAGGTTCGGCACAAGGCTCAGTAATGAGTCCGATGCTTGCGAATATATACATGCATCATGTGCTGACGCTGTGGTTCAAACTTGTAGTGAAGAAGGAAATGCAGGGAGAGTGTTTTCTTGTCAACTTTGCGGATGATTTTGTTGCAGGATTTCAATATAAGTCAGAAGCTGAAA
>OOCH01000377.1_pt1 | contig 48467 bp, 39 predicted proteins | sample 1671641 | NCBI WGS metagenome assembly OOCH01 (sample SAMN06348177, study PRJEB24527) | human gut metagenome | biome: human gut; feature: ankylosing spondylitis patient; material: feces | host: Homo sapiens | place: China | collected 2015-10
AACGCCAATGACGCTTATGTCAATGTGCTCGTTGTGCCCGTGATGAAGGACATGAAGCAGCAAGCTGCACAAATTCTGAAAGTTAACTATCCTACGCCGGGAACTCCTATAGTAACATTCAAACTGTCCAAGAGTTATATAAAAGTAGGAGAGACTGCAGCGATTACAGCAAGAGGTACCGGCAAGCCCACCGGCATGGAAGTGGATTCTTCCGGAAGGACTGGAACTTGTGGATGGCTCTCTTACTGACAATGAAATTACAGTCAAAGGTCTGAAGAGCGGCAGACAGATTGTCACGGTGGAGGCAACCAACAACGTCGGCACATCCACAACTTCTAAGGAAGTGATTGATGTAATGGAGGATGGTGAGGAAGAAGATATATATAATGTTATATTGAAGAAAACTGTTGTTTCTTACAGCGGCTCGACCAACTCTACCGAGGTGCCGTCAAAGATTATCGACGGTGTGGAGCGTCCCAACAGCACAGGCGACAAGTGGTGCAACGTGAGCGCGGACAACTGGGTGATATTCGACCTTGAGGGTGCCTACCACATCTATGGCTTCAAGATATTCGACGGTAACTCCGGACCGGAAAGCGGAGTAGACCATATACGCTCGTACACTATCGAGCTGTCAGACGACGGTGAGCACTGGACTACAGTGGTGGATGAGGAGGATCGCGAGAGCGAGTCAATCAAGACAGACTACATCGCTCCGCACAAGGCTCGCTACGTACGCCTTTCTCCGCACGTGAACGGCACACTACGCATTTGGGAGTTCGAGGTATTCGGAAAGGACGACAGTAATCTCACGGTAAAGGTTATGCCTACAGAACTCAAATTAAATGCAGAGGAGACAAAGAATGTTGTTGTGAAGTACAGCGTCAGCGGTGACGAGCATATGCAGGATTTCACATGTCATACGGTATCTGAAAAAGACAATTTAACCATAGGAGACATCACTCATAACATTGCGGATGGTACGTTCATTGTTCCTGTAACAGCCAATAAAGTAATAGGTGAGGACAAACTTACAATTTCGGTTGGTAATAATGATTCGTATAAGGAACGTACTGTCAAAGTAATTATAGATACCGAGAAACAGACCAATGTGCTTGCCGGAGCAGAAGCGACATTGCGCCATTACAAGTCGGACTGGTCTTTCGATGCAGAATACGAGGGTGCATATAATGAGTTTAAGGTTAACACCCTGACTGACAATAATAAAACTGACGAGGCATGCGGTGTAGTCGAAACTCCTTCAATGTACAAACAGGACTTCTGGGCTATATTTACAGCTCCGGAAGAAAAAAGTTGGAATCTGTCAAAGGTCAAGATTTATATTCCAAATGATAATCAGTCTGAGAATGATAATGGAAAAATCGGTTCTGCCAATAACGAAATAAGCATAATTGTAGGTAACGATCCTTATAATCTTACAACAATCAAGACATTCTCTAATATTAATAAGGTTTCAGAGCTTGAATATATACTTCCAGAATACAGAAACTGCAAGTATCTCGCTATAGTATGCACCCTCAACCCATTCTTCTATCCCACACTTGCTGAAGTTGAGGCATTCGAGCAGTTTACAGAGGCAATACCAGCAAAGATACCTGTCAGTGTAAAAGGATTCAACTGTGACGTTATTGCAGAAAGCAAACCTTCATCAGAATTTGTTAGCGAGACCATTGATAATGATGGATGGTGTTTTTATTCATCTGCTGTTCAGGAAAAAGGCGCAATTGCAGCTGACGACAGAATCGTAAAGACAAATTCCGGTACGGAATTCAGATTGGCTGATTATTCTGAGAACAACGCTCTCAAACTTAACGCCTATGAAGATGGGGTATTGACATTTGATAATCCGGAGAAATGTATGGAAATTTATATTCTTGCAGTTTCTGCTAACGGAGAGTCGGATATGAATATTACAGTAAATTATGATGACGACACATCTGGAAGCACATCAACATTTACTGCGTGGAACTGGTATGCCGCATATGGTCCTGACGATGAGGCGGTGTATGGTCTGAGCAGAATAAAGACGACGGATGCGGACGATACCTACAAAGCCGATGAGATAGATAATAACTATACTTTCCGCCTGTATGAATTTAAATTACCTGCGGATATTAAGAAGAAAGTAAAGTCTGTGTCATTCAAATCATTGTCATCAGGAAGCCACCTGTCAATTCTCGCTGTCTCTAAAAAAGGTTATCATGTTACTACTGGTATAACATCTACTGTTGATGGACAGGTTGAAAAAAGGATTCAAGGCATCTATACCATCAACGGTATAAAGTTGGAGACATTGCAGAAAGGCATCAACATTATAAGATACACTGACGGTACGGCGAAGAAAGTGATAATAAGATGACCGTCGGAAAACACGCTATAAAATAGTTATAGTAGGGTGGGGGCATGCTCGTATGTCCTCACCTTTTTTATTTAGTGCCACAAGGCGGTGAGGTTGGTTTCCTGTTTCCACCATGCATAGTGATGGCGTCAGCCGGTAGAGACGCAAGATTTTGCGTCTCCCGAGGAGGTATGCGCAATTAATTTCTGTTATAATCAGCGTGTTGTAATAGCGTTTCCAGCTTGTGAGACGCAAGATTTTGCGTCTCTACTTTATATGCCGCGCTTTTTTTATATGCATCCTTTGTGCCTCCACAGTATGAAAAATCGTATGACGCGTAGGTTGCCCGATATCACCGTATGGAATATTCCGTTATGTGCATTCCGTATTAATTCATGTGACAAAATAAACAATGCCAACCTCATGATACCGCTCTATTTATTCGCGAACGGCATTTCCGGTGAAAATACGCGGGTTTTGAGCATTTTGTGAAATTATTTGATATACAGCGGTTTACGTATTTGTGTATAACGGAACAGCTGATTCCGCTTTACGAAAAAGCCTTTCCCGTGTTGCGGAAAAGCCCGTTTGGGGTGATGACATGTACCGTTTTGCAGTGCGTAAAAGGTATTTTCATGACTGCGTGTCGCTGTTTCTGTATGTCAAAAATCCAGTTTGGGCATTTCGGGAACAAATATTCGGTTATCTGGGATATACGAAAATATATATAGTAACCAGCATACAATGTTTCCGATTCTGTTTTGAGAAATATTTTTGTCAATATTTTTTACTTCCCGTTATGTATAAATTTTCATTTTAAAAGATATGCCGCTCTATTCTGAACATATGAATGCATCTACTTCGGAAATTATGACAGGCTAAGCTCTATGTTTATTACGAGAAGAAAACAGGGCTTATTAATTGGTGTTTATCTGTATAACGATAATAAGCTTTCTTAAATATAGAGTGATGCCGGAGCATCCGTTAATGTCGTTTCATTTCCAGAATTGGAAACGGATTTCCTGCGTCGTCAAACTCATTGCGTTTGAACACCTTGAACCCCATGTGTTCGTAGAATCTACGGGCGTTAGGATTCTGTTCATTGACATCGACAGACTCTATGTCCAATTTATCAAATGCCAGTCTGATGAAAACCTTACCCAATCCCTTCCTGAAACAGTCCGGATGGAGAAATAGCATCTCAATTTTACGGTTTTGCATACCCATAAAACCGACCGGACGCTGCCGGTCTTCCATCACCCATAGGGTTTCTATTCCACGCAATGCATCTTCGGCTTGTGGTGTAAGGCGAATGATGTCGTCTTCTGTGAGAAAATGATGGCTCGCACGTACGGATGATTTCCATATATCCAATAATGTGTCTATCATCATCGGAGTTCTTTTATCCTTTTCAATTTCGAGTACCACTATGCCGGATTCATTTATATATATTGTCTGAGATGATTCGTTCATTTTGTTGCTGAGTTAAGATGTTGTAATCAGAATTGCGTTATTCAGTTCGACATACTTACATATATGCCTGTCATCCATTTATTTCCATACAGCAGTGACATCTTTATACCGTTTCCCGCTTTTGCCAGACGTATACAGCTATATCTTCGACAAAAGCGGGAAACAGGTTGTTTGACAGCATCCGAAATGTGGAGGATTTATAATGAACTGATTGTGTTTAACGACAAGTTCTGTTTATTATAACTCATGTATCACTCAAATCATTATATCCATGTGCTATAAATCCTCAAGCTTTACTTCCTCCTCTTTAACCGGACGCAGTTCTTTTTTCTCTTTTTTATTATCTTTATGGTTATCCTTGTTATTATTACTACCGCTACTCAAATTGGTATGGTTTATATTTTCTACAGGAGTTTCACTGTTCTCTGTTACTTCGGTTGCAACCTCAGTACTGTCTGTTTCCAGAGTGTCTGTTTTTGCCGTGGCATAGTAACTCGGGCAATTGTACATACTGTAAGAAATATCACTGTCTTTGGGCTTACCGAACTTTGCGTGATATTGTTTAAAAGCCGGATCGGAAAGCAGGGAACTAAGGAAGTATCCGCATATAGGCAATGCCGTTCTGCTTCCTTGTCCGAGCGCGCCCGTACGGAAGTGTATGCTTCGGTATTCTCCACCTACCCAGGCTCCAACAACGAGTTTCGGGCTTACACCCATAAACCATGCGTCAGAATGATTGTTTGACGTTCCAGTCTTGCCGCCCCATTCTGTATCGTTGTATTTTCCGACATATCCCCATAGGCTTTGTGAAGTACCTCCCGGTTCTCTCAGTCCTCCGAGGAGCATCTGTTGCATAAGGAATGCGGACTTATACGGAATGACCTGTGTTTCTTCAGTAGGACAGGTGTAAACTTCTTTGCCATCCTTGTCTATTATTTTCACAACAAGTACAGGTGCGACATGTTTGCCGTCGTTCGAAACAGTGCAATATGCATTGGTCAGCTCCAGAAGATTAACATCGCTTGAGCCGAGTGCAAGCGACGGTGCATCGTCAAGCGGACTTTGAATACCCATCTTGTTCGCTGTTTCAATGATTCTTTTTATACCCATCTCCTGTCCGAGTCTGACGGCAATGGAATTTATGCTTCTTGCGAATGCGCTCTTTAACGGCATGGAGTCTCCTGTGAAATATCCATTTGCATTTGACGGAGTCCATTTCACGACATCTTTTTTCTGCTTGTCATAAACCTCCATGCTGAAATACTCGTCCCTTCTTTTATCACACGGTGTGAGCCCTTGGTTCATTGCCTCGGTGTATACAAAAAGCTTGAACGTTGAACCGGGCTGTCTCATGGCTGTTACCTTATCATATTTCCATGAGTTGAAATCAATGTCTCCTACCCATGCCTTAACCGCTCCTGTCTGAGGTTCCATTGCCACAAACGAGCAGTGCATGAATCTTACCATGTAACGTATGGAGTCCATTGTGGACATTTCTTTTTCGATTACTCCTTTGTCATAGTCAAACAGTTTGACTTTATGAGGTTTGTTAAGATAGTATGTTATAGAGTCTGGATTGTTTGGAAACCTCGCAAGTAGATTCTTATATACAGGTTGTTTCTTGGCGATGTCCTCTATAAAATTAGGAATGACCTGGTGTCTCTCGTCTCTCCATGGATCTTCTTTTCCCCAATGATTATTGAAGTTGCGCTGTACAATCTTCATCTGTTTCAATGCCGCCTGTTCGGCATAGCGTTGCATGCGCGTGTCTATTGTTGTGTATATCTTGAGACCATCGTTGTACAAATCATAATTATTCTCGTCACACCAGTCTCTCAAATAGTTGGCAACCGCCTCGCGGAAATATAGGGCCTGACCGTCATAGTTGCCCTCGACACTATAGTTCAGCTTGATTGGTATCTGACACAGAGAGTCATATTCCACACGCGTTATGTCACCGTGCTTCACCATGTTGTTAAGAACTATGTTACGGCGTTTCAGACTATTATCGGGATTGGCTATGGGATTATAATAGGTTGTTGCCTTCAGCATACCGACAAGCACGGCGACCTGTTCTGTCGTGATGTCTGCCGGCGTGGTGTTAAAGTATGTCTTGCATGCAGTCTTTATGCCGAATGCGTTGGAGCCGAAGTCTACCGTATTGGCATACATCGTAAGAATGTCTTTCTTATCGTAAAGATATTCTATCTTTGTGGCGATGATCCATTCCTTGCTTTTCATTATAAGCATTCTTACGCCTGGTATCTTTCCCAACAACCCGGTGGAGTATTGGGTGCGTACCCTGAACATATTCTTGGCAAGTTGCTGGGTTATTGTGGAAGCTCCACGTGCATCATTCCTCAGTATGGCATCCTTGGCAGCGGCAAAAAGACCTATCACGTCAATTCCATGATGACTGTAGAAACGTTCGTCCTCGGTATCGATGAGCGCTTTCCAGAATGCCGGATTTACATCCTCATATTTTACCGGAGTTCTGTTCTCGTTAAAAAACTTGCCAATCAGAACACCGTCTGCACTGTATATTTCGGACGCCTGATTAGTGCTGGGATTCTTTATTTGAGAGAATCCTGGCGATTTTCCGAAAAGCCAGAGAAAGTTCAGATCCACCATACCTAAATATATGATGAACGCAATTATGCATGACGCAAGTCCGACTGCGGTCTTTATATACCATGCTTTGTTTTTATATAAGCTTCTGTACCATTTGAAAATAGATGTGACAGACTGTCTACACCATTGCAGAATGTTCTTAAATATGTTCATTATTGATTATGATTTTGTGCAAATGTACAAAATTTGTTTATTCACATAGATTATTTTCTATATAATTTATGATTTCTTTAATATTGTGTGGGGCAAACCATCTGACTGTATTGTCGCGCTTGAACCATGTCTGCTGTTTCCTGCAATAGCGGCGTGTGTTGCTTTGTATTCGGCGTATCGCCTCATCCAGAGAGATATTACCGTCAAAATATTCGAACAGTTCCTTATAACCTACTGTGTTTAATGAATTGTAGTGTCTGTAAGGATAAACACGTTTTGCTTCTTCAAGAAATCCTTGACTTAACATATCTATAACCCTTGTATTGATACGGTTATAAATGTACTCACGTTCTGCTGTAAGTCCTATCTTAACAATGTTGAAAGGACGTTCTTTTCGTTGTCTCTTCAGATATGACGAATAGGTATTTCCTGTCATATGACAGATCTCGAGTGCATGAATAACTCTGCGGGGATTCTTTTTATCTATAAGTTTCCAATGGTCATAGTCAAGTGTTTTCAGCTCGTCCACAAGAGCCTCAAGCCCTTCGGTTTCAAGGCGTTCTTTCATTCTTTTTCTCGTGGTGTCGTCAATTGTCGGTATGTCATCAATGCCATTGCATACAGTATCTATATACATCATACTGCCACCACTCATAAGTGCAATAGAATTCTCTTGAAACATATCATTCAAGAGAGCCATTACGTCAGCTTCAAACATTGAAGCGTTATAATAATCTGATATATGAAGGTTTCCTACAAAAAAATGCTTTACTCTCGTCTGTTGTTCCTTGGTAGGTGCCGCAGTTCCAATGGGTATTTCTGCATACATCTGCCGTGAATCCGCATTGATTATCGGAATATTAAAGTGTTCTGCAACTTCTATTGCAACTTTTGTCTTACCAATACCTGTCGGTCCTATAATAACAATGAGAGTATTCATTTAGCGAATGATCCCACGTTTTGATGATTCTACAAAATCTATGATGTATTGTATTTCTTTCGTAATTTGTATGTTTCTTTTTATTTCCAGGATTCCTTCAGCCAGAATACCTTTGGAATATAACAATCTGTATGCATTATGGATAAGGTCTATCAGTTCATTGGAAAAGCCTCTTCGGCGGAGTCCGACAAGGTTTATACCGGCATATCTGATTGGCTCTTTTCCTGCTATAATATATGGCGGAATATCTTGGCTGAAACGGCTTCCACCCTGAATCATAACATATCCGCCTATATGACAGAATTGATGGCATAATACAGCACCGCTTATGACAGCATTGCTGTCAACGACCACTTCTCCTGCAAATTTTGTTGAATTGCCGATAATCAGATTATCACCAAGGATGCAGTCGTGGGCAACATGCACTGTTTCCATAAGCAGATTGTTGTTTCCTACCTTTGTTGTCCCTTTTGAGGCTGTGCCTCGTGATATTGTCACATTTTCCCTTATACTGTTTTTATTGCCTATCTCACAGGTTGTTGATTCCCCACGATATTTCAGGTCTTGCGGTTTTGTGGAAATGCTTGCTCCAGGAAATATCTCATTTTCATTGCCAATACGTGCACCGTTGTGTATTGTCACACTGTTCATCAGGATATTATTGTCACCAATAACTACATCTTTGTCTATACAGCAGAAAGGTCCTATAATATTATTATCTCCAATTTGAGCTTCCGGATGAATGTATGCTAATGGACTTATCTGATTCATTTTTGATATGTTTCTTATTTGTTTTTAACTATCTGGGCTGTAAAAGTTGCTTCTGACGCAATGTGGTCTCCAACAAACACGTAGCCTTTCATTGAAGAGATGCCATGACGCAATGGGGCAAGTAAGTCAACCTTGAATATTAAAGTGTCTCCCGGAACAACCTTCTGTCTGAACTTAACTTCATCTATTTTAATGAAATATGTTGACCAACGTTCCGGCTCTTCAACAGTGTTAAGTACAAGCAGTCCTCCGCACTGAGCCATTGCCTCAATCTGGAGAACACCAGGCATAACGGGTTCTTGCGGAAAATGTCCGACAAAAAACGGTTCGTTGCTTGTAACATTCTTTATACCGACAATACTTGTCGCACCCAAAGAAATGACTTTGTCGACAAGTTGCATGGGATAGCGATGAGGCAAAAGTTCACGAATGCGGATATTGTCCATTATTGGTGCCTCATTCGGATTGTATATAGGAGCCTGCACTTCATGCTTGCGTATTTCCTTACGCATCTGACGTGCAAATTTATTATTGATCGTATGTCCCGGACGTGTCGCTATAATCCTGCCTTTTATGGGTTTACCTATCAAAGCCATATCACCGATTATGTCCAACAGTTTATGGCGTGTGCATTCGTTTTCCCAAACCAATGGTTTGTGCTGGATATAGCCTAATTCTGATGCATTACGGTGTTCAACTTTAAGCATATCAGCCAATTTATCCAATCTTTCTTGCGTGGTCTGCTGTTCATATATTACGATGGCGTTGTCCAAATCGCCTCCCTTTATGAGGTTTGCATTTAACAGGGGCTCTATGTCACGTACGAAAACAAAAGTTCTGGCTGGAGCTATCTCTGTTGCAAAGTCATTTATCTTGTCTAATGTTGCAAATTGACTGTTAATGAATTTGGAATTAAAGGAACACATTGCCGTAAGACTGAAGTCATCATCAGGCAGGATGGTGATACACGAACTTCCATCTTTGATTTCAATCTTATGTCGTATAATATACCAATCTTTTGGGGCATTGAGTTCCTCTACGCCTATTTCCTGTATTTTCTGTATATACATCGCAGCACTGCCGTCAAGAATAGGAAACTCCGGACCGTTAACTTGTATAAAACAGTTGTCTATTCCCAATGCGTAAAGCGCAGCCAATCCGTGTTCGACCGTGGAGATACGTATGTTTCCTTTTCCAAGTACGGTTCCTCTTTGGGTATCTATTACGTTTTCTGCTACGGCATCTATTATTGGCATGCCCTCAAGATCAATACGTTGAATCTTGTATCCGGTGTTTTCCGGAGCGGGATTAAATGTTACCGTCAGACTCAATCCTGTATGCAGTCCTTTTCCACAAAGAGAAAAACTGCCTTTCAGTGACATTTGCTTCAACATAGTATATTTATTTTTTCTTTAATTCGTCTACTTGCTTTTGCAATTCTGCAATTTGTTTGTATAATTCCGGCAGCTTGCGGAATATTGCCTGTGACTTGAAATACTTATGTGGTTCCATCGGTGGAGTACCTATAAGTTTCTCATTTCCCTTTATGTTACCAGGCACACCGGATTGTGCTCCCAAGAAGGTCTTATCTCCGACAGTAATGTGACCTGCCAATCCTACCTGTCCTCCGAACATACACCATGAACCTACTTTTGTGCTTCCTGCAATACCAACCTGCGCTGACATAACGGTATTTTCACCTATTTCAACATTGTGTGCCACTTGGACAAGATTATCTATTTTTACACCTTTTCTTATTATAGTTTGTCCCATAGTAGACCTGTCCACACAACTGTTAGCACCGATTTCTACGTTATCTTCTATTTTAACAATCCCAATCTGTGGAATCTTGTCATATCCATCCTGATTTGGAGCGAAGCCAAAACCGTCGGCGCCAATAACACTTCCTGAATGAATCGTTACATTATTTCCGATTTTACAATCATGATATATGGATACATTAGCATATATCAGACAGTTGTCGCCAAGACTAACATTATCTTCAATTACAGAATTGGGATATATCTGACATCCGTCTCCAATTCTGACATTATCTCCAATATAGACAAACGGACCTATATAACAGTCTTTTCCTATCAATGCTTTTGGCGATATACATGCTAAAGAATGTACTCCAGTCTTTCTTGGTTTGCTTGACTCATACAATTGCAATAACTTTGCTATACATTCATATGCATCCTTGACACGTATCAGCGTTGCTTTTACAGACCGTTCTAATTTAACGTCCTCATTTATAAGAACAACAGATGATTTTGTATCATAAAGATAATGAGTATATTTGGGATTTGAGAGAAAAGATATAGCACCCTCAGTACCTTCTTCTATTTTGGCAAATGTATGTACTGAAGCATTTATATCTCCCTCGACACGGCCTCCAACAAAGTCAGCTATCTGTTTAGCAGTAAATTCCATCTTCCTTTCTTTCTTATTATATCTTGCAAATATAATAAAATTAATTTATAATATATACATAGCTTGATAATATTCCGTAATGCGATAATAATTTGCCCTATAATATGCCATGCGCATACAGTTCCTTTTCCATTTCTTTCTGCATTTCACATGCTTTTTGTGCAGCTACAGTCGCAAAATCATTTTTATTGCTTGCATATATTATTCCTCTTGAGCTGTTAACCAGGAGTCCACAGTCTTTTATCATTCCGTAGTTACATACATCTTCCAGAGAACCGCCTTGCGCTCCGACGCCCGGGACAAGAAGAAAACTGTCAGGTACAATCTTTCTTACATCCTTAAACATCTTGCCTTGAGTGGCACCTACCACATACATCATGTTTTTAGGATTGCCCCATTTTTGTGACTTGTACAAAACATCCTCAAACAATCTCTGTCCGTTTTTATTTTCTGTCAGTTGAAAATCGTTCGAACCTTTATTGCTCGTGAGTGCTAACAGTATAATCCATTTATCATTATAAGTAAGAAATGGAGTGACACTGTCTTCTCCCATATAAGGTGCGACAGTTATAGCATCAATATCATATTCTTCAAAAAATGTTCTGGCATACATTGCAGATGTATTTCCAATATCACCTCGTTTTGCGTCTGCGATTATAAAATGGTGCGGATAATTTTCCTTCAAATATCTTACGGTCTTTTCAAAAGCAATCATACCTTTTACACCGAAGGCTTCATAAAAAGCCAAGTTCGGTTTGTATGCGACACAGTAGGGTGCAGTCGCATCAATGATTTCTTTATTGAACTTGAATATAGGATCCTCCTCTTCAGTGAGGTGGAGTGGTATCTTTCTTAAATCCGTATCCAAACCGACACAAAGAAAAGATTTCTTATTTTTTATCTCTATAATTAAGTCTTGTCTGTTCATAAATTTATTATAATTCGGATTCTTTCATTCTTTCTGCATTCTCAGCTACAGTAAGGGCATCTATCATTTCTTGAATGTTACCGTTCATAAACCCTTGCAAGTCATGCGTAGTGTAACCTATTCTGTGGTCTGTCACACGACCTTGCGGGTAATTGTATGTACGGATCTTTGCACTTCTGTCTCCGGTTGACACCAGCGTCTTCCGCTTATTGGCAATATCATCCATATATTTCTGATGTTCCTTATCGTATATAAATGTCCTAAGGCGGGCAAGTGCGCGTTCTTTGTTTTTAGGCTGGTCTCTTGTCTCTGTACATTCAATCAGAATCTCTTCCTCTTCTCCCGTATTCGGGTTTTTCCACATATATCGCAGTCTCACGCCAGATTCGACTTTGTTTACATTCTGACCTCCGGCACCGCTGCTTCTGAATGTATCCCATTTTATCTCGCCCTCATTAATGTTAACCTCAAATTTGTCTGCTTCCGGTAATACAGCTACAGTTGCCGCACTCGTGTGCATTCTGCCTTGAGTCTCAGTTGCAGGAACACGCTGAACCCGATGCACTCCGGATTCATATTTCATAATTCCATATACGTTTTCACCGCTTACGGCAAAATCTATTTCCTTAAATCCTCCTACAGCCCCTTCACTAACACTAATGATGGATAGATTCCATTTTTTAGAATCGCAGAACTTCTTATACATATTAAACAGATCTCCTGCGAACAAGGCTGCCTCGTCCCCGCCTGTGCCGGCTCTTATTTCCATTTGTATGTTTTTCCCATCCTCAGGGTCTTTTGGAACAAGAGCCTGTTTTATTTCATTCTCAATTTGGGGCAACAGATTCTCATTAATACTCAGCTCTTCTCGTGCCAGCTCTTTAATTTCCGCATCTGACTCATTTGCCAACAGGTCTTTTGCCTCTTTTATTGAATTCATGCAAGACAAATACCTTTTCCGGGCGTCCATAATGTCCCCCAACTCCTTATATTCCTTCGTCAATTTGATAAACCTATCCTGATTTGCTATTACATTAGGATCGGTTATCAAAGTGGATATTTCTTCGTAGCGGCTTTCCAAGCCATTCAATTTATCCAGGATGTTGTTACGGTCAGCCATTTGTCAATAATTAATAATTGAAGACACCAAATTCTGATTCTATAGTAAGACCTTTAGGACCTTCTTCGACACGGCCGATAATCTGCGCGTCGATATTAAATTTCCGGCTTATCTCGATTATTCTGTCGGCATGTTTGTTATCCACATAAATCTCCATCCGATGTCCCATGTTGAATACCTTATACATTTCCTTCCAGTCAGTCTCACTTTCTTCACGTATAATTCTGAATAATGGAGGTACAGGAAACATATTGTCTTTTATAACATGACAATTGTCATTAACAAAATGCAATATTTTTGTCTGTGCTCCGCCAGTACAATGTATCATTCCATGAATCTCATGCCGTAAGTCATCAAGTATGCTTTTTATCACAGGAGCGTATGTTCTGGTCGGCGAAAGGACAAGCTGTCCCGCATCAAGTCCAAGCTTACCTATCTCATCGGTAAGTTTATAATGTCCGCTGTAAACAAGTTCGTCAGGAACATTATGGTCGTAACTCTCGGGAAACTTTTCTGCGAGATATTTTGCAAACACATCATGCCGAGCGCTTGTCAGACCGTTGCTTCCCATACCTCCGTTATATTTGTTCTCATATGTAGCCTGTCCGAATGACGCCAGACCTACAATCACATCACCCGGACGTATGTTGGCATTATTGATAACGTCAGAACGTTTCATTCTACATGTAACGGTTGAGTCGACAATAATTGTCCGAACCAGATCCCCGACATCCGCAGTCTCACCTCCAGTCGCATATATACCGACCCCCATATTCCTCATTTCGGACAGCAGTTCGTCAGTTCCATTGATTATCGCAGATATGACTTCCCCCGGTATAAGCATCTTATTGCGTCCGATTGTACTTGAAACAAGAATATTGTCCGTGGCTCCCACGCACAAGAGGTCATCCGTATTCATGACTACAGCATCCTGAGCAATGCCTTTCCATACACTAATATCACCGGTCTCCTTCCAATACATGTATGCAAGTGATGACTTCGTACCGGCTCCGTCTGCGTGCATGATGTTACAATAATCATCATCCCCACCAAGTATGTCTGGCAATATCTTGCAGAATGCTTGCGGATATAATCCCTTGTCTATATTCTTGATGGCATTATGCACATCCTCTTTGGCGGCACTCACGCCACGCATCATATATCTGTTAGAATTGTCCATAGTCGTTTTATGTATTATTCTTTTCCGTTCCAGAATTCCCAACTTGCAAAAGCCTGCAGCAAAAGCATTTCCACGCCGTTTTTTGTTGTTGCTCCGTGTTCGGCACCTTTTCTCATAAAAAGAGTCTCATCAGGATTATATATCAAATCATATAATATGGTGTTACTGTCCATTGCCTCATAAGGAATTTTGGGGCAACTGTTTACATTCGGGTACATACCCAGAGGCGTACAATTGACAATAACGTTATATTCCCTTATTATATCAGGAGTTACCGCATCATATGATATGGCTCCTTTCTTTTCATTGCTGCGGCTCACAAACAACGTTTTCAAACCAAGTGACCTTAATCCAAAATCTATTGCCTTTGATGCTCCGCCTGTTCCAAGTATAAGAGCCTTTTTGTGTATACATTCCAGCATCGGCTCAATGCTTCTTGTAAATCCGATGACATCACTGTTGAATCCCTTCAGATGGGTCTTACCACCTTTATGAGTTACACGAATTACGTTTACCGCACCTATTTCCCGTGCTTCTTCACTCATATCGTCCAAATACGAAATAACCTTCTCCTTATATGGTATAGTTACATTCAGACCTTTCAGCTCAGAATTTGACGCCAGTATCTCCGGCAGAGTCTCTATCGTCGGGATTTCAAAATTGACATATTCCGCATCAATATTCTCACTCTTGAATTTTTCATTGAAATAGCTGATTGAGAATGAGTGTCCCAGGGGGAATCCTATAAGTCCGTATTTGTCCATAAGCTATACGTTTTATTTCGTTGCAAAGTATGTGGTGCAGATACCGAATGTATGACGTTTGAAACAGGCATCGGAAAAACCGGCATTTTTAAGGATGCTTACCATCTTCTCACCTTGTGGAAAAGCCTCGATTGTAGCTGTGAGATATGAATAAGCCACATTGTCGTGCGATATCAATTTTCCGTATAATGGGAGAATCGTATGTGAGTATATCTTAAAAAGCTCCTTGATTGGATGATGCACAGGAGCTGTAAGCTCAACAATACTGAGATGTCCGCCAGGTTTCAAAACACGATACATTTCATTTATACCGCGGTCAAGATCTGCAAAGTTTCTTATTCCGAAAGCTGCAGTCACAGCATCAAACGCGTTATCCTCAAATGAAAGATTCATACAGTCTTCCTTCTTGAATGCAATGACACTGTCCAACCCCAGTTTCTTAACTTTCTCATTTCCTATTTTCAGCATCCCTATACTTATGTCTGCGCCGATAATCTGGTCCGGCGCAAGCATTCTTGCCGCCTCTATGGCAAAGTCACCGGTTCCTGTCGCGATATCCAGAATCGTTCGCGGATTATATCTCCTCAAGGAATTTATGGCGGCTTTTCTCCATATCTTATCTATATTCCAAGACAGTCTGTGATTCAGTTTATCGTATGAATGGGCGATGTTATTGAACATGCGCGCCACCTGTTCACCTTTGTCACTGTCCGGATCGTAAGGCTTTATTTCCTCTTGTTTATATGTCATTATGTATATGAAATGCTGTCAACTTCATCAGGCACTATCATGCTTATCTGGCTGCAGCCAGATAAGCATTGACGTTTTTCTCTATTCTTGCTGAAATATCGTCAGCATCCTGTGCCTTTACAAACTTTTCACCGGTGATATGCTCGTAAAGTTCGATATATCTCTCGCTCACACTGTTTGCATATTCGTCCGTTATTTCCGGCATTGTCTGTCCTGGCTCGTTCATAAAGTCATGTTCGATAAGCCACTGCCTTACAAACTCCTTGGACAGCTGTTTTTGCGGCAGGTTGTTTGCGAGTTTCTCCTCATAACCGTCAGCATAGAAATAGCGGCTGCTGTCTGGTGTGTGTATTTCGTCTATGAGATATACCTTACCGTCGCGCTTTCCAAACTCATATTTCGTATCGACAAGTATAAGACCATGCTTCTGTGCTATTTCCTGTCCGCGTCTGAACAGTTGTCTTGTGTATGTTTCCATTACCTCATAATCTTCCGCGCTGACAATACCTTGTCTTATTATCTCCTCTTTGGAAATGTCCAGATCATGTCCCTCATCGGCTTTTGTTGTCGGAGTTATAATAGGCTCCGGAAATCTCTCGTTCTCTTTCATGTTCTCCGGCAGTTTCACCCCACACAGTTCGCGACAACCATTCTTGTAAGCTCTCCATGCTGAGCCCGTGAGTATAGAGCGGATAATCATCTCAACCCTGAAACCTTCGCATTTCAGACCGACCGTCACCATAGGGTCGGGTGTGGCAAGTTTCCAGTTGGGGCAGATATCAGCGGTCGCATCCAGAAATTTGGATGCTATTTGATTCAGCACCTGACCTTTGTAAGGAATACCCTTAGGCAGAATGACGTCGAATGCCGAGATTCTGTCTGTGGCAATCATTACGAGAATGTCGTCGTTTATATCATACACATCACGTACTTTGCCGTGGTACACACTCTTCTGTCCATCAAAATGGAAGTCGGTCGCTGTTAATGCTCTCATATTTTATATGTTTTAATTGTTCTGTTTACCTTCTGTCATATGATGTCCTTTATCATATGCATCATAGGCACTCACTATCTTAGTGACCAGTTTATGCCTTACGATATCTTTTCCTGACAGATTCACGAACGAGATGTCATCAATGTCTTTCAATATATCCATGGCATCGACAAGACCGCTTTTCTGTCCTCTTGGCAAGTCAATTTGTGTGACGTCACCTGTTATTATCATTTTTGTATTCCATCCCATGCGGGTGAGAAACATCCTGATCTGCGCCGGAGTAGTGTTTTGAGCCTCATCCAGAATAACCACAGCGTCGTTAAGAGTCCTTCCTCTCATGAACGCCAGCGGTGCTATCTGTATGATGTTCTTCTCCATCATATCCTGTAGCTTCACCTGTGGAATCATATCCTCGAGCGCGTCATATAAAGGTTGCAGGTATGGATCTATTTTCTCCTTCATGTCTCCCGGAAGAAACCCCAGCTTCTCTCCGGCTTCCACAGCGGGACGGCTCAGTATGATTCTTTTTATGCTCTTTTCTTTTAAAGACTTGACCGCAAGTGCTATACTCAGATAAGTCTTGCCTGTTCCGGCAGGTCCCACGGCGAAAATCATATCCTTTTTATCGTATTCGTCTATCAGCCTTTGCTGGTTGACGCTACGGCTTTTTATCGGTTTTCCGGATATGTTGTATACAAGCACATCTTTTATTGCCTCGCCTTTGGTCTGTCTGCCTTTTATGATGTCTAAAATATCTTCTTCACTGATAGAGTTAAACTTGAGGACATGCTTGCGCATCAGCTCTATCTTATCTTGGAAAACGGTGATGTCATTATCATCTCCGAGTACTCTCACAACATTGTCTCTTGCCACTATCCTGAGCTTCGGAAACAGCGACCTTATCATTTGCAGATGACTGTTTCCTATACCGTAAAATGCGACAGGATCAATGTCTTCCAATATAATATGTTTCTCTATCAAGTTTTTTCGTTATTGTTTCGGTTGCAAAGTTAGCTCAAATAGTATAAAAAACAAAATAAAAATGTATTTAAATTTACAGCACCGGCATTAACCGAAATACATCCTGACATACTGCATCCTCTCTTGTGAACACGCATTATACGGCACTGCCTGAATGATAAAAGCCCCATTTCCATGACATGGCATGCCGCCTTGCCCTTCCGGAGAGCTTTTATGTGCGTAGGACATGTCTGTTTTTTATTACGCACATATTGTAATTCTAAAAAAAATATTACTTTTGCAGCAATTTACAACATATGATGAAGATTACCAAAAAGGCATATTTGCAGACATTCGGACTTATCGTGATATTTCTTGCGTTTGTCCGCTGTCTGTTCCCGTCAATAGCGGAGCCGCTTGAAGGCAGTAATATGAAAACGCCGGATGTCCGTAATGAACAGGACTCTCTTTATAAAACGCATGACTCCGGAACGGTTGTGAAGGAGGAATATGCGGGAAAATCGCGCTTTTTCAATCCGGACGGCACGCCTGTTAAAAATCCGATATACAGCGTTCCGCATTTCGGCAACACGTTTCCTGACCAGAATGACGTACAGCTGATTTCTGCAAAGAAACACGGTGTTGCAGCTGTGGAAGACCGTGCCGATGCCGAAAGACGCAAGTCTGAGCTGGTATATGTCGGCAGTAATCCATATTTTCACGTTGACAAACTGTATAGCAGCATACCGTATCTTGTGCCGAAAGCATCGGTGTTGTTACAGGATATAGGACGTAATTTTTTTGACAGCCTGCAGATAAAAGGCATACCGCTTCACAAAATAATTGTTACAAGTGTATTGCGCAGCAAAGAGGACGTCAGGAAACTGCGCGGCCACAACAGCAATGCCACAGAGAACAGCTGCCATCTTTACGGTACGACTTTCGACATATGCTACAACCGGTATAAAACGGTTGAGGATCCTGACGGACCCAAACGGCGCGTTGTGAGAAACGACACGTTGAAATGGGTGTTGAGTGAGGTTCTTGACGACCTGCGCCGCGAAAAGAGATGTCTTGTAAAATACGAGGTGAAGCAGGGATGTTTTCACATTACCGTGAACTGAGCATGCCGCAGTGCCCGACCTGATGGATATATAATCTGTACGCGGTATGCATATTTTCCATCAGTCACTGTATGGAGTCATATTAAGTTTATGCGCGGTCAACCATGTCTGTATACAACAGGCAATGATGTCGTACTTATGAATGCACATGTGTCTCTCGTACATGGAGTATACGCATAAGGCAACATTCTATATACAAATATTAACTTAACTCCTTGAGAAAATTAACACAACATTTTCCCGCATTCCATATTGTAGAAATTGAGAACCGGCTTATGAAATACGTGTCATGTGCCTGTTGTTTAGAAAAAATCATAACTGTTTGATGCGAAAAAGCCCGTTCCGGACGCACAGATGCACTGTTTCATGTCTTGAAACAGGCTCTTCCGCATGCCGGTAGAGCCTGTTCTGTCATGCCAGAGAGCCTCTTTCATGACATCGCGACGAATCCGATATTTTCCGTAAATACATAAGCCGCATATTGTCAGACACTTACAATACACATGATTTTAAGCTGTATTCGCAGGAATATTTGCAATCTCGCACAGAATCAAAGTTTTCTGTACAATATGAAGTGATTGTTTCTGTTTATAATTGAATATAGGCAAGTATCGGAAGAATGCAAATCACAAATGTCGGGACACGTTTTTATTTTTTATATTCATATTCATCCTTTGCCCATATTATATGGCCGTCAAGATTGTAATAATGGTCTCTCATCATCCATTGCCGGCGTGTCCCGTTTTTATCTTTTACCCTTTTTATGCGCGAAAGCTTCTTTATAATGAAGCATCCCTTGCGTTTGATTATCTTTATGCCTTCGTCTATCTTTTTGCTTTCATCACCGTCCGGGCTTATCCTCCACAGTTCGTGGCTGTTCTCAGGAGTGGTCTGGGAAAACGGGCTTCTCTCTATGCAGATATAGATATATTTCCCTTTTGGAGCCAGGTAAGTGGCATATATTGACGAGTAAGCGAACGGAGTGAAGTTCACATCTGTATTTTTGTTGGTCAGCACGTCATATTTATATAAACGGTTATGCATTGTATAAAAAAGACAGTGGTATCTGTTGTCCGTATATTTTGCCACAATCTCGCATCCGTCCGGCAGGCTTTCAGCTGCAGCCCTGACCCTGTTTGCGACCGGATTCTGTGCTGACAGGGTCAATGTATTTATGAATGATAAGATGGCGAAAGCCGCAGTTTTTATATATATGTTCATTTCTGTGTATATGAAATTTGTCATAACGCTGTGTACGTCTTTCTGATTCTACATTACGACGGGCAGTCGTCGTCAGGCTCCGAACAAGGTCCCGACCTGGAATACCGCGGCGGAAGTTATCCATGCGAGTGCTGTCGTGTATGCCATGGCAAACAGCGTCCACTTCCATGATCCGGTTTCTCCCTTTATGGCAGCTATTGTAGCTATACACGGAAAGTAGAGTAGTATGAAGACCAGAAAACTTATGGCGGTAAGAGGCGTTATGTTGTCGGCTGTCATCTGTTGTCTGAGATGTCCGTATTCCGACCCGTGTGTATCTTCACCGGCACTGCCGTCCGCCTCAGACGAGTAGAGGATGCTGATGGTTGAAGCCACAATTTCTTTCGCTCCAACTCCGGACAATATTGCCACATCAAGCTTCCAGTCAAACCCCTGTGGTCTGAATACAGGTTCTACAAATTTGCCTATCTGTCCGATATAGCTGTTCTCAACCTGCTGTTGTCTGTTCAGCCTGTCGTCGTGCGGGAAATAGCTTAGTGCCCATACGATTATGCTTGCCACAAGTATGATGCCTCCCATCTTCTTGAGATACTGTTTGCCTTTTTCCCATGTGTGCCTTGCTATAGCCTTGCTTGTCGGGAAACGGTATGGCGGAAGTTCCATCACAAAAGGAGTGTCTTCGTCTTTAATAAGAAAACGGCTGAACAGACGGCTCATTAAGATAGCCATTACAATGCCGGTGACATACAGTGCCATCATGACGGCAGACTGATATGCCTTTGGAAACATTATGCCCGTTATCATTATGTAGATTGGAAGTCTGGCGGAGCAGCTCATCAACGGAATTATGAGCATGGTGATGATGCGGCTGCGCCGGCTCTCTATGGTGCGTGTCGCCATGATGGCAGGAACGTTACATCCGAATCCCATGATGAGCGGAATGAACGACTTGCCGTGCAGACCTATTTTATGCATCAGCTTGTCCATTATGAATGCGGCACGCGCCATATATCCGCAGTCTTCCATATAGGATATGAAAAGATACAGGATTAGGATTTGAGGAAGAAACACAATCACCGCTCCCACGCCTCCTATGATACCGTCGCTTATAAGATCCTTCAGAGGACCGTCAGGCATATATGTCTTTACAGTATCGCCTAACCATGCCACGCCCGCCTCAATCCAGTCCATCGGATATTGCCCGAGTGAGAAAGTCGCCTCAAACATTACCCATAAAAACATGATGAATATTGGAAATCCCACATAACGGTTTGTTATCACATTGTCGATGATGTGGGTTGTCTGATAAGTGTCTTTCTTGTTACCGGTCTCATAACCCGATTCATGAAGTGCCCCGTGAATGAAACCGTATTTAGCGTTCATTATGGCAGTTTCGCAGTCTTCCTTTGTGTAATACTTCACATTCTCCACCGCACGGTCTCTCACTTTAAGTATTGCTTCTTTGTTATGATAAGAATCAAGCTGTTTTTCCGCCTCTTTGTCGTTTTCAAGCAATTTTATAGCCAGATATCTTGTGGAGTAGAGGTGTCTCGGATTTCCCGGTTTTTTCAGTTCTTTCTGAATGTCGGCTATCCCTTCTTCTATGTATCTGCCATGGTTTATATGTATGTGGCGGAAAACGTTGTTGCGCGGCTTTATGCCGCTGGCGAAATCCTCCTCGTGGTCGTTGCAGTCCTCTTTGTCATATTTAAGATGCCATTGCCTTATCTCGTCAGCCACCTCAGGATTGAGGTTTCCTTTATTGTCAAGAAAATCCAATCCCTCATACATATTTATAATAATGTGAAACAGCAGTTCAACCCCACGTCCGGAAGTGAACGTAGTAGGTATCATCGGAACACCGAAAAGCGTTCCGAGCTTGTTGCTGTCAATGATGTCACCACGTTTCTCAGCCTCGTCATACATGTTTAACGCGCAGACCATACGCAAATGCATGTCTATCAGCTGCGTCGTAAGATACAGGTTGCGCTCCAGATTGCTGGTGTCTATCACATTAATCACAACATCAGGGGTTTTCTCGATGAGTTGTCTGCGGACATACAGCTCTTCAGGAGAATACGCTGACAATGAATATGTGCCGGGCAAGTCTATGATGTTGAACTCATATCCTTCAAATGTGGCACGCCCCTCCTTGGCATCTACGGTAACGCCTGAATAGTTGCCTACTTTTTCATGGGAACCTGATGCGAAATTAAACAAGGATGTCTTGCCGCAATTGGGGTTGCCTATAAGTGCTACGTTTATGGTGCGTCTTTTCTTCAGTGCAGCATCGTGCAATTGCTTATCGCTCAATATGGACGAATCATCCTCATATTTGTCGGTTATATCTATATCTTGTGATTCCGGATATTCATCTACCCATTGTCTGGCTTCTTCTACGGATATAACTTCTATCATGCTTGCCTCTGAGCGCCGTAGTGAAATCTCATAACCCATAACCTTGTATTTCACCGGATCCTGAAGCGGGGCGTTCTGTAGTACATCCACAATCTTTCCCTTTATAAAACCCATTTCAACAATGCGTTTGCGGAAACCACCGTGTCCGATCACTTTTACAATGACGCCACGTTCTCCGGTTTTCAATTCTGAAAGTCTCATATAATGCGGTTATTCTGTTCGTGAGACAAAATTACTTATAATATTCGAGTTGGGGAAACATTCGTTGCCGGATTATTACAGATTACCCACAAATTGTTACCGTAATTCCTGTGAAAACATATTAATACTAATAAATTGGTATTGTTGTGTGATGTACTTTTTGTATGTTTGCATATCCAAAAATCAGATTGCAGAGAAATGAATGTCTCGTCTAAAATATTTGCCATAGGCATTTTTACAGCAGTAACAGTGACGGATGTGTCCGCCCAGATTAGTGTGACAGTCAATAAACAGATGTCCTTCGGTAAAAATGTTCCGGCTGGAAACTACAGCGGAATAACCGGTATGGGGAATGGTTTGTATGCGGTTGTCAGTGACAAATCGGAACACGACGGATATTTTGTCTTCAATATAGACATTGATTCCATAAGCGGTGAAATCATTAACGTGAGAAACAAAGGCTTTGTGGCATCTGATGTTCCGAACCGCGATGCGGAAGGCATCACATATATCCCGGAACGCAACACTGTTCTCATTGTTGGAGAACGAGACAGCAGAATCATGGAATATGACTCTGTAGGAACGTTTACCGGGCGTGAACTGTATCTTGCAAAAGCATCCGAAAACTTCGGATACGAATCATTGTCATATAATGAAAACACGGGGTTGTTATGGACCTGCACGGAAAATGTGTATCCTGACGCCAAAGCACTGATGACAAGCGACACTGCGGCTGTAGTCAGACTTCAGTCCTTTAACGTTGACTTGCGTCCTGTTACCGCGTATTCATATAGAATGGACAAACCTCAGGCGGACAGTGCCGGAAAGCATTATGCCCATGGCATTAGTGAGCTTCTCGCTCTTGATGATGGCTCGCTTGTGGTTCTTGAGCGTGAGTTCCGTGTTCCGGAAAGTATTCTTGGCGCTTATGTCGTGTGCAAACTATATCTGATCAGACCACAATCATCAGCGTCAACAGAATACATGTCTGAATCACCGGAAACAGAACTGCCTAAGGAACTGTTGTGTGAATGGAAAACCAGACTCGCTCTTTTCAATTACTCATTGGCAAATTATGAAGGAATGTGCCTTGGTCCGAAATTGGCGGACGGATCACAGACAGTCGTAATGGTTTCTGACTCGCAAAACAGAGAGGGTGGGGTCTTGCGCGACTGGTTCCGCACCATTATTATCCGGAATACGGAGAGCATCCGAATCGCAAATTTCAAGACGGATTGATATCGCTAAGTTTTTCGGCTGACGAGATTTCAAAGAAAACATTTCACATGTATACGGGTCTGAAATGATGGCTTTAACGCAAACATAAAACAATATTAAAAATACTGTTTTATTGCAAAATGAAATTTATTCGGCTAAAAAAGTGGTAATTTGTTTGCTAATATGAATAATATGATTATCTTTGCAACCGAATAAATAAAAAACGGCAATGACAGTATCTCAGAACATCCTACATGCTATTATTATTCAGCTAATTAATATGGTTGAATAGGGTAAGTTGTAGGATGCGGCTGAAAAATATGCATATAAAAAATATAGACAGACCTTTCTCACTTACCAATGGTGTGAAAGGTCTTTGTTTTATATGACAGAGAGACAGTATAAATTCGCATAAATTAAGACATATGACAGACAGATTATTCATTTTTGATACCACACTTCGTGATGGCGAACAGGTACCTGGATGCCAGTTGAATACTGTAGAGAAAATACAAGTTGCCAAGCAACTTGAGCAGTTGGGGGTTGACGTTATTGAAGCAGGCTTTCCTATTTCGAGTCCGGGCGATTTCAATTCTGTTATTGAGATATCCAAAGCTGTGACATGGCCTGTAATCTGTGCTTTGACAAGAGCCGTAGAAAAGGACATTGATGTTGCGGCAGAATCGCTGAAATATGCAAAACATAAAAGAATACACACGGGAATTGGCACGTCTGATTCTCATATTAAGTATAAATTCCAATCCAATAGGGAAGAAATACTGGAACGTGCCATAGCTGCCGTCAAGTATGCGAAACGCTACGTAGATGACGTCGAATTTTATGCAGAAGATGCAGGACGCACAGACAATGACTATCTTGCAAGAGTCGTAGAGGCTGTCATAAAGGCTGGAGCGACTGTAGTCAACATACCTGACACAACCGGTTATTGCCTTCCGGACGAATACGGTAATAAGATAAAGTATCTGATGGAACACGTTGACGGCATTGATAAAGCCATCATTTCGACACATTGCCACAATGACCTTGGACTGGCTACGGCAAACACACTCAGTGGAGTGCTGAACGGCGCACGGCAGGTTGAAGTCACGATAAACGGAATAGGAGAAAGAGCCGGAAACACATCATTGGAAGAGATTTCCATGATTCTGAAATGTCATAAGCTCGACATAGAGACAAATATAAACACTACAAAAATATATCCTACAAGCCGTATGGTGTCAAGTCTGATGAACATGCCGGTTCAACCGAACAAGGCCATTGTCGGCAGAAATGCTTTTGCGCATTCAAGCGGAATACATCAGGACGGTGTACTGAAAAATGTGTCGACATACGAAATAATGAACCCCAAGGATGTGGGACTTGACGACAACTCAATTGTATTGACAGCCCGTTCCGGAAGGGCAGCACTGAGATACAGATTAAGTGTTCTTGGCGTGGAAGTGGATGATGAAGAGAAGGTGGACAAAATATATCAGAAGTTCCTTAAACTGGCAGACCAGAAGAAGGAAGTGAACGATGACGACATACTGATGCTTGCAGGAGCGGATATTGCTGAGACCCGTGCCGTGAAGCTCGACTTCCTTCAGGTTACAACAGGAATGGGAGTAAGAAGCGTCGCAAGCATTGGACTTGACATTTCCGGACAGAAATTTGAAGAGGCATCAACGGGCAACGGACCTGTAGACGCGGCAATATGCGCATTGAAAAAGATTATACAGAAACATATGACTTTAAAGGAATTCACCATTCAGGCTATAAGTAAAGGGTCTGATGATGTGGGAAAGGTTCATATGCAGGTTGAATATGACGGACATATTTATTATGGTTTCGGGGCTAACACTGATATTGTTACTGCATCTGTAGAGGCTTATATCGACTGTATTAACAAATTTAAAAGATAAGATATGAATACTTTGTTTGATAAGATTTGGGACAGACATGTCGTCCAGTTACTTGAAGACGGCACTACACAACTATATATAGACAGGCTCTATTGTCATGAGGTTACCAGTCCACAGGCCTTTGAAGGATTGAGAGAACGTGGTCTGAAGTGTTTCAGACCTAAGCAGATATTCTGCATGCCGGACCATAATACGCCTACGCATGATCAGGATAAGGAAATTGAAGACCCTGTATCAAGAAAGCAGGTAGACACATTGGCAAATAATGCCAGAGATTTCGGATTGACTCATTTTGGAATGATGTCCGAGGATAATGGTATAATACATGTTGTGGGACCGGAGAAAGGGTTGTCTTTGCCGGGAATGACAATCGTGTGTGGAGATTCTCACACGTCAACACACGGCGCGATGGGTGCAGTGGCTTTCGGGATAGGAACAAGTGAGGTGGAGATGGTGCTTGCGTCCCAATGTATATTGCAGCAGAAGCCAAAGTCGATGAGAATAAATATTAACGGTGAACTGGCAGATGGAGTTACAGCGAAGGATGTCGCCCTATATCTTATGTCAAAGCTTACAACCTCAGGTGCAACAGGATATTTTGTGGAATATTCCGGTTCTACTGTGAGTCATATGTCGATGGAAGGACGTCTCACATTGTGTAATCTTTCAATCGAAATGGGAGCACGCGGTGGATTTATAGCACCGGATGATGCGACTTTTGAATATATAAAGGGACGGGAATATGCTCCAAAAGGTGCAGACTGGGACAAGGCAATAGCATATTGGAGAACGTTAAAAAGCGGTGATGACGCCATATTTGATAAAGAATTGTTTTTTGACGCTTCGGATATAGAGCCACGAATAACCTATGGTACTAATCCGGGTATGGGTATTGGCATAAGCGAGTCTATCCCAAGTCTGGACGAAATCGATGGTTCAGGGAAAGCATCTTTTTTGAAATCACTTGATTATATGGGGTTTGAACCTGGACAGAAACTGATAGGCCATAAGGTGGACTATGTTTTTCTTGGCGCATGTACCAATGGAAGAATCGAAGACTTCCGTGCATTCGCCTCTATAATAAAAGGTAAGAAAAAAGCAGACAATATCACCGCATGGCTGGTACCGGGCTCGTGGGCTGTGGCGAGACAAATTAAGGAAGAGGGACTGGACAAAATTCTTGAGGAAGCCGGATTTGAAATACGCCAGCCGGGATGTTCCGCCTGCCTCGCAATGAACGATGATAAGATACCTTCCGGCAAATATGCAGTTTCAACAAGCAACCGAAATTTTGAAGGCCGTCAGGGACCTGGCTCTCGAACAATATTGGCAAGCCCGCTTGTTGCAGCGGCAGCAGCAATTACCGGAGTGATAACAGATCCGAGAAGTATCATTTGAAAACATTAAAAAAATGAAGCAAAAATTTGATATAATAGTCAGTACATGTGTACCGCTTCCATTAGAGAACGTTGATACAGACCAGATAATTCCAGCGCGTTTTCTTAAGGCAACAGACAAGAAAGGATTCGGAGAGAATCTTTTTAGAGATTGGAGATATAATAAGGATGGTTCATTAAAAAAAGACTTTGTACTTAACAATCCTAAATATAAAGGCTGTATTCTGGTTGCCGGAAAAAATTTCGGTTCCGGCAGCAGTCGTGAACATGCTGCGTGGGCAATTGCAGGATATGGATTCAGAGTTGTAATCAGCAGTTTCTTTGCGGATATACATAAACAAAACGAACTGAATAATTTCGTTTTGCCTGTAGTCGTTTCCGATGATTTCCTAAAAGAACTGTTTGAAGAAATAGAAAAAAATCCGGATACATTGGTTGAAGTCGATCTTCCTAATCAGAAAGTTACGAATAAGACAACCGGGAGGACAGAGAAATTTGAAATAAATGCATACAAAAAACATTGTCTTATGAATGGACTGGATGATATAGACTACCTTTTACAGAATAAAGACAAAATAGAGAAATGGGAGACTCAAAGGTGAATACCTATCAGAGGATACCTCCGTTTATCGAGATAATGGACTGCACGTTAAGAGACGGAGAACAAACAAGCGGTGTATCCTTTCTGCCACATGAAAAACTGATGATGGCAAGAATGCTCCTTAAGGATATAAACGTTGACCGTATAGAGGTTGCGTCAGCCCGGGTGTCTGATGGTGAAAAGGATGCCGTCAAGATGATATGTAGATATGCAAACCAAATTGGTATGCTCAATAAAGTTGAGGTATTGGGGTTTGTCGATGGCACACAGTCAATAGATTGGATATGCGATTGTGGATGTAAGGTTATAAACCTACTTGCTAAAGGTTCTTTGAAACATTGTACACATCAATTGCATAAAACTCCGGAAGAACATATTAATGATATTAAAAATTCTTTGAGATATGCGGCAGAGAGAAATATAGGTGTCAATCTTTATCTCGAGGACTGGAGTAATGGGATGAAAAACTCTCCGGAATATGTGTATCAGATTATGGATGCGTTGATTGATACAAATGTAAACAGATTTATGCTGCCAGACACTTTGGGGGTGCTTAATCCTCTTCAGGTGATTGAATTCTTCAGAAAAATGATAAAACGCTATCCGAATGCGCATTTTGACTTTCATGCACACAATGATTATGACCTTGCTGTAAGTAATTCTCTGGCAGCTGTACTTAGTGGGGCAAAGGGTTTGCATGTTACGGTAAACGGGCTTGGAGAACGTTGCGGCAACGCGCCTCTCGCAAGTGTGCAAGCCATCTTGAAAGACCAGTTTCATGCAAAGACCAACATAAAAGAAAGCAGACTTAACGACATTAGCAAACTTGTTGTAGGATATTCGGGAATAGCAATAGCTCCGAACCAACCAATTGTGGGTGAGAATGTTTTTACTCAAGTAGCCGGTGTACATGCAGATGGAGATAATAAGGATAATCTGTATTGCAATGATCTTATTCCGGAACGTTTTGGACGTAAACGTGAATATGCTTTAGGAAAAAATAGTGGTAAGGCAAACATAGCACGAAATCTTAAAGAACTCGGATTGGAACTCTCTGCAGAGCAGACTAAAAAGGTTACTAAGCGTATAACAGAGCTCGGAGACAGAAAAGAAATTGTAACACAGGATGATCTTCCATTTATTGTCAGTGATGTGTTGAAACATTCTGCTCCTGAAAACAGGATAAAGTTGGTTAGCTATATGGTATCACTCGCATATGGTCTGAAACCTTTAGCCAGCGTGAAAGTTTCGATAAATGGTAATCTTTATGAAGCTGATTCTACAGGAGACGGACAGTATGATGCATTTGTAAAATCTTTAAGAAAAATATATAAAGAAAAACTCGGTCGTACTTTTCCGCTACTTGAGAACTACGCGGTTACAATTCCGCCAGGAGGACGTACAGATGCTCTTGTACAGACAGTCATTACATGGCGTTTCGGTGATAAAATGATACGAACAAGAGGTCTTGATGTAGACCAGACTGAAGCTGCCATAAAGGCAACAATAAAAATGCTCAATATGTTTGAAGAACAGGAATATAATAATTAAATGTATAAATAATTGAATATGAAATTGAATATTGCAATATTAGCCGGAGACGGTATTGGTCCGGAGATAATGAAACAGGGAATTGCTGTATTGGACGCTGTTGCCGAGAAGTTTGGTCATGAATTCAATTATAATGAAGCCATTTGTGGGGCAGACGCAATAGATAGGGTGGGAGATCCGTTTCCTGAAGAAACATTCCGAATCTGTAAAGAAGCTGATGCTGTGCTGTTTGCAGCTGTAGGGCATCCAAAATTCGACAATGATCCGACGGCTAAAGTTCGTCCTGAACAGGGACTTCTTGCAATGCGCAAGAAATTAGGGCTCTATGCAAATATACGTCCTATACAGACTTTCAAATGTTTGCTTCATATGTCTCCTTTGAGGGAAGAAATTGTCAAAGATGCTGATTTTATATGCATACGCGAACTTACTGGAGGAATGTATTTTGGTGAGAAATATCAGGATAATGATAAGGCGTATGATACAAATTACTATACAAGACCGGAGGTTGAGCGTATCTTAAACGTTGCATTTGAATATGCAATGAAACGTAAGAAACATCTGACGGTTGTAGATAAAGCTAATGTGCTCGCGTCATCACGTCTATGGAGACAAATAGCACATGAGATGGAGCCTTTATATCCGGAAGTGAATGTTGACTACATGTTTGTTGATAACGCATCTATGAGAATGATAACAGAACCATCTTTTTTTGATGTTATGGTAACCGAAAATACTTTTGGTGATATTCTGACAGACGAGGGTAGTTGCATCTCCGGTTCTATGGGGCTGTTACCATCTGCATCTATAGGTTGTGGAACTCCTGTATTTGAGCCGGTACATGGTTCTTGGCCGCAAGCTACAGGTAAGAATATAGCAAACCCTTTGGCACAAATTCTTTCAGCAGCAATGTTGCTTGAATATTTTGATATGAAAGATGAAAGTAATGTTATAAGACGTGCTGTCGATGCATCTTTGGAAGCAAACATTCGTACTCCAGAAATACAAGTCGAAGGTGGTGCTCATTATGGGACGAAAGAAGTCGGAAAATGGATCGCAGATTTTATAAAAAACGAATGCTGATACCTTATTCAAATTGTCAACAGATTTCAAAATTAAAATATAATACATGTATCAGCAGGAATAGATAATAATCATTTGAAATTCATTTTGTTAAAAGATGTTTTTGTGTTAAATCATTTAAATAATATATATAATTCAATGATGGACCACAAATATATTTTTTAACAAATTGAATTTCAAAATGATAAAGAACCATATATTTCATGCAATTTGAAATCGTTTTGGTTCGATTATGTCTGCTCTTACTGCATAATAATGTGTATATGACTGAAATGAATAAAAAATTTTTCTTTATTATATTGTCTATTTTCACATATTTCTGCGACAGAGTAAGTGCACAAAACTACCAGGCACTACGTGATAGTCTTTCAAAAGCTACAGAAGCGTTAAGCTATAAACCTGATTCTTTGGATTTACGGCTAAAAAAAGCAGGGTGGAATATACTTCTTGAACAGTGGCAATATGCCCGTGACGAGTATGACTTTGTATTAAAGCAAGATCCGAACAATATAGCAGCATTGTTTTATAGAGCATTTGTTAACGAAAAACAGAAAAGGTATAATTTTGCCAGACTTGATTATGAGAATCTTATAAAAATAGTACCTTATCATTTTGAAGCACGACTCGGACTAGCTCTATTAAATCACAAGGATAAGCATTTCACAGAAGCACTGAATCAGATAAACAAACTCGTAGAACTTTATCCTGACAGTGCGATTGTATACGCAGCACGAGCTGGGATGGAAATGGATCACAAACACTATGAACTTGCTGAATTCGATTACAGCAAAGCGATAGAATTGGAGCCTGAAAATAATAATTATCGTCTGAATAGAATTAATGTACAGATAATACTCAAGCGCAAGGATGATGCACGCAACGACCTTGATATTTTAGTAAGAAAGGGAATACCACGCGCAAATCTGGCAGAGTACTACATGAAATGCAAATAGAGTAGATTTATGTAGTGGTATTTGGATATAAAATACTTCGGATTATTTCTATTTATCATAATACTGATTATGTGATTTTTATTCTTATATTTGCAGTGTTGAATTTTAAAAGTTAAGAATATGAGAACTAATTTTGAATCGTGATATGGCTTGTTCTGAATCTGAGGTTAAATATCCTGCATCTTCTTTGCGTTGTGAGCGTTTCCAACGTTATTACAATAGTATGTTAAAAGTTTTACCCCAAAGTTTGTTTTGATATTATGAGTAAGAAAGAAATTATTATTATTGCTTTTAAAGTCATTATCTATGCGGCTGGCTTATTCCTTGCCGCCCTTGGTGTATCTACTGTTACTTCCTGCACTATTTCCCGTGAAAGTACTTCATCTGGTCGTGCTGTTATCGTCACTACAGATACTACAGTTATAGACCATTCCGGCGTTCTCGAGTTTCACCCCTTAAAACGCTAATTTTGTATGTGTCTGTCACCGCTTCATATTAAATCTAACTTGGTGTATAATGTTGCCGGATATACACCCCGTTATTTTGATGTTCCATGCGGTAAATGTTTGGAATGTAAAGAACAATATATGAGTGAATGGCAGACACGTTTGTCTTTCCATATAGATTCATTGTATAAGCGTGGCGGACTTGCTGTCATGCTTACTTTTACTTATAATAACGAGAATTTGCCTTATTATCATGATAATGAACGTAGTTTTCACTTTGTTTGTTTCAATCATGACCATGTTTTGTCGTTCTTGAATCGCCTTAAGGCTGCTTGTTGGCGGCGTTACGGCAAACATTCCTACAGTTATTTCTTTACTTCCGAATACGGAAAAGACACCAGACGTCCGCATTATCATGCTATATTTTTCCTCGAGCCTCAAATATCTAATTACGTGGATTTCTGCGAGTTATGCCGTAAATTGTGGACTTATGGTTTTATGTTTCCTAAGTATGACAAGCATACCAAATGTTATTTAGATTCTTTCGGTGAAACTATTACTCCTGTCTTACGTTCTCTTACCGGTGGTGCAAAGTATGTTACTAAATACGTGACAAAAGATTTGTCGTATATAAATAACCCTGCTGTTATGTCTTATATAAGAGACAAGGAAAATAAAGAACGTATGAAACGTTACTTGCCGAAACATTGGCAATCTAATCGTTTGGGTTATACTATAATTGACCATGTTAATTTTTTTGATTCGCATGAGTTTAAGCGTCTTTTGGATAATGGTATATATAATCCCCTTTTGGGTGAAAATGTGCCTTTACCATCTTATTTTATTAATAAACTTCTGTATAAAAATGTTCCTTCTTGGAAGACAGAGTTACCGCGCATGAAATGTAATATTTACGACCCCTTGCGTGAAGAATATTACTATGATAGGGAGTTTACTGATTTCGGTCGTGCTTATATGCGTTATGTCTTTGACTCTCGTGTAAAGAGACGTGAAAATAAGATATCAGAGGTTTTGCAGCTTATTCGTACAGATAATAAGGAAACGTACTCACTTATTTCCCCTTATATTGTTAAACTTGAAAATTATGGATATAATTTATTACATTCGCTTGCCTTGTATCATGAGTTATACAAGAATTTCCGTGACGACTTCTTGGAGGATGCTTTGAAGTTGACTTGCGGTTCTGTTCATGATTTGTTTGACGATGACCTATGTTTTAAATTGTGGTTTAATAGTCGGGATACCAAATTTTTGCGTTATCTTCGTGCTACTTGCCTTATTGGTGAATCTACGTTTAGTAATAGGTTGTTTAATTCTCTGTTTGCAGATATTTCTTATGTACATTCTGCTTACATTTCATACTCTCAATACCTCGCCCGTTTGCGTTGTGAGGAAAATAAACGGCGTCTCGATTTGATTGAATCTATGAGGCGTAAATATAAATGTAGATTTGATAAAAAGATTTGTTAATATGTTTAGACACAGAAAAATTGCACATTCGCATCCTACTCCACGTCGTGTATACCATACAGTTCTTAAACAGACTGTTGAAAATGGTGTTACCTATTCGCGTCCGGTTCGTGTTCCCGTTGACGGTTCTAATATTCCTGACCCCTCTGAGTATCGTTTAGAGGACTTGATTGCTGCTGGCATTCCTCTTAATGCTGTTTCCCCTCTTGTTGTCGGTTCTACTCCGACTTCTGACCAATTGGAAAATATTGTAAATAAAGTTGTTGAATCTGATAAAACTGAATAATTATGTCCGGATTTAGTAAAATTTCTGTTGGTAGACCTACCAAAAGATATACGCATAATATGTCGTTTGACAATAATACTACTTTTGATTTTGGTGGTGTTCAGCCTGTTCTTACTCAATATCTTGAGGGTGACGATACTTTTAACTTGAATCTTCGTCAATTTTTGCGTCTTGCCCCTCTGCCCTATCCTACTTTTGGTCGTGTCCATGTTCAGAATGAATTTAGGTTTGTTCCGATTACTGATGTTTGCCCCTATTATGAGGCACTTTTGGCAAAACAGCCTTATTTTGGTGGTGATAATGTTACTTACAATCCTGAAAAAGTTCCATATACAACTAATCGTACTTTAGTTCAGTACTTGTGTTTGAATCATTGTGATTTTAATGTACTCTATGTGGATGATACTTCCCGTCAGAATTTATATAGATATGCTTCTAACGGTGTTACTACTGGTGCACATGACCCTTCAGACAGTTCCGGTTTGGGTGCTCTTAATACTCTTTTGAGTGATTTTTGGCAAGGTTCTTATGCTAAGTTAGGTAAACTTAAATCTGAACATTTTGAGAAACTTACTTATGATTCTGATGAGGTTCGTGACGGTACTTTTGATACTCCCCGTCCTGATATTACTTTGCCTCCTACTTCTTCCAAGGGTACTACCTATAGTACTATAACGCTTGAAAGTGCAGATTTTGTCATTAATGTTAGTGATTCTTATATATTCCTCTTTAGGCTTAATTCTGCCGGTAGACGTCTGCGTAAGATATTTGTAGGTTGTGGTTTCTCTCTCTCTTGTTATGATACCGATAAATTGTCTATTCTTCCTTTGCTTGCGTTCTATAAGGCTTATTTTGATACTTATGCCCCTCAACGCAATATAAGCTGGATTTCGACAAATTGTTATGCTCTTATCAAGTATATTGAGGAACATTATTATCTCGATTTTTCACTTTTTGAAAATGACACACAATCAGAGGCTACTGATTTGTTTACTTTTTTGATGGCTGATTTGAGTGACTGTTGGTATACTCAATTGGATGATTTTGTTTCTGCTCATCGTGATACCCCCGTTACTGTTGAAAGGCGTCTTCTTATTAGTGATGGTAAAGAAGAACTTCAGGATTTACAGAATGATTTAGATGTTGCAGGCAGTGAACTCCCTTTACAGTTTGCTGGTGCTTCAACGAATTGGCTTACTATTCAAGGTCTCCGTTTGATTACCCGTTTTGTAAATAAAGACAGTGTAATCGGTGGTAAACTTTCTGATTGGATAAAAGTGCACTATGGTTCTGATATTTCCAATAGTTTGTTTAAAGAGACTAACCGTATAGGTTCTTTCCGTCTTGATGTTAATATAAATGATGTTTTTTCTACTTCAGATACTGCATCTTCTGATGGTGGTGAAGTTCTTGGTGCTTATGCCGGCAAAGGTTTAGGCTTTAATAATTCTTCTTTTAAGTATAAAGCCCCATCACATGGTTTTGCAATTATGCTTTCTTGTGTAGTTCCCGAAAGTGGTTATTTTCAGGGTAATGATGCTTCTTTGTATCTTCTTGACCGTAATGCAATTCCGATTCCTGATTATGATGCTTTAGGCTATGAAGTAACACCTAAATCTATGATTTTTGACGATAGAGGTGTTTGCTATCCTGGAGCTAATAAAGTTAATGGAGGTTTCGGTTTTGTTCCTCGTTACTCTTCATTGAAACGTAAACGTAATATAGTTAACGGTGATATGTCCCGTCGTGGTTCTATTGACAGTTATAACGGTTATTATCTTGATAGGATTATAGGTATACAAGAAATCTCAAGTATCCCTATGTCTGATGGTTCTGTACAACTTAAATATCATACTTCTGATATCCCTACAGCTACAGAAGAATGGCGTTACCCTACAAAGTACCCATGGCTCGGGAATCCTAATCGTATTTTCTATCAGTCCGGCGTTAATTATCATGGTGTTTCTTATGAAGGTGATGAACTTATAGATGATAACTTTATCTGTCAAATGATTTTTGACTTTAAGGTTACAAACAAGTATAAGCCTATTTCACAGAGCTATGATACCTTTGATGAAGGTACTGACGATAAGTCTATTGACGTTAAAATGGATTAATAAATACGGAGTGTGTAACGCCCATCAGCGTTATACACTCTATTTTCATTACTAAAATTTATAATTATGGCTGACCCTTTAAAAACTCTTTCTGGTCTGATTTCCGTTGGTACCGGTGTTTCTTCTCTTCTTTCTAATAAGAGTCGTGAACAATATCAGTATCAATTATCTTTAAACAGACAGCAACAACAGTTTGCACGTGAAAATCGTTCAGCGGAATTACGTAATCAATATCAATATCAATATAACTTGCCTTTACTCAATAAAGCCGGATTGCGTGCCGCCGGATTCTCTGTTGCTGGTGTTGAGGATGGTAATGTTTCTGCTGTTAATACTCCTGGTACCGCTTCACCTTCTGCCGGTTCTGCCCCTACTGGTGCTGCTGATGTTCAAGCCCAATTAGGTGTTGCGAATCTTTTGCAGCAGTTGTCTCTTGTTCAAGCTCAGACAGAAAAGACTAAGCAAGAGGCTGAAGGACAAAGGATTCAGAATGACATTAATTCTAAGTCTGCTGATTGGACTGTTATGTTGAACGAATCGCAAGCACGTTCCGCCAAAATTAAAGCCCTTAATGATGAAAAGTACGGTGATAGGAAAGAACACGCTGCTACTGTTACCGCTGAAATTGAGGCGCAATTAAAACAGTATGAGTTTGAGACTGGCACACAATTGACTAATCTTCAAATTGATGCTGCTCGGAAGAATCTTGATATATTGGATATTCAAGCCGATAACCTCAAAAAAGCCGGTGCTATATCTGATATCACATATCAAAAGATAAAGCAGGATATTGTAGAGTCTCGTGCTCGTGTTTCTAATCTTAGTGCTGATACTGAAGGTAAACGCATTGATAATAAGTTTAATCGTGATACTTTTGATACTCGTGTTAAGTCTTTGCAGCATAAGGAAGTCAGAGACCTTATAGACAGTTATCCTAAGACTGTTCGAGAGGCTGCTTATTCTCTTCTTTTAAATCCCGAATTGTATCCTATTCTTACTAAAGATATGAGTAAGGAAGATTTGCAATCTTTGCAGGAACTTAATCGTAAACTCATAGATATTAGTGATGTTCTTGGTGTGATTACGGGAAAATGACTATATTTGCATTATGATTACAAATGTGATGTTTTTAGGTTCTTTGAGTGTGCTTGATTATTTGTTAATATTTGCACCTTTTCTTATAATAGTTATATTAGCTATTTTGTTGGTTATCTATTTGATTAAGAAAATTCGAGAGTAAATCGATTTTCTGTTAAAAAATTAACATTTACTTTTAGCGTTATTTAATCTTTAAAACAAAATTTGTTAAAAGGTTAAGTAACGTTAATTGTGTTTTACACTTTTTTAACGCTATCTCGTAAGACCAGCTTTCCCCAAACATTTCAAGGGCGTGCAAACTCTGTTTGCATTAGCCACCGGAGCGAAGCTACTGCGATGCGACCCCTTAAACACAGAGCGTAAGCGACAAAGCGACGAAGAAAGCGTAAGCGTCTGAGAAGCGTAAAAAAACTGAGCCGTTAAGGCGAAGCTGCGACCAGCGTAATTTTGTGCGTGTGAGTGTAGCGAACGAAAGCACAAAAGGGTAATCTTTACAGTTAAACATGTTTCGCGACAAGGAGCGAAGCGACCTCCGCGCATGTCTCATACAATCATTACAGTTAAACCCGTGTGATTGGTCTCGTGCACAAGGAGCGAAGCGACCACGGCACGATAAAACGCCATTTAGCTTGATGGCGTTAGCCTACTTGCCTAAATATTGTCAATCGGTACGGTAGCTCCGACACTTAGTCTTGAAGTGCAAGCACGTTGCATTATTTCTAAATACCATGCCGTGCGCTGTTGTTCGGAAAAACTACATGGTTTTTCCGCGTAAGTCCTCGTAAGTCCTCGTATGGTCAGACCACTGTTTTAAAATTTCGGAGAATTTGCAAAATTGCTCCGAATTTTTAAAATTGTGGGCTGCTAAGGTAATGTTCCCCTATTGCGTGTGCGTGCGTCAATCGCGCGCGCGCGCAATAAACTCAAGAAAACACTATAGATATTAACTATTTGGAGACTTACAAATTTTGTTTATTGATTTATTGATTTGAATCTCTTATATTGTGTAAAAAGAGAAATGTTTTTCTCTTTGTCGGTTTTCTCTTTAAAAAATGTTAAATGTCTTTTATCATATTGCGGATTATGTGATTTTGTCTCGTATCCATTGATGCTCCAACAATTTTTTACCATACCTTCAAACGGTCTTACAGTACAAAGGACCGCTTCTTTAATCTACGCGCTATTTTTCGTTCGTAATAGATAGATTTACAATAATTTATTATACAATCATTTAATAAAATCGTTGGGACAACAGTGGGTATATATCCATCTCAATACATTTAATTAGAAAGAATACACAAAACCAAAGCTAAGATTTTCTTTAAACCTCCAATATCCGTGATCCTCGTCTTTCGCTCTGCTGTCATCAAAGTGTGGATATACACAGAGCTTTCCCGAAAGGAATTTGTTAATACGAAAGTTAAAGTTATTTTCAAATTCCATCATGCTCATTTTGTATGATGTGTAGCCGCGTATACGACTACTCCAACTTATTCCGTCTGCAATATTAAAAGTAAAGTTCACTGTGATTTCAGAACCATAAGTAATCTTAAAATGTTTTCCATCCTCTATTCCATGTCGTGAAGACAAATTCTTTCTATCGCAATATCTCATCTGGCTTGCTAATAAACCAAAATGTGTAGAGCCTGTTAGTTTACCCTTAAACCAATTGAAATTGTAATCCATACCTAACGATGGTGATACAACTAAAGGAGAAAGGAAGTCTGTATTAACGAAATTAGAATTTGCGTCAAAACCTCTCAACATTTGTGTTTCAGCTGTAACCTGAAAAGCGTAATACCAGTTTCTTATAGCCTGAATGCCAACATTTCCTGTATATCTGATTTTATCTTCATTTGTTTTGAATGTATGCACTGTATCTTCAGATACATGCCTCAATTCCATCCTAAGTTCAAGTGTGTTATTCCATTTAATGCCTTTTTTATTATCGTAGTTTGCCCATAATGTAACAAAACCCTTTACCGATGAATGGCTTTTATCATTTCCATCTATCCAATTTTTTGTTGTATGATTATACTCTATATATAGTTCCGTCTTTCCAGAAAGTTTCCAGAAATTTGGCTTTTTTACAATAATATCAACTGGTGCTAAATCCGAATCTGCTACAGTTGGTGAAACTTTTTCTATTATATCAGCATCCGGAGTGACAGCCGAGCTGATAGGTGTACGTATGGTTCCTGCCTGATCCAACTGCTTTTGTGATTTCAAGACAAGATCCGGACGTTGCATATATACAGTAAGTAGCGACTTGTCCGGTTCTTCAAGGATTGTATCAGAACTTAAGTCAAACTGTTTTTTTGCAATGTTATAATAAAATGTGAGCGGAGTAAAAAGACGATAATATCTTGCATCATGAGTTTTCTCTATCTCATTATAAGTGCCAGCACGTTGTAACGAATCTAGTTTCAATTTATATACACGAAGAGAGTCAGAATAGTCCTTCACATACGTTGCGACAGAGTCACGCGTATGTTGTTTTAGAACAAGCACCTGAATTTGAGCGTTAGCATCAGATACCGCCAAACAGAACAATAATAACAGTATATATCTAATATTCATATCCGAATTCTGTTTACCGCACAAAGGTAATAATAAATATTTAAAGTTGTTTGTCCAATTCGCATTTTTGTGTTAACTTTGCGCCTTGTATTACTTATGTGTTTTAACTAATTATATTCTTTTAATCGTGGCTGAAACAAAATACATATTTGTCACAGGCGGTGTGGTTTCATCGCTTGGCAAAGGCATTATTTCATCATCAATTGGAAAACTCTTGCAGGCAAGAGGCTACAACATTACTATCCAGAAGTTTGATCCTTACATCAACATCGATCCTGGTACATTAAATCCTTATGAACATGGAGAGTGCTATGTGACTGTCGATGGAACAGAAACAGACCTTGACCTCGGACATTACGAAAGATTTACAGATATACAGACAACACGAGCAAACTCGCTTACAACAGGAAGAATCTATAAAGCAGTAATAGATAAGGAACGTAGAGGTGATTATCTTGGAAAGACAATTCAGGTTATACCTCACATCACAGACGAAATCAAACGCAACGTGAAACAACTTGGTCGTAAGCATGGCTATGATTTTGTAATCACTGAAATCGGAGGTACAGTAGGAGACATTGAGTCTACGCCTTTTCTCGAAGCAATACGACAGCTCAAATGGGAATTGGGAAACAGAGCTGTGTGTGTACATCTGACATATATCCCCTATCTGAAAGCCGCTCAGGAGATAAAGACAAAACCTACGCAACATTCTGTAAAAGAACTGCAGAGTATAGGTATTCAGCCGGATATCTTGGTGTTGCGTACAGAAAAACATCTTAGCGATAGCATCTTACATAAAGTCTCAGCATTTTGCAATGTCGGACAAGACTGTGTGATACAGAGTGAGGATCAACCAAGCATATACGAAGTTCCTGTGGAAATGCAGAAACAGGGTCTTGACACAGCCATACTTCGGAAAATGGGAGAACCTATAGGTGAGACACCGACACTCGGACCGTGGCGCAAATTTCTTGAAAGAAGAACAAATGCAACAAGCGAAGTGAAAATAGGACTTGTTGGAAAATATGATTTACAGGATGCTTACAAAAGCATAAGGGAAAGCCTTTCGCAGGCAGGAACGTATAATGACCACAAAGTCGTATTGACATTCATAAATTCCGAAAAAATAAACGAGGAGAATGTTGCAGAGAAACTTGCCGGTCAGGATGGCATAATGATTTGTCCGGGATTCGGACAGCGTGGTATAGAAGGGAAAATTATAGCATGTCATTATACACGAATACACAATATACCTACATTTGGTATATGCTTAGGCATGCAGATGATGGTGATAGAATTCGCACGCAACGTCCTTGGATATAAAGATGCAAACAGCCGCGAAATGGATGAAATGACAGAGCATAACGTGATTGATATTATGGAGGAACAGAAAAATATCACCAATATGGGTGGTACAATGCGTCTTGGGGCATACGAGTGTGTGCTGCGGCAGGGCTCCAGAGTATTTGACATTTACAAAAAAGAACACATACAGGAACGGCACCGTCACCGTTATGAGTTTAACAACAAATATCAAAAGGAATATGAGAAAGCCGGTATGCAATGCGTCGGTCGAAATCCGGAAAGTGACCTTGTTGAGATAGTTGAGATACCTGGTCTGAAATGGTATATAGGAACACAATTCCATCCTGAGTACCAGAGCACAGTACTCAAACCACATCCGCTATTCATGTCTTTTGTAAAGGCTGCGATAGAAAACAAAGCAAAATAATAAGATCTTGATTTAAAACATAATATACAGAAAAAGTGGATAAAAATACTATTATAGGCTTTGTCCTTATAGCAGCTGTACTTATAGGATACGGAGTATGGTCACAGCCATCGGCTGAGGAAAGAGCGGCTATGGCAAAGCAGGATTCTATTAACAACGTTGTAAGGCAAAGAGCGGAATTCGCCAGAAAAGAAGCGCAGGAGAAAAAGCTTGCCGAAGAAAGCAACCGCGCTCAGGACACAACAGCTCTGTTCTATTCTTCTCTGAAAGGAAAGGAAGAGAAGATAAAACTACAAAATAAAAGCATAGAAGTAACGTTAAACACAAAAGGTGGCACACCGGAAAAGGTTGTTGTAAAAAATTTCCCGGATTATAAAAAGAACCCGAATGTAACCTTATTTGACAAGAAAGATCAAAGCCTGAAGTTCATTCTCCAGGCAAAGGAAACAAATGTTAATACATCTAATCTTTATTTCACGCCGTCAGATGTCACGGACTCTACTGTAACAATGACAGCCATTGCAGGATCAGGCAAGGACATAACAATCAAGTATACCCTTGGTAAAGATTATATGTTGCATATGGAGTTTCTTGCCAGTGGTATGGAAGGTCTGTTCTCACCAAACTATAACATGATGGATGTGAATTGGAGTGACAGATGTCGTCAGCAGGAAAAAGGATTCACATTCGAAAATCAACATACATGCCTCACATACCATGATGTTGATGGCGGAACCGATGAGCTTAGTAGCACAGGAGAAAAAATTAACGAAATCATTGAGGAAAGAATCGATTGGGTGGCATTTAAAAACCAGTTCTTTTCCGCTGTTATGATAGCCAAAAACGATTTCTCTGACAATTCGGTATTAACAAGCATCCCCCAACAGAAAGGTTCTGGTTATCTGAAACAATATGAGGCAAAACTTAAAACATTTTTCGATCCGAGTGGAAAGAAAGCTTCGGAATTTGATTTTTACTTCGGTCCCAACGACTTCCGCCTCCTTCAGCGTGTAGAGAAAGAGGCTGGATATGATAAGGAACTCGAACTTCAAAAGCTTGTGTACCTTGGATGGCCTATTATACGTATTATTAACCGGTGGTTTACAATATATGTATTTGACTTCCTGACAAGCATGAACATTAATATGGGAATCGTTCTCATTCTCATAACACTATTGCTAAAATTTATAACATATCCTTTGGTAAAGAAAAGCTATATGAGCTCGGCAAAAATGAGAGTTCTTAAGCCAAAACTCGAGGAAGCAACAAAACAGTTCAACAGACCGGAGGATCAGATGCAGAAGCAACAGGCAATGATGGCGGAATACGCAAAATACGGTGTAAGCCCATTGTCAGGATGCCTGCCAATGCTAATACAATTGCCTATTTGGATTGCTATGTTCAACTTTGTTCCAAACGCCATACAACTTCGTGGTGAAAGTTTTCTATGGATAAAAGACTTATCAACATACGACCCTATTCTTGAGTGGAACACCAACATATGGATGATAGGTGACCACTTGTCCCTGACGTGTATTCTGTTCTGTGTATCCAATATACTTTACTCAATAATGACAATGCGTCAGCAAAAAGATCAGATGGTAGGACAGCAGGCGGAGCAGATGAAGATGATGCAATGGATGACATATCTCATGCCGGTATTCTTCTTTTTCATGTTCAATGACTATTCATCAGGATTGAATTTCTACTATTTCACCAGTTTGTTCTGCAGTGCATTGATAATGTGGATACTACGTAAGACAACAAATGATGAGAAACTTCTTGCAATACTTGAAGCGCGTTATAAGGAGAACAAAAACAATCCGAAGAAGTTAAGCGGTCTGGCAGCACGACTTCAGGCAATGCAGGAACAACAGATGGAACTGCAACGTAAGCGTGAGGAACTGGAACGCAGACGGAATAGGCAATAAATCAATAAAAATATTCAGGCAGATTATGTAAAAGAAGGATTCACCGTCCTGATTCAACATAATCTGCTTTTATTAAATGAAAAATAATATGAATGCATTAACAACAACTATTGCGGCATTAGTTGCATGCAGCGGAATACATGCACAGACAATGATTGACAAAAGTGACATAAAGCTTAAAAACGACCTAATGACTCCTGAAGCACTATGGGCAATGGGACGAATAGGTGGTGCAGAATCGTCGCCAGACGGAAAGAATATAGTTTATCAAGTAGGATATTACAGCGTTAAAGAAAATAAAAGTCGTCAGGTGATATACACAATAAGCAGTGACGGCAAGACACAAAGAAAACTCACACCGGCAGGAAAAAGTCAGAGTGACGCCACATGGATTGCCAAAGGTAAACGTATAGCATTCCTTCAAGACGGACAGATATGGTCAATGGCAGCTGACGGCAGCGACTGTAAACAGCTCACAAAATCATCAACCGATATTGAAGGATACAAATTCTCGCCAGACGAACAAAGTGTTTTGCTGATAAAATCAATACCTTATAATGGTAGTATAAAGAAAAATCCGGACGATTTACCATTAGCTACAGGAAGACTTGTTACCGACCTGAACTATCGTCACTGGGATCACTATGTGGAATCAATGCAACATCCGTTCATCGCTAAAGTTGGGGAAAGCGGAATTGATGATGGTATCGATATTCTCAAAGATGAACCATATGAGTGTCCTATGGCACCATTCGGAGGCATCGAACAATTGAACTGGAGTCCTGACTCAAAGATAATTGCATATACGTGCCGTAAAAAAGAAGGGGTTTCTTATGCAATATCGACGGATTCGGACATATATCTTTATGACGTCACAACAGGTAAGACAACCAATATCTGTAAACCGTCCAATTTTATTCCTGTTGATGTTGATCCTACAAAATCTATGAAGAATCAGGCTATAAACCAACAGAAAGGTGACTACAACCTTGGTTACGATGTAAATCCGACATTTTCTCCTGACGGGAAATACATTGCATGGCAGAGTATGGCTCGTGACGGTTATGAAAGTGACCGTAACCGTTTATGCGTCTATAATATAGCAGATAAGAAAAAAACATACGTCACAGAAACATTTGATTCAAATGTGGACAGCTATTGCTGGGCGGCAGACTCAAAGAGAATTTACTTCACCGGATGCTGGCATGCATGCGTAAACCTCTATCATACGGACATTAACGGGAATGTATTGCAGCTCACTGACGACATAGCCGATTTCGGTTCAATATCTCTTGTAAATAACGGCAATAAACTTCTTGCTACACGTCATAGTATGTCTCAGGCAGACGAACTGTACATTGTCAATCCTGGCAAGAACATAAAAAAGACAAGTGTTACACAACTTACATACGAAAATCAGCATATTTACGACCAATTGCATATGGGGGAAGTCAGAAAACAGTGGATAAAGACAACTGACGGCAAAGATATGCTGTGCTGGATAATACTGCCCCCACACTTCGATGAGACTAAGAAATACCCTACCCTGCTCTATTGTGAAGGCGGACCGCAAAGTCCGGTGAGCCAGTTCTGGAGCTACAGATGGAACTTCCAGATAATGGCTGCACATGGATATGTGATTGTTGCCCCTAACCGGCGTGGTCTGCCAGGATTCGGCTCAGAATGGAATGAGGAGATAAGCGGAGACTGGACAGGTCAGTGCATGAAAGACTACCTCAGTGCTATAGACTATGCGACAACAAACCTTCCATATGTAGACAAAGACCGTCTTGGTGCAGTGGGTGCCAGCTTCGGAGGATTCAGCGTATACTATCTCGCAGGGCATCATGACAAACGGTTTAAATGCTTCATAGCACATGATGGAGCGTTCAATCTTGAATCAATGTACACAGACACAGAAGAGGCGTGGTTTTCCAACTGGGAATACGAGGACGCATATTGGAACAAGAATCTCAGCGACAATGCAAGACGCACATATGAAAATAGTCCACACCGGTTCGTTGACAAATGGGACACCCCAATATTATGTATACACGGTGAGAAGGATTATCGTATCAACGCCAATCAGGGATTCGGAGCATTTAACGCAGCGCGTATGAAAGGTATTCCGGCTGAACTGCTTATTTTCCCAGATGAGAACCACTGGGTTCTCAAACCACAGAACGGTATATTATGGCAGCGCACGTTTTTCAACTGGCTTGATAGATGGCTGAAAAATAAGCACGCTAATATGACAAATAGAAATAACACAATAAATTACAAAAATGACTGAAACTATAAAAAAAACACTGAGAGATTCGGCTGCTGCCCGGTGGACAGTACTGCTGTTTTTGGCTTTTGCCATGTTCTGTTCATACATCTTTATGGACATTCTCTCACCTATCAAGGATCTGATGCAGTCGACGCGGGGCTGGGACTCCACGGCTTTCGGTACGATGCAAGGTTCTGAGACATTTCTCAACGTATTCGTATTCTTCCTCATTTTTGCGGGAATCATATTAGACAAAATGGGAGTACGTTTCACAGCTGTACTTTCCGGATTTGTCATGCTTATAGGTGCAACCATCAACTGGTATGCCGTGACCGAACAGTTCATTGGCAGTGGTCTTGAGACATGGTTCAACAACAACCTTAACTACATTCCAGGCTTTGACGAGCTTGGCATATCTCCCTTCTATGAAGGTATGCCGGCATCAGCCAAATTCGCAGCCATCGGATTCATGATTTTCGGTTGTGGAGTCGAAATGGCAGGTATAACAGTTTCACGAGGAATCGTGAAATGGTTCAAAGGACGCGAAATGGCACTTGCAATGGGCTCTGAAATGGCGTTGGCACGCCTTGGAGTAGCAACATGCATGATATTCTCTCCTGTATTCGCAAAACTTGGAGGTGACATTGACGTTTCACGCTCTGTTGCATTCGGAGTGGTTCTGCTACTCATCGCTCTCATCATGTTTATTGTATATTTCTTTATGGACAAGAAGCTGGACGCTCAGACAGGTGAGGCTGAAGAAAAGGATGATCCGTTCAAGATAAGTGATCTCGGAAAAATACTGTCAAGCGGTGGATTTTGGCTTGTAGCTTTGCTATGTGTGCTTTATTATTCTGCCATATTCCCCTTTCAGAAGTACGCTGTAAACATGTTGCAGTGCAACCTCACTTTCACCAAGCTTTCTCCGGATTCATTTTGGGCTACAAATACCGTTACTGTAATACAATATTGTATTATGCTTGTCGTTGCGGCAGCCGCATTTGCTAGCAATTTTGCAAAGAATAAATCTCTGAGAGCCACATATCTGATAACAGCTGTGGTGGCACTTGTTGTATTTTGCTACATGGGTTATATGCGTCAGAGTGCGGAGACTGTGTTTGCTGTATTCCCGCTTCTCGCAGTTGGTATAACTCCTATTCTCGGCAACTATGTCGACCATAAAGGAAAGGCGGCAAGTATGCTTGTCATTGGTTCTGTCCTCCTCATCATATGTCATCTTACATTTGCATTCATTCTTCCGGCGTTCAGAGGCAATACCTCCGGAGGCATCATCATAGCATATCTCACAATACTCGTTCTCGGAGCAAGTTTCTCTCTCGTTCCCGCATCGTTATGGCCGAGTGTTCCTAAGTTGGTGGATGCCAAAATCATTGGAAGTGCGTATGCCCTTATTTTCTGGATACAGAATATAGGACTGTGGCTGTTTCCCCTACTCATAGGAAAAGTACTTGATAAAACCAATCCGAAGCTTGTGGAGAATCTTAAGAATGGTGTGATAACTCCCGAACAGGCTGCAGTGTCATATGACTATACAGCACCGCTTGTCATGCTTGCATGTCTCGGAGTAGCAGCGCTTATTCTTGGCTTCGTACTCAAAGCTGTCGACAAAAAGAAAGGTTTGGGACTTGAGGAGCCGAATATTAAAGACTGATATCAAGACGTTATATATTCATACTGTGAAATAAATACAGATAAAAGCTGTCATAACATATGAATACGCCGCAGGAAATAGGTATTTCCTGCGGCGTATTCATATAAAGTTTCATGTATTGGTTCACGCTATAAATAAGAAGAAAAGTTGCTGTATGTTAAGCAATGAGTTTAGTCTCTCTTCTTACAATAAAAATATATATACCAGTATAGTTGGTGTTATCCTCTAGTTTTTTGTTCCATTTTATCTCCTTTTTTTATTGCACTAATCATAATTACTCTCGTAATGAGGTTCTCTATCAGAACGACTCTATTGCGACCTCACTTTTGAGTAAAGGTGCGAAAGGTGTCCATCTTTATTCAAATCCCATCGTTGCTTATGAAGTGTGGACAAATCTAACAAGCAATATAGTTGAAGTGGGCTATCGCACCCCATATGATAATATGGTCATTAGCTTTTCCATGCCTGGCAATGAATTGAAATGGAAATTTAGCGATGACGCAAAACAAAAAATTCTCGGATATGCATGTTCAAAAGCAACTACTACTTATCGAGGCAGAAATGTGACGGCTTGGTTTGCTGAAGAGTTGCCATACAATGCCGGTCCATACTGTTTTTTCGGTTTGCCGGGATTGGTAATGAAAGTCGAATACGGAAAGGAATCATGGGAAGCTATAGGACTGAGGAAAGGTTGCGTAGACGAACAGATTTACGAATATGCGCGACCAGTTCAGAATATGTCTCGTAAAGAATCCATAAGTTTCTTGATTGGTATATATAATGACCCTGTGGCAACTTATAGTTCTCTTGGAGTTGAATGCTCTTCTATAGATAACCCTGATAAGATTCTGCTCCCTGGTAGCTTGAAATGGGATATTCCAACATTACTAAAAATGGAGCAATAAAGCTCTAATTTGTATAATTTTTTAATATTATCGATTATGGAACAGAAAAAGTCAAATCTCTTCTTAGCAGAAGAAATGCATCTAAATGATGCGCAAATGAACATTATTCAAGGTGGTGGTGATGACACCATGCATGATTCGTTTTGTTCTTGTGGATGTCAAGGACCGAGTTCAACTGCCGACAACAAGACTGCCAACATTAATGGTGGTAAGACATCACCAGGCTACTCTCCATGTGACAGTATCTTCAAAAGAATAACTGTTACATGGAAAGCAACAGTTTAGGAAATAGATTTTTCTGTTTTTTGAACAGTCTAATTGAAACAGATATTGTACGTTTAACATGTTTGTATGATATTTGTTTAGACATTTCTGCTTTTATGGAATATCCAACAACATCAAGATTCACGAGACTGATAAACTAACTGTCGGGTAATAAGTATGATACCAATATGGAGCACGACCATATCTTTATTCGCATAATTTCCACTTTTATACATAAATATATGAACTATAATTATTTAGTTCAATGTTTTTATGTCTTTGTGCTCGTAAAATTTGGCGTGCATTATTAATTTTATTAATTTTGTTATCGTTAATAAACGTCTCGCCGACTTCCGGTTTCACCAATTATATTGATGTTGCAACACTAATGCCGAACGGGATGCCGTAAAACACAATAATAATGAATATTTTTTTAAGAACACTGCTATTATTTTCAGTTATTGGATTTGGCATTGCCGTGCAGGCGCAGGACAATACAAGATTCACACTTGTCCGTGATGTGTC
>OOCH01000379.1_pt1 | contig 48407 bp, 45 predicted proteins | sample 1671641 | NCBI WGS metagenome assembly OOCH01 (sample SAMN06348177, study PRJEB24527) | human gut metagenome | biome: human gut; feature: ankylosing spondylitis patient; material: feces | host: Homo sapiens | place: China | collected 2015-10
TTTAGCTAAATTTAACATAAAGAAGGTGAAATTCAAAATAAAAAGTATACTTATTGTTATACTTATGGTATTATTATAAAAAAGGAGGTTTTCAAAATGGAGATAAAAATAGGTGAGAAAATTAAAAAATATATATTGATTGATAAAAAGTGATAAAAATTGCAAAAATCAATCATTGCTACCACTGGTTGCATGGATGCTACTGATTTAACCTCGACAGATTTCGGGTGATAAGTGATAATAAATCCGAAAACATATTTTTATCAAGGAGGAACATACTATATGAAAAACAGAAGGATGCTGCAGCTGGGACTTGTCACAGTAGTACTTGGAATGTCTCTTGTTGGCTGTGGGACAGACGAGTCGGACAACAAAACAGAGAAGACAGAGGCAACAGAACAGGTAACTGTTACGGAGGAAAATACTACAGGAGAAGATGCTGCTGATATATCGGCAGATGATACGGAGGATATTGCTGATACATATGATGAATCAACGGAGTTTACGCTTCCGGTATATGATGATTTCACATTGGAGCAGGGACTCAGCGAGAAATATGCAGATATGGACAACAGATCATTTGTGTACAATGGTACGAAGCTCATATTAGGAGAATCAACACTCAAGGATCTTATAGATGCAGGTATTCCATTTGATGAGAGTGACCTTAACAACAGTGGCAACAATGTAAATGTAAATTATGAAACTGAGAGGTATCAGGCATCTATCAACGATTATGTAACAATGCAGTTTAAATTTGGTAATTTCACTGACAGCGAGCAGAAGGCTGAGGACTGTGTGCTTTCATATGTGAGATATTCGCACCTTTATGTACCACAGCCGGATTATGATGCTTCCATGAATGCTGAAATCAGTGAATATATGATAGATGGAGCAAAAAAGGTACATTTTTCATTCCCTACTACCCTTACAAAGGATGAGCTGCTGGAAAATAGCAGTGAAAATGCTGAAGAGGATGGGAAAAATGTAAAGTATATGATAGAATCAGAAGTGTATATGGGTGACAGTGGATATGAGTTCGAGTTTAATGATGTAACCGGACAGCTGAAAGAGGTTCGTATAAGCTGGCTTCCATAAGTAATGATTTACTTGTGTATGTTATAAAAAAATAAAGCAATCCCGTTTGGTATATTTTCCAAACGGGATTTTTATGTTATAGTAAAAGGCGAGAATGGGAAGAGGAAAATATATATGAAGAAAGATAAGTTGAAGATAGAGAAGAAGATATTACGATTATCTTTTCTGGGAAGCCTTTTATTTATTATAGCGGAAGGAGTTATGGCGTGGATCACGCATTCGCATTCGCTGCTTACGGACTGTTTGTTTGATGCAGCAGATCTGGTAATGATTGGACCGTTTCTTGTGTTGGTGCCACTTCTGTATAAGCCGGTTACGGAGAAACACCCATATGGGTATTCACAGGTAGAATCGCTGTTCCTGCTCGTAAAGTACAGCGTCCTTCTGGCACTCACTTGTAATCTGCTGGTGGAGAACGTAAAGCTGCTCGTGCATGGCGGACATGAGGTAAATGCTGGGAAGATTGCGGTGTTTGAGTTCCTTGTCTGCATAGGATGTGCAGTGATGTATCTCATACTGAACCATTACAGCAAGAAATACGAGTCAGAGACGATCAAAGCAGAGCTTTATATGTGGAAGCTGGATGTTGTGAGCAGTCTGGGTGTGGCGGTTGCTTTTGTGGTACAGGTGTTGTTGCTTCATACGAAGCTTCATTTCCTGACACCATATATTGATCCGGCAGTAGCGGCAGTGATGGCGATTTTGCTGATCCGGGAGCCGGTCGTTGTTATCTTTCAGAGTATCAAGAATCTGGTTTTGTTTGCACCGGAGGAAGAGGTGTTGAGCCAGATCCGCTCCATCGTAGATAAGCATATGAAGGATTATCCATACGAAGTGACATTCCTTGATGTAATCCAGACGGGACGGAAGATCTGGGTGGAAGTCTATATTGGCAACCAGACAGATGTGATACATATCAGCATCCTGCATCAGGTACGGGATGAGATCAAGCAGGAATTAAAGCACAAATATGATCAGGTATATATCGAGATTATTCCAGATTAGGAAATATAAGCTGCAAAAGGTAAGAACGCTTTTGACCAAATAAACAAAAAGCTTCTTACCTTTTTTGTAATTTTTTACCTATTTCACAAAGTTTTTTGAAACTACGATGAATTTTTACAAACAGCTCGCAATTGTTTACAAATAACTGTATAGTGCAAGGCAGATCCGATAGGACGTGAAAAATAGTTGGAAAGGAGAAGGCTTTGCATGTTTCACCCAGATGTGTGTACAGGTATTAATTTAATAGAGACCGGAAAAAGAATTGATGCTGTCATGCGTGCAAACGGGGTGACGACAAGAAAGCTTGCGCGTGCAATCAATGGAGAAATGGAAGGTGTTTGCCGGATATCGAGAATCTTTTTATTTTCTGCCGGATGTTTGAAGTGAAGATGGATGACATTGTAGTGTAATGATTTTTGTTTGACGTACAAAAGATATATTGTTATTCGGACTTTGAAATTAAGTATATATTAGAATTAAAATATTGCTTGCACATTCTAAATGTATCCTGTAAAATCAGATATAGATTTTATGAGGGAGGGTACATATGGATAACAACAATAATCAACCATTACAAAATCAGACTGTGAATAATCAGTCGGTACAGCCGGCTCAACCAATACAGCCGCAGCAACCAGAACAACCGACTCAACCTGAGATGAGTGGCTATGCGCAACCGATGCAACTGGGACAGACGGGTTACGCGCAGCCGATGCAGCAGGGACAGACGGGTTACGCACAGCCGATGCAGCAGGGGCAGACAGACTATTACGGACAGCCGGTACAGCCTGGTCAGACAGGATACGGACAATCGATGCAGCAGGGACAGACCGGATATTACGGACAGTCGATGCAGCCGGGACAGACCGGATATTATGGTCAGCCGATGCAGCCGGGACAGACCGGATGTTACGGGCAGCCAATGCAGCAGGGACAGATGGGATATGGTCAGCCGAATATGTATAATCAGGCACCAAAGCCACCGAAGCCGCCAAGAAAACCATTGTCGAAGAAGGCGAAGACGGGTATTATTGCAGGATCGATTGGCGCAGTTGTATTAATTGTGTTCTTTGCGGTAATTCTGCCTATTCTTCTGAAAGCAAAGCTGCAAGGCGAATATACATATACGGATTCCTGGGATGATGAATACCGCGCAATCTTTACAGATGGAACCTATGTCATCTATGATTATGATGATGAAATCTATGAAGCCGGAACATATACAATCAAAGATGATAAGGTAACACTGCTTGATATCGAGGGGGATGACACGAAAGCAACCTTTGATGCGAAGAAGAATAAAATCTGTATCAGTGGACAGGATTTTGAAATTAATGATAAGAAGGCAAAGGTAGGATTTAAGCTGACAGAGACATATCTGGATACACTTGAGCAGAATGTAGAGAATGCAGTTGCAAAGCTTGTGAAGGATGAGGATCTGTTAGAGATTGCATCATGGAGTTACTATTATTTGAGTGATGATGATCTGAAAGATCCGGATGATGATTTTGTTGAGGCATTTGCAAATGAGTTGAATTATTCAACAGACAAGGCATTAAGTACCATGGTAGAAGCTGGATATATCGCATTTGATATTGATGTTTATTCAGATGGAACCTATGAGGCGGAAGTCAGTGTATACTAAATAGAATATAATTCGGAGATATCCCTGTGGTTTCGTAAGAAACCATAGGGGTATATTTGTTTGACGGTGTATCCGGGGAGTCGTTCGATGGGTATAACAGTGTATTTACGCAGGAGGATCTGGTGGAATATGCCAGAGTCCGGGCAGAGATTGCCGGTCGTATCAACAATATTGTGCAGCTCCATGAGATGACAGAAGAAGACTATCTTAGAATTCTGTCTGACAAGAAGATCAGCCCACTCAAACGTCTGTCGAAGGACTATCATGTGGATATCAAAATGCCGGTTAGTGCTAGAAAGAAGCTTGCAAAAGAAGCTTTTGAAACCGGAATGGGTGTCCGGTATCTGAAGGCTAAGATCCAGAGGTCACTCGATGATATGCTGTTTGAGGACTGCGGAAAAAAGACGTATACAATTATGGAGTGATTGTATACGTCCTTGCTGATACATTAGTCGAAATACCAAATATAGTTAACCTTGTAGGATCCGTTTGGAAACAGGTAGTTGTACAGATCAATAAAATAATCATCGGTCATGCTTGCCATGAAATCAACGACAATTTCATTCGGATCCTGACTCAGGTAGTGCTCCATGTATTTATCAATATCAAAATAATGACTATATTGGTTGGCACTCCGGATATAATTGATATGATGTTTGTAAAGGATGGATGATTGGTCCATCCTTTTTGCCTGTGTGAGAAGTGCTTCATACATATCGTGGAACATCGGCTGAATGTTATTGTTGTACATATCATTTAATTTTGGATTATTGTATATAGTCTGATAGTTTTCCTTTTTGGCATTCGAAAATGTCTTATACACTTCTTTATCCATGCTGATATAAGGCTTTCCGTAGCTGTGTTCTATGATACTGACTGTCATATTATTGATGATCTGTGCGTTGGTTGTGCCAAGTGTACCGGAAGTAAAATCATCATCATTTTCAATCAGACCGATCTTGACAGCGTCCTGCCGGTCCTTACCAAGGTAGGCGATAATGTCACTGATCCGCATAATGCAGCCTTCCAGTGTACCGGGAATCTGTCGTTTGTTCGCCGAAGGATCTGTGTAGCAGTATTCGAGATTGGCATCAAATTCCCCCCATGGATCCGTGGCAGAAAAGCGCTTTGGCTTATATTCCTGCTGTTCAAGTTCGCCATTATGGCAGATAACACCGTCTAGTACTTGCAGGCTCACATTCCGGAAAATCAGATGATCTAAGACACGCGCACTGTGAATATTATGATTAAATAAACGTCCGGTATGCCCGTTATAAAGTGCATTTAAGAAACGCTCCCCGGCATGTCCAAACGGGGTATGCCCGATATCATGACCAAGGGAAATCGCTTCAATCAGATCCAGGTTTAAGCCAAGTGTCATGCCGATTGTACGTGCGATACGGGAGACGAGCTGCACATGTAAGGCACGTCTGGAGATATCGTCGTTTTTATAGCAGGAGATAACCTGTGTTTTATCCGAATAACGGTTATAATAGTTGTTGTGAAGGATTTTCTCGACATCCATAACGAAAGCAGGACGCCAGAGATGCGGCTTGTCATGGTCGTCAAAACGGCGGATGATCGCAGAATCCGGACAGGCATATGGATTGACCAAATGATTTGCACGGTCCTGTTCGATACGTTCTAATAAATCCTTGGATAATGTATGGTAACCGTTATTTATGTTCTCGGGCATGGCTGTTCCTTTCTAATATGTATGTGTATATATGTTTTTCGCTGGGAATATCTTAGCATTTTGAAGGGAAAAAGGCAACTGCACACAGATATGCAGAGAGAAATTATTGTTGAATTATTGTTGAAAACGGAGAAATATATGATGAAAAAAGTATGCTGACATGGTATAATGAAGCACGCTGATGAGGAGGTCATCACGTTATTGCGTGGTGACATATGATATAATGAGCAATGCGACGGCTGTGCTTGCACAAGCCGGCATATTGCGAACACACACATGGAGCCGACAGGCGACATGATATAAGGAGAGCAGTCTTATGGAAACATGGTATTATGAAGTAGTAAGCATAGATGGAGATTATGCAAATCTCAAACGGACGGATATTGAGTCCGATGATCTGAAGCTGGTTGCAAGAGCGTTGTTGCCGGAAAATATCAGCGAGGGTTCGGAATTAAAGTATGAATTTTTGCAGTATGAGTTGATCGGATAACATGATGTGCATAGAAGTATGTGTTGCCAATCAGTTAATATGTTTGATGATGAATACTAGAATGAATTTATGATTTACAGGAAAGGAATGACAGCATGGAAGGACAAATGAAAGAAAAACGGGTTGCGGATTCTCTGACAGAACAGTTTCATGAGATTCGTCCGGAACATTTAAATGGTGCAGATGTGATGTTTGGTGGAATACTGATGGGCTGGATTGACGAGGTGGCAGGTCTTACGGCTATGCGGCATTCTGAGGGACATGTGCTCACAGCATCGGTAGATAATCTGACTTTTCTGCGTAGCCTTCGTCAGCATGATATTGTCGTATTGATCGGACGCGTAACCTATGTCGGAAATTCGTCGATGGAAATCCGCGTGGATTCCTATTTAGAGAAGATAGATGGGATGCGTTATCCGGTGAACCGTGCATATCTGACACTGGTTGCATTGGATGAGGATAATAAGCCGCGGCGGGTACCAAGATTGAAATTAGAGACAGTTGTGGAAGAAGCGGAATGGGAGGCCGGAAAGAAACGCAGCGAGCTTCGGAAACAGCGAAAGAAGGAAGGCTTTTAGAATAGGAGTTTATCAATGTTAGAAAAAGTAGACGCAGTCAATAGTGTGATCAATAATTTTATCTGGGGCGTCCCGGCGATGATCTGTATTATCGGTGTTGGGTTATATTTGAGCTTTCGTACCCGGTTTTTACAGATACGGAAGTTCCCGTATGCCATGAAGGTGACATTCGGACGAATGTTCAAGAAGAAGGAAGCGGGCGACGGTGCACTCACACCGTTTCAGGCAGTTTGTACGGCACTTGCGGCAACGGTCGGAACCGGAAATGTAGCCGGTGTAGCCGGAGCCATCGCAATCGGAGGACCGGGTGCAATCTTCTGGATGTGGATATCTGCACTGCTCGGTATGTGTACGAAGTTTGCAGAGGTTACACTTGCGGTGCATTTTCGCGAGAAAAATAAAGATGGCGATTATGTCGGTGGACCGATGTATTATATTAAGAACGGATTGAAGAAGCATTGGCAATGGCTGGCATATCTGTTCTCTGCATTTGGCGTATTGACGGTATTTGGTACGGGAAATGCAACGCAGGTCAATACGATCACAACGGCGATTGACTCAGCATTGTTTAATTATAATGTAATTTCCGAGAATCAGGTTTCTACCCTGAATCTCATTATCGGAATTGTGCTTGCAATCCTGATTGCGCTCATTCTGCTCGGCGGAATTAAGCGGATCGGACAGGTAACAGAGAAGCTGGTACCATTTATGTCAGTAATGTATATCGTGCTTGCAATCGGAGTTGTGCTGCTGAATGTCAAGAACGTGCCATCGGTATTTGCATCGATCTTTGAAGGTGCATTTAACCCTGCATCTGTGACCGGTGGCGTCGTTGGAAGCTTCTTCATGAGTATGAAGAAAGGTGTTTCCCGTGGTATCTTCTCGAACGAGGCTGGTCTTGGTACCGGTTCGATCGCACATGCATGTGCAGATACAAGAAAACCGGTAAAGCAGGGATTCTTCGGAATCTTTGAAGTATTTGTTGATACGATTGTAATCTGTACATTGACCGCACTTGTAATCTTATGCAGCAAAGTTCCGATTGGATATGGTCAGGCGGCAGGCGCAGAGCTTACAATCAGTGGTTTCACAGCGACTTATGGTGGCTGGGTATCCATCTTCACAGCGATTGCAATGTGTTGTTTTGCATTTTCAACAATCATCGGCTGGGGACTTTACGGCGTCCGATGTATTGAATTTATGTTTGGTACACGGGTAAATAAACCGTTCATGCTTGTGTATTCCCTGGTTGCAATCGTTGGTGCAACAGTGAATCTCGGACTTCTCTGGAGTATCGCGGAGACATTTAACGGTTTGATGGTAATCCCGAACCTGATTGCGGTATTCCTGTTGTCGGGTGTCGTGGTGAAGATGGTGAAAGATTATTTTAATGGTATTGAAACATATTAGTGAAAGATGAGGTGGCAAAGCAGATGCAGGATACGTTGAATTGGGCAGTGCTTGGTACCGGAGTGATCGCAAATGAGATGGCACAGGCATTGCAGAAGATGGGAAAATCGTTATATGCAGTTGGAAACCGGACACATGAAAAGGCGGTTGCATTCGCTGAAAAATACGGTGTTTCCAAAGTATATGATTCGATCGATGATATGTTTTTGGATGAGAATGTAGATATCATCTATATTACGAGTCCGCATAATACACATTATGCATTTATGAAGCAGGCGCTGATGTATGGAAAGCATCTGCTTGTTGAAAAATCAATTACGCTTAACAGCAGAGAATTGGATGATATGATCGCGCTTGCGAAAGAAAAAAAGCTTGTGCTTGCAGAAGCAATGACGATCTGGCATATGCCAATCTACAAGAAGCTGTGGGATATCGTGCAAAGTGGTGAGCTTGGAAAGGTGCAGATCATCACGATGAATTTCGGAAGCTTCAAGGAATATGATATGTCTAACCGGTTCTTCAATATGAATCTTGCCGGTGGCGCGATGCTTGATATCGGCGTATATGCATTGTCAATCGTCCGGAGTTTTCTGGACGAACAGCCGGATGAGATCGTGAGCCAGTGGAAGCCTTCTCCGACCGGTTCGGATGAGCAGGCAACAATTCTGCTCAAGAATGCCCAGGGGCAGATGGCAACGGTTGCACTCTCGATGCATTCAAAACAGCCAAAGCGTGCGATGATCAGTCTGGAAAAAGGATATATCGAGATCATGGAATATCCGCGCGCGGATAAGGCAGTCATCGTGGATGCCGAAAGTGGCGCGCAGACGGAGATTACAGCCGGAGATACTGCGGATGCGCTGTACTATGAGATGCAGGATATGGAACAGGCAGTAAAAAGCGGGGATGCATCCGCGATGCAGCTTGCGTATTCCAGGGATGTAATGGAAATCATGACGAAGCTTCGGAAAGACTGGGGCATGAAATATCCGGGTGAAGCGTGGTAGTGTGATTAAAAGGAAGCAGCAAAGGGTAACATAAATTAAAATATAAGGAGTGAATGAAAATGGCAGAAGTAATTTTAAATAACGATAATTTTAAGGCAGAAGTACTCGATGCAAAGGGACTCGTACTCGTAGATTTCTGGGCAACATGGTGTGGCCCGTGTAAGATGCTGGCACCAACGGTTTCTGAGATCGCGGACGAGTATGAAGGAAAGGTCAAGGTCTGCAAGCTCGATGTCGATCAGGCGATGGATATTGCGATGTCTTATGGCGTGGCAAGCATCCCGACTTTGATTCTGTTCAAAGATGGCGAGATCGTGAAGAAAAGTGTCGGTGTGGTATCCAAGACTGAGATCGAGGCAATGTGGAGCTAGAACATAGCAGATACAAAGGAAGGCAGGGCTTATGATGAAGATAGAGCATATTGCGATGTATGTGCAGGATCTGGAAAAAACAAGAGATTTTTCGTGAAATATTTTGCAGCAAAGTCCAATGCCATGTATCATAATCCAAATACAGATTTTAAGTCTTATTTCTTGTCCTTTGACGATGGGGCACGGTTGGAAATCATGCAGAAGCCGGGTGTGGAAGCTCAGACAGAGAATCAGATGCGGACAGGATTTATCCATATGGCGATCAGTGTCGGAAGCAAAGAACAGGTAGATAAGCTGACGGAAACACTGAAGCAGGATGGATATATGGTGACAAGCGGTCCACGTACAACCGGTGACGGATATTATGAGAGCTGTGTTGTAGCGGTGGAAGGAAATCTGATTGAGATTACGGTGTAATGAGGTTGGCTGATACAGTAAATATAGGATGGTACAATATAGATAAAATATTATCTATATTGTACCATTTTTGCTTAAATTGATAATATTTTATCTATAGAAAATCTCATTTTGCACATACTATCGGAAACGAAAAAAGATAGGAGATGTGGAAGATGGAACGGACAGCAACACAGTGTATCACCTATGGGTTATACATGTTATCGACGGTGTGGGAGAAAAAAGCAAATGGCTGTATCATTGATACATGTATGCAGATCAGTCACGAGCCGGTGCAGATCGCAATCGCGGTTTCCAATCAGAGTTATACATGTGAGTTACTCAAAAAGAGTGGGATATTTGCAGTCAGTATCTTAGATGAGACATGCACCTTCGAGACAATCAAGCATTTTGGATATCAGTCTGGAAGAGATGTTGACAAAATGAAAACACTGGAGCTTCCGGTCAATGAACAGGGAATCCCGTATCTCGGATGGCAGAGCGTGGCGATGCTTGGAGCGACGGTGACAGAGAAGATATCTTGTGGTTCCCATACGTTATTTATCGGAACTGTGATTAAATCAAAGATACTGAGTGAGAAAGCACCGCTCACGTATGCAGGGTATCAGAGAAGAGTGAAGATGTACACATAACAAAGGGGAGTGGCTTTACAGCCATTCCCCTTTTGTCAGGTATTGATTTCGTTCCGCACCGACTGAGATAAATTGTATCTCGTGATCAAGCAGTTTTTCAATCGTTTCTATATATCGTTTTGCATTGTCCGGCAGTTCATCATAAGAACGGCAATGCGAGATATCCTGTTGCCAGCCAGGAACGATATCGATGACAGGCAGGAGATTATCCATATTATCTGTTGGGTCAAAATCCATAATATGTTTCGTGTGCTGCAGGTATTCTGTGATAATCGGAATTTCCTTCATGGAGCTTAATACATCCAGTTTTGTCAGGGCAATCCGGTCTGCGCTCTGACATTGGAGTCCGTAACGGCTGGCAACGGTATCGAAAGGGCCGACACGTCTTGGACGTCCGGTTGCAGCACCGTATTCATTGCCGGCACGGCGAAGATCATCTTTCCATGATTCGGACATTGCTTTCTCTGCGGTAAATGGACCAGCACCGACACAGGTCGAGTATGCTTTCAGAACACCGACGACATGGGAGAGCGGAGCACCGGGGATTCCGGCACCGATCGGACCATAGGCTGATATCGTGGATGAGCTGGATGTATATGGGAATATGCCATAGTCAATATCACGCATGGCACCAAGCTGTGCCTCCAAAAGCACTTTTTTATGGTCTGCAAGGGCATTTCTTAAGAATGCGCCGGTATCGCAGATATATGCGGAGAATGCTGCCGCCTGTTTCTCACACCAAGAGAGCAGTGCCGGATAGGACATTGGCTCCTGATGATAACAGCCGGAAAGCTCCATGTTTTTGGCATCCAGCATCATGTGCAGCCGGTTGTGTATATAGCCCTCGTTCAGATGAAGCAGATCACCAAGCCGGAGCGTTTTCTTTCTATATTTGTCGCTGTAAGCATAGGCGATACCGCGACGTGTGGAACCGAAGGCGGAACCATCCTTTTCCAGCCGGGCTTCTTCTAGTTCATCCTGCACCCGGTGCCAAGGCATAGAGATCGTGGCACGCTTGGAAAGCTTTAGATTTTCTGGTGTGATAGGAATACCTTTTCCTCGCAGAGCCTCGATTTCCTTCGTGAGATGCTCTAAGTCAATGACCATTCCATCCCCTAAAACACATGTGACATCCGGATGCAGAATCCCGGATGGAAGCAGATTTAATACATATTTATCACGACCAACAACGACGGTGTGACCGGCGTTATTTCCGCCTTGATAGCGGACGACGATATCCGCCTGCTCTGCTAATAGATCGATGACACGACCTTTTCCTTCGTCACCCCAGTTGATACCTGTTACGGCTGTAAGCATTTGTTTGTCCTCCTTTATTTGGTAAGGTAATTTATGTTATGTGCAGTACCGGAATGTACGGTCAGTCAGAATTCTTGCAAAGATCAGACCGAGTGGAAGTGCAATGATGATCATGATTGCAGATGTAAACCACGAGACCGCTTCGGTAAGAGACATAATGCCAAAGTTATAAATTGCACGATATAAGTAAAGTCCCGGAACCATAATAACGATGGAAGGAACCGTAAGTGAAATTCTTGGATATCCATGATTCTGTTTTATAAAGGATGCAAGAAGTCCTGCTGTCAGTGCCCCAAGAAATGTAGCTACAGCGGCAGGAATTCCACAATGGTCTACGAGCTCCAGACGGAGTGTATTTGCGACAGCACCAATCATTGCAGCCGTGCATGCCATTGAAACAGAACTGTTGAACATCAGGGAAAATCCGAATACACCACAGAAGCTGGTAATTATCCGGAGTATAAAATGTACCCATACATTGATATGCATGTCTGCGAAAGACAGCGGCTGCAAATGTAACAGCAAAGCCATGATCCATGCAGACATGGTTGCAACCAAAACGATAATAATGGAATAAGTCAGTCGTTCCAGACCGGATCGTAGATCCAGCTTTGCAAGGTCAATGCCGCTTGTAATAAATGGAAATCCTGGGATGATAAACAGGATAGAGCATATATAACCCGCTTCGTTCACCGCGGCTACATGGAACAGCATTTCGGCAAGCTTTAGACAGATCGTGTAGATCAGACAGGCAGCCGAGATAGAAGCAGCAATGTTTAGAAATAAGGTAAAATGATGCTTGATCAGTTTTGTTCGTATGATATTACCAACACCTGCAGCAATGAATGCAAGAATCATTTCCACGGGACCGCCGCCAAGTAGAAATGTAAATGCACAGCAGGCGAGTGCTGCTGCAAGTCCTAATTTGACAGGAGAGTAAAGCGCATGGATTCTCTCGATTTCGTCGAGCCTTTTATGGATTTCTTCACCGGTCAGATGGGCTTCGATATTCGGAAAGCTGTCGACGAAACGCTCCATTCGGTAAAGCTTGGATGTGTTTACGCCTGTATTTGCAATACTTAAAGATTGGGACACACAATCATTTCCATCAAAACAGTTAAACTCAATGGACATCAGACCGACATCGACCGTGCATGTTACACCGAGTTCTTTGGAAAGCTTGTTCATGGATGTACGGACACGCCATGCTCCGGTTCCACAGGAAAGCAGGATCAGACCGACACGACCGATGACGGATGCTTTTTCAATTAATCCCGCATCGGAGATAAGCACGTTGCTGTCATCACCGATATAATCATGCCAGGGGATTTCCATGTGATTTTTTTCCATAATATCAACATAGGAAGTTGAGATCGGATCAGTGTTCTTCTTCATATAATATCGCCTCTGCTTTTGTAATATGCCGTTTTAGATTATTCAAAAAAACGGAATTTGGCAGGAAGATTCCAAGCTCGTCAAAATGCTCATTGTGTTCGAGCAGAGTATCCTGTCCGTAAAATACAAATGCCATCGGGAGTTCCTTCTCCAGCTTTACCATCAGATCCCAGACTGCGGAATAGGCTTCTGCTTCGGTTTCTTTTTGCTTGATCGTGTCTGGAAGCTCGCGAATCAGGAGAACGCCGGTGCAGGATTCCAGATTTTTCTGCTTGATGTCCATAGAATCAGATGCATATGCGTGGCTGTACCGATAAGCCTGTGCTAAGAACATATTTTGTGTTGACCCGATTTCTTTGCATACGTTCTGAAAATGATGATATTCTTTCTCATGAACTGTTTTTTTATATTCGGATAACAGATTTCCTTCTGTATCTGTCATGATAATCGGGTTTTGCTTCCCATCTGCATTGAACCGGTATGGAATCAGATAAGAATTCCGCAGCAGATCAAACAGTGTATTCTGACAGATTACCATCAGAAATGCAGACAAATCCCGGTTGTGATATGCATCAAACAGGATATTGGCAAATGTGGATGCAGAAGGGGAATTAGCTGTATCGTCATTCAGCGCGAGAGAATTACAAAAGGTCTCCTGCAGTTTTTCACATGCCCATGGATCATTTAATATTTTCTGGAACAAAACATCTGCATGTTCTTCTCTTGGAAACATCGTTGTATTTTTCATAATATGCACATCCCTTCTTGCTTTTTCTTTTCGGACAGATTATACTATGCATACAGAAATAAGTAAAAAGTATAATTGATATATCAAAGATACTACTTTGATATATCAAGATAAGGAGAGGTATGAACGTAAATTTTGAATATTACAAAATCTTTTATTATGTGGCAAAATATGAGAATTTTACAAAGGCGGCCCGTGTATTGGGAAACAGCCAGCCGAATATCACACGTGCGATGAATAGCTTAGAACAGCAGATTCATAGTACGTTGTTTGTTAGAACGAACCGAGGTGTGCAGCTGACACCGGAGGGACAGCGCCTGTATACGCATGTATCTGCGGCAATGCTGCAGTTATGGGCGGCAGAGGAGGAGCTGGCCGACAGTACGGGACTGACACATGGAAGTATTGCAATCGGCGCGAGTGAAACCGCCTTGAATATCTATCTGCTGGATAAGCTGAAAGAGTTTCATATGAAATATCCGGGTATACGTCTGAAAATCTATAATCACTCAACTCCACAGGCAATCGAGGCAGTGAAAAGTGGAATGATTGATTTTGCGGTCGTGTCAACCCCGGCGGCGGTGGAAGCCCCGCTCAAGGAAATTGTATTGGAGTCTTTTCAGGAGGTATTAGTTGGAGGAAGAACGTTCATGGCGCTTGGAAGTCAGGAGATATCATTATGGGAATTGAAAAATTATCCGCTGATATGTCTGGGACGTGAGACGATGACATTTCAATTTTATAATCAGTTGTTTTTATCATATGGACTGGAACTGTCTCCGGATACGGAGGTTGCAACGACCGATCAGATCCTGCCACTGGTACGTCATGAGCTTGGACTTGCATTCGTTCCAAAAGCGATGGCAAGGGAATCTATAATGGAAAGAGAAATCGTGCAGATTCCGTTAAAAGAAGAAATTCCGAAGCGGGATATCTGTATGGTATTGGATAACCAGCATCCACTCAGCGCTGCCGCAAGACAGCTTAAGAACATGATATTGCATGCAGTGGAGGAAGAGAAAGGGGAGTAAACGATGACACTATAACAGTTAAGAAAATGCTGAGTCATCTGGCTCAGACATATCTGACAGCAATAAAGAAATACTTATCTTAGAAGAAAATGCCGGGATGTCTGTCCCGGCATTTCGTGTTACTTTGTTTAGTTTTTACTGCTGGTATCTGCGTTGCCTGCAGCAGATGTTTCATCTGTTAGATCCTTATCCTTTCTGTGATCGACCCAGAAGCCCCAGACTCCGGCAAGAATTGCAATTGCAGCCATAATACCAACAAGAATATTCATAAACATAGATTATGTCCTCCATTTTTCAATTTTAAAGTACGCAAAGAAAACTATGTGCATTCATAGTCCCACGTTTAGTCCTGATTAAACTGAAAAATAGCTGGATTTTTTTCCGTCCTGTGCATGGATATAGCATAGGATCTTCTGTTGACTGATAATTGTTTTCGACAGAATCGGTTCTGAAAAAATAGCATAGCGGGAGGCAGAAAGCTCCCATGTATCTGGAAGTGCTGCGATAAAACGGACAGATGTTTCCGCCTGTGCCGGTCCCTGTTTTACTTCTTTTATATAAGAGGTTCTCGAAGCAAGGAGAAGCTCGCTTGTATTGATCTGTGTATTCGCAGAGATTGGAAGCTCAACACCGCTGACCGTCGACTGGGCGGTAGGTTTTGCCGCATCAAAAAAAGCATCTGCTTCCGTTTGGTTAAAGTACAGACCAGAAAACAGAATTACGATGGAAATAATGAAATTAAGCAATCTGCGATATGATTTTTGACAGTTCATATAAGTCCCATCCTATCTTACAAATACATCCAATAAATCTGTAGTTCATCATAGCAGATATGTGATAAAATGTGAAGTAGGTAATTGTAGTTGACAGGCAAAGATTGATGTATGGGAATTGCTTGTGAATATACAGATATAGTATCAATTTATATATGACATAGTAAGAACTTGACAGAGGGAAAAATAAACATGGTGCATCATTTTAATAACAGAAATAGTCAGAAAAAAATCGTCGTTGCGATGGATTCGTTCAAGGGAAGTCTTACTTCGCTGGAAGCAGGCAATGCAGTCAGAGACGGAATCTTAGAGCAGTACCCGGACGTTGATGTACAGATATTCCCGGTTGCCGATGGCGGCGAAGGCACGGTGGAAGCACTTACCTTCGGAAAGGAACATGTGCAGACGCGGACAATCTCTGTGACCGGACCAATTGGAACAGAAGTTTCGGCGGGGTACACAATCTACGAGCAGGCAGGAGAAAAGACGGCAGTTCTGGAGATGGCGCAGGCAGCCGGATTACCGCTTGTCCCGGAAGAAAGAAGAAATCCGATGCATACGACGACCTATGGGGTTGGCGAGATGATTCGCGATGCCATTACATGTGGCTGCCGGAAATTTATCCTTGGAATCGGCGGAAGTGCAACAAATGATGCAGGAATCGGAATGTTGCAGGCACTAGGATTTCATTTCATGGATGAAGCAGGAAGAAAAGTCGGTTATGGCGCGGAGGGACTGGCGCAGGTGCGGTCAATTACAACAGAGGATGTAATGCCGGAGCTTGCTTCGTGTACATTTCAGATTGCGTGCGATGTGACGAATCCGCTGGTCGGTGCGCAGGGGTGCAGTGTCGTCTTTGCCCCACAAAAGGGTGCGGACGCGAAGATGGTACAGGAGATGGATGCGGCGATGAACCGGTATGCAGATATTGTGGAAGATATGTACCGGAAAAATCCTGTTTTGATGGAAAATCAGCTGACCGGTTATGATGAAGCAGACAAGAACGTTGAAAAAAACGACAGACAGAGTCAAGTCAAAAACCACATGACACCCGGTGCAGGTGCGGCTGGCGGATTGGGGTATGCGTGTCTGATGTTCTTACATGCAACTTTAAAACCAGGCATTGACATCGTATTAGATGAGATACAGATTGCGCAGGCAATTAAAACAGCAGACGAAGTTATTACTGGAGAGGGAAAATTAGACGCGCAGACGTTGATGGGGAAGACACCGATCGGCGTAGCGCGGATTGCGAAGTCGTATAAAGTGCCCGTCTATGCATTTGCAGGATGTTTTGGTGCAGATGTACAAGCGTGTATCGACAGTGGTGTATTTGCCGGGTGCTATGCGGCAAGCGCTGCCTGCACAGAAGAAGAAAAGCGGCTTGCAATGGAGAAAACGCGGGCATATGCGAATCTTAGAAATTGCGTGAGAAATAATTTGACTGGACTGTAGAATATGTAGGAAATCATTGTATTCTTATATTGCATTTGCTAAAATGGACTTGTGCATTTTTTGCACAAGTTTATTTTATGTGGGAATATCAGTCTGTGCAAATTATGCACAAACTGGATGGAGATAAAATGCGAGAAAGGTACAAGGGCAGGGGTTATGAACATATGGACGATACTTGGAATCGGGCAGACAGACGATAAAGATGCAATCAAGCAGGCGTATCGCGAACGGTTAAAATCTGTAAATCCGGAGGAGGATGCAGATGGTTTTATGGAGCTTCGGAATGCCTACGAGGAGGCGATTGCAAGCTGTGACAGGCAGGAAGCGTTGCCGGATGATAGGGATGACGAAGATTCAGAAGGCTTACAGCCGCCACGGACGGAGCTTACCGATAAATTAGAACAACTATACAACGATTATCCGAACCGTATCCGTGTGGATGCGTGGAGAGAGCTTTTTCGTGAGGATGCATTTGTATTGCTTGACACAGAGGCAGAAGCATTGGAGGAGTTGCTTGTATTTTTGATGGATCATTACCGGATGCCGGATGCGGTTTTTCGTGAGATTGTGGACCGGTTTGATATCGCCCTGCGCAAAGAAGACCTGCTGGTGAAATTCCCGGAGGATTATATTTCCTATATTCTTGGGGTAGCGGCGCGGAAGCAGGACAGCTTTGCTTATGAATATCTGACCGGAGATTATACATATGCCGATGACTATATTGAGCAGTATATGAAGATTGAACGGATGGACAAGCAGGATGAGCCGACACCGGAGAACCGGGCGGCGCTCCACAAGGAATTAGAACGACTGAAAAGATTGCCGCTTACACATCCACATGGCGATGTGCTGGAGATCTATGTGCAGATGAAGGATACGCGTTTTCAGGAAAAGGATGCGGAACAGCCACTTCCAAGAGCGGAAGCGGAGGCTGTATATGAGGCGCTTTTAAGCAGGATCAATGCGAACCTTGAGCGATACCCAAAGGACGAGATGACGCAGTTTATCAAGAGCGAGATGTTGTACCGTCTGGAACGATATGAGGAGGCGAAGCAGACCGCAGAAGAGATTCTTGCGGAGAATCCGGATTATGAAGACGCACAGTATTGCTTAGGGGATATATATTATGCGATGGGGGATCTGGAGAAGGCAAAGGATATCTTTGAGGAGCTGATGCATAACAATTATGGAGATATGGCGTACCTTACCCGGCTGCAACAGGTAAATGAAGCAATCATTGAGAAATGGAAACAGGATGTGGACAAGCATCCGGAAGATCACCAGAAGAAGCTAGATCTGGCATGGTGTTATTATCAGAATCAGCGGGAACCGGAAGCGTTGGAGGTGTTTGATACATTTGAGCCGGAGGGCGATGAGATCTTCACTTATTGTAATGCGAAGGGCAGATGTTATCTGGCAACCGGACAGACGGAGAAGGCGCTTCCGTTGTTCTTAAAATGGAAGAAGGCAATCGAAGATATACAGCCGGAAGAAGGCGGTTATACGGAGGAACAGAATAAGCGCAGAAAGCGGTATCCGTATGCACATACTCTGATCGCAAACTGTTACTATAACCTGAAAGAGTACGAGAAAGCGAAGGAATATATACAGCTTCCGGTCGAGACGGAGCATGAAGAACAGATTACCGGACTCATCTTGAATCTCCGGATTCTCTATGAACTGCGGGAGTATGGAAACTGCATGAAGGCGTGCGATGCGATGTTAGAGCATATTGATTATGAATCTATGGTCTATGAGGATGAATACTGGGCACATTGCTACCGGGCAAAATGCTGTTATATGTTGGATTATCTGCAGGAATGTATCTACTCGGCAGAAAAGGCAATACGGATCTATCCATATGGTGTGGAGCCGTATATACAGGAGATATTGACCTTCCAGCAGGCAGAGCAGTACGAGGATGCTGAACATGTGATGACGCAGTACCGGGAATTCCGTCCGGAGAGTGATGCGATGGATTATTATGAAGCGTTAAACTTACGTGCACAGGAAAAACCGGAGGACGCGTTGAAGCTTTTAGAGAAGGTGGATGCTAATTATAAATCAGACGAATCCGATTTGCCGAATTATGAGGATCTGTTATTAGAGCTGGCAGACCTTTATGATGAAGCAAACCGAAATGAGGATTCAATCGCGATGTATAACAAAGTTGTGTCCATCAATCCGAAGAACCCGGACGTATTTGGATATCTGGGATATATGTACCGGAAGGTTCATGAGACGGAGCTTGCAATCAAGGCATATGAGGATCAGATTAAGGTACGGCCACATGCGGCATATTATACGAATCTCGGATTTATCTACTGGGAGCGGCGGGATTACGGAAATGCGTTAGAAAATTTCGAACAGGCACTTGCAATCGCACCGGAGAGGTCAGACCGGGATATACAGAGAAAAACAGAGGTCATCCGCTTCAAAACCCGTGTGCTGCTCTGCTTGAACCGGATTACGGAAGGGTGTCAGATTCTGATGGATGCGATTTATAAATACGGGGACGATGTGGACCCGCAGCTTCGTATCGAGGCAGGTCTCGCACTCACACGAGCAGACCGCTATCCGGAGGCAGAGCAGCTGCTGGAAAGCTATGCGGTGGAAGGCACGGATGAAAATCTGCGGTTTGACTGCGCAAGTCTTCTGATGGAGCTTGCAGGGGAAGAGGACGATACTTTGATGATGGATCAGATGTATCAGCTCGGTATAAAGTTAAAGCCGGATAATACAAGTATCTACAGCAAGTACGGCAGAGTGCTTATCATGAGTGGCAGATATGCGGAAGCGGTCGATGCATACAAAAAGGCGGTTAACTTAAATAAAACCATCAATTATTATGGGGAGCTGCTGGAAGCACTCTATCTGCGGGATGGGGAGATTAAGTCTGAGTATGCAGAGTATTTAAGTAAGGCGGTGATACCGGAGGAAGACCGGAAGGCACCGCGCGATTATATCAAGCTTGCAAGATACTGCCGGGTGATTGGCGATTATGCAGATGCGGAGAAATATTTGAAACAGGCGGTTACGATGAAGCTTTGTTCAAGCTGTGGATACCATGGCTGTGAGGAGGGCTATTATGAGCTTGGAATCCTGTATGAGGTAATGGGAGAGCGGGAGAAGGCTATTGAAGCCTATGAGAAGGCAATCGAGGCACATGGACACTGTTATGTTTATGAGAAACGGCTGCAGGATCTGCTTAAAAATAGTTAAAAGATATGAATAGCATAGTTTAAATATATCACGCACATGAAATTTGTACTTGTACATTTCGTGTGCGTGTGTTATTATTGCGACGAATTGAATTCATAATATACGGTGCCGTGGAGCTTTTTTACTTTTGAAAAGCAGACATGTGTTAAAAGGGAAGCAGGTGGAAGTCCTGCACGATCTCGTCACTGTAAGCCGGGAGTATACATTCGATATCGGAAGATAACCACTGGCCGCAAGGCTGGGAAGGGGAATGTGTATGAGGATCGGTAAGTCAGGAAACCTGCCGTGTATTGGTACAGGAAGGATTTCCAGATCACGAGTAATTGGTCGTACCGTTGTAGATTAAGTTCTATGGCCCGTTGCTCCGTCAGTTTGTGATTTCGCTGGCGGCTTTTTTTCTGTGCGTCTGAATTGATTCTTAACAAGTGACTGGATAAAAAACAAAAAGGAAAGAGGTACAGAAAATGAAGAAATCGAAATTAAGCGCAGTATTCCTTACAGCATGTATGGCAGCAACTCTGCTTGCAGGATGTGGAGACAAGAAGACAGAGACAACAGAGGCAACGACGGAAGCAACCACAGAGGCAGCTACAGAAGCTGCAACGACAACTGAGGCAACGGTTGCAGATGCAACTGCATCTGAGGCAGAGGACGATGAGAATTATGAGACAGGAGATGCATCATTGGATAATGTTCGTAATCAGGATGAAATTGGTGACAACGAACTGCTTGTTGTAAGCTTTGGTACAAGCTTTAACGACAGCCGTCGTCTGACGATCGGTGCAATCGAGGGTAAGCTTGATGAAGAATTCGGTAAAGATTATTCCGTCAGAAGAGGCTTTACAAGCCAGATCATCATTGATCATGTAAAGAGCAGAGATGGAATTGCCATTGATAATATGACAGAAGCGCTCGACCGCGCGGTGGATAACGGAGTCAAGAATCTTGTAATCCAGCCGACACATCTGATGAATGGTCTGGAATATACAGATGTTGTAAATGAAGTTGGCGATTATGCAGATGCATTCGATCAGGTTGTAATCGGTGATCCGCTTCTTACAAGTGATGAGGATTTCGATGAAGTTGTAAAAGCTATCACAGATGCAACAGCTGAGTATGATGATGGTGAGACGGCCATCTGCTTCATGGGACATGGTACAGAGGCAGACAGCAACGAAGTATACCAGAAGATGCAGGATAAGCTGACAGACGCCGGCTTTGAGAACTATTTCGTAGGTACGGTTGAGGCAACTCCTTCTGTGGATGATGTACTTGCGAAGGTACAGGCAGGCGATTACAAGAAAGTTATTCTTGAGCCATTGATGATCGTAGCCGGTGACCATGCAAACAACGATATGGCTGGTGATGAGGAAGGTTCCTGGAAGACGACCTTCGAGGATGCAGGTTATGATGTAACATGTCTCGTTCGTGGTCTTGGTGAGCTTCCGGCAATTCAGGATATCTTTGTAAAGCATGCACAGGCAGCTATTGACAAATTAAACAAATAATAGAATAAACGCGAGGAATGAATCGTGAAGAAATGGAATGTAAGTCTTGCAGCAGGCGTGGTACTTGCCTGCCTGCTTGCAGGATGCGGAAAAAATGATACAACACAGGAGACAACTGCCGCGGCTACGACAGAAGCCGTGACAACAGAGCAGGTGGCTACAGCGGATGCACAGATTGCAACCGGTTCGGATCTGGCATCGGCAAGTGACGTGGTAGAGGATTGGATGGTTCCGATTCCGGCAGAGAATGTCGCAGATGGTGAATATGACATCGAGGTTGATTCAAGCTCTTCAATGTTCAACATTACTGCCTGCAAGCTCACGGTAGCAGACGGCAAGATGACCGCAGTTATGACAATGGGCGGAAAAGGCTATCGGTATCTGTATATGGGTACCAGCAAAGAGGCAGTTGCTGCAGATGAGTCAGAGTATATCCCATATGTAGAGGATACAGATGGTGCGCATACATTTACAGTTCCTGTGGATGCGCTGGATGAGGGCGTTGCATGTGCCGCATTCAGCAACAAAAAAGAAAAATGGTATGAGCGGACGCTGGTGTTCCGTTCCGATTCACTTCCGGCTGATGCCATAGATAATCCGTCGATAAAAACGGCAGAGGATTTAGGAATCGCCGATGGTGAATATACGGTTGAGGTAACCCTGTCCGGAGGCTCCGGCCGTGCTACGGTGGAAAGCCCGACGAAAATCAAGGTGGAAAATGGAATCGCAACTGCAACGATTATCATGAGTTCTTCAAACTATGATTATGTGATTGTCGGTGAGGAGAAGTATCTGCCGGTCAATACGGAAGGAAATTCTACATTTGAGATTCCGGTTACCGGATTTGACTACAATATGCCGATCTCTGCAGATACGACGGCGATGAGTACGCCACATGAGATCGACTATACATTATATTTTGATTCTAAAACAATAAAGTAAGGGTGTTGGATTTGAGACGAGGAAGAAGAATTCTTTTTATACTCCTGTTCGCCCTGTTATGTACGTTCCCCTGTGCTTGTGCAACACAGGGGAATGTTGCATATACAGAGGATGCAGGACCAAAAGGGACAATGACAGATGCATCCGCATTGGATGCAGATATCCGCTGGGATAACTTGAAAAAAGAAAATAGTATGGATTTAAGCTATGCGACACAGTTTTCCGTGGATTATTATACGGGAGGGTATAAACTTATTTCCGTTTCTGATATCGGTGATTACCTGCTTGTGCCGGATGGGAAGAATGTACCGGAGGGACTTCCTTCGGATATTACAGTGATTGATGGAACACCGAAGCACGCATATCTGGCTGCAACGTCCGGCATGGACTTCATTGTGAAGATTGGACGTCTTAACAACCTTTCCTTCTCAGGCACGAAGGAAGATGGCTGGTATATCCCGGAGGCAAAGCAGGCGATGCAGGCACAGACACTTGCCTACGCCGGCAAATACAATGCGCCGGATGTGGAGCAGATGCTTGCCGGGGATTGTGATCTTGCTATCGAGTCGACGATGATCCTGCACAATCCGGAGGTAAAAGAGCAGTTAGAGACTTGTGGAATCCCAGTGATCGTGGAACATTCAAGCTATGAGACAGATCCGCTTGGCAGGCTGGAATGGGTGAAATTCTATGGCGCGTTGTTCGATGCGGAGGATGCTGCAGAGCAGTTGTTTGCGTCAGAGACGGCGAAGACCGCAGACGTTTTGAACGAGGCACCGACCGGAAAGACCGTTGCATTTTTTTATGTGACGACAAACGGTGGTGTCAATGTACGTAAGTCCGGTGATTATGTATCGAAGATGATCGAACTCGCCGGAGGAACCTGTATTACCTTTGATGATTCGGACGAGGAAAATGCGCTTTCAACTATGACAATCCAGATGGAGACATTCTATGAGCAGGCGAAGGATGCAGACTATATCATATACAACAGCACAATTGACAGTGAGCTTACGAGCGTATCAGAGCTTTTGCAGAAGAACGCGCTATTTGCGGATTTTAAAGCCGTTAAGGAAGGGCATGTGTACGGAACCGGAAAAAATATGTTTCAGGAGACGACCGGATATGGTACGATGATCGCGGATATGCATGCGATATTTACCGGACAGGAGATAAAGAGCGATTATTTTTATAAGCTGACAGAGGAATAAGCGGAATCGTGAAATCGGTGCATGGAACATGTACTATATGAATTGTGAAATGGAATAAAGATGAAGACAAAAAAGACGCGAATCATAATTACATATATCGTATTATTTACGCTGCTGCTTGGTGCAATTCTGCTATCACTTTATATCGGCAGTGTATCGATCGCCCCGCGGCAGGTATTCTCCGTATTAACCGGACACGGAACCGATGCGAAAGCGATGCAGATTATTCTTTCCATCCGTCTGCCGCGTGTGCTTGCGGCAGCAATCTTAGGAGGTGCACTTGCGGTATCGGGATTTTTGCTGCAGACATTTTTTAGAAATCCGATTGCAGGTCCGTTTGTGCTCGGAATCTCTTCCGGGGCGAAGCTGGTTGTTGCACTTGCGATGATCGTAGGTGTCTCACATGGTATTACAATGAGTTCGTGGTTTATGATCGCGATGGCATTGATCGGATCGCTCCTTTCGATGCTTTTCGTATTGGCGGTATCAAAGAAGGTGCAGGAAATGTCTATGCTGGTTGTATGTGGCGTGATGATCGGTTATATCTGTTCGGCAATCACGGATATTGCTGTGACCTTTGCAGATGATTCGAATATCGTGAATCTGCATAACTGGTCGCTTGGAAGCTTCGCCGGAATATCCATGGCGCATGTAAAGATCATGACAATTGTTGTTGTAGTGGCGGTGGCTGGTTCTTTTCTGCTATCTAAGCCGATTGGAGCATATCAGATGGGAGAAAGCTATGCGCAAAATGTCGGTGTATCGATCCGCCCGCTTCGTGTGATGCTGATTTTATTATCCAGCTTATTATCCGCCTGTGTGACGGCATTCGCAGGACCGATTTCGTTTGTCGGAATCGCGGTGCCACACCTTGTAAAGAGTGTAGTAAAAACAACAAAGCCGATCGTGATGATTCCGGTCAGTTTTCTCGGAGGCGGTGTGTTCTGCGTGCTCTGTGATTTGCTGGCACGAACAATCTTTGCTCCGGTCGAGCTTTCCATCAGCTCTGTGACAGCGGTATTTTTAGCACCGGTTGTAATTTACATGATGGTGAAGGAGAGGGGGCGAAGACATGGCTATGCAGAGTGATTATATGGTTACGGAAGAGGCGAGTGTAGGTTATCAGAAGCGGACACTCATAGACCATGTGAATCTCCATGTGAAAAAAGGAGAGATTCTTACCCTGATCGGACCAAACGGCGTGGGCAAATCGACGATTCTGAAAAGTATCATCCGGCAGTTATCCCTGATTGCAGGAACAGTCAGCATTGATGAGAAAGAGTTGTCTTCTTATGCACCGAAGGAGCTGGCGAAGAAGATGGCAATTGTGATGACGGAGCGGATTCACCCGGAGAGATATACCTGTTATGATGTTGTGGCGACCGGTCGGTATCCGTATACCGGGAAGATGGGGATGCTGCAAAAAGAAGATGAAGAAAAAATCGAAGAAGCGATGCGGCAGGTGCAGGTGGAAGCGCTTCGGGATCAGGATTTTGAGAGGATCAGCGATGGACAGCGCCAGCGTGTGATGCTGGCGAGAGCAATCTGCCAGGAGCCGGAGATTTTAGTGCTAGATGAACCAACCTCGTATCTGGATATCCGCTATAAGACGGATTTCCTGTGGCTGTTGCGGTCGCTTGCAAGAAAACGGCAGATGGCAGTTGTGATGTCCCTGCACGAGATTGATCTGGCACAGAAGATCTCAGATCAGGTTGTCTGTGTGAAGGAACATCGTGTCGATCGGGTCGGCACGCCGGAAGAGGTGATGACGACCGAATATATACAGGAACTCTATGCGATGCAGGATGGCGTCTATGATGCGGCGTATGGTAGTGTGGAATTTCCGAAGCCAACCGGGGATGTCCATACCTTTGTGATCGGTGGAGGTGGATACGGAATCCCGCTATACCGGGAACTGCAGCGGCAGGGTATCCCATGTGCAGCGGGGATTTTACCTGTGCATGACCGGGAGTATCCGGTTGCGAAGGCGCTCTGTGAGAAGGTACTGGAAATCCCGGCCTTTACAATGCCGGAGGATACGATGCTTGCGCAGGCAAAGGCATTGATCGATGCCTGTGAGACGGTATATTGTCCATGTATGGAGTTCGGTGTGTGCAATTCGTACAATCAGGAGCTGTATTTTTATGCAAAAAAGCAAAATAAGTTGAAAAATCTTTCAGAATAGACTTTGAAAGCCATCTCTAAAATGCTATAATAACATGAAGTGAGTTTAAAGGTGGAGGAACAGATGGGAGCATCATTAGAAGAAGAGATTAAGAAGAGAAGAACATTTGCGATCATATCCCACCCGGATGCCGGTAAGACGACTCTGACAGAGAAGTTTCTGCTCTATGGAGGTGCGATCAATACAGCCGGTTCGGTAAAGGGAAAAGCAAATTCCAAATACGCAGTTTCCGATTGGATGGAGATTGAGAAGGAGAGAGGTATTTCCGTTACCTCATCCGTGTTGCAGTTTAATTATGACGGATATTGTATCAATATTCTGGATACACCGGGACATCAGGATTTCTCGGAGGATACCTATCGTACTTTGATGGCGGCAGATTCCGCGGTCATGGTAATCGACGCATCAAAGGGTGTAGAGGCGCAGACAATCAAGCTGTTTAAGGTTTGTGTGATGCGCCATATTCCGATTTTTACATTTATCAACAAGATGGATCTTGAAGCAAGAGATTCGTTTGAGCTTTTAGATGAGATCGAGAATGTTCTTGGAATCCGGACATGTCCGATCAACTGGCCAATCGGTGCAGGAAAGCGTTTCAAGGGTGTTTATGACCGGGATACAAAGAAAGTATCGATGTTTCAGGCAGTGTCTGTTGGCGGTGCGAAGTCGGCGGCAGAGACAGATTACGATGTGACAGATCCGGCGCTAAAAGATGCTGTCGGCGATGAACTTTATTCACAGCTGATGGACGAGATCGAGCTTCTGGATGGTGCGAGCGATGAGTTCGATCAGGAGCTGGTGGACAAGGGTGAGTTATCTCCGGTGTTCTTCGGTTCCGCACTGACGACATTCGGTGTGCAGACATTTCTGGAGCATTTCCTGAAGATGACACAGAGCCCGCTTCCACGTATGTCGGATGCAGGTCTGATCGATCCGATCACAGAGCCATTTTCCGGTTTCGTGTTCAAGATTCAGGCGAACATGAACAAGGCACATCATGACCGTATCGCATTTATGCGGATCAGCTCTGGTAAGTTCGATGCGACAAAGGAGGTCTATCATGTGCAGAGTGGCAGAAAGCTTCGACTATCCCAGCCACAGCAGATCATGGCACAGGATCGTAAGGTCATCGACGAGGCGTATGCCGGTGATGTCATTGGTGTATTTGATCCGGGTATTTTCTCCATCGGAGATACGTTATGTACGCCGGGAAAGAAATTCCAGTACGAGGGAATTCCGACGTTTGCACCGGAGCATTTCTGCAGACTGGTGCATCTTGATTCGATGAAGCGTAAGCAATTTATCAAGGGTGTTACACAGATCGCACAGGAAGGTGCGATTCAGATGTTTCAGGATTATACACTTGGAATGTCCGAGATCATTGTCGGCGTGGTTGGTGTGCTGCAGTTTGACGTATTGAAATACAGACTGGAAAATGAATATGGATGTGATATCCGGCTGGAGCCGCTTCCATATAATTATATTCGATGGGTAAAAGATCCTACAACGGATCTGAATAAACTGTCGAGAATCAGCGACTGCAAGAAGGTAAAGGATATGAAGGACAATCCACTTTTGCTGTTTGCAAATGAATGGTCCATCCGCCTGATGCTGGAGCATAACGAGGGACTGGAATTAGAAGAATTCCGCAAGAACTAGAGAATCAATGAATTGTGAATCCGGGGTTTAAAATTGTATCAATATTGGGAGAAGCGTTGATATAAAAGGAGAAGGTAACATGATTTTAATTGACACACAAAAAGAGGAATTTACAAAGTTAAAAGACATTCGTATCTTCGAGAAGCTGGACAACGAGCAGCGTTATAATGGTGACCTGCTTGTCATCGGACTTGGCGGCATGGGCAGTCAGGTTGTCTGCGATATGAAGGGGATGCTGATGGGAGAGATCACACCGGACGATAACATCCAGTATCTGATGGTTGATTCTGATATCCCGGCGATGGAGAATATGATCGAGGCAAGCCGGGACGGTATTGGCTTAAATGCAACCGAGATCATCAGTATCTACCGACCAAATCTGGAGAATCTTCTGGTCAAAGGCATCAAGGAAAATCCGGTACATCCAAACCTTGCAAACTGGATGCGTGAGGATTTCCCACAGATCAACATTGATACGGATGGAGCCAAGGGTAACCGTCAGATTGGACGATTGATGTTTTCCAATGCATATGAGGACATGCGTGTCCTGCTGTTTGATAAGCTTGAGGAGGCACATACCCGTTCGAAGTCAGGCAAGCTCGATATCATTATCGTGTCGGGCGTCGCTGGCGGTACAAGTGGTGGTATCCTAACAGATCTTACCTATAATATCCGAGCCTATATCCGTTCTAAGAAGTGGAATGATGTGCGTGTGGGTGCCTGCCTGCTGATGCCAGATGTACTTTACAGCAAGCGTGAGATCGTATCCAATCCGGATCTGCTTGCAAACTTAAATGCAAATGGCTATGCAACCTTGAAGGAAGTCGATTATTATATGCGGCTTACAAGTAAGGACAAGGATGAACGCTATATATTTGAGAGCACGACACACAAGCTTACAATCCGTGAGAATATATTTGATGCCTGTCTGCTGATATCCGGCAAGAAGGACGAGCAGGGCTATATTCCAGATGGCGTAATATATAGTGATGTGGCATATTTCCTGACGAAGCTCGCTTCTGTCAAGCATGTCGGACAGGGCGGCGATGGCGAGAAGGGCAAATTGCTGCGCGATGTATTTTTCGATATGGATGACCGTGGTTATTACAAGATCATCAACGAATCAGATTATAAGATTCCGATTAAGCAGATTGAGAATATCTGTGAGTATGAGATTTTTGCAGAGGCATATAAGAAACTGCACGAGCTGTCAGAGGACGATCCGCAGGCAAAGGAATCGAGACAGAAAGTGTTTGGAGAGTTAGATGCATTCCTGACTGGAAAACCGGGCGATGAGATCAAACTTTCAGTAAATGGAATCATCCCAATCAAGCAGTTTGAGAAGCCAGTCTATAAGATGATTAAGAAGAATCAGGATGGCTTGCGTGAGAATATGGGGCGTCAGCTTACTTCTATGAAAGACCGTATTCCAATCATGATTAAGTCTCTGAAGAATCATGTACTCGATACATTGAATGCAGAGCTGGAATGGTTTATGCAGAAGAAGGGACCATATGCAGTCATGGATATCATCGGCTGTGGCGGTATCGGAAGCAGTGAGAAAGACCGTGGCATGATCGCAGATATTGACCGGCTTTCCGGACTGATGAAGCAGTATCAGCCAACTGGTGAATACAGCCGTATTATTGAGTCAATCAAGGACATCGTAGCAAAGCGGTTCTTTACGTTCCCATCGGCAAAGCGTGAGACAGAGAATGGTTACTATGATGCATGTATCAAAGAATGTCTGACCTTGCAGCGGAATATGCTGATCGAAGGTATGAGCGATCAGGATATGTTTGGAGATATTACCCGATTCCTGCGGGCAAAGGCAGAGCGACTCGAAGAGTTGTATGCACAGTTTAACGAGGATCTGAAGAATGCTGTGGAGGATCTCGCAGCAAATGGAAAGCGGATTACCGGATTCCTGTTAAAGGATGCAAAGCAGCAGGAGTATCTGCCGTCTGATTACATCACACAGGATCGTGTCGATGAGTTGTACAAGGGTATCGTAAAGTTGCTCGCGGATAATGAATCAAATATTGATAATGGACGTATCGTACCTGTAAAACAGGAGATGGAGCGGGTATATAAGAACATTCTGATCGGTGTCGGTATGTATGCACCAGAGAAGATGATCTCCGTTGCATTTGCAGATAAGCGCCCGACATTGGCAGAGCTTAACATGATGTTTGTGTCTCCGACAAATGAGACGCGTGCAGAGATCATGGATCGGGCTGCAAAGGCATTTGTGGAAGGTGCCAGTGAGAAGACGGCGAAGAAGAAACTGTGTATCTTAAAGCCTGGATTTAAGGTAAATATCACGAATCATAAGTATATTTCCCTTCCGGCGATCATGCCGTTCTTCAGTGAGGCGGTGACAAGGCTTCTGACAGCACCACCGTACAAGGAAGACCGTAACAATATCTCCCTGAATACTGGTGATGTGGCAATCTCTGTGGACGATATGTACATCGGAGTTCCGCTTTCGATGATGGCTTGTATCGACGATATGCGGAAGGCATATGAGGTAGTTCCGGACAGCTATCTCGGATTACATATTGATGAAGTGAATAAAGATATGAAGACGGAGTTTCCGGGCGTTGCATAAGAAAAAAGATGCTGCAAGAAATTGCAGCATCTTTTTTCTTTATTCTATTGATGATTTCTTCGGAAAATATTTTTTGCAGGTGATCACGAACAGGATGATTGCAAGTGCAGTTGCAAGGTAGTCGGTGATCGGCTGTGCCAGTGCAAGTAATTTTGCAGAGTCAGTAGTCGCATTTATGATGAACAGGATTGGTAAGTATAACAGTCCCTGCCGGCTGATTGAAAGAATCAGGGAAGGGAGTGCAGCACCTGTCGACTGGATCGCATTGATAAATACAAATAACTGTCCAAGAATCGGACCAGATAAAATGTAAATACGGGAGAACTGGAATCCAAAATCATAAGCGTCGGCATCTTCCAGAAAGGCACTGACCAATCCATTTGCACCAAAGTAGCAGACGCAGGTCATAATTGCACTTAATATAAATGCAAGTAAAATGGAAAACTTCAATACGGCAAAATACCGTTTCCGGTTTCCGGCACCGAAGCAGTAGCCAAGTAGTGGCTGGATTCCGGTTCCAAGACCGATCAACAGCATGACAACGATCATGTTAACCTTCATGGCGACACCAAGTCCGGCAACTGCCATGTCTCCATAGTGAGCCATCAGATTATTGATGAAAATATTGCTGACACTCATAAGCACGCTGTTTAGTGATGCAGGGATACCAATGGCAAATACGGAACTCGCAATTTTGTCCCCTGCTTTGTAATCCTGTAACCGAATCGATAACTGTGATTTTTTTGACAGAAGATGCGATACATAAAAGACTGCGGATAAAATATTTCCGATGACGGTTGCAATCGCAGCACCGGCAACATTCCAGCCGAGAAGTAAGATCATGACCGGGTCTAATATTACATTTGCCATATTTCCGATGATCATACCGGACATTGCAGTCTTCGCGCGTCCTTCGGAACGGATGATGTTACTGAATGCGTTACTTATGATCAGAAACGGAATTCCAATGGCGACAATCCGGAGATATTGTGTTGCATATTCTACCGTATCTGCACTTGCACCGATTGCTTTGCAGACAGGTTCTGCAAAAATTACAATTAAGATCATGGATATAATTCCTACAGCCAGCCCGGTCCAGAAGCAGAACGCGGAGGCATGCTTTGCGCGTTCTTCCTGACCTTCCCCAAGCATACGGGAGATAAAGGACGTTCCGCCGATACCGAATAACATACCGACGGCCATAAATAACAGGAAAGCTGGGGTTGCGACCGACACAGCAGCAACCATCAGTGCATTTTTTGTCTGTCCAATAAAAAATGTATCAGCGAGATTATAGATCAGAACCATAATCATGCTGATGATCGAAGGGATGACATTGCTTAACACGGCTTTTGGAACCGGAGCATCCCTGAAAATTTCAGTTGTATTCTGTTGCATAATCGTTCTCCTTATTGTTTGTAATCATTTTAATAGACAAATATATATGCTAACATATGAATAAGTGAGATTCAATGAAAAGATCGAATTTGTGCACTTTTTTTCGTGCAAAGTAAAAAAGAAGTGCATTTGTTATGAAAATGTACTATAATGTAAAAGACTGTGAATAACTATAGGTCAGAAAGGCAATGAAATGGCAAAGAAATTTTATGCTGTGAAAAGAGGTGTTCGACCGGGAGTATATGAAACATGGTCTGCCTGCGAACCGCTTGTGAAAGGGTTTCCGGGAGCAATATACAAGAGCTTTCCGACGAGACAGGAGGCGGAGGCATTTGTAGGCAGAGAATGTGTGACGGAAGAATCAAAGCATACCGATGAGAATATGGTATATGCGTTTGTGGATGGTTCTTACAACAGTGCCACACAGGTATATGGGTATGGTGGATTTTTGATGGATCATGGTGAGAGGTATGTCCTGCAGGGACATGGTGATGATCCGGAGATGGCATCCATGCGTAACGTGGCAGGTGAGATACTGGGCGCGATGGCGGCAGTGAAGCTTGCAGTGGAAAAAGGATTACCAGAATTGGCGATTTATTATGATTATCTTGGAATCGAGATGTGGGCAACCGGAGGTTGGAAGCGGAACAAGACCGGAACGATTGCATATTACGACTATATGCTGCAGGTACAGGACAAGATCCGTGTCACATTTATAAAGGTAAAAGGGCATTCCGGTGTGGAAGGCAACGAGGAAGCGGACCGCCTTGCAAAGGAGGCAGTCGGCATCACCGGATAGCGTACGCGAGAGATTAAATTTAAGATAAAGAAAAGTGGAGATGAAAGATGAAATTTCAGATGAGTAATTTATTTCGGAAGAAAGAAGAACCAGTGGAAAATAATGTGGTAGAGACAGAAGCACCGATGGCAGAGGAAGCACCGAAGGCAGAAGCTAAGGTGGCACCGGAGCAGACGGCAGCTACTGCAGAGGAAGAAGTGACAGTTTGTCCAAAATGTAAGCAGGAATTTAAGAAGTCTGCAATCAAGGACAACTACAATGTATGTATCGCATGCGGATACCATTATGTGGTTTCTGCAGAGAAGCGGGTACGGCTGTTGGTGGATCCGGGTACATTCAAGCCACTTCGCTGTAAGGTTGCATTCTCCAATCCATTGGATATGCCGGAGTACGAAGAGAAAATCGAGCGCCTGCAGGAAAAGACAGGACTTGAAGAAGCGGTCTATACCGGTGTTGGTAAGATCGACGGAAATGAAGCAGTCATTGCAGTCATGAGCAGCAAGTTCCTGATGGGAAGTATGGGTATGGCTGTTGGTGAGAAGGTTACAAATGCAGTGGAATATGCAGACAAGAAACATCTTCCACTTATTATATTTACCGCAAGTGGCGGCGCGCGTATGCAGGAGGGTATTTTATCCCTGATGCAGATGGCGAAGACGAGTGCAGCGATTGAGAAGTTCAGTGAGCATGGTGGATTGTACATTTCCTACTTGACACATCCGACAACCGGTGGTGTTACCGCCAGCTTCGCAACATTAGGCGATATTACATTGGCAGAGCCGGATGCTTTGATCGGATTTGCCGGACCGCGTGTAATCGAGCAGACGATCGGACAGAAGCTTCCAGATGGATTCCAGCGTTCGGAGTTCCAGATGGCACATGGCTTTGTCGATCAGATCGTGCCGAGAGATAAGATGCGGGAAGTCATCTCCCATATTTTACGTTTACATGCGAAGAAAGGAAGATAATCATGATTAAAGAGATAGATGAGAGAATTGCGGAAATCGATAAAGAGATTGAAGAGATCATGGCGAGTGATCTGGTAGATGAGGCAAAGGTATATGTCCTGAAGCGGGAACGTCATGACCTGATACATATGTGTAAGAATCTGAACAGCCATGATAAGGTATATCTGGCACGTCACAAGAAGCGTCCGAAGATCACAGAGTATGTTGATGCGATCTTTGATGATTTCTTTGAGCAAAAAGGGGACGCGCTTGGTAAGGAGGATGCAAGTATCTATGGCGGTATTGCAACCTATCATGGAATCCCTGTGACGGTGATCGGACATCGTAAGGGAAACGATCTGGCAGAGAATCTGAAATGTAATTTCGGTATGCCGGGACCGGAGGGTTACCGGAAAGCACTGCGTCTGATGAAGCAGGCAGAGAAGTTCGGCAGACCGATCATTACATTTATTGATACACCGGGTGCATATCCGGGATTGGAAGCAGAGAACAACGGACAGGGTAGTGCCATCGCGGTAAACCTTGCGAAGATGAGTGCTTTGAAGGTGCCTGTAATCGCCGTTGTAACTGGAGAGGGAAGCTCCGGCGGTGCACTTGCCATCGGCGTGGCAAACAGTGTGCTGATGCTTGAGAATGCCGTGTATTCCATCCTTTCACCAGAGGGCTATGCGTCCATTCTGTGGAAGGATTCTTCCCGCAGTGAAGAGGCTGCCGAGATGATGAAGCTGACTGCACAGGATCTGAAGGAGTTCGGTGTGATCGACGATATCATTCCTGAGCCAATCGGCGGTGCACATCTGAATCATAAGGTTGTATTCAAGGCAACTGACCGCGCGATCAAGAAGGAGCTTGACAAATACATCAAGATGAACCCGGATGAAGTTGCAAAGCATCGTTATAAGAAATTCAGAACGATCGATAATAAATACCTGCATGTGATCTAAGATGACTGTGCAGGAAGAGAGTGACAGAGAGTAAGAGGAAAGATAAGATGAAAGAGGGCTTACATATTGTAGGTATGGGGCATTATGCTCCGGAACACGTAGTGACAAATGATGATTTAAGCAAGATTGTAGATACAAATGACGAGTGGATCTCCAGCCGTACCGGTATTCGCAGAAGACATTTTATTACAGAAGAGAAGAATCAGGATATGGCGATTGCCGCAGCGAAGATGGCAATCGAGGATGCAGGCATCGACAAATCTGAGATCGGCGTTGTGATCGTAGCAACGATCCGCCCGGATCATATGACACCTTCGGTGGCATGTATGGTTCAGAAAGAATTGGAGTTTCCACAGGATATTCCGTGTTTCGATATCAATGCAGCCTGCTCCGGATTCATGTATGGTGTACAGATTGCAAGAGGCATGCTGTTACAGAGCGATAAGAAATATGGCGTGGTTATCGGTAGTGAGACATTGTCCAAGATTCTGGATATGAATGACAGAAGTACCTGTATCCTGTTTGGTGATGGTGCAGGTGCCGCAGTCGTAGAGCTTTCTGATACACACCGCTATTTCAGCATCCTTGGTGCAAAGGGCGATGATGTTGTACTGGAATGCAGCAACGAAGATCTGCAGCCACGTCACGTCAGCATGCTTGGCAGTGAAGTGTTCAAGTTTGCGGTAAGTACTGTTCCGAAGACAGTTATGCAGCTTCTGGAGAAGGCTGGTGTGACAGCCGATGATATTGATCTGTATGTCTGCCATCAGGCAAATAAGCGTATCATTGAGTCCGTGGCAAAGAAATGTAAACAGAGCATGGACAAGTTCTATATCAATCTGGATGAGTATGGAAATACAAGTTCTGCAAGTATTCCAATCGCACTTTCTGAGATGAACCAGAAGGGCATAATCAAACCGGGTATGAAGCTTATTTGTGTAGGATTCGGCGGCGGTCTGACATGGGGCGGTGCGTATCTGGAATTCTGATAAATTTGTATCAGATCAATTATTGAAGCTACTGTGCTTATGAGTAGCACAATTATGAAATAGAAATTTGGGCATAGTGTGAGGAGGATAAAGATGAGATTAAATGAATTCCTTGGAATCAAGTATCCGATTATTCAGGGTGGAATGGCGAATATCGCACTTGGCGAGTTTGCAGCCGCTGTCAGCAATGCCGGCGGACTGGGACTGATCGCATCCGGCGGATTTGACGCAGAGCGTATCCGTGAGGAGATCAAGAAGTGCCGTGCTTTGACCGATAAGCCATTTGGTGTAAACCTGATGCTGATGAATCCGGATGTCGACAATATCGCAAAGATGTTGGTGGAAGAGAAGGTTGATGTAATCACAACCGGAGCCGGAAGCCCGGAGAAATATGTGGCTGACTGGAAGGCAGTTGGCACAAAGGTTATCCCGGTTGTCAGTGGTGTTGCTCTCGCAAAGCGTATGGAGCGTATGGGTGTGGATGCCCTGATCGCAGAAGGCGGCGAGAGTGGCGGACATGTCGGTGAGATGACAACGATGACACTTGTACCGATGGTTGTCGATGCAGTTAATATCCCGGTTATCGCAGCCGGTGGTATCGCAGACGGCAGAGGGATGGTTGCAGCATTTGCACTTGGCGCAATCGGCGTACAGATCGGAACGGTATTACTTGCCAGTGAAGAATGTCCGATCCATATCAATTACAAAGAAGCAGTCATCAAGGCGAAGGATAACGGTACAGCAGTGACTGGCAGATCCAGTGGTGCTCCGGTGCGGGTAATCAAAAACCAGATGGCACGTGAGTATCTGAAGATGGAAGGCAAGGGTGTTCCAAGAGAAGAGTTAGAGCAGCTTACACTTGGTTCTCTCCGCAAGGCTGTCTTAGATGGCGATACAAAGAACGGTTCTCTGATGGCTGGTCAGGTCTGTGGTCTTGTAAAGGAGATCAAGCCGGTGGCAGAGATCTTGAAGGGCTTGTATGAGGATTCCCTTGCAGAGCTTGCAAAGCTGAACAGTGAGGGCATTTAGATAAGATAAGGCACGCGAATGCGTGACGGCATAAATTGATAGAATAATCATAGATAAGCAGGAGGAAATTATGAAGATCGGTTTTTTATACGCTGGACAGGGTGCACAGCATGTCGGAATGGGAAAAGATCTCTATGAGGCATATCCAGAGTTCCGCGAGGTATTTGACAATGTAAAGCTTGATTTTGACGTGAAGGAATGTTGTTTCGATGGTCCAATCGAGAAGCTTGGACAGACAAGATACACACAGCCATGTATGGTTGCCTTTGCGGTTGGTGTGACAAAGATTCTTGCAGCAAAGGGTATCGTACCGGAGATCGCAGCCGGACTTTCACTCGGTGAGTATTCCGCACTCTATGCGGCAGGTGTATTCGAGGAGCAGCAGGTCATCGACCTTGTTGCATATCGTGGTAAATCCATGGAAGAGGCAGTGACAGGCAGAGACACTGGTATGATCGCAGTTATGAATCTTGACCGTGAGACGATCAAGGCATGCTGTAAGCAGGCAGAGGAAGAATTTGCAGACAGCGAGTTCCATATCGCAGAGGTTGCAAATTATAATACACCAGTTCAGGTGACTGTATCTGGTGATACACCGGTTATCACAAGAGCCGGAGAGCTGATGATGGAGAAGGGCGCAAGAAGAATCGTGCCTGTTGCAGTCAGCGGACCATTCCATACATCTCTGATGAAGCCGGCTGGTGACAAGCTTGCAGAGCGTTTCAAGACCGAGCATTTCGGTGAGATGAAGTTCCCTGTTCTGTTCAATGCAACCGGTAAGGAGCTTGCAGCAGATAAGACAATTCCTCAGATGCTTGAGACACAGGTACAGAGCAGCGTATATTTTGAAGATTCTATCAAGTACATGATCGAGCAGGGCGTTGATACCTTTATCGAGGTTGGTCCGGGTAAGACACTTTCCGGATTCGTAAAGAAGATCGACCGCAGCTTTGCTACTTATTCAGTAGAAGATATCGATTCATTAAATGTATTATTAGAAGCACTTGGAAAGTAAATTTGGAGGGAATCTATGACATTAGAGAATAAAACAGCCATTGTCACAGGCGGAAGCCGTGGAATCGGTCGTGCAATCTGTGTTGCGCTTGCAGAGGCAGGTGCCAATGTCGTAACCTGTTATGCACATGGCGCAGCTGGTGCCGAAGAGACAGTAAAGCTGTGTGAGGCATATGGTGTGAAGGCATCCGCCATTCAGGCAGATGTTGCAAAAAATGAAGATGTACAGGCACTCGTGACAAAGGTAAAGGAAGAGTACGGAAGCATTGATATTCTTGTCAACAATGCAGGTATCACGAAGGATAACCTGATGTTGAAGATGACGGAGGAAGATTTCGAGCAGGTCATTGACACGAACTTAAAGGGTGCATTTCTGTGTATCAAGCATGTATCAAAGATCATGCTCAAGCAGAAGCGTGGACACATTATCAACATCAGCAGCGTGGTCGGTGTCCGTGGAAATGCCGGACAGGTCAATTATGCATCCAGCAAGGCAGGCTTGATCGGTATGACAAAGTCTGTTGCGAAGGAGATCGGTTCCCGTGGCATTACCGTGAATGCGGTGGCACCGGGATTTATTGAGACAGATATGACAGCAAAGCTGCCGGAGGCTGTTGTGGAAGAGAACTTAAAGAGTATTCCGATGAAGAAGCTTGGCAAGGTCGAAGATGTTGCAAATCTTGTCCGTTTTCTGGCAAGTGATGATGCAAGTTATATTACCGGTCAGGTCATCTGTGTAGATGGCGGTATGGCAATGTAGGAGGGAAAAAATGAGCAGAAGAGTTGTGATTACAGGTTTAGGAACTGTAAACCCTTTGGGAAATAACGTAGAGACAACATGGGATAATGTAAAAAAAGGTGTCTGCGGAATTGATGAGATTACAAGAATTGATACGACGAACCATGCAGTGAAGCTTGCCGGAGAGGTAAAGAATCTGGATGTAACAGCTGTAATCGACAAGAAGGATGCCAGACGTATGGACCGCTACGCACAGTATGCAGTTGTTGCAGCTGACGAGGCATTTAAGCAGAGTGGTCTGGACATGGAGAAGGAAGATGCAGAGCGATGTGGAGTCATCTTCTCCAGCGGTATCGGCGGCATGGAAGTCACAGAGAAAAACTACCAGACTGGCGAGAGACGTGGTTTCGACAAGATCTCCCCATTTTATATTCCGATGACAATCGCGAACATGGGTGCTGGAAACATTGCGATCCGTTTTGGCTTCAAGGGCATCTGTTCTTCCGTTGTAACAGCCTGTGCATCCGGTAACAATGCAATCGGAGACAGCTTCCATTATATCCGTGACGGATATGCAGATGTTATGATCTGTGGTGGTTCTGAGGCAGCAATTACCGATATGGCAATCGGTGGATTTACAGCGATGCAGGCATTAAATACAACAACAGACAAGAACCGTGCTTCAATTCCATTTGATAAGGAGCGTGCCGGTTTCGTCATGGGTGAAGGTGCCGGTGCACTTGTATTAGAAGAGTATGAGCATGCGAAGGCGCGAGGTGCGGAAATCCTCGGCGAGGTTGTAGGATACGGTGCAACCTGTGATGCATACCATATCACAGCCCCATGTCCGGATGGAGCAGGTGGAGCAGCCTGTATGGCAATGGCAGTGAAGGATGCAGGTATCAAGCCGGAGCAGGTTGGTTATATCAACGCACATGGTACATCCACACACTTAAATGATGCAGGCGAGACAATGGCGATCAAGACAACATTTGGTGAGCATGCATACAAGCTGATGGTTAGCTCTACAAAGTCTATGACCGGACATCTGCTCGGTGGTAGTGGTTCCGTAGAAGCTGTAATCACAGCACTTGCATTGCATGATGGATTTATTCCTGCAACGATCAACTATCAGGTGCCAGATGAAGAGTGTGATCTGGATATCGTTCCAAATGAAGGAAGAAATGTACAGGTAGAGTATGCGCTTTCCAACTCCCTTGGATTTGGTGGACACAACGCAAGTATTCTGCTGAAGAAGTTTGAAGCGTAGATTGCAGGACGAAGGAGAAGAAGATGGAATTAAATTCAAATCAGATACAGGAGATTTTGCCACATCGTTATCCGTTCCAGTTAGTCGACCGGATCACAGATTTTGAGCCGGGAAAGTGGGCGAAAGGTGTCAAGTGTGTATCCGTGAATGAGATGCAGTTTCTGGGACATTTTCCAACACAGCATGTCATGCCGGGCGTACTCGTGATCGAGGCGCTCGCACAGGTTGGTGCGATTGCAATTTTGTCCGAGGAAGAGCACAAAGGAAAAACTGCGTTTTTCGGTGGCATCAAGAATGCGAGATTTAAAAAGCAGATCACGCCGGGCGATGTAATCGAGATGGAATGCGAGATCATAGACCAGAAGGGACCAATCGGTTCTGGAAAGGCTGTCGCAAAGGTAGATGGAAAAGTTGCTGTAACGGCAGAACTTACATTTGTCGTAGGCGCATAAATCGTGTATAATAATAGGGCTGTCATTGACAGCTCTATTTTTTGAGGAGTTAAACAAATAGATGGATGAGAAGAAATTAACCAATCGAAGCCTTGCTCCGGTGCTTTCTATTGCAGGTTCGGATAGCTCCGGTGGTGCGGGCATACAGGCAGACTTAAAGACGATGCTTGCAAATGACTGCTATGGTATGTCAGCCATCACAGCACTGACTGCGCAAAACACGATGGGAGTTACCGGTATTATGGATGTGACACCGGAATTTCTGCGGAAGCAGATTGATGCAGTGTTTTTGGATATTTCGCCAAAAGCTGTGAAGATTGGCATGGTATCCGATAAAGCCTTGATAAATACAATCGCGGAAGCACTTGAAGACTGGCATGCGGAAAATATAGTCGTAGATCCGGTGATGGTCGCAACAAGCGGAAGCCGGTTGTTAAAGGAAGATGCGATTTCCTGTCTGACAGAGATGCTTCTTCCACTTGCGACACTGATCACGCCGAATATCCCGGAGGCAGAGCTGCTTACGGGAATGACGATTCAGTCCAAAACGGATATGGAACAGGCGGGAAGATGCCTGTATGACAGATTTCATTCCCAGGTGCTGATTAAGGGCGGACATGCGATTGAGGATGCCAGCGATGTATTGGTTGGAACCGAAGTGATCTGGTTCCACGGTTCCCGTATCGACAATCCGAATACACATGGTACCGGATGTACTTTATCCTCTGCGATTGCGTGTGGACTGGCAAAAGGATATTCGGTTGCGCAGAGTATCAGCTATGCCAAAAGTTATCTTAGTGGCGCACTTTCGTCAGGTCTTGATCTCGGCAGAGGGAGTGGGCCAATCGACCATGGATGGCAGATACAGGAAAACGTCAGATCTTTATAACGATTTTTACGGGAAAATGGCGTGAGAGTAAAAGAGAAAAGTCAGGTAAAAATCTGGAGATTAAACAGAAAATGAAGATAAATAAAGAACAGTTACAGGTCTATGCTGTAACAGATAGAAAATCAGTAAATAAGAAACGATACGCAACCCTGATAGATGCGGTGGAAGCGGCAATTAAGGGTGGTGCGACGATCGTGCAGCTGCGGGAAAAAGAGCTTTCCGAAGATGCATTTCTTGCAGAGGCAAAGGAAATCAAAAAGCTGACGGGAAGATATGGCATACCGCTTATCATCAACGATAATGTGGCACTGGCAAAAGTCTGTCACGCAGATGGCGTACACTTAGGACAGGGCGACATGCAGGTGGAAGAAGCGCGTGCTATCCTTGGGGATGCAGCGATCATCGGTGTATCCGCCCACAATGTAGAGGAAGCTCTGCTTGCGGAAAAACAGGGTGCTGATTACCTTGGTTCCGGATCTGTCTTTGTGACGACGACCAAGCAGGATGTAACAGCACTCCCTCTGAAGACGCTGCGGGAGATTTGCCATGCTGTGCAGATTCCGGTTGTGGCGATCGGGGGTGTCAGCGCGGAGAATATCGATCAGTTAGTCGGCTGTGATGTGGCAGGTGTCGCGGTGGTATCCGCAATCTTTGCGCAGGACGAAATTGAGACAGCCACGAAGAAGCTTACGGCTCAGGTGAAGGATATGCTTGCAAAGACAGAAACGTTTGATGCATTATATCAGAAGCTGATGCCACTCTTACAGGGCAAAAAGGGCGTGCTTTTCGATATGGATGGAACACTGATTGACAGTATGCCAATGTGGCGGACACTGGATGTGGAATATATCGGCAGGTACGGCATCCATCCGGACATGGAGTTTCACCATCAGGTGGCGACGATGACACTCATTCAGGCGGCGAACTTCATCAAAGAACAGTTTGACATCCCGAAGACTTCGGAGGAGATCTTCGATGATTTCCAGAATATGGTGATCGAGGAATACCGGAATACGATTCCGCTGAAGCCATATGCCCGCGAGCTTGTAAAGTGGATGAAACGGGATGGCTATAAGGTGGCGGTTGCAACGGCAAACGAGATTCATTTAAGTGAGATGGTACTAGAACGGACCGGGCTTATGGCGGATGTTGATACGATCGTCAGCTGTACGATGGCGGGGGCGAGCAAGGAATCACCGGCCGTATATGAGCTTGCCTGTGCGAATATGCGGATTACTCCAGTGGAATGTGTGATTTTTGAAGACAGCTTACGTGCGATGTATACAGCGAAGAAAGCCGGATTTGTGACGGTTGCGGTTTATGATGATGTGGCAAAGGACAGCTGGGAAGAGATCTGCCGGATTACAGACGAACAGGTGGTGCTTGAATAATGGAGAAAAAGAAAAAAACAGAGATACAGACAAGCTGTGATACATGTGCGTATCTGATCTATGATGAGGAATATGAGGAATACGTCTGTGACGTGAGTATGGACGAGGATGAGATCGCCCGGTTGTACGGGGACAGCCATTATACCTGCCCTTATTATAAGAATGGTGACGAGTATAGGGTAGTAAGACATCAGATGTAGGAAAGGAAAAACAGATGAAGAAAAATATAGTATTGATCGGTATGCCGGGAAGTGGAAAAAGCACGATCGGCGTATTGCTCGCAAAGGCAATCAATTATCAGTTTATCGACGGTGATCTGCTGATCCAGCGACAGGAAAAAAAGACATTGGTCGATATTATCAACGAGAAGGGTATCGATGCATTTCTTGCGATTGAGAATCAGGTGCTCCGGGAGATCAACACGGAAGCATCCGTGATTGCGACTGGCGGCAGTGCGATTTTCTCGGAAGAAGCGATGAAGCATTTAGGCGAACAGGGACTGATCGTGTATCTCGATGTAAGCTGTGAGGAGATTATCCGCCGCGTGAATAATATCTCGACGCGTGGTATCGCAATGAAGCCTGGAAAGACATTAGCAGATCTGTACGAGGAGCGCAAACCATATTATGAGAAATATGCGCAGCTCACGATTCCATGTGATGGGAAGACGATGGAGCAGTGCGTACAGGCGATTGCGCTTGCGGTAGACAACCCGGTGCGGATGTGCTAAAATGAGGTTGTATTTTTGATAAATGAAAGCAAAAAAATGATAAAGGAGTTGTGCTTTTATGAAGTTACGTAAGAAATTCAACAAAGTAACGGCATGGATACTGACGTGTATTTTGTTCTTCACGATGGCATTTTCGATTACATCGGAAGCATATGGAGAAGGCTATACACATGCAAAGCAGTTTAAAAACTGTCATATTTATAATGGTATTGATGTATCTACCTGGAACAAACAGATTGACTGGAATGCAGTTAAAGCCTCCGGGATTGATTTTGCATTTATCAAGGTCGGCGGACGAGGCTGGGGTTCAGCAGGAACCTTATACCATGATTCCCGTGCACTGGAGAACCTGAAAGGTGCTAAGGCGGCAGGCATCAAGATAGGAGTTTATTTCTTCTCGCAGGCGATCACAGAGAAGGAAGCCGCAGAGGAAGCACAGTATACGATCAACTATCTTCATACATATGGCATCTCAATCGATCTTCCGATTGCGATGGACTTTGAGTATGCCAGCGATTCTCCGACCGGAGGCAGACTGAGAACGGCGAACCTGACAAGGGAACAGGCGACGAATGTCTGTCTGGCATTCTGCAGCTACGTGGCAACAAGAGGCTATACACCAATGGTGTATGCAAACAAGTCAATGCTTACCAACGATATGAATGCATCTACGATCGCCAGCAGATATCCAATCTGGCTGGCACAGTATAATTCAAGTGCGACTTATACAGGCGCATATTCATACTGGCAGTATACAAGTTCTGGAACGGTTCCGGGCATCGAAGGTCGTGTTGATATGAACTTCTATTATTCAACCGATGGAAGCTTCTCTTCGAAAATCAACATTCCGGTACCAACCGGGGAGACTGCTCCAGCGGATGCAAAAATCGTCTATGCAACACATATTCAGACATATGGCTGGGAAAAAGAGGAAACGTATGATGGTGGTATCAGTGGTACGGTTGGACAGGCAAAACGGCTTGAGGCAATCAAGATTCGGAACAATACCGGCATCGAGGGAAGCGTTGAGTATCAGGTACATTGTCAGTCATTTGGATGGATGGACTGGACGATGGATGGAGATATTGCAGGTCTGACAGGGCTTGCAAAGCGATTAGAGGCAATTCGGATTCGGTTGACGGGACAGCTGGCAGAGCAATACGATGTCTATTACCGTGTGCAGTGCCAGACCTATGGCTGGTTAGACTGGGCGAAGAACGGACAGACTGCAGGTTCGACGAATTATGCGAAACGACTCGAAGCAATCCAGATTAAGCTTGTTGAAAAAGGCGGCATGGCACCGGGCAACACTTCAAAGGTGTATGTGTCTCCGTTGATTGGATATAACACACATGTACAGACATACGGCTGGACCGGTACCGTTTTTGATGGTACGACAGGCGGTACAACCGGACATGCAAAACGTTTGGAATCAATTTCTATTACGAACTTGACAGAGACGTCTGGAAATGTCGTATATCGTGTGCATGGACAGACCTATGGCTGGCAGGGCTGGCGTCAGAATGGCGCGCAGGCAGGCTCGATTGGACAGGCAAAGCGTCTGGAGGCAATCCAGATTAAGTTGACCGGAGCACTGGCAGAGAAATATGATGTATATTACCGGGTACATTGCCAGACATACGGCTGGATGGGCTGGGCGAAAAATGGCGATCCGGCAGGTACAACCGGACATGCAAAGCGTTTAGAGGCAATCCAGATTGTATTGAGAGCGAAAGGAACTGGTGCACCGAGTGCATCCAGTCAGCCGGCGTATGTCGGTGGTGCAGTGCCACAGTAATTACATAAAATTAGAAAAACAGGAAATACTACTCCGAAAAAGGAGTAGTATTTTTTATGCTTGAAAATTATGTACGAACCGACCTTGCCTTGGAGTTAAAGGAAGATATCTCCGAGAAAAATGATATTGCTGGTGTCCGGGTGGAAACCTATGAGGATTCTGAATACGGACTGACCAAGACACACATCCGTGTGCTCGATCAGACAGGGGCAGAGATCCTCGGAAAACCGATCGGAAATTATATAACTTTGGAGAGTTCAAAGCTTTGTTCGGAGGATGAGAATATCCATATGCCATTTGTACTGGCGCTGCACGATGTCTTAAAAGAATTGCTTCATGGGGCAGACCATATTCTGGTGATTGGTCTTGGAAACCGAAATATCACGCCGGATGCACTTGGACCAAGTGTTGTCGATCATCTCTATATCACAAGACATCTACTTCGGGAAGGTGTTGTGAAACATTCTATGGAAATCTCTGCACTCTGCCCTGGTGTTATGGCGCAGACTGGAATTGAGACGAGTACGATCATACAATCCCTGTGCAGGGAGATCAATCCTGATGTTGTGATTTGTATCGATGCACTTGCAGCGAGAGAGGCGGAACGGTTAAATACGACAATACAGGTGTGCGATACTGGAATTACACCGGGGGCTGGTGTTGGAAACCGCAGATTATCATTGAATGAAGAGACGCTGGGGGTTCCCGTGATTGCGGTTGGTGTACCGACTGTGATTTCAATGCCAGCAATGATCAGTCATGCGATGGAGGGACTGTTGGAAAAATTACCGGTATCGGTCCTTCGGCAATATGAGAAAGAAATTGTTGAATTTATCCAGACGCCGACGGTATCCTCCATGTTTGTAACACCGAAAAATATTGATGAGCTGATCGGTCGTGTCAGCTTTACAATCTCAGAGGCAATCAACCGTTTTCTAACATAATACCGGTGGCTCTGCATATATTTAAGGTATGGAGAGAAATTGGGTGAAAATTATATTGACGTGTCTGGTATGTGCATTATGTCTGGGTGTACTGGTACGGCTGGATGTTACAATGCTATCCGGTCAGGCACAGGCGTTCTTCCAAGAGACTGTGGCGCCTGTCCTGCATGTGGATACGACCGGTTCGAAGCTTCGGAATCTGTTTGTTCCGGTGCTTGCGGATTCGGAGGTGGATACGACCGGAAACCGGTGGGATAAGGTCGCCGTTTCGACCGGCATGGATACCGAGACGGCTTTTTCGTGTGAGACCGGAAGCGAAGAAACGGAAACGACGACCGAAGCGGTGACAGTCGCTTCCGATGGAGATGCGGAGACTGCAGAAACTATGGTGCAACCGCTTTCCATCCCAGCGGGTATTACATATTCGATGGAACAGTTAAATAATTATGATTTCCTGGTCGGAAACTGTTATACAATCGATAGTTCTACGAATGTTACCGCGGAGGAGCTGGCTGCGGATACGCTGTTATCAAAAGATCTGCATATTGATCCCGCTTCGGGGGAGTATAAAGTCCTGATTTATCATACACATGGCAGTGAAACGTTTGCGGACAGCCGTCCGGGTGTGATCGAGGATACTGTGATCGGACTGGGGGATGAGCTTACACGCATTCTGGAGGAAGATTATGGCATTCCGGTTTATCATGACCGTACTGTCTATGATGTGGTGGATGGAGTAGAGGATCGAAGCCTGGCGTATGATTATGCAAGTGATGGTATAGATGCGATCCTGCAGCAGTATCCGTCGATTGAGGTGGTATTGGATATTCATCGGGATGGCGTCCGGGAGGATGTGCGGCTTGTACGGGACATCGATGGTGTGCCGACTGCGCAGATCATGTTTTTAAATGGCATGAGCCGGACAAATGAGAATGGGGAGATTGATTATCTGTACAATCCATACCGGCAGGAGAATCTGGCATTCAGTCTGCAGATGCATCTGGCAGGAAAAGAATTGTATGGGGATCTGATGCGTCGCATCTATGTGCGGGGGTACTGTTTTAACTTAAATAAAATGCCGCGTTCATCCCTGATTGAAGTTGGGGCACAGACCAATACGGTTGCTGAGGCGAAAAACGCAATGGTGCCACTTGGCGCAATTCTCTATAAAGTGCTGATTGCACAAGAGTAGGAAAGTGTGGTATACTTTTGACAACTAAGAGCGTACTGATATACGCGGGTCATCATGCGTTTTGTGGTGACAGGAAATCGGAAATTATGAGGTTGTAAAAGTATATGGCACATTTGGATAAAAGTAAAATACGAAATTTCTGTATCATTGCACATATCGATCATGGCAAATCAACATTGGCGGACCGGATCATTGAGAAGACCGGACTACTCACAAGCCGTGAGATGCAGAATCAGGTGTTAGACAATATGGATCTTGAGCGGGAGCGAGGCATTACGATCAAGGCACAGGCTGTGCGTATTGTCTACAAGGCAGAGGATGGAGAGGAATATATCTTCAATCTGATCGACACGCCGGGACATGTGGATTTTAACTATGAGGTATCCCGGAGTCTGGCAGCCTGTGAGGGTGCAATCCTGATCGTCGATGCGGCGCAGACAGCGGGGATTCTGCCGATTGATGTACAGAAAAGCGGGATCGACGTGCTCTGTTTTTCCGGCCACAAGGGACTATTAGGGCCGCAGGGAACCGGCGGACTGTGTCTGGGAGAGAACGTTGCCCTCCGGCCTTGGAAGGTGGGGGGTACCGGCGTCCAGACCTACAACCCCGCCCAGCCGGAGCAGCTGCCTACACGGTTGGAGGCGGGGACCCTCAACGGCCACGGCATCGCCGGGCTGTCCGCCTCGCTGGACTATATCCGGGCGGTGGGCATGGAGACCATCCGGGAGAAGGAGGAAACCCTCATGCGCCGGTTTTATGAGGGGGTTTCCGCCATTCCCGGCGTAACGGTCTACGGCGATTTTACCGGGCCGCGGACAGCGGTGGTTTCCCTGAATATCCGGGACCTTGATTCCGGCGAGGTGTCGGATGCGCTGGCGCAGGACTACGGAATTGCCACCCGCCCCGGTGCCCACTGCGCCCCCCGGATGCACCGGGCCTTGGGCACGGAGCGCCAGGGAGCCGTGCGGTTCAGCTTCGGCTGGTTCAACACGGAGGCTGAGATCGACACGGCGATCCGGGCGGTAAAGGAGCTGGCGGAATGAGACCCAAAACCCTGAAACTGGTGGTGACGTTCCACACCACGGCAGCAGCCATGGCCATGGAAGCGCTCTGCAAGGCGCAGAACCTCTCTGGCCGCTTGATCCCCACTCCCCGGGAGCTGACGGCGGACTGCGGTATGGCGTGGTGCGCCCCCTTAGACGCCGGAGAAACGCTGCGGGCCTTGGCGGATGCCCATCATCTGGAATACGCGGGCTGGCAGGAGCTGCTGGTCTGAACAAAACCGTACCTGACGCAAGTCAGGTACGGTGTTTTACGTTTATAAAATCAGCAGCAGGCCCAAGGCCACCAACAGTTCCTCGTCCGCTTTCTCCCGGAACAGAAAGTACAGCAGACCCAACAGCAGCAGATCTCCGGCGTCCACCCGGTCCAGATGCAGATGGTCCAGTATCTGCC
>OOCH01000413.1_pt1 | contig 45700 bp, 33 predicted proteins | sample 1671641 | NCBI WGS metagenome assembly OOCH01 (sample SAMN06348177, study PRJEB24527) | human gut metagenome | biome: human gut; feature: ankylosing spondylitis patient; material: feces | host: Homo sapiens | place: China | collected 2015-10
AGAATCGCAAGAATCATGCGATGGGCGGAATCCGCATAATCGCGATTCTCATGATGAATACGTTTCGCGCATACTGCGAATGTCGCAGGAAATGGCGATCGCAAACAACCTCAGGTAACACACGCAAGCAAGTAAGTACGAAAAAGAAAGGACAAGGAGTGACAGCGGCAAACGCAACGACGTCCACAACGTCAAAACCAAAGCAACACGTCATTCGCACACTGGGCAAATCCCTGCGCGAATACAAAAAAGCCAGCCTGCTCTCCCCGGTATTCGTAGCCGTGGAAAGCGTGCTGGAAATCCTTATTCCGACTGTCATGGCATCGCTGATTGATGAGGGCATCAGCGGTGGCAGCATGCCGGCGATTTTGAAATTCGGCTTGATTCTGCTGATTTGTTCGGCGGTTTCGCTGACATCCGGCTTTTTGGCCGGAAAGTTCTCGGCCATTGCGGGCGCAGGATTCGCCAAAAACCTGCGTCACGACCAGTTTGAGAAGGTGCAGGGCTACAGCTTCACCAATATCGACCGTTTCTCCACCGGTTCGATCATCACGCGACTGACCACTGATGTGACCAACCTGCAGAACGCATATTCAATGATCATCCGCATGGGTGTGCGCGCTCCGATCATGGTGATTGTGGCGTGGATCTTCTCCTTCCGCATCAGCCCATCCATCTCTTTGGTGTTTCTCGCCTGCATTCCGGTGCTCGCCATCGGCTTGTGCGGTCTGGCAGTACTGGTGCATCCGGTGTTCGAGCGTGTGTTCCACACGTACGACAAGCTCAACAACGTGGTCGACGAGAACCTGCAGGGCATCCGCGTGGTCAAGTCTTACAATCGCGAAAACCACGAAACCGAAAAGTTCAACCGCATTTCCGAGCGCATCTTCAAGGACTTCACCAAGGCCGAACGCATTATGAGCTTCAACAATCCGCTCATGATGCTGTGCGTGTACGTGTCCATGCTGCTTATCGCCTGGATGGGTGCCCAGCAGATCGTGGCATCCGGCAACAATGCGGCCCTTGGATTGACCGCCGGCGATCTGACCGCATTGGTCACCTACGCCATGCAGATTCTCATGGCCATGATGATGCTGTCCATGATTTTCGTGATGTGCATTATTTCGCAGGCCTCCGCCGAACGCATCTGCCAGGTGCTGAACGAGGAAAGCACGGTTACGAATCCGGAAAATCCGGTTATGGAAGTGAGGAATGGTGAGATTGATTTCAACCATGTCACCTTCCGTTATTCCGCCACTTCCGAAAAGCCGGTGCTTGACGATATTGATTTGAAGATCCGTTCCGGTATGACCGTCGGCATCGTCGGCGGCACCGGTTCCGCAAAGTCCAGTTTGGTGCAGCTTGTGCCACGCTTGTACGACGTGACCGAAGGCTCGCTGAAGGTCGGCGGCGTGGATGTGCGCGATTACGATCTGGAAGTATTGCGCGATCAGGTCGCCATGGTATTGCAGAAGAACGTGCTGTTCTCCGGAACCATTGCCGAAAACCTGCGTTGGGGCAATCCGAACGCCACTGATGAAGAGATTCGTCACGCATGCCAGCTTGCGCAGGCCGACGGCTTCATTCAGGAATTCCCCGACAAGTACGATACGTACATCGAACAGGGCGGTACCAACGTTTCCGGCGGTCAGCGCCAGCGTTTGTGCATTGCGCGTGCGCTGCTGAAAAAGCCGAAGATCCTTATTCTCGACGATTCCACGTCCGCGGTCGACACCAAAACCGATCAGCTGATTCGCGCCGCATTCCATCATGAGATTCCCGACACCACGAAGATCATCATCGCCCAGCGTGTGGCCTCCGTGCAGGAATCCGACATGATTCTCGTCATGGACCACGGCCGCATCATGGCGGCCGGCACGCATGAACAACTGCTCGAAAACTGCGACGAATATCGCTCCATCTACGAATCGCAAACCAAGAATCAGGCTCAACCTGAGGAACTGCAGTGAAAGGAGGCAACAGATGACTGAACAAACTTCCGCATTGAAATCCAAAGACAACAACAACGCGGCCGGCATGCAGCAATCGCACGGCAAGCCGCCGATGCAGAAAGCCGCACCGGGCACCACCAAGCGTATCTTCGGTTACATTTTCCAATACAAGTGGCGTGTGGCACTTGTGGTAGTGTGCATTCTCGTCGGTGCCGCGGCCCAGGCCGGATCGTCGCTGTTCCTACAGTCGCTGGTCGATACGTACATTCTGCCGATGGTTGGTGCCACCAATCCTGATTGGATGCCGTTGCTGCGTGCGTTGACGCTTATGGCATGCCTGTATGTGGCTGGTATTTTCTGCAGCTGGCTGTGGCAGTGGGTTATCGTCACTGTGGAACAGGGCACGTTGAAGAAGATTCGCGACGACATGTTCGCCCATCAGCAGACCCTGCCCATCCGCTACTTCGACACCAACGAACACGGCGACATTATGAGCCGTTACACCAACGACACCGACACATTGCGTCAGGCCATTAGCCAGTCGTTCCCGCAAATGTTCTCGTCTGCGGTGTCTGCGCTCGCGGCGCTCGTCTCCATGCTGTGGCTGTCGGTGCCCGTCACCATTTTCGTGCTCGCCTTCACCGTGATCCTGTTTGTGGTGGTGCGCAAGGTCGTTTCCCGCTCCGGACGTTACTTCGTCAAGCAGCAGATCGCCATCGGCGATGTGAACGCATTCGTGGAAGAAGCGGTCAACGGCCAGAAGGTCATCAAGGTCTTCAACCACGAAGACGCCACCCAAACCACTTTCGACAAGAAGAACGAAGAACTCTTCGAAGCTTCCGCCGAAGCGAACACGTGGGGCAATGTGACCATGCCGATCGTAGGCAACATGGGCTACCTGCTGTACATTCTGCTGGCGATTTTCGGCGGATTTGCTGCGATTAGCGGACTTGGAAACTTCGGATTGTCCGGTGCTGGCCCGCTCACTCTGGGTACGCTGATCTCGCTGTTGACGCTGTCCCGCTCTTTCGTGAACCCGCTTGGCCAGGTGTCCATGCAGTTCAACATGGTGATGATGGCGCTTGCAGGCGCATCCCGCATCTTCGCGCTTATGGACGAGCAGCCGGAGGACGACGGCGGTTCCGTGACCTTGGTGAACGTGGAACTCGGCGAAGATGGACGCACCATGACCGAAGTTGACCATGAAACCGGTCACTGGGCGTGGAAGCGCGAGGAAGGCGATGACGGCACCCGTTCGCTCAAGGCCGCGCAATCCTTGAGCCCGCGTGCCGCCGAAGTGGCCATGAAAGCCCGTGAAACCGCCATTACCTCACCGGACGGTCGCCTCACCCTCCTGCAGGGCGATGTGCGCTTCACCGACGTGAACTTCGGCTATAACCCCGACAAACCGGTGCTGCACGACATCACCTGGTTCGCCAAGCCCGGACAGAAGATCGCATTGGTGGGCGCAACCGGTGCTGGCAAAACCACCGTCACCAATCTGATCAACCGTTTCTACGACATTCAGGACGGCATGATCCTGTATGACGGCATTTCCGTCAAGGGCATCCGCAAGCCGGATCTGCGTCGTTCGCTGGGTGTGGTGCTGCAGGACGTGAACCTGTTCACCGGTACGGTGATGGACAACATCCGCTACGGTCGCCTCGACGCCACCGATGAGGAATGCATCGCCGCCGCGAAGCTCACGAACGCCGACGGCTTCATCCGCATGCTGCCCAACGGCTACCAGACCGTGCTCGAAGGCGACGGCTCCGGCCTGTCCCAGGGCCAGCGCCAGTTGATTTCCATCGCACGTGCTGCCGTGGCCGATCCGCCGGCCATGATCCTCGACGAGGCCACCTCGTCCATCGACACCCGTACCGAAGAGGTGGTGCAGGCCGGCATGGACAACCTCATGAAGGGTCGTACCGTGTTCGTGATCGCCCACCGCCTCTCCACGGTGCGCAACTCCGACGTGATCATGGTGCTCGACCATGGCCGCATCATCGAACGCGGCTCGCATGACGAGCTCATCGCGCAGAAGGGCGAGTACTATCAGCTCTACACAGGTGCCGTAGAACTCGAATAATCTAATAGTCTCCTGAATTGGAGCGATGCGAGCACACGCTAGCGTTCTACACTAGCCGCGCTTCGATCCCTGTCGGCTGATACCGCCCTTATGGCCGGTGGCTTTGAACGGCACGGATCCTCTGGAAAATCCCTTGCTTTGAAATTGCGATTTTGAAGCAAGGGATTTCTTATTGTCTTTGCCATGCATGGTATTCGGCTGCGGCCAGCCCGCCTTCCGTGAAGGCGGTTCCGTCATACGTTCATGAGACTGCTGCATGAGCAGCGATTATAATTGGCTTGCGTGATCGTTGCATAAATCTCGCTTGGTTTGTCGTTATGTCAATAATAGGTTATCCTTTCATGGGTAAACGATTTACTAAATTGGAGAGCGAGACATGGCGACGATTAAAGAGATTGCGCAACGTACCGGGTTTTCTCAGGCTACGGTGTCTCGACTTCTGAACGGTGATCCCACCCTATCGGTGCGTGAAGAGACTCGTCGCAAGATCATTCAGGCGAGCGAGGACCTCGGCTATAGCGTGCAGACCAAGCGCATCGTCATCCCTCATGAGGTTGCATTGCTTGACAATGAAAAGTCCGACGAGGCGTTGCGGGACTCCTATTTCACCGATTTGCGTTCAGCGCTCGAACGCAATGCGGAACAGCAACGCATGGAAATGACGGTGTTCCACAATCTCGACGATATGATCGCTCGCAGTTCCAAATTCGACGGGTTCATGGCGATCGGCGCCGACCAGATCAGCGAGGAAGACTTGGAGCGGCTGCATAGGGCCATGCCGTATGGCGTGTTCATTGACGTGAATCCGGCGCCGAATCTGTTCGATTCCGTGCAGCCTGATTTGCAGCAGACCATGCATGATGCGGTCGCGGCCTGTGCTGCCAAGGGCATGAAGCGCGTTGGATTCATCGGAGGCAAGGGCTGCCTGATGAACTTTTATGAGGTCGATGAGGAGAATCGCGCCACATATTTCCGTCGTGAGGCAAGGCGCTTCGGTATTCAATCCGACGGATTGGTGTATTCCGACGGCTTGTTCACCGTGAGCAACGGCCGTGCGTTGGGGGAGCAATTCGTGCGCGATCATAATGGCGTGCTGCCTGATGCCGTGATCGTAGCTGCCGATGTGATTGCGGTTGGCGTGCTGCAGGCGTTCAATGCGGTTGGCGTGCTGGTGCCGCGCGATATCAGCGTGATCAGCATTAACAATCAAACGATTTCGCAGTTGACCTCGCCGCCGTTGAGCACATTCTCCATCGATCAGAACGAGCTTGCGCGCGTGGCGACGCTGATGTTGGGTGATGCCATTTCCGGCAAACGCACGATTCGTCAGCATGCGTACCTGTCGACGTCGCTGGTGGTGCGCGATAGTTTTGTACCGGCAAAATAGCGGTTATTTCTTTACTTCTGTATAGTAATCGGGCTATTTCCAGATTGGCTTGGTTTCGTTTCGACGTGGAAGCTTTTGCATATCGTAAATATCGATTTTGGTAAAAGCTGCCACAAGATAATGCGACAGTTTGCCTATTTTGTTGTGTAAATGGCGAAAAAATAACGTTTTTGGCTATCTTTCGAACAGAAGCTCACAAAATATGACACGCCGATAGGCGATATGTTCAGTGATAAATTTTACTAACTTTAGGTAAGGGGATATACTGATAGTTAGGTCAAGGAAGGACCTGTATCTGACTTCTAAGGAGAAGCAAAGATGGGAAATGGCAACAACGGTTCCAAAGGCGGGAACCTCTTGTCTCGCGTGGCGTACTCGTTCGGTAACGTCGGCCAGTCCGCGTTCTACAACGCACTGAGCACCTATTTCATCGTCTACGTGACGAGCTCGCTGTTCTCTGGCGTCGATAAGAGCGTCGCCACCAAGCTGATTGGCATCATCACCGGCCTGGTCGTGGTGATTCGTATCGCGGAGATCTTCATCGACCCGCTGCTGGGCAACATCATCGACAACACCAACACCAAGTGGGGTCGCTTCAAGCCGTGGCAGCTCATCGGTGGTACCGTTTCCGCCATCCTGCTGGTGCTCGTCTACACTGGTCTGTTCGGTCTGGTGAACGTGAATACTACCCTGTTCATCGTGCTGTTCGTCATCACCTTCATTGTGCTCGACGTGTTCTACTCGCTGCGTGACATTTCCTACTGGGGTATGATCCCGGCATTGAGCTCCGACTCCCACGAGCGCTCCACCTACACCGCACTCGGCTCCTTCGGCGGCTCCATCGGCTACAACGGTCTGACCATCGTGGTCATCCCGATCGTCACCTACTTCAGCTGGGTGTTCACCGGCAAGTACGTCGAAAGCCAGTCCGGCTGGACCTGCTTCGCCATCATCGTGGCCATCCTCGGCATCCTCACCGTGTGCTCCGTGGCGTTCGGCACCAAGGAAAGCACCACCACGCTGCGTGCCAAGGCCGAAGACAACGGCGGCCCGCTGCAGGCCTTCAAGGCTCTGGCCCAGAACGATCAGCTGCTGTGGGTTGCCTTGAGCTACCTGCTGTACGCCATCGCCAACGTGGCCACCACCGGCGTGCTCATGTACCTGTTCAAGTACATCCTCGACAACACCGCCGCATACTCCATCGTGGGCGTCATCCCGGTCATCACCGGCTTGGTTATGGCTCCGCTGTACCCGATCCTGAACAAGCGCATTCCGCGCCGCTACCTGTACTTGGGTGGCATGGTGCTCATGATCGTCGGCTACCTGCTGTTCGCCGTCGGCTCCAGCAATCTGGCAATGGTCATCGTCGGTCTGGTCTTCTTCTACCTGCCGCAGACTTTCATTCAGATGACCGCCATCCTGTCGCTGACCGACTCCATCGAATATGGTCAGCTCAAGAACGGCAAGCGTAACGAGGCCGTCACCCTGTCCGTCCGCCCGATGCTCGACAAGATCGCAGGCGCATGCTCCAACGGTATCGTCGGCTTCATCGCCGTAGCCGCAGGCATGATCGGTGACGCAACCGCCGCGGATATGACCGCCGCGAACATCGGCATGTTCAAGGTCTGCGCATTCTACGTGCCGCTGGGCATCATCGTGCTGAGCCTGCTCGTGTTCCTCTTCAAGGTGAAGATCACCGAGAAGATGCACGACGAGATTGTCGAAGAGCTCGAAGCCAAGCTTGCTTCCGGTGAAATCTCCGAATGATCGAACATAGTATGTTCTAAAAATACATATTGAAAATACGATTACAATGCCGATACTGATGGGCTGTCAGTATCGGCATTTCTGTTGTATGTAATCCTACATAAGAGCTATTGTGGAATCGTCCATAATCATGCAAAACAAGCGAAAATAGTTCGCGCCGCATGCTATAATGACGACCGAAATGCGAGCGATGATCCGTTATCAGCGGGGAGCTTCCGGAAGAACGGTCGCGTGAGCGACTTATTAGACCCGGCGGGAAGGCCCGAATAGCCGAACATACAAGCGGTCGCACGTATATTTGAAAGTGCGGCAAACGAGGTGGTACCGCGGTGGCGGCGTCCAGCAGACGTTACGGCCATCGTCCTCGTAGGAGATAGATAGCAAAACCTACGAGGAGATACGGTGAGCGAAAACAACGTGTATCCGAAGGCAGCTGCGGGTGAGCAGAGCGCCAATGTAGCGCCGAACCCCAGTTTCCCGAAGCTGGAAGAATCCGTCCTTGATTATTGGGAGAAGGACGACACTTTCCAGAAGTCCATTGAACGCCGTCCTTCCGGCGATCACAGCCAGAACGAATTCGTCTTCTTCGACGGTCCGCCGTTCGCCAACGGCCTGCCGCATTACGGCCACCTGCTGACCGGTTACGCCAAGGATGTGATTCCGCGTTACCAGACCATGAAGGGCCACAAGGTCAATCGTGTGTTCGGTTGGGATACGCACGGTCTGCCGGCCGAGCTTGAAGCCCAGAAGGAACTGGGCATCGATTCGGTCGATCAGGTCAAGGAAATGGGTATCGACAAGTTCAATGATGCCTGCCGCGCCTCCGTGCTCAAGTACACCAACGAGTGGAAGGACTACGTGCACCGTCAGGCACGTTGGGTCGATTTCGAGCATGGCTACAAGACGCTGAACATTCCATACATGGAATCCGTGATGTGGGCGTTCAAGCAGCTGTACGACAAGGGCCTCGCATATCAGGGCTACCGCGTGCTGCCGTACTGTCCGAAGGATCAGACGCCGCTTTCCGCGCACGAGCTGCGCATGGACGCCGACGTGTATCAGGATCGTCAGGACACCACCGTGTCCGTGGCCGTGAAGCTGCGCGACGAGGAAGACGCCTATGCGGTGTTCTGGACCACCACGCCGTGGACCGTTCCCACCAACTTCGCCATCGTGGTCGGCGCAGACATCGACTATGTGGAAGTGCGTCCGACCGAAGGCAAGTTCGCGGGCAAGAAGTTCTACCTGGGCAAGCCACTGCTCGGCTCCTACGCCAAGGAACTTGGCGACAACTATGAGATCGTGCGCGAACTCAAGGGTGCCGAGATGGAAGGCTGGCGCTACTACCCGGTGTTCCCGTACTTCGCAGGCGACGAGAACGCCGTCGAGGGCAAGGTTCCGGGTCCGGAAGGCTATCAGATCTTCACCGCCGACTATGTCGATACCGTTGAAGGTACCGGTCTCGTGCATCAGGCTCCGTACGGCGAAGACGATATGAACACGCTCAACGCCAAGGGCATCAAGAGCGTTGACGTGCTCGACGCGGGCTGCAAGTTCACCGCGCTGTGCCCGGATTATGAGGGCATGTACGTGTTTGATGCGAACAAGCCGATCCTGCGTAACCTGCGTGCCGGCGACGGCCCGCTGGAGCGTATTCCGGAAGACCAGCGCGCGATTCTCTTCCAGGAGAAGAGCTACGTACACTCTTACCCACACTGCTGGCGTTGCGCCACGCCGCTCATCTACAAGCCGGTGAGCTCGTGGTTCGTGTCCGTCACCAAGATCAAGGATCGTCTGCTCGAACTGAACCAGGAAATCAACTGGATTCCGGGCAATGTGAAGGACGGCCAGTTCGGCAAGTGGCTGGCCAACGCCCGTGACTGGTCGATCTCCCGCAACCGTTTCTGGGGTTCGCCGATTCCGGTGTGGGTTTCCGATGATCCGAAGTATCCACGCGTTGACGTGTACGGTTCGTTGGACGAGCTGAAGGCTGATTTTGGCGATTATCCGCGCGACCATGAGGGCAATGTCAACATGCACCGCCCGTACATCGACGAGCTGACCCGCGTCAACCCGGACGATCCGACCGGCAAGAGCCACATGCACCGCATCACCGACGTGATGGACTGCTGGTTCGAATCCGGTTCCATGAGCTTCGCCCAGTACCATTACCCGTTTGAGAACAAGGAAACGTTCGAACAGCATTTCCCGTGCGATTACATCGTGGAATACATCGGCCAGACCCGTGGCTGGTTCTACGTGCTGCACATCATGGCGACCGCACTGTTCGACAAGCCGGCGTTCAAGAACGTGATCTGCCATGGCATCGTGCTCGGTTCCGATGGTCAGAAGATGTCGAAGCATCTGCGCAACTACCCGGATGTGAACGGTGTGTTCAACGATTTCGGATCCGACGCCATGCGTTGGTTCCTCATGAGCTCGCCGATCCTGCGCGGCGGTAACCTGATCGTGACCGCCGATGGCATTCGCGACACCGTGCGTCAGGTCATGCTGCCAGTGTGGAGCTCGTACTACTTCTTCACCCTGTATGCGAACGCCGCCAATAATGGTGCCGGTTTCGATGCTCGTGCGTTGCGTGCCGATGAGGTCGCCGCACTGCCGGAAATGGACCGCTACTTGCTGGCACGTACCCGCCGTCTGATCGAAAAGACGCAAAGCTCGCTGGATGACTTCCTGATCTCCGACGCTTGCGAAGCAGTGTCTGATTTCATCGACATGCTCACCAACTGGTATATCCGCAACAATCGTGACCGTTTCTGGAATGAGGATGCGAACGCGTTCAACACGCTGTACACCGTGCTTGAAGCATTCATGCGCGTGATCGCACCGCTCGCTCCGATGGAAGCGGAAGCCGTGTGGCGTGGTCTGACCGGTGGCGAATCCGTGCATCTGGCCGACTGGCCGTTCCTTGCCGACGAACGGACCGGAAAGGCAACAGAACTGGGCCGTGTGCTCGTTGACGATCCGGCTCTGGTTGACGCGATGGAGAAGGTGCGCGAGGTCGTGTCCGGCACCCTGTCGATGCGTAAGACGAAGCAGATCCGCGTGCGCCAGCCACTGCATAAGCTGACCGTGGTGGTGGAAAACACTGATGCCGTGGCCGCATACGACGAGATTCTGAAATCCGAACTGAACGTGAAGAACGTTGAACTGTGCACGCTTGAGGATGCCGAAGCCCAAGGCTTGAAGATCATCAACGAGCTGCGTGTGAACGCTCGCGTGGCGGGCAAGCGCCTGCGCAAGGACGTACAGTTCGCCATCAAGGCTTCCAAGTCCGGCGCATGGCATGTGAACGCCAACGGTGCTCCGGTATGCGAGACGCCGAACGGCGAGATCATGCTTGAGGAAGGCGAATACGAGCTGATCAACAGCGTGGAGGAGAAGAACGCCGAAGAGGCCGCCAACTCCGTTTCCGCAGCGCTGCCGACCGGCGGCTTCGTGATCCTCGACACCGAGCTGAACGATGATCTGATCGCCGAAGGCTACGCCCGCGACGTGATCCGCGCCGTGCAGGACGCCCGTAAGGCCGCCGATCTGCAAATCTCCGACCGCATCGCACTGGTGCTGACCGTGCCGGCCGATGACGTGGCGAAGGTCGAGCAGTTCAAGGATCTCATCGCTTCCGAGACGCTCGCCACCTCCTTCAACGTGAAGGAAGGCGGCTCCGAGCTCAGCGTGGAGGTTGCCAAGGCCTGAACTGAACGAAGCTCGGTCGGCTTGCGATTATTCCAAGCTGCGGCTAGAGTAATCCTTTGGCTTTCGAGCCGCCGTGGCGTTGCCCACCGCGGCTCGAGTCCACTCAAGACTTGATTTGTGTCCGTGCCGCGCAGCCGCGTTCCTTACGCGGTTGGCGCGCACGGAAACAGATCGTTAAGCGAATGGTTCTCAGTACCATCCATGTGAGTCAAGCACACATTCTTGAGAAGCAGTCGCGCCGCCGGACGGCGGATTCAACGGGTTCGCCCAAGTGGGTGGATTCCAAGAATCCGCTGTCCGGTTTTTCTATGTGCGAATAAATGTGGCTAACGCGGAATTTAGCTACACTTATTCGGTTAAGTGTAGCTAACGCAAAAAATATTCATATCTTTCCATTTGGAATTGAAAATGGAAAGATATGAATAGGTATACCAATGAGTATGCGTATATGCGGATTATTCCACTTGAAAGTCTTCTGTCTCTATATGCCGAACCTCGTTGCAATGCTCGTGAGAACTGTAACGCTATGGTAATGTAGGGGTGCTTGAACATATCTGTGAAGGAGCAGATTATGACTTTGCTGGCGCACAAGGACGCGGATGGCGGTGTGCAGACGTTGCGTGACCATCTTCACAATGCGGGTGACTTAGCGGAAAGCTATGAATCGGAGTTTTCTCAGATTCCGCGAATGGCGGCGCTCCTGCATGATGTTGGAAAGGTCGCGCAACAGTTTCAAACGTATCTGATATCAGGCAAGGGACGTCGTGGTGAGATTCCTCATGCGAGGCAGGGTGCGTTCGTCGTCAATGACCTGCCGATTTCGAATTCGGCAGCGGAAATCGTGAAAGAGATTCTTGAACTTGTTATTGCAAAACATCATGGAGAGCTTCCTGATTGCATCAATGAAATCGGTGATGAGGCTTTTCTCACAGGTTTTACGGAAGCAGATAAACAGAATCCTAAATATGCGTATGGGGAAATCAAACAGGGGCTACATGATTTGGATCTCGACTTGCAAGACACCTTCCAGCAGGCCGAAAAAGATGTTTTCGATTTTGCAGGACGAACTAAATTGCTGAAATTGTCGAAAGATAGTCGTTATTTCTACTCGGGATTACTAGTTAAATACGTTTATTCTCGTTTGATTGATGCCGATAGAACAGATACGGCTTATTTTGAGACGAAAGAGCAATATCATCCGATCAAGGCGGATTGGTCGGAACTGATTCGCCGTCTTGACGAAAGCATGAAATCATTCGATTCGACATCCGAAATCAATAAAATCCGTCAACAGATTACGGAACAGTGCCGTCAAGCTGGGAGCAGAGAGACAGGGATTTACCGATTGTCGGTTCCGACCGGAGGCGGTAAAACGTTGGCTTCGTTGAATTTCGCCTTGCATCATGCTTTGGAAACAGGGAAAAGACGAATCATTTATGTGATTCCGTACTTGTCTATTACGTCACAGACCGTGGCCACATTCCGGAATATGCTTGGTCTGGATGCTGACAGCAATATTGTGCTGGAGCATTACTCCACCGCGGGCCTTCAGAATTCCGGTAACACGGGATCTATCGGCACAAGTGAGGAAGAGGATGCGAAGGAACGTCAACGTAAACTGGCGTCTGAACGTTGGGATAATCCGATCATCGTGACTACGATGGTCGAATTCTTGGAAACGGTTATGTCGGCGCGTGGTACGAAACTTCGTAAATTCCACAACATGGCCAATAGCGTCATCATTTTTGATGAGATTCAGTCGCTTCCATTGAATATCATCAATCCGTTTAATGAAGTTGTGAGTTTTCTTTCGACGATATTGGACTCGACTATTCTGCTGTGCTCAGCTACGCAGCCTTTATTGGAACGAACGGCGCGAAAGAATCTGCGTCTGTCAGACGAGCCTGATCTTATCGACAATACTGATGGTTACGAAGAGAAGCTCAAGCGTACCCGGATTATTGCTTCACAGGAAAGCAAGAGTTGCGAGGAACTTGCGAACATCATATATGAGCAGGCACTTCGGAACGGCAATTGTCTGTCTATCGTCAACACGAAGAGTGAAGCGCGCAAAATGTATCAGTGTTTGCAAGAGCTCAATGCTGACAGGCAGTTTGAGCTGATTCATTTGAGTACTGCCATGTGTGGCAAACATAGGGCAGACCAGTTAGCGAGAATAAAGGTGTTAACTGATCCTCATGATTCCAAGCCGGTGATTTGCGTAAGCACGCAGCTTATCGAAGCGGGAGTGGATCTTTCGTTCGCATGCGTAGTCAGGGCGATGGCTGGTCTGGATAGCATTATGCAAGCGGCTGGCAGGTGCAACAGGAATGGTGAATCGAAAGAAATCAAGGATGTGTATGTCTATCCGTTGCAAGGTGAGGAAAGGTTCAAGGACTATCTTCCAGAGATTCACAGAGGCAAAAAGCTCACTTTGCAGATTATGGGTGAGCATCCTGATGCTGATCTGCTTTCTACTGGCATGCTCAATGAGTTTTATGGCATGCTGCTTCAAAGTGAGGATCGAGATGGCGGCAATAGTTTGCTGGATGGTCCGCTTTGGAAAAAGGAAAACGCTGGAAAAACGATTTATGAGTTGCTGGCATACAACGAAAGCCAACGTAAGCAATTCGAGAACAATACGATGGGGGAGAGATACAATCCGTTTTTTGCCCAGGCGTTCAAAACGGTCGGCAATGAATATCGTGTGATTCCGAAAATCACGCACAATGTTGTGGTTCCCTATGGCAATGCGATGGAATTACTGGATATGTTGGGTCACGGTGAGTTGAGGGAGAAGATTGCGATTCTGCGGCGGCTACAGGAATACACGGTTTCCCTTTTCGATTACGAATACAAGATTTTGAACGAAAAACATGCGATTTCCATCGCTAGCGAGGATTTCGATATTTGCGTTCTGAATGGAGATTATTACAAAGGCGAATATGGTGTGGTGACAGAGACGGACATGTCTCTGTTGATGATATGAAAGGGCAGTGGTTCTCCTGCAGGTCGATGGGAATCTGCAGGAGAGTTTCGTTTGGTAAATACGCATGTTGTACATATTTTCAATCCACGCCATGAATGTGGCGACAGTAGGAAAACCTACTTATACAAGAATAACTGGTTGATTGTTGATTGAGAAACACTCAAAGAGTTCTATGTACAATAAGCGTAAAATGTGCTATATTGACAGTGGCTGGTTGAGGGAACGATTAACGAAGGAGTTATATGCAACGACATCGCAACTCAATTGAATATGAGGTATCAGGCAGATATGCGTTGTTCTCGGAAGCGGCAACACGTGTTGGGGGTGAGAAATTTTCGTATCAGGTGCCAACGTACCAAGCTTTGAAAGGCATTACGGAAAGCATCTATTGGAAGCCAACTTTTATGTGGGTTATTGACGCTGTTCGTGTGATGAACAGAGTTCAGACTGAAGGAAAGGGAATTCGACCCATCAAAATGAGCGGTGGCAATGATCTTTCGTACTACACGTATCTCAAAGACGTGCGTTATCAGGTTTTGGCTCATTTCGAATGGAATGATCAGCGTGAAGATCTTGTCGCTGACCGCGACGAAAACAAACATCATAATATCGCCTTGAGATCCGTTCAGAAAGGCGGTCGCCGAGACATATTCTTGGGGACGCGCGAGTGCCAGGGGTATGTGGAACCATGTGAGTTCGGATCTGGCGAAGGGTTTTATGACGGTTATGGCGAGTGGAATATGGGATACATGTTCCATGGATTCACGTATCCGGATGAAAACGAGGACCACGATTTTATCGCCCGATTCTGGTCGCCTGTTATGTCCGACGGCATCATCGAATTTGAGCGTCCGGAATCCACGAAATTGGATGGACGAATTATCAGGAAAAACCAGAGCGTCAAGGAATTCGCTTTGGGGAGCAATCTGCAGCCGGTGGGAGAGGAGTGAGTGATGAGCCTGTCGAACAATCTGTTGCTTATCAATGAATCTGTGCACAACGCCGCCGGAAAAATTCCGAGAAGTGGCGACGGTTCTACGCTTGACATTAGGAAAGCCTTGATTCCTCCGGGGCATACGACACTTCCGACACTATTGACGCTAGGGGTAAACGAGAATGGTGAGATACTACGGCTTCTGAGGGAAAAACAAACGATTGTTATCCCGTGCACAGAAAGTTCCATGGGACGCACCATCAAGCCGGTACCGCATCCTCTGTTTGATCAGCTCCAATATCTCGACTTGCATTTCGACAAGGAGAAAACCTCCATGTATTTGGAGCAGCTTGCCGCTTGGAAAGGCGACAACGTCAAACTTAATGCCATCTATCGATGCGTCTCGGAACACAGCATCAGCGAAGAAGCCGCTCGATTCAATGTGGAAATAACCGAAAAAGACCGGAAAGCAGGTGTTTGCTTCGAAGTTGAAATTGGGCTGCAAAACTCAGATGTCTCGAACGATCCCGATATACAGGCGCAATGGATTTCTTATTTGTACCATGATCGACAGAAAAAAGGGAAGGATATGTTCGGAGAGGACCTATATGCTCCGATATTGAACTTCCCTAAGAAAATTGTCAGCGTAAATGGCAACGCCAAACTGTTATCGGCAAACGATTCAACGAATTTCACCTATCGAGGGCGCTTCGCATCCAAAGAGGAGGCTTTGCAAGTCGATGGTGAAACATCGCAGAAGATACATTCGACGCTGCAATGGTTGGTCAATAATCATGGAACGATTACCGATACCCAGGCCATAGTCATCTGCTCGGTGAAAAACCCCAACGAAAAGCCGAAGCTTGACCCTCAGGAAGGTTCTTATGATTTTGGCTCTTTGTTCTCATCGGATGTGGACGAGCCGGAAGCTCCCCGCAACGATATTGCAGATGCGCTGACCGCAACAAACTTTCAATACGCACAAGTTTTTTCGAAGGTACTACGCGGATATGGCAATGCTAACAAACTCAAAAAGCATGCCGACCCAATGATGATTGTCATTCTGGATGCGGCGACATCAGGGCGTTTGAGCGTTACATATTATCGTGAACTTTCAAAAGACGAATATGTCGAAAGTATCCTGCGGTGGCATGTTGATGCGGCATGGCCGTTGAAAATGTACGACAAAGAAAAAAAGAAGTTTGTCGCATATGAAGGTGCGCCATCATTTGCCGACATCATCAGCTGCGCATATGACGTGTCAGACAGAAGCAGCAAAGCCTATAAACGTTTTGCGAAAAACACGAAAAAGCAGCTTATAGAATGCATGTTCGGAGGAGAATCGCTTCCCCGCTTCATATTGGACGCCACATACCACAGAGTCACTAAACCTATGGGATATGACGCTCCAGGAGCATGGCTAAGAGATTTTGAAATCGCATGCAGCCTATGGAAAAAACATTACATTGACGACGCGAGGAAGCAAAACAAACAGGAGGACACGATATCCATGTACCTTGAACCAACACGAAATGACCGCGACTACTTATACGGGAGATTGCTGGCACTCGCGGACCGCTTTGAAAACGGTGTCCTGTATAAGCAAGGAATCAGTGACACCCGTCCGACCAATGCCGTTAAGCTCATGAGCAATTTCGTCGCAAAGCCGTTTACAACATGGGGAACGCTGTGGAAGCAACTGATGCCCTACCTGAAATCGGCGAATGGCGCGCCCTGGTTCCAGAACAGCGTGGATGAGGTCATGGCGCTTTTCAAAGAAGGAGACTTCGAAGATAACCGTGCACTTTCACCGCTCTTTCTGCTCGGTTATTCATGCCAGCGAAGGGAGTCTATGCGTAAAGCGCAAGAAGCATCCCAGAAGAGCAAAGAAAACTAGTGTTTAGTTTTTGAAGTTATCGACGTTGATTATCAAAGAAAAAGTTAAGGAGTCATATCATGGCAGCTTTGGAAAACAAGATTGATTTCGCAGTCGTTTTTGCGTCTAATAATGCCAATCCTAATGGTGATCCGTTGAATGGCAATCGTCCACGAACCACATCGGAAGGGCTGGGCGAGGTTTCTGACGTTGCACTGAAAAGGAAGATTCGCAATCGCCTGCAAGATGCTGGTGAAACGATTTTCGTGCAGTCCGATGACCGTTCCGATGACGGCGCAAAATCATTGTCGGACCGTTTCAACACATATTTGAAAACCTTGCCGAAAGAAGAGCAGAAACAGAAGAACCTGGTGTTCCAGAAAGTGTGCGAACAGTGGCTTGACGTACGTGCGTTCGGACAAGTATTCGCATTCAAAAAAGCTAAGGATGTTGACGAAGTTTCCTTGGGCGTGCGCGGTCCGGTTTCCATTCAGGCTGCGTTCTCGGTTGAACCCATCGCCATTGACGACGTACAGATCACTAAGTCAGTGAACAGTGAAACCACGGACACCGGTAAGAAATCCTCCGATACCATGGGAATGAAATACCGTGTTTCCGGCCGTGCGGTGTATGCGACGTATGGCAGCATCAGCCCACAGCTTGCCGAAAAAACCGGGTTTACTGCAGAAGACGCCGAAAAAATCAAGGAAGCTCTCGTCACGTTGTTTGAGAATGATGAAAGTTCGGCTCGTCCTGCGGGGTCCATGGAAGTGTTGGACGTTGTGTGGTTCACGCACAACAGCAAGTCAGGGCAATACTCTTCCGCCAAAGTTCATCGTTCCGTTTCCGTTAATGTGGACGGAACGGTGACAGTGAATGGATCTTCTATTCCCGACTTGCGGTACGAAGTGATTGAAGGACGCTGAAGCGTTTGGAATTGAGAGAGTAAGGGGTGTTGCATGAAAGGGCCAGAAGGATATCCGGAAGAAGATTGGCTGGCCCTTTCGGGCATCCAGCATTTCTCATTCTGCAAACGACAGTGGGCTCTTATCCATATCGAACAGCTGTGGTCAGAGAATTATTTGACCACAGCTGGGCATCTGGAACATGAACGCGCCCACGATTATGCGGCTTCTGAATCTCGCGGCGATACGCTGATCATGCGGGATTTGAGAGTCTATTCGCGAGCGCTCGGCATAACTGGAGCCTGTGATGTTGTGGAATTCCATAAGTCTAATGATGGTGTTCCGCTTCACGGAAGAGATGGATTGTGGTTGCCATATCCGATTGAATACAAACACGGCAAATCCAAAACGATTGATGCTGATCGTTTACAGCTATGCGCGGAAGCGATGTGCTTGGAAGAAATGCTCGCGTGTGATATTCCTGAAGGTGCTTTGTTTTATCGACAGACAAAACGTCGTGAGCGGGTAAAATTGGACGAAGATCTTCGCAACATGGTCGAAGCTGACTTCTTGCAAATGCATGATCTTTTCTCCCGCGGATGGACTCCTAAAGTGAAACAGACCAGATCGTGTTCGTCATGTTCTCTACGGGATTTGTGCCTGCCTGAATTACGGAAGGTGAAATCGGCAAAAGCATATATCGAAGAACGGCTCAAGGAAAGCGGGGAGTGATGAAGCAGCTGTTAAACACGCTGTTTGTGATGACGGAAGATGCCTATCTTGCTTTGGAGAACGACAATGTTGTGATTCATCAGAATGACAAAACCTTGGCGAAAGTGCCGTTACGGTCAATTGAGGGAATCATGTGTTTCTCGTATAAGGGTGCTTCGCCTGCTCTTATGGGGCGCTGCGGCAAACTGGGCGTTTCTATGGCATTCTATTCACCGAGAGGCCATTATTACTGTTCCGTGTTAGGGGAGGAGAATCGTAATGTGCTACTTCGCCGTGAACAATTTCGAGTCGCGGATGACGAACAAAAATCTTTGTGTTACGCGAAATCTTTCATTGTTGGAAAACTTTACAATGCGAAATGGGTGCTCGAACGTACGAAACGTGATCATGCTTTGCGGGTAAATATTGACCGACTTGCCGAGCAGAGCGGCAAATTGTCGGCGGCATTGTTAGAAGCTCGGAAAAGTTTGACGGTTGATGAGTTGAGGGGTGTCGAAGGGCTTGCTGCCAAAGATTATTTCTACGCTTTTGACGATTTGGTCCTGAAGAATAAAGATGATTTCTTTTTCACCAATAGGTCGAGGAGGCCTCCGCTGGACAGACTAAATGCATTGTTGTCTTTTTGCTACTCCATATTGACGAATGATTGCATTGCGGCTTTGCAAGGCGTGGGGCTGGATCCGTATGTTGGTTTTATGCATACGGATCGGCCCGGGAGAGCCTCTCTGGCATTGGATCTGGTTGAAGAGTTTCGCCCGGTGTTGGCTGACCGCTTTGTGCTGACATTGGTTAATACAGGCGCTGTTAAGCCGGGGGATTTTGAAATACGGGAGAATGGTGGTGTGCTGCTGTCTGATTCCGGGCGGAAGAAAGTGCTTACGGCGTGGCAGAAAAAGAAGAGCGATCAGATTCTTCATCCGTTCCTGCAAGAAAAAATTTCATGGGGGTTGGTTCCGTATGTGCAAGCGCTGCTGCTAGCTCGATCGTTGCGGGGTGATCTTGATGATTACCCGCCATTTATGTGGAAGTAAAAGGTGCGTAGCTGTGTGTGGCGGTATGCGATGATTCGTGGTGATACGTTATTGGAGGTGAAAAACCATGATGGTTGTGGTTGCGTACGATGTGAGTACGGAAACCCCTGAGGGGAAGCGTCGTCTTCGTTTGGTGGCGAAGATATGCATGAAATACGGACAGCGTGTGCAGAACAGTGTTTTCGAATGCTCGGTGAGTCCTTCCGATTATCTGGTGTTGGTGCACGATTTGCTGAAGATTGCCAATACCGATGAGGACAGCCTGCGCTTTTATAAACTTGGCGCTCGATATGCGGATAGGATTGAGCATTATGGACGTGAACGGAGTTTGCCGGTTAATGATGTGATGATGATATAGCACAGGCAAAATGGCATGGTGCCATAACGATATGGTGTGGGGTATGCTGGGTTGAGCGTTTGAGTGTGCCGTCCGGTATTCAGAGTGTGTTTTCTAGCCAGCAGTATTGTGTGTTCGGCAAGGTGGCCGGTCTTGGAATGGTGTTTGTGCGAAGTGTAAGCGCTCATGATAAGGGACGTCTTTCGCACCTGAAAAACTATCGAAATCCGAATTGTGATTTTCGTGGGGCGTTTTGAAAACTTAATAATGGACATTAAAATGAGACAGAAAGCCAGTTGCTCGTTTTAGACATGTTGTTCGTCGTATCGGCGGTGTTGTTTGATATGCTTAAAGCTAGGCAGCTGGCTTGCGTCTCAAAAAGCGGACAAAAATGTCCAGCTGCACTGTCGCTCTCCTCATGGAGAGCGTGGATTGAAATCCTCCAATGCGTGTACACGCTGGTGGTGTGGATGGTCGCTCTCCTCATGGAGAGCGTGGATTGAAATTCGGAACTCTTGCTAGCGTTGCACGTCCAGGAAGTCGCTCTCCTCATGGAGAGCGTGGATTGAAATCACGATGCCGGAACAGACGTTAAAATTCTTGTTTTGTCGCTCTCCTCATGGAGAGCGTGGATTGAAATCGGTTGTTGGAACGTGGGTCGGTGGCATCAAGGGTCGCTCTCCTCATGGAGAGCGTGGATTGAAATTGATACCCCCAATCTGCGCTTTGCTGAGCATAGGTCGCTCTCCTCATGGAGAGCGTGGATTGAAATTCGACACGACGCTGAAAACCCAGTCGGACAAGATCGTCGCTCTCCTCATGGAGAGCGTGGATTGAAATGTTTAACGTGGCATGGTCGAACAGCATGGGGGCAAGTCGCTCTCCTCATGGAGAGCGTGGATTGAAATTTTTCCGTCGTACTATTGTCGATGCCTAAATAATTAGTCGCTCTCCTCATGGAGAGCGTGGATTGAAATCACATGCCCAGAAGAGTACCGCCTGACCGTCAAGTCGCTCTCCTCATGGAGAGCGTGGATTGAAATGATGCCGATAGGGTATCCCGAGTCGGCCATTTGCGTCGCTCTCCTCATGGAGAGCGTGGATTGAAATCGGAATGGTGACCGGATAGTAGTGGTCGAACGGTCGCTCTCCTCATGGAGAGCGTGGATTGAAATCCGTCGCAGCCGCGCCAACGCTCAATGGGTGCTTGTCGCTCTCCTCATGGAGAGCGTGGATTGAAATAGGTGTTTGTAGCGTTCGGGCAAGATGAAAGTGTCGTCGCTCTCCTCATGGAGAGCGTGGATTGAAATGCGGTGATCGCGTCCGAGCTTGCTTTATCCCACGTCGCTCTCCTCATGGAGAGCGTGGATTGAAATTGAGCAGACACTCCCGCGAATTTCGCAGTGATTTTGTCGCTCTCCTCATGGAGAGCGTGGATTGAAATGTAAAACCGCCACATGGCGCGCACCCACTTGATGGGTCGCTCTCCTCATGGAGAGCGTGGATTGAAATGCCATGCTTGAGCTCACACCAATAATCATCGGGTCGCTCTCCTCATGGAGAGCGTGGATTGAAATCTCGCGCAGACGGATGACGTTTTCCGTGGGGTTAGTCGCTCTCCTCATGGAGAGCGTGGATTGAAATGTGGCTGATATCACCGACTCGGACCTTATCGCGTCGCTCTCCTCATGGAGAGCGTGGATTGAAATATGCCGAGTATGGTCAGTTTTTCGTATCGGACTGGTCGCTCTCCTCATGGAGAGCGTGGATTGAAATACCGGCTCCCAGCCGGATAGGATGCACCCGTCCGGTCGCTCTCCTCATGGAGAGCGTGGATTGAAATAATCGGCTTGCCCTCAAGCCATTTCAGGCAACCGGTCGCTCTCCTCATGGAGAGCGTGGATTGAAATCAAAACATATTGGAAACCCATACCCCGCGGCTGGTCGCTCTCCTCATGGAGAGCGTGGATTGAAATCCAAAAAGGCAAGTTTTTTAGTTTTACCGTCCGTATGTCGCTCTCCTCATGGAGAGCGTGGATTGAAATTAATTGTATTGATGGCAAAAATCAGAGATCCAAGTCGCTCTCCTCATGGAGAGCGTGGATTGAAATTATGAACATGCGCTACAACCATCCGATAATTTTTTGTCGCTCTCCTCATGGAGAGCGTGGATTGAAATGAGTTTGGCGAGCTCGTATCGGACTGCCTCGCTGTCGCTCTCCTCATGGAGAGCGTGGATTGAAATGTCGGGGTAACGCCGGATGACATGTCCGTGAGAGTCGCTCTCCTCATGGAGAGCGTGGATTGAAATATATGGCTATGAACGATAAATCTGTGTTTACCAGGTCGCTCTCCTCATGGAGAGCGTGGATTGAAATCGGTTGAGTTTGACCCGGATGACATGGCCGCTTGTCGCTCTCCTCATGGAGAGCGTGGATTGAAATCGAAACGGAACCGGAGAAGATTCAGGAGTGGGCGGTCGCTCTCCTCATGGAGAGCGTGGATTGAAATGGTCTCCGGGTTGCCGCCGAGCGCGTAGTGGTAGGTCGCTCTCCTCATGGAGAGCGTGGATTGAAATCCGTGCGGCCGATGGCGGTCGACCGCACGGGAGTCGCTCTCCTCATGGAGAGCGTGGATTGAAATATGCCGATGCTCACCACGGTCCCGTCCACGCGGGTCGCTCTCCTCATGGAGAGCGTGGATTGAAATATCGGCACAGGCACGCCATTATTGGCCATATACGTCGCTCTCCTCATGGAGAGCGTGGATTGAAATGATGCTGATCCGGCTCATCATCGCGGTCGCGCCTGTCGCTCTCCTCATGGAGAGCGTGGATTGAAATCCGTCCTGCGGTTTCAGCCTGCTTGTCATGCGTGAGTCGCTCTCCTCATGGAGAGCGTGGATTGAAATTACGACACTCTGGAAATCTCTCAGACACTCTTGGTCGCTCTCCTCATGGAGAGCGTGGATTGAAATTCGTAACATTCCGCCTGACGTGGATTCGGCGGCGGTCGCTCTCCTCATGGAGAGCGTGGATTGAAATCTTGACGATCGTGTCGATGATGACGTCCACGAGAGTCGCTCTCCTCATGGAGAGCGTGGATTGAAATCAGGATACCGTGATCAACGGCGACGTTGGCGTGAACGGTCGCTCTCCTCATGGAGAGCGTGGATTGAAATGTGGCGCAGCGCAGATAGATGTGCAGTGGCTGCAGGTCGCTCTCCTCATGGAGAGCGTGGATTGAAATATCGAGCACGCCGAGCGCGTTGCTGCCGACGTTACGTCGCTCTCCTCATGGAGAGCGTGGATTGAAATTGGCTGTACGACACGATCGACGTGACCGCGCAGAGTCGCTCTCCTCATGGAGAGCGTGGATTGAAATGTCCACATCAAAGACAAGTACCAGTCCGACTCGTCGCTCTCCTCATGGAGAGCGTGGATTGAAATCGGTGTCTGCATCGTTCTGGCCGCCGCGTGGATGTTGCTCTCCCTGTTTATGTCCAGTGTTCCCCGCACATGCGGGATTCCACATGTGCGGGACTGCTAGCAACGGAAAACCAGGGTTTTTGTCCGCTCGGGGCGACTTCAACGGTAATACGAGCAGGAACTGCGACTGGGTGTTTCGCATGGGGTCGCTTCTGAAAGCTATGTAAAAGAAATAGTGTATGTGAAAACGGTCGGGTGGGTGCGGATGCACGAGAAATTGGCTAACCTGTCGAATTTCTGTTTTACTTTGGTCGTTCATCTCGTGAGTGGTCGTCAAGCTAGACATATTGTGTCCCATGGGATGCAACATGTCATATGGAAATACATATGACTGGCGAATATCGCCAATGGTTCAGCCGGATAAAGGACCGGAACGCGAAAGCCCGAATCAGCGCGAGACTCCGATTGCGCTTCTAGATGGGGCGGCCGGTGGGTGACCTGCATACGGTTGGTGACGGGGCCAGCGCGCTGAGGTTCAATTTCGGTCCCGGCTACCGTGTTTGCTCCGCGCAGAAGAGCGACTCGCTCATGTTGCTGCTTTATCGGTGGCCGAGCTTGACGATTCGGCGTTGCGGCAGGCCGTAATCGGCGATATGACCAAAGCGAAGGGTATGGGGCAGATCACGAAGGAGGCGGGTGTGGGACGTGAAAGCCTTTACAAGAGCCTCGACAGGAATGTCAACCCGAGCTTCCATACCATTATGAAGGGATCGTGCACGCTCTCGGCGGCAGGCTGACAATCCAACCCGCATAAGCTTGACTTTACGACCATCATGCAGTGGCCGCCCGAGCATTGGAAAAGGGCGATCGCTGACCATATTGTTGCGACATATGTGGAGAGATGTTCGTGGTGAGCTTGACGTACATAACATCGTAAAACTTCGGTCGTCTGGTTTGTTCTGCGGCTCATCAGTGAGGGAAAATGCTTAATTATGCCGCCTATCTCGCCTATATATGGCAGATTTTGAGGTTCGTACGGAGGCTTCTCGCTTATATATGGCAGGTGTTCGTGCGAAAAGTGTCAAAAACATGCCCCCTAAGTGGCTTTTCTCGAAGGGCATGTGCCATATATAAGCGAGAAACTTCAGGTCAAGATGCCAAATCTGCCATATATAAGCCAGATATCGCGGTTCAGTTCAGATGAACTGGGTGTATGTCCATAAATTTCGACGATTAGGGTGTATCAAGAGTTCCGAGTTGGTTTCAATGACAATCCGAGGGGGTGAAAACGAGTTTATGGGCACGCGTGCGGAGTCTCAGATGCGCAGAACTCCTCACGCAGCGCATATCACAATCCCAGCCAGGCGCGTAGGTCACGAATTTCCTGATCGCAGATGCCGTGGCCCATTCCCGGATATTCGAAATACGTGAGATTGCCGGTTTGCGCAAGTTTGTTGTGCGCGCACTGTTGGTCGGCTAAAGGAATTGTGCGGTCTTCGCTGCCGTAGCAGAGTGCGAATCGCGTGCGTCCGGTCGCGGGCAAAGGCTCAGCGGTTTCGCCTTTGAATGATGGGCTCATCAGAATCGCCATGTCGAACGCATCGGGATGTTCCGCAACCATGCGATACGACAGGTATCCGCCCTGTGAAAACCCGATCAGTACCTTGCGGAAATGCGCGTATGCGGGCGAATCCAGCAATCGTACGACGGCGTCGCCTACGGCACTGCACTCACGTCGACGCTCTCCTACGGAACATCCATCCGGATACCAGTAGTAGCTTCCGATGTAAGGACGTTCGTACGTGCCTCGGAACGACAGATAATTCGGATGCTGGGCAGGAGCAATGGAGTTGTCCGTTGAAGATGCGTCTTGCTTCGGAACATCATAAATCGCATCAATAATGCGGATCATCTCATTTTCATCATTGCTGAATCCATGAAATCCCAAGAACAGCAGATTATCGCCGGCTATTTCGCAGGCGGCCGTCTCAATGCTGGTACTCACGTTCAAACGCATATCAACCTCCCATCGCATGTCGATAGTATGCAGATTTCCAGCGGCACCATAACGGTGGACAGCGAAGTGGGGAAGGGCATGACGTTCACCGTTATGCTGCCGTTGGTTGAGGAAAACACTGAATATGTGGCGAAGCCTACAATAATCCGTCGGCGTGCAATGCGTTGAACATGCGGTCCAGGCATTCGACCAGCAGCGGATACGGCATTGCTATGTTCACGCGCACGCATCCGGCACCGGTCTCGCCGCATGAACATCCGTCGGTCAACGCCACTTGCGCCTTCTCAAGGAAGTATGCGGCCGGATCGTCGATGCCAAGCGGCGAGAAATCAAGCCATGCGATATATGTGCCCTGCGGTTTGATATAGCCGACGCCGGCGAACCTTTCACGCATCTGCTCGTCGAACAACGCCAAATTCCTGCGCACATAGGCAAACGCATCCTGGAACCACAGGTCGCCTTCGTTATATGCGGTGGTGGTGGCGATTGCGCCGATGGTGGCGGTCTGATGTTCGCTCCACTCCGCCTTGACCGCCCACATGTCACGATCCGCAGGATTGGTAAGCAGCACCTGCGCGCACTTCGTGCCCGGAATATTGAACGATTTCGACGCGCTGGTAGCGGTCATCGACTGTAATGCGGCCTGCTCGCTGATGGTGGGGAACGGAATGTGCTTGCCCTCAAACACGAACGGCGCATGAATCTCATCATTGAAAATACGCACGTCATACTGTGCCGCAAGATCGCTCAGACGCAGCTCCTCCTCCAAGGTGAGCACTTTGCCGATCGGGTTGTGCGGGTTGCAGAGCACGAACGCATGGCATCCGGCAGCAAACGCGCGTTCGATGGCGTCGAAGTCGAACACCCATTGCGCCTCTCCGGTTTCGGCGTCGCCGCTTTGCAGCATTTCGATTTCGATCACGTCAACGTCGTACAGTTTCGGAACGCTCAAAAACGGCATGTAGGCAGGCGTCGGCACGATCACGCTGTTGCCCGCACCGACCAGTTCACGCAAGAAAATCTCATAAGCTTCGAGTACGTCGGGAACCACGCGAATAATGCTCGGATCGACATCCCATCCGTAATGCGAGCGTTGCCATCCTGCGCATGCTTCTGCCACGCGCTGTTTCCAGGGTTCGGGAATGTAGCCGAGTTTGCAATGGTCGCAGGCGTTGTCGATGGCTTCTTGGATGCAGGGAGCCAGGCCGTAGTCCATTTCGGCGATGAACGCGCCGATGCAGCCGGGGTAGCGTGTCCACTTGTCGGAGCCGACTGCGGCAAGATCGGCTGCGGTGGTGTGGTCGATGGCGTCGGCGTCAAAGCCGGAACCGGTACGATGCTTCATTTCCATGATTTCTTCCATGGTTCCAGCATGACGTACCGATGCTTGCACGAACAGTGTGTTCTTGTACTGAAAGCAAAGACTGTTATGAAGTTTTCTTATATCAGATGCTTTTGCTATTCAATTATTAATCTGATTATGATGATATAGCAAAATACTGGAAACAATTGTTTGCTGCAGTATTCCGCGATTGCGAATAAACACGGATATCAAACGATGAATCAGATGTTTTCCAAATACTGGTGTGACGCCCTTTCGATTTCGTCTTTGACGCGGGTCACTGCCGGTCGGTCGTCCGCTTTTCTTGTGACGAAACAGACTGTGCGGAATGCGTTGTTGTCGGCGATTGGCAGTGCGGCCAAATCGGGTTGGATTCCAGCGGTTGTGGCTAAGCGAGATATGATCGAGACGCCCATGCCGACTTCCACCAGATTCTGCGTGGCCCAAAAATCGTCGGTCGAATGTGTGATTTCCGGTGTGAAGCCGGCGGCACGCGCCAACGACACCAGATTCGCCTGGCAGGTTTCGCAGCCGGCGATCCACTGTTCGCCGCGTGCCGAAACCAATTGGACCGGCAGGTGCGAGCTTTCGTACTGGCGCGCAATCGCATTGTTCGCGCCGATCAGCAGCATCAGCGGATCGACGCCGAAAGGAGCGACTTCCAAATCGTCCGGTCCGGCCAAAGCGGGGAGTGAATTGTATTGGAAGATGATCGCGCAATCGGCAAGCCCCTGTTCCAACGCCTCCATGGCCTCAGGCGGCTCCATCTGCATGAGGCTCACGCGAATGTCGGACGTTTTGCTGATATGCACGAGCACGCGTGCCACGAACGACGAACATACCGATGGAGGAGCGACCAAACGAATATGCGTCGATCCGTTGCGCTGGTACTCTTCCACATCTTTGACGGCTTGGGTGACGCGATTGTCGATGAGCTGCCCGTGGCGTGCCAGAATACGGCCGATCGGAGTCAATTCCACGCCATGCGACGTGCGCTGCACGAGTTTTGCGTCAAGTTCGCGTTCGACCTTGCGGATCTGTTGGCTGATGGCCGGTTGCGACCAGCCGGTTTCGCGCGCGACCGCGGAGAACGAACCCAAACGTTCCACATTCCACAAGGTCACGAGAATCTGCGGGTTCAGTGTTTTCGTGCTGAATCCCGTGGCATTCGCGGTGATGCTGATGTCGGTGTTCGTGTTGGCGTTTTCGCGCGTGTTGCTATCGGCTGGAGTGTTCATATGAGGGTAGTGCTCAGCTTTTTAGGAATGCGGGGATGGCCTCGGCCGCCGCATAGCCCGCGCGGTACATGCGTTCCAAACCTTCGAACGACTTGCTCAACGTGTTCAGGCCGTACAGGCTTTCCGGTGCGAGGATGAGCACGCGGCCGTCCTGCTCGTATTCCTTGGCCAGCGCCACTTCGTCGTTGTACGTCTGGTAGCGGTTGAGCAGTTTTTCCGCGGCTTGTGGATGCGTGCGCCTCAAAATCCTGGCGGGGCCGATGTCTCTCTTCTGTTCGCGTACGGTGTCTTTCGGACGGGTGAGTATCACCACGATGCGGTCGTGGCCGTCATCGATGGCCTTCTGCACCGGAATCGGATCGGCGATGCCGCCATCGTAATAGGGAATGCCATCGATCGCATACGGTTCGCAAGCTACCGGCACCGCTGATGACGCCTTCAGGATGTCGAAATTGTCGTAGCCCACGTCGGATTTGCCGAAATACTTCGTGGAGCCGTCTTCGGCGTTGCACGCAACCACGGTGAAACCGGTCGGGTTGGCTTCGAAAGCCGCGTAGTCAACCGGATTTTCGCCATCATGATTGCTGAGCGTGCTATACACGTAATCGAGGTTGGCGAAATTATGGTTCTTGACATAGCTGTCGAAGCTCGCGTATTCCTTGCGGAACGCGTACTGCGTGTAGAACGTGTGGTTGCGCCCATGCTGCTTCGCGATGAACGAAACCATGTTGGCGCTGCCGGCGGAAACACCATAGCAGTGGTCGACGCTGATGCCGTCCTCAAGCATGCGGTCCATCACGCCCGCACCGTAGATCGCACGGAAACCGCCGCCGACGTCGATCATTGCCGTCCTGTGAGCCATATGCGTCCCGTCCTTTCGCCGTTCGTCCCTTTTGCGGGTTTCAATCGACTTTACGCGGTCTAATTGACGTATTTTTGCGTGTTCGGTCATTTCTTATCGAAGGACGACGTAAGATATCTGCGAATAATCAACAAAAATGGAGTGGAGAAGATATCAATGAACGAAGCTGCACTGCCTCAGTCGACGGTCCACATCGCCCAAGCTGATCCGGACGGGATTCTGCTGGTGATTCACGCGGGTGCCGGCAATCGTGGCAAAAAGGATACGCCGGAACGTCGTGCCCAGGTGGAGCAGGATTTGAACAGGGCTCTTGAAGCTGGCTATGCGCTGCTGGAGCAGGGGGCGCCGGCGGAGGATGCCGTGTGCGCGGCTATCCGTGTTATGGAGGATGCTCCGGAGTTCAACGCTGGTCGTGGCGCTGCATTGACGAGCGAAGGCATCGTATCCATGGATTCCTGCCTGATGACCGGTGTCGATGGCGAGGTCGGTTCCGCGTGCGGTCTGACCACGTCTAAGAATCCGATCAACGTAGCGCGTGCCATCAAGGAAAAGACCAAGCATGTCATGTTTGCCAAGCCCGGTAATGATTTGCTTAAGGAGTGGGGAATCGAACTGTGCGACAGTGATTATTTCATCACTCCGGCACGTCAGGAATCCTTGCGCGAGGCGCAATCCAACGGCGATGAGTGGGAGAAGCATGGCACCATCGGCGCTGTCGCCCGTGACTCGTCCGGCAACATCGCTGCCGGCACCTCCACCGGTGGCATTACCAACCAGATGCCGGGACGTGTCGGCGATTCGCCTCTGCCGGGCTGCGGCACCTATGCCAACAACGATTCCGTCGCGATCTCCTGCACCGGCATCGGTGAGGCGTTCGTCAAGGAAGTCGCTGCGCATCAGGTTTCCGATCGTGTTCTGTACGCCAAGGAAGAGCCGGTCGAGGCTGCGAAGGCGGCGCTGGATGGTGTCGCCCGTCATCATGGAGATGGCGGTATGATCGTCGTTCCGGCTCATGGTGAAGGCGCAATGGTGTTCAATAGCGAGATGATGAACTGCGGTTGGAAGTCTCCGAAGGGCAGCTACGTGCAGAGTTGATGCTGTAGTGGCAAACCGGCAAAACAAGCCACAAAAGTACAGTGGGGTTCGAATCCATGAAGGATTCGAACCCCACTGTACTTGAGCTCCCTATATGGCCGGCGAATCGTTCGTCCGCCGGCCAGAAACATCACTTAGTGATGGTGTTGTAGGTAGGCAGATTGGTGTAATCGAACGACACGTTCTTCACGTTCGTCGCGGACGCGGCGGCGACGTTGTCGTTCCACAGCGGAATCACCGGAAGATCCTTGGCCAGCACTTCCTGCGCCTTGGTGAAGTCCTCGGTCCGCTTCTTTACGTCGGTCTGGGCAAGTGCGGCATTCAGGAGCTCGTCGAATTCCGCACTCTTGTAATCACCATCGTTCGAACCATGACCGTCAGCGGAGCTGGAGGCATATAGCGGATTGAGATAATCTTCAGCGGACGGGTAATCCAGCATCCAGCCGGCACGGAACGCGGTTTTGATGGTGCGGTTGGTCACCTGGTTACGCACGTCGCTGAACGTGGCGTACGGCTCGCCAGCGGCGTCGATGTCGAGTGTGTTCTTGATCTGGTTGCACACGGCATCGACCCATTCCTTATGGCCGCCATCGGCGTTATAGGCGATTCGGAAGTTGCCGGACCATGGCTTGATGGCATTGGCTTTCTTCCAGAGTTCCTTGGCCTTGGAAGCGTTGTATTTCAGGTTGCTGCCGTTCTGTTCCAGTTTCTTCACATATTCGGGGACGAGCGGTGAAGTGAAATCGGTGGTCGGGGTCTTCGTGTTGTTGTAAACCTTCTTGACGATCTGGTCGCGGTCGATGGCCATGGAAATGGCCTGACGACGCAACTGGCCTTCTTCGTCGTTGCCGAAATGCTCAAGACGTTCCGGAATGATGAAGGACTGGAACGAGGATCCTGCCTGGCTGTAGGCGATCACGCTGGAATCCTGACGGAAGGTCTTCACCGCAGACTGTGGAATCTGATCCATCACGTCGAGGTTGCCAGACAGCACGTCGGAGTAAGCGGAATCCTCATTCGTGTAGACGCGGTATTCGATGCCTTTGTTGGACACCTTGCGGCTGCCCTTATAATCCTTGTTTGGTACGACGATGATGTTCTTGTCGTGGGACCAGGACTTGAACTTGTACGGACCATTGCCAATCGGAGCCTGGCCGAACTTCTTGATGTCCTTAAATGCCACGCTTGGCAGCGGGAACATGGATTGGTGCGCGAGCTTGGTCGGGAATACGGAATCAGGCTTGTTCAGCTCGACGACCAGCGTGTAGTCGTCCGGGGTGGAAAGACCGGAAAGTGTGGCCTTCGGATCGACGTTCGGATCCTGCAGTTCGTCATAGCCCTTGATGGTGGAGAATCGGCTTGCGGTCTTCTGCGCGTTCTTCACGTTGGCGGCGAAACTCCAGGTGTCGGCGAAGGAATGGGCGGTTACCGCCTCGCCGTTGGTGAACTTCCAGCCTTTCTTCAACTTGATTGTGTACTTGGTGGCATCCTCGTTCGGGGTGATACTCTCGGCGACTTCGAGATGTTGCTTGCCCTTTGCGTCGAAGCTCACCAGACCTTCGAACAGGTATCGAATAACTCTGCCGCCGCCCATTTCGTTGGTGTCGCTTGGAATTAGACCGTTCTGCGGTTCGCTGTTGTTCACTGAAATCAGCGAGGTGCTATCGGAGCCGTTGGAGGCTGTGTCATCGTTGGAAGACGATCCGCATGCGGCGATCGACGTCAGCATGGCACCCGCCGCGGCCATGGCCAGCAGACGCCGGAATGTGTTGTTCTTCATTTCATTCTCCTTTAATGTCGACTTTTCCGCCGATTATGTCGACGAAAAAACAATAGGACATAATATGGGAGTTTTATAAAATTTTCGTGTCATGTCTCAATTTGAAAACGAACCGCTGGCAGGCGTTGGATATGGACGTTATCTTCAGCTTTTTAGGAATGCGGGGATGGCCTCGGCCGCCGCATAGCCCGCGCGGTACATGCGTTCCAAACCTTCGAACGACTTGCTCAACGTGTTCAGGCCGTACAGGCTTTCCGGCGCGAGGATGAGCACGCGGCCGTCCTGCTCGTATTCCTTGGCCAGTGCCACTTCGTCGTTGTACGTCTGATAACGGTTGAGCAGTTTTTGCGGGTTTCAATCGACTTTACGCGGTCTATCGGAACATTCGCGCTCAGCGATCAAGCAGCGATTGCGCTAATTGCGCGATTTGTGTGGAAGTGTCGGAATTGGCCAGCTCGATACCACCGTCCGCGTCTTCCGGAGAGAGTTTGCCCAACGATTCGAGCACTACGCCAAGATGGCGCACGGTACCTTCGTTGCCGTCGATGATTGCCGCTGTGTCGGGCAGCAGTTCGCGGAAATAGTCGCGGTAAAACACGAAATGCGTGCAGCCAAGCACTACCGAATCGATCGTCGACAAATCATACTGGTCGAAATACTGGTGCAGCGTGTGCATCACAACATCGTGATCGTCGAGTTGTCCGTGCTCAACGATCTCCACCAAACCGGGGCAGGGTTCCGGAAAGATCGTATGGTCTGTTTTGAAACGATCCATCAGCACGGCGAACTTGCGTTCCCGCAACGTCAGGGGAGTAGCTGCGACGATGACACGCTGACGATTGCCATGGCCTCGATCGCACGCCACCTTCAGCGCTGGTTCCATGCCAATGATCGGAATGTCGTATTTGTCGCGCAACTCGTTGGCTGCGGCGGAAGTGGCGGTATTGCAAGCGATGACAACCGCTTTCACTCCCTGCTCCACGAAACGTTTCACAATGGCGTCGGACAGCTTGCGTACCTGTTCAGGTGATTTGGTTCCGTACGGAGCGTTCGCGGAATCGCCAAAATACAGCACGCGTTCGTTCGGCATATCGCGGCGGATTTCGCGCGCCACGGAAATCCCGCCCAAACCGGAATCGAAAACGCCGATTGGTGCCGTTGAAGTCATACGTCCTCCCTTGTTCCGCACGCAAACATACTGCAACATAATGCACACGTGTTGCGTCCAACTTCTTCAATAGCCTACCGCGTGTAGAGTGAATCGGTATGAGCATTCCAAGCATTGTTTACAAAGCACACGCCACCGGCAACGATTTCGTGGTGTACCTGGACGCCGAAGGCACGTACGAGCCTACCGCCGATGAAGTGCGATTCCTGTGCGACCGTCATTTCGGTATCGGCGGCGATGGCTTGATCCGCCTTACTCATCCGCAGGCGGTGTCCGATTTGAACGACAAGCAGATTGCCGTTTGTGCTGCCGACAATGCGGATTGGTTCATGGACTACCGCAACGCGGATGGTTCGTTGGCTGAGATGTGCGGCAACGGCACGCGTGCGATCACTCTGTTCGCGCAACGGCAGGGTATTGCCGGTCAGCCGGGCGGTGAACCGTTCCGTCTCGGCACCCGTGCCGGTGTGAAGGTTCTGACTTCACTTGGCGATGTGCCGACTCTTGGCAAGGACGTGTTCCAGGTTGAGATGGGTTCATGGAAGCGTGGCGATCTTGATGGATACGAAGTGACGATTCCCGGCACGGCCGGTTCCGCACGCGGCACGTTCGTGGACATGGGCAATCCGCATGTGGTGGCCGTCATCGAAGACGCGTTCTCCAGCCTGCCGACGGTGGAACAGCTTGATTTGGTGACCAAGCCGGTGGTCGCGCCCCGAATCGAAAGCGACCAGAATGTTGAGTTCGTGCGCATCGACGAGCAAAGCGAAGGCGACAACGAGGGCAACGCCACCATGCGCGTCAACGAACGCGGCTGCGGCGAAACCCTGTCGTGCGGAACCGGCCTGTGCGCCACCGCCATCACGTTGCATGCCAAAACCGGCATCGACCATTGGACGATCACCGTGCGTGGCGGCACCCTGCGCGTCGACGTGACCGATAACGACGTGAAACTCACCGGATCGGCCACCATCGTCGGCAAAATCGAACTGCTGTAAGGTTTTGCGCATAACACTGAAATTTGCGGATACGCAAAAGAAAGAAGCCGGCTGTTTCCAGTCGGCTTCTCTTGTAGGCGAGTGAATCCCTACTGCTGATTGGACGTTACTTGACGTCAACTGAACAGCAGGGGGCCGTCTTCGACGAGAATGATCACAATCAATGTCACGATCCATAAGACATCGACCATCAGATCGTAATTAAGACGGTAGTAGGTGCGTACGCCCTCGCGCTTGGCCGGAATCTCCTGAACCACTGCCGTGGCATGAGACAACGCCATGAACTGCACGGTGGTGGAGAACATCAGGCACAGACACCACGGGCATAGCGCGTTGATCACAAACAACGACTGCGAGGTCAGCCAATACGAATAAGCCAGCGCGGCCAATCCACCCAACCATGTGCACAACGCAAACCAGCGGGGCACGGCGACCTTCGTCAAACCGATCACCGCGATCGTTACGAACACTGATTCCGCGGCGATGCCGAAGAACGCATTCGGGAAACTCAAACCGGCGAACTTCACAATCTCAGCCTGCCACGATTCCGCAACCGTGGAACATGACATCACGGCATTCACATCACAGCTGAGCTTCTGACCGGGATTGCGCGCCAATTTCAGTGTCTCGGCGGAGAGCACGAACGATACGACCAGCGCTACCGCCGAGGCGATCAGCATGATCAGATACGTCCATGTCGCGGTATGCCGCCAACCGCGCGGCTTCGTATAATCATCGTCGAGAGTGGCTTCGGCAACCTGTTCGCCGGAAAAATCGCTCATCGTGCATCCTTGAATCAAAATACAAACGTTGTCATCGCCTAGTTTACGCGGTATTGTGCCGAGTCGCGCCAAAAACAGCTTACGATGGATACATGATTCGCGTAGGCACTGCGGCACCGCCCGCTGAAGGTTGGGACATTCACTGCCATACCGTTTTTTCCGACGGTACGGAAACGCCGCGTGCGTTGTTGCAGGAAGCGAGAGCATTGCGATTGCATGGTGTTGCGATTGCCGATCATGACACGACCTCCGGTTGGCAGGATGCGTTGGCTGCTTCGCGGGAGGTCAGATTGCCGTTGTTACGCGGTACGGAAATCACTGCCGTCGATGAGAGCGTATCCGTGCACATGCTCGCATTCCAATATGATCCGCTGAACGCCGATATCAGCGAGATGTTCGCGTTCACCCGCGAGGCGCGACTGCGTAGAACCAAGCGCATGGTCGAACTGATGGCGCAGGATTTTCCGATTACGTGGGATGATGTGCTCGCGCAGGTGCGTGAAGGCAAACGCACCACGATAGGCCGGCCGCATATCGCCGACGCATTGGTGGCTGCCGGCGTGTATGAAACACGATCCGACGCTTTCGCCGATGCGGTGAGCGCAACGTCGAAATATTACATTCCCACGCCATCACCGACCACGCACGACGTGGTGGCCGCGGTCAAGGGTGCGGGCGGGGTGGTGGTTATCGCCCACGCCGGAGACCCCCGGCGCAATCGGACATTACTGACCGACCGGCAAATCGAATCTCTCATCACCGAAGGCTTGGACGGTTTGGAAGTGTGGCATCGCGGCAATCCATCAGAACAGCGTGAACGTCTGCTCACCATTGCGCGCCGGCACGACCTGCTGGTGACTGGCGGATCCGATTGGCATGGTAAAGGCAAGCCGAACGCGCTGGGGGAGAACCTCACCAGCGACGAAACAGTTCAGGAAATCATCAATCGAGGCGTCCGCTTGAGCAAAGAATCGTCGAAGGCGAAAATAAAAAACCAAAACGCAATCATCGACGCGTAATTGAGATATGAAACCAGAAACGAGTTGATCGCCCAAAATGGAAAAGCCAGGCGCGAACGTCTAGCTTTTCTTGTTACGTCGAAAACGTGTGTTTCAGTTCGAAGCTGAAATCTGGTGATGCGAACGGGTCAGAGGTTGCCGAAACCGACGGCGTGCTTGGTTTCGGAACCGATGATGGCGTAGCCGAGCGAGCCTGCCGGCACCACGATGCGACGACCCTTGTCGTCCGTCAGATTGATGGTCTTGCCGTTCTCCACGGCGTCGGCGATGGCCGCGTTGACCTCATCGGCGCTCTGTTCGGTGCTGAAGGTGACGGTGCGGGCCACATTCTGAATGCCGAGTTCAATATCCATGGATGCTCCTTCGTGATAATGCGCAATGCATGCGCACGTGTATGTACGGGTTATGTGCGCCTATTCTACGCGTAGCTTCTCATCGGTGGCGTCTTCCGCCTCCCACTGATTGATCTGCGCCTGCGCTTTCTGCATGGTCGCCTCATCTCGCTCCAACAGTGGAATGAGTACTGTCGCGGCCTCGCTGTGCGATGCGGGAATCGATTCCTCGTTCGTATCGTCGTTGTCGTCGGCCGTTTCCAGCCTGCTGATTACCATGGTGGAACTTGACGGCATGGATTCGTGCCGTTCTTTTGCGGAATGTTCCGGAATGAAAGTGCTGACCGAGGTCGCCTCATGTTCATTCGTATTGCCGGACGGTGCTTGTGATGGCTGGGCTCCGGCCGGTACGAACGCTTCCGTCGCGTCGTTGACGATTTCCTTCGTCTTGCGGACCGGCTGGGAGCCGGTCACGTCGAAATCGCCGGTCGCGTCGAAATCGCCAGTGGAATCATCCATATCCACAGCGTCAACATGACGTTCGCCGGTCGTGTCGGAATCATTCTGCTGTGCGGCCGCGTTACGGCGACGCTCCGATTCGTTCAGCAACGTGCCTACGGTGATTGTGCTCGGCGGGCGCTGGGGGCGATCCTTGGACTCCTGCTTCGTTTCAGTTTGCACGCGATTCTTCGCTGTGGCGACACCCAACTGGTGGGCCAGGCGTTCCACCTGCGCCTTGAATTGCATAATCTTGGCGTTGTCTGCCTTGTTCAAAGCGGAAATAAAATCGCCGACCTGCTCCATCTGCAGCCACAGATTGGCCCGCAGCATAATCAGATCATCCAAACGATTGCCCAGCATGCGACCGTATGCGGAAAGCAAGGCATTGCGGTGGTTCTCGTCAAGCTTGGCGAAAATCCAAGCCAAATCGCGGGCAGGATCGTTGACCTGCATATCCTGCCAATTCGTGACCGCGGTGATGGACGAACCGGAAAAAAGCACATCGCCGTCACGCAACCCGCCATGCACCGGGCAAGTGGAGAACGACCACAGGCCGTCGGTTTCAAGAATATTCGCCCAACTAGTGGTGATCTCCTGCGGAACATGACCAGCCTGACGCAGGCGCTTGATCCAAGCGGTCAGCTGAGCGCGAATCTGGCCGGTGACAAACGTCGGATAGCCCGCTTCCTGCAGGAAGTCGGGACGAAGGCGATGAATCGCGCCCAAAGCGGTGCCTACGCTGGAACAATCATCCAAAGTCAGCAGCTCCAACGGCCGCGCCTGACCCACATGGTGGGTGGCCACCAGCACGGACGTATCTCCAGTGGCGGAATGCTTCAAATCGCCGTTGGAAAAAGCTACTATGCTATCGACGGCAAAACCCAATCCGCCTAATTCGCGGGCTTGCGAGAGCGTCTGCGCAGCGCGCACGCGACCGGCAAGACGCTTACGGCCTTCAGGCGTGTTGGATGCGAACACGTCATACAGCTTGCCCGCTGCATCCTGAACCACGGCATGGTCGACGCCGTACCCCTCGTCGGTCGGGTTGGTCTGTTCGCTGGCACGCGCGCCCGCAATGGCGGCGTTCGGCATCGCCGCACTCGTCAGGGCAGCTATCATAAATTTGCTTCGTTCGGTCACAATTCCAACCTTAATACACAATAAGGGCGAAGCGTTGCCGACTTGCCAGTAAAACTGCAGGTGAACCGCGGGCAAATCGTCACATGGCGACGGCAATCTGCCACAATGGAACGTATGAGTGCAACAGCGGAAGAGATTCTTGACGGATTGGATGAGGCGCAAAGGGCGGCCGCAACGGCCGTGGACGGTCCAGTGCGCATCATCGCGGGCGCGGGCGCGGGCAAGACGCGAACCGTTACCCGCAGAATCGCCTATGCGTGCGCCACCAAAGCGTGGAATCCACGAAGCACGATCGCAGTCACATTCTCCGTCAAAGCGGCGGCGGAAATGCGTAGCCGCCTATCGAAACTCGATGTCGCAGCCGACGTTAAAGCAGCCACCTTCCACTCCGCGGCCCTCCATCAGCTACGCCAAGTGTGGCCGGACGTATGCGAGGGGCCGATGCCGTTCATTTCCAGAAATCCACGTGAACTGGTGGAGCGCTCGCTGCGCCGCGTCACCACCTTCCAAGTGGATGACGACACCATACGTAACTTGCAAGCGGAAATCAACTGGTGCAAAATCTCACTGATCGCACCGGAAGATTACGCGCGGGTTTGCGCGGCAACGCATCGACAGCCGCCATCAGGCCTCGAACCAAGCCAATTCGTAGATGTATACAAAGCGTATGAGGCAGAAAAAACCAACCGCAACGAAATCGATTTCGACGATATTCTGCTGATCGTTTGTCATCTGATGGAAAGCGACGAGGAAGTGGCCTCAGCTATCCGCTCCAACATCAGATGGCTTACCGTCGACGAGTACCAGGACGTTTCGCCATTGCAGCACCGTCTGCTCACCCGATGGCTCGGCTCAAACCGCAATATTTGCGTGGTGGGCGATCCGGCGCAGACCATCTACTCGTTCGCGGGCGCAAGTAGCTACAGTCTGCTCAACTTCGATTCGGAATTCGGTCCGCTCACCGCTGACATCAATCTGAACAACGACTACCGTTCCACGCCGCAGATCGTCAACTATGCCAATCGTGTGCTTGCGGCATCGCCGCAGCGGGCCGATTATCTGAAGCTCAGCTCTGAAAGGAGCAAAGGACGGAGGGTCGTGGAAACCATATATGGCAGCGATTGGGAGGAAGCGCAAGGTGTGGCGGCGCGCATCCGCAAACTGGTGGATGCGGGGGAGTCGCCGGCCGATTGCGCGATTCTCACCAGAGTCAACGCGCAGCAGAAAATCCTGTGCAAGGCATTGGCCGAACAGCATTTGAGATATCGCGTGCGCAGGGATAGCGGATGGCAGAATTCCGCACTTTCCGACGACACGCAGACCAGACTGGCCATGTTGGAGGCATTGGGCGTCGGCGCGGATCTGAGCGGCGTGACCATTTCCACTATCCACGCGTCCAAAGGTTTGGAATTCAAGCACGTGTTCCTTATCGGCTGCTCGGAAGGACTCATACCGTATGGGTTGCCGCAGGATGACGACGTGCTTGAGGAGGAACGCCGGCTCATGTATGTGGCCGTGACGCGCGCCGAAGACACGCTTGATGTCTCATATGCGCGTACCCGTGAAGGCAATGAGGGTGAAAGGGCACGACGGGTGTCGCGCTTCTTCCGCTGATACTGCTAACGGAATAGCGCGATTACTCGGCGTCGGTATCGTTGTTGCTGCCGGATTCTGCGGAATCGTCAGAATCGCTGCCATTGGTATCGGATTCGCCGCCCTTGTGCTCTTCCTCGTCAAGCAGCTTGCTGAGTTCGGCATCCCAATCGATGGTCATGCCATCGGCGTCGCCAAGGGGCTGCGACGCCATATCGGTGGCATTGGAAGCGGCGAACGTCGTATTTTCCGTGTTTTCCGACGATCCGTTGTTCTGCGACTGTGAGGTGTTGTCATCGTCATCATTCGGCAGTTGCGGCAGTAGATCGGGATGTGACCATTTCGCGTCTCGTGCCTGCGCGCCTTCCGTAGCGCAGATGTTATCCCACAATGCGGCCGCTTCACGCATGCGCTTCGGGCGTAATTGCAAGCCGATCAGGCTTTCGAAGGTGCGTTCCGCAGGACCTCCGATGGCGCGCTCGCGGCGGAGCATCTCACGAAGCTGTTCGATATGCGGAATATGAGCCATGCCGGCGCGCCACACTACGGTGTCTACCCAACCCTCTACCAAGGCGAGCAGATTCTCCAGCGATTTCATGGCCTGCTGTTGTTCAGGCGTGTCAGGGAACGCCACCTTGGTGATGTTCACCGCGTCGGCCATGGAATCCGGGTCGACGGACTGCGCATCGCGGATCTGCTCCTCCATGGCGTCCAAATCGATGCTGGTGCCACGGGCATACTTGCCCAACAGCGCCTCGAAGCGTGGCATCAGCCACGGCACGGAAGCGTACAGGCGCGAATGGGCGAGCTCTTGCAGTGCAAGATAGCTCATTACTTCGTTCACGTCGATTTCCAAGGATTTCGCATATTCGACGACATTCTGCACGATCAGGCCTCCAGCCGGATTCTTCAGCAACGAAATGCTTTGGTCGAAACTGCCGCGCACCTCATGCGACAAATCGCCGGCGGCACGTCCCAGCTGCATGGCGAACGACGTATTGCCGACGAAACGCATGAGTTTTGCCGGATCTTTCATATCATCGGGAATCGGAATCTGCACCGGACCGGCGAAAATGCCGGAAATTTCCGTATGGAATTCGGAATCGCCGAAACGCTGTGACAAAATCGAAGCCAGAGCGTCGCTCATCGACTCGGCAATCGGGGATGCAAACTGCGCCCAGGAATCGATGCATCCTTCCACCCAGCCTGCGCGGGTAAGCACCTGCGTTTCGCCTTGCGCGGGGTTGAATTCGCAAGCGGTGTCAAGCCACAGATTCGCCTCGCTGATGGCTCGCCGGGCCATCTCGCCGTACTCCGCGCTCACACTGGTTTCCGATCCTTCGCCATTGGCCTGCTGCAATGCCAATGATTTCGCCAGTTTGACGTTGATTGGACCTTCCTCGGTGATGTGCTGGATGTCTCCGAAAGTGTTGAGCCCGCCCGCAGTGAACGCCTGCATCATCGACCTGACCTCGGCCGGCTTGGGAAGCTTGCTCACATCCTGACTCATCAACTGGTCGCGCAACTCTTCCGGCATGTTGGAAAACTGGTTCCATGCCATCTCGCCTTGAATTGGTCCGAAACAATCGATAAACCATTGGCGGATCGCGTTCTCGTCCATGCCGGCCCTGCCTTTTCCTAAGCGTTTTTTCAAGTTTGGTTGGTTCCATACTATGTTATGGGAGGTATGCCCAAGATGAAGGAAACACGACGAATTCACGGCAAAAACACACGTAGCGGAGCTCCGGGACGTGTCAAACGATGGCTGATAGGCGCGGAAGGTTGGCTGTCCGCGCGTTCATGGCGTTATCTTGCAGGACCGTTGGTGGCGGTACTGTGCGTATTGGTGTTGATTATGCCCAGCGCGTATGTGGTGCAGGTGCCCGGCCCGACGCAGAATGTGCTCGGGGAGGTTTCCGGCAAGCAGGTCATCGCCGTTTCCGGTGCGAAAACGTATAAGGATTCAGGCCAACTGCTGTTGGTCACGGTCAATGCTTCAGGTGTGCCAGGGTACCCGGTGTCGAACGCGCAGGCATTGGTGGCGTGGGCCGATTCGAAATCCACGGTGATGCCTCAGGAAGCGGTGGTTCCTGTTGGGCAGACCGCAGAGGAATACAAGCAGTCCAGCGACAAGGAGATGACGTCATCGCAGGATTCCGCCACCGCAGCGGCGAAAAAGTTCCTGGAAGAGCATGGTTATGACGTGTCCGGCATGAAGGTGTCCATGCATGTGGACGACATCGGCGGGCCGTCGGCGGGCATGATGTACACGCTTGGTCTGATCGACAAGGTGACCGGTGAAAAACTTTCTGGGGGTAAGATCATCGCGGGAACGGGCACTATGAACGACAAAGGTGAAGTCGGTGAAATCGGAGGCATCCGTTTGAAGATGCTCGGAGCGAAACGCGACGGAGCAACTTGGTTCCTTGCCCCGGAATCCAATTGTTCCAGCGTTGTGGATCATATTCCGGAAGGTTTGAACGTGGTGAAGGTGTCCACTTTGCAGGAGGCGTACGATGCGCTGGTTGCCGTCCGAGACGGCAAGGGTGCATCCCTGCCGCAATGCTCCGCGGGAGAGTGACGCATTCCGAGATATAAGAAAAAACAATCTCGCAAAGTGAGCAATTCCACGGTTCGTAACGTATATGTTCGAGCAGTGTTGGTATATTGACGAACGTGAATCAAACGGCATCTGATAACGCTGAAGAATTCGGTTTCCACGCCGGCGACCTGGTACAGGAATGGCTGTGGGACGATGATGTGGACGACTCGATCCGCGCCAAGATCGAGGAGCTGACCGGTGAAGAGCTGGTCGACGAGGACTATGATTCCGCCGTTGATGGCGTGATTATCTGGTGGCGCGACGGCGATGACGAAGACGAACTGTCTGACACCATCGTCGATGCGTATGCGGTCCTTGGAGACGATGGTCCATTGTGGGTGCTCACCCCGAAGCCGGGGCGCCCGGGCGCGGCAAGTTCAAGCACCGTGCAGTCCGCCGCGAAGACCGCCGGCATGAATGCAGCCACGCCGCTGACCGTCAGCGGTGACTGGAACGGCATCCGTCTGCGCGCATTCGGCAAAGGCCGCTGATCGTATTCGTTTTACCCGCCTCGACACGCATGACCAAGGTCGGGCGCTCATATAAAGGCTTGGAATCACATGATTCCAAGCCTTTTTGCTTGCGGAAGCAGTCGAAGAAGATGTTTCCATGAAATTGTCTATATTGACAAAAGTCATGACTTTGCTGACACGCGCACGAGATAGTTGGGAATATCAGAAGAGGCGGAACGGCTTATTTTCTGCGGAAACAAAAGGTGGGCGATGAGGGACTCGAACCCCCGACATCCACCGTGTAAAGAAAATAGGCTCTTGAAAAGCCCTTGTTTTCCGGCGATGAAAGGGTTCTTTCTTTCATACAAAGCATTGTTTTTATGTAGGGCATTGACAAAGCATTGACATTTTTCCGGGATTTCCCCTTCTTCATGAAGGGAAATGGTTGATGACGAAAACCATGGCGAATCCGATGTCAGGGCCGCTCGAAAATGGAGTTTTCTGGGCGCTTCCATGCATGTGGAGGATGCGGGGGAGCATTCCTGCCTGAATCCGCTTGCTATGCGCAACAACGAGACCGGCGAGACGGTGAACGTGCGTTGCGGGACGCGGTCGGAGAAGAAATGTGCCGGTTGTTCCTGGCTGTACAAGAAGGATACTGCGAAGATACTGCGCAGCGGCTTGGTCGGTGGTGCATACCGGTATTTCTTCCTCACACTGACCGCTCCATCGTTCGGCAGGACGCATCTTGTTCCCAAGAGGGGAGAGCGTAGGCGGTGCCGTTGCGGAGTCTGGCATGATGCGGAGAAGGACATCGATCTTCGTGGTGTTCCGCTCGACTGCGACAGATACGATTATGCGGGGCAGGCGTCGTTCAACTATCAGATAGGCAAGCTTTGGAACGCTACCTTGTCATTGTTGCGTAAGGATTATCCGAAGCTTTCCTATGCCAAGGTGTATGAGTGGCAGCAGCGTGGTGCCCTTCATGCCCACGTAATCCTCAGAATCCCGTCAAACGAGGTTTGCGGGTCACCTGAATCCGGTGGCCCGGCTCAGCACATCGCCAAGCGGGCGGTTTCCGTGACGGTCGATGATTCCCTGCATTGGGGCACTGAGAACGACTGCCGTGAGATCAAGGGCGGCAAGGATACGAATAGCGTGATCGGATATCTGAAGAAGGCCGTCTCCTATGTGACCAAGGATGTTTGCGAGGAACGCCCGGAGGGACGGTCGCGCAATGCCAAGCACATCATCATGCTGGAATACGCTGCCCGTTGCATGCATTGCGATAAATGCGAGAGGATCCGTGAGGGAGCGAAGGAGCGGATTGCCGAGACGGAAATGAATCTCGGCAAGCTTCGATCTGATGCTGAAGCGGTACCGGTGGGCCGGCATGCCGAGGAGATTCGGCGTTATCTCCGGATAGCCCATGCGGGACTGCTGCAATGTGACGGTCTGCCGCATAGGCGATGGGGTGCAAGGGCTGGCGTCATGTCCACTTCAAGGAAGACCTCGAAACATGCGGGCTGGTCCATCGAAGGACTGACACGGAAGAAACTTGCTGAGACTCGCAGGAAATGGCACGTCAAATCTTTGGAATTGGTCGATCAGGTCGCGGACAGGATCCGTGAATCGATCGGTGAATCGGAATGCCTGTGTGAGGTTCGCCTGGAGTAGGGGATTCGTATGAAACGGCGCACGTCGGGAGAAAACGAGGACGCGCCGATTATGACTTCAGGACGGAAGAGGATATCTTGCCGCCCATTTTCGCATACTCGGATACTGTCCAAACGCTTTGTTTTTGCCCTACAGGGCAAGAGATAGGCATTTCGCATAAAGGTGCGTCGGGAGTCCGCGGGCTCTGCATGCGGACAAGGAGACGCAGGGAGGGCGCGAAGCGCCCAACCCTTGATCTAGTAGAGAAAAATTCAAACGGATTGGATAATGCGTCTGAAGCGTGCGGATTCCGGAACGGTAAAGTCTCATATGCGGATTGTGTTTCTTGATCCCCCGTCGTGTCTCGCATGACCTGCCGGTGATTCGCATGGATTTCGCTAATATGGGTGGTAGTCGCAGCAAAGGAGTGTCAGTGGCCAGACAGCAGGTCAAATCGAAGGAACGTGTCGAAGAGCATGGCGAGGTTTTCACCAACGAACGTGAGGTGAACGCCATGCTTGATCTCGTCAAGCAGGAGACAGAACGGATCAAGGAGGATTTCGAGCTGCTGCTCAGCCTGAACGTGTTCAACAGTGCCAGGATGAATGACGCCGTGTACAAGTTCAAGCGTTACGAGGATGACAGCCTCTCGTACGCTGGTATAGACAAACACAGGGAGAATGACAAGGTCGGTGGCTTCGACACCGTCATCACCCGCCAAGAATTCGAGGAGCTCTGACATTTGTCAGAGGCGTGAATGAGAGGTTGATGAAGCTTCATTGGTAGCGGTGATCAGAGATGTGGATTGAAAGGCGGGCTGCGGTCGTGGTAGGTTACCGATGCCTGCTGCCCGCCTTGTTCATATTATTCTGTGGGTGTGAGGACTGGATAAAGGTAGGGGAAGCGGCGATAGAATGGCTGGACGGATTCTTCGTCGCATAGTTCCTTCCAGATTTCTCCCTCCCAAATTGTGATTCCATCTGCGCTGCTCGTAGGCGTTTTGCCCTGCAACCCGGACATAGTTACTGTTGTTGGCATCATGTACGCGAACCATTCTTGATAATTGAATGGGATATCGATTGAACAAAGGGTGTTGCCGTTAGGTGAATCCTTGGCGGTAATGCTGATCTGTTCGTATCGCTTTTCTCCGAGGAAGGCGCTGATACGCACCATAATTTCGAATTTTGTTCGACCGGCATAGTTGACTAGTTGGAAAAGTGTGCCGAGTGGAGCGTCATCGTCTACCCATGGGGCTGACGCCGTTGAGAATGCGCGGTCGCCATAACAGCGCACGAACATAGATTCTTTGCTGGCTCTCACGAGTTGTTGGTACAGATTTAGCGTTGCCTCTTTACGCATATATGCAAGCAAGGCGTGGCCAAAATACATGAGGAAATCAGCTACGTCATTGATGAGCAGACTGCCGTCCTGCTGAGCGGGGTACCGGTCGTAAAGAGCTTGAAGAGTGGCTATATATTGGTCGGTCGGGAATAGATTGTGAGTATATTCCTCTAGCATCTTCTGCAAAGTATCTTCGAAATAATACAGCCTGTCGTCCCCCTCGAGTCTTTCGAGCGTGAATAAAACGTCGGACTTTGTCAGGGCTTGACCGACAAATTGGGCTGGAAGCCAATTTTCTTTTCCTGCAATGGAGTACGGGAACGTTGGCGTTCCCATACAGTCGAAAACTGGATTTGCAACTCTGGTCTCCTTTTTTGAGAAAAAACCAGTTCGTTTTGAGGGTAGTTTGATGGACCAAGGCAACATGAAAGTTGTCGGTGGCACCGCGAGCAGTTCGTATAGGGTATTTAGCTCTTCGACGGTGATGTCGCGTTCTCCGCTCATAAGGCGGCGAAATTTGGAATATGGAATTTCGGTTATGGGCTGCACTAATTCTGTGAGTTTCGGAGAGCTTAGGCGAAATAATCCTCTCACCGCATTGAAGTTGTTGCTGACAACTTGGCGGGGGTCTTTTGCGCT
>OOCH01000415.1_pt1 | contig 45379 bp, 40 predicted proteins | sample 1671641 | NCBI WGS metagenome assembly OOCH01 (sample SAMN06348177, study PRJEB24527) | human gut metagenome | biome: human gut; feature: ankylosing spondylitis patient; material: feces | host: Homo sapiens | place: China | collected 2015-10
GTGGCCAAGCCGTGATCTACCTCGATCATGCCGCCACCACACTGCAAAAGCCGCCGGTGGTGGGGCAGGCGATGCTCGCGGCTTTGCAAACGGCGGGCAACCCCGGACGCGGGGCGCATGAACCGACCCTTCACGCGGCCCGCATCGTTTACGGCACGCGCACGGCGCTGGCAGAACTCTTCCACGCAGAGGACCCGGCCTGCATCGCCTTTGCGGCCAACGCCACCCAGGCGCTCAACACCGCCATCGGCGGGCTGCTTTCGCCCGGCGACCATGTCATTGCAACGGTCTGCGAGCACAATTCCGTCCTGCGGCCCCTCTACCGCCTGCGGGAACAGGGAGTGCAGCTCAGCTTTGTGGGGGTAGACGACCGCGCCGTTCTGCGGTATGAGCAGTTCGAGCAGCTGGTCCGGCCCAACACCAGAGCGATCGTTGTCACCGGGGCATCGAATGTGACCGGCCATGCCACCGACCTGCCCTTTGTGGCACAGGTGGCAAAAAAGCACGGCCTTCTGTTGATCGTGGACGCTGCCCAGACGGCGGGGAGCCTGCCCATCGACGTGCAGGCCCTCGGCATTGATGTGCTCTGCTTTACCGGGCACAAGGGGCTGATGGGCCCGCAGGGCACCGGCGGGCTGTATGTCCGGCCGGGGCTGCGGGTCGCGCCGCTCGTTGTGGGCGGCAGCGGGGTGCACAGCTTTGACGAAGCCCACCCTGCGGAGATGCCCACGGCGCTGGAAGCCGGTACGCTGAATGTCCCCGGCCTTGCCGGGCTGGGGGCCGGGGTGCGCTGGCTGCTGGAACAGGGGGTCGAGGCGCTGCACGCCAGAGAAATGGCGCTGACCCGGTCGTTCTGGGAGGGCGTCCGGGAGGTCCCCGGTGTCGTTCTGTACGGAACGCTTGCAGCCCCCCGTGCGCCGATCGTCTCGCTGAACCTTGCCGGAGAGGACTCCGCCCGTGTGGCGGATGCGCTCTGGGAGGAATACGGCATCTGTGTGCGGGCCGGTGCTCACTGTGCCCCGCAGATGCACCGGGCGCTGGGCACCGTGGAGCAGGGCGTGGTGCGGTTCAGCTTTTCGCACCAGAACACCGAAGCCGAGGTGCGATGCGCCGTAAAGGCGGTCCGTGCGCTGGCATTGGAGGAATAAGATGCGAGCAAAACGACCGTATATCGTGCTTTCGTTCCGCGCTACGGTGGATGCCATGGCGTGGGAAAAGCGCTGCCTTGCCGAGCACATCCCCGGCCGGCTCATTCCGCTGCCGCGGGAGCTTTCCGCTGGGTGCGGTCTGGCGTGGCGGATGCTGCCGGAGGACTGGCAGTGCTGGCGGGAGCGCTTTGACCCTACCGCCTACGATGCCGTTGCGCAGGTGGAACAATGACTTGAAAAAAAGGAGACCCTTGCATGGAACCCCGAACTTTTTGTGATGCTTTGAACCGTGAGGCGGGCGATTACCTATTGGCTACGGTGCTGGAGGGCGCGGCGCAAGGGGCGCAGCTGCTGTTGTGCGGCGGTGTGCCCGTCTGGCCGGAACATCCGGCGGCGTGTCTGGAAGCACAGCTGCCTGCGCTGCAGCAGGTGACTGCCAGCGGAGTGCAGACATTTGGGGCGCTTCGTGTTTTTGCCGAGCGATTCGGTGCAGCCCCGCGTCTGGTGGTCTGCGGCGGCGGTCATGTGGGGGCATCGGTGGTGCGGCTGGCAAAGCTGCTGGGTCTGCCTGTCTGCGCCTTAGAGGACCGCCCGGAATTTGCCGGGCAGCTGCGGCAGGCCGGGGCCGACCCGGTGCTCTGCCTGCCCTTTGAAGAGGGCCTTACAGCAGTCTCCGGCGGAGCAGAGTGCTATTTTGTGGTCGTTACCCGCGCCCACAGCTGCGATGTCCAGTGTCTGACGGCCATTCTGCAAAAGCCCGCCGCCTATGTCGGCATGATGGGCAGCCGGGGCCGCGCGGCTCTGGTGCGCCGTCAGCTGACCGAAGCCGGGCTGGACCCGGCGCGGGTGGAGCAGCTCCATGCGCCCATCGGTCTGGCCATCGGGGCCAAAACGGCGGAGGAGATCGCGCTTTCCATCCTCGCACAGATCGTGCAGGTCAAGAGTGCCCGCTCGCTGACCGAGGGCTTCCCGCCCGTCATTCTGGAAGCATTCCGGGCGCTGCAAACGCCTGCGGTGCTGGCGACCATCGTGTCCCGCCACGGCTCCACGCCGCGGGAAGTCGGCTCCAAAATGCTGGTCCTGCCGGAGGGCAGAGCCGTGGGCAGCGTGGGCGGCGGCATCATGGAATACCGCATCCAGCAGCTGGCCGGGAAGATGCTGGATGGGGCGGCAGCGCCCGCCCAATTGGCCGATCTCACCACCGACGGCACAGGCGATGATGCAGCCATTGCGGCCTGCGGCGGCTCCATGCAGGTCTTTTTACAGCGGATCGAACCGGAGGAATGAACGATGAAACAGGAAAAACGGATCGTGGTGCGGGGCGGCGGAGATCTTGCCACCGGCACCATCCACCGGCTCTGGTCTGCCGGGCTGCGGGTGCTGGTGCTGGAAGCAGAGCACCCCGCCGCCATCCGCCGTCAGGTGTCCCTGTGCGAGGCGGTCTATGAGGGCGAGACCACTGTGGAGGGCCTGCGGGCCGTGCGGGTGGCTTCGCTGGCCGAAGCCGACGCCGTCTGGGCGCAGAACGCCGTCCCGGTTTTGGTGGACCCGAAGGGAAGCTGCCTGGCTGCGGCAAAGCCTGCCGTGCTGGTGGATGCCATCATTGCCAAGAAAAATCTCGGAACCACGCGGGATATGGCTCCGCTGACCATTGCCCTCGGCCCCGGCTTTGTGGCCGGGCAGGATGTGGACGTGGTGGTGGAGACCAAGCGCGGCCACAAACTGGGCCGCATCATCCGGGCAGGCTCTGCTGCGCCGAACTCCGGTGTGCCGGGCGTCATCCGGGACAGGCGCTCCAGCTCCTTGTCCACGCGTTGACGCGCTTCGTCGTTCAGCGGCGTATTCTTGGCGCGTTCGCGAAGCTCCTCCACATCCGTCGCGTCGGTATCGCCCAGTTCGGTCTGGATAGCCTTCATATGCTCGCGCAGATAATAATCCTTCTGATTTTTGTCAATCTGTTTCTTGACGCGCTCCTGCACCTGCTTTTCCACGCCGGTCAGCTCAATTTCGCGGCTCAAAATGGTGCAGAGGCGTTCCAGACGGCGCTGAATATCGAATTCTTCCAGAATCCGCTGGCGGAGCCAGCCTTCGTGTTTGTCAAGCGGCAGATACCAGTGTTTGGTTTCCTTCATAACCGGTTTGCTTCCGCTGATGGCACTTTTGGGATTGATCAGTTCGGTAGGAGACAGAGTGCTTCCGCATTTTTCGCACTGGTCACCGTATGCACCTTCTGCGTGGCAGCGGGGGCATTCTCCGGTGATATAACGGTCAGCCAGGAAGGTATGAGCTTCTTCGTCGTAATATTGTTCTGAGGTTTTTTCAATGAATTCGCCTTTGTCGTACAGTTTACGGAAGAAATCGGAAGCTGTGTCATGATGGATTTTTGAGCTGGTTCGTCCGTATACGTCAAAAGAGATGCCGAATTCCTTGAATGAATCTCTGATCAGGGTATGGTAACGGTCTACTACGTCTTGTGGAGTAATGCCTTCTTTTTTGGCACGGATGGTGATGGGCACTCCATGTTCATCAGAACCTCCGATAAAGATCACATCTTCTTTTTTCAGACGCAGGTAGCGTACGTAGATGTCAGCCGGGACATAGACTCCTGCCAGATGACCGATGTGTACCGGTCCGTTGGCATACGGCAGAGCCGATGTGACGGTTGTTCGTTTGAATTTTTTTTCCATATATGTATCGTTATTGTTTTGAGTCACTATCTTTCACCTCTGCAAAGATAGTGATTTTTTTTGTTCATTCAATTCATAAAAACAACAGGGACACGGAAAACGTTCCGTGTCCCTGTTCCGGATAAAAAAGAAGTGTGTGTTTATTCTGCTTTTACAAAATCTTCCGGATAAGTAACAAGGTTGGTTACCTGACCGTCTTTCAGACGGATCCAGGTCTTGAAACTTCTTTCTCCTTCGGTCAGTTCAATGACACGGGCGCCGTTGCCTCCCGGAATGTCGTGATAAACTGTCTTGCCTCCGGTGAACCGTCCGTAGCATAGCAGGATGTTGTTCCAGTTGACTACATAGTCATTGACATGATCGTGTCCGACGAAAGTACCCATCACGTCTCCGGCATTCAGCATGGCAGCATACAGACCGGTATTGATGGCCGGAGCACAGGCTTTTTCCTTGCGCGTTCCGATCAGCAGTGCATTCTCATTTTGGGCTGCCTGATTGTATTCCGGGAAAGGAATGTGGAAGAAGGCCAGTGCCGGCAACGGTTTGCCATTGTTGCGGGCAGTGAATGCCGCACTTTCCTTGCGGTACCATTCTACCTGGTCTGCCTTGATCCAGTCATAGCCTTTGATTTGTTTCAGCGGTGAATAGGCGTTGCTGTCGAATATATACAGAACGGCAGCTTCGTTATTTCCGGCAGATGCATTGACGGGCAGGATGAAATTGGTGACTCCGGAGATGCCTTCAGTCCGTGTGTTCAGGCAGCCGGCTTTTTTCTCTATGTAGTCCGACAATTCCTTGCGGTTCATGTCCTGTTCGTCATCATGGTTGCCCCAGGTAACAGCAAACGGGATGTGGCGGGATATCGCAGGTTCAAGTGCCTTGTTCAGTCCTTCTGCTGCGGGTTTGGCAAAGATCAGGTCGCCGGTATAAATGACCAGGTCCGGTTTTTCTGCGTCCAGCACTTCGTTCATGCGTTTGGCTGCTTCTTCCGAAGCCGGATTCCCAGGTACCCAGTGTATATCTGTAAACTGGACGATCTTAAATTTTTTATTGCTGTTGAATTTCAGCGTCTGTGCTTGCATGCCAAATATTCCCATGCAGAGAAGTGTGGCAGCCATGATTATCTTTTTCATCGGTTCTTATTTTTGTATTAGAATTCCATTTTCTTTCCAGCCTGTGGGTGTTTGGGCGCAAAAGGGATTTGCAGGAAATCGGCAATAGTTGCTGCAACCTGATTGTTGTAATACTGTCTGTCACCGGATATCTCTCCCAGGGCGGGTATGTCTTTTCCTATAGCCATGAACCAGGTTTCACCTGATCCGGTTGTATTCGTTCCATGATCACGCCAGTCATCAGCTTTTACTTTTCCGCATCCGCGTCCGTGGTCACAAGTAATAATGAGAGTGGTCTGGTCTTTGTAAAAGGGATCAGACTGGATATACTCCCATATCTCTTTCAGGAAGTTATCAAAGGTGCGTGCACCTTCCAGATACAGGCGGTAATCACCCATGTGAGCCAGTTCGTCAATATCTCCGTAACCGATGTAAATCAATTCCGGTTTCCGGCTTTTCATGGCTTCGATGGCATATTCATGAGTAAACACATCTGCACGTTCATGTTCCCAGAATCTGGGAGCTGCATCCTGCATCTTTTCAACCAGACGTTCTCTTTCTGTCGGATTGGGAGAAAGAGAATGCCGGTATCCTGTGTTTATTTCCAGGTGGCTTCGTTGTTCATTCAAAATGTGAATGAACCGGTCCCAACTTGCAAATATAAGAACTTTCCCTTTATAACGGTCTGTGTTGTTGGCAATTTCCAGGATGGAAACATTTGGATTCCATACCGGATTGTTGGTATTGATCTGTTCATCGTCTGGATGTCCGCAAAGGAGTTCGTTGTATCCCGGATAAGAGAACTGCATTTTGTTTTTCACCTGCATGCGGCAACCTTTCCAGCGGTTACCGATCATCAGTCCGTTACGGGCGATTTCTGACCAGGTAAAAGGCATCAGCAGGCTTCTGCGTTCTTCGGCTGTTGTTTTCCAATAATTTGCCTTGAGTTGTTCATTATTCCCGATCTGCAGAGAATCTGCACCACTGAATAACTCTTGCCAGCGGTATCCGTCAACAGTGACGAATACCACACGCCGGGCAGAAGTGTACATGGTAGAGAATAACAGTGCCGCTAATAAAATCAGAGTCTTTTTCATTATTTCTTGTTTAAGGATTATTACTGTAACCACCAAGGTTTGTCGGTAGTTTTGTCTCCTCCTCCGAATTGGCTGTCCAAAGCTGCCTGTACGTTTGCAGCATTGTTGTTGTATTCACTTTGCGGATACATCCACCGGTAAGGCAGTTGTACACCGGAAGCTCTGCGGAAATCAGGATATCCGGTCCGGAGTGCTTCATAATAGGGCAACCAGACACCTCCCTGCAGGAAGGTCGGCAGGTATTTCTGCATGGCGATCCGTTCGATCTTCTGTTCAGTGGAAAGTGTGGAATCATAAACCACTTCACTTCCTTGCAGATAAGTTTCGGCAGCGTCTTCGCTCAGATAAGCAGCTACATCGGTAGCGTATGTGCGGTAGAATTTGAAAGATGCCTTGACTGCCGATTCGTAATATGTCTTGTCATCGCCGTTGATCCATCCTCTGACAACTCCTTCGGCCAGGATCAGCTGTTGTTCGGTATACCCCATCAGGATCATCGGTTCGTTGGTTGCATTTTTATAGTAACGTTCGGTCGGCTTGGAGCAGAGACCGGCTGTGGCTTTGTCGTTGACCAGACTGTAAGGCACGGCGGGATCACCTCCATCGTATGCAGTAAAGTCATCGATTGCCTTGCCTTCCTGTTCTGCTTTGGGAGTCTGGGTTGCAATGGCGAACAGACGGGGGTCTTTGCGTGTAACGAAGGCTGCCACGTAAGTAGAGTCCATGAAACGTCCGGAACCGAAGTCACTATCGTTGAAATAGGGATAGCGGTTGCTGGCCTGATCCAGGTATACCAGCTGTCCGTTGTCGGCTGCACTTTCCATCAGCGGGCAGTTGCTGACAATCTCTGCAAAAGTTGCAGGAATATTGATGCTGCCTACCTGAGTTTTGTTTGACAAGGACATCAGGATGCGCAGGCGATAGGCATTGATCAGTTTTCTCCATTGCAGGAGGTTACCGTTGTAGATAATGTCGCCACTGATGATTTCATTGTTGTCTTTCAGCAGGTTGTCCGCTTCTGCCAGTTCGTTGAGAATACCTTCCAGTACTTTCTCCTGACTGTCATATTGAGGCTGGTAGACAGCGCCGGTTTCTCCTTTCAGTGCATCACTGTAAGGAATAGCCCCGAAGTCCATGGTCAGCTGGTAGAAGTAGTTGGCACGGAAGAAATGTGCCAGAGCCTGATAGGCACTTCCGTTTTCGGATACTTCCATCATTTTGGTGACATCGCGCAGATTATTGTAATAGTCGAAGTCTCCTCGTGTCCACTTGTACACCTGATAGGCGCTTTCTCCGGAAGTCAGGATCAGCTGCTTGGTAGCGTGGCAGGCATCAGAACTGGTCTGATTAAAGGCTGTATAGGCAATACCTGTCAGCAGCAGTGACGGCTGGGTCGTCGTCGGATTGTTGGGATCTACGTTCAGCTCCTCCAGGTCGATGCATGAAGCGCAGAGGCTGGATGCCAGCAATAAGGAGGCAATATAAGTGATAGATTTTCTTTTCATGTTCGTGAATTTAGCAGTTGGTTGTTAGAAAGTAATGTTGGCACTTACACCGATGTATCGTGCAGACGGGTCCTGAAGATCGCTGTCGGAAGCACCGAAGTCAGGATCCAGATAAGGAGTTTTCTTCAGTACGGCCAGGTTGTTTCCGTAGAGAGTCACTTCCAGTCCTTTGATGGAGTTGGAGTGGATCAGATGGCTGAAATCATAAGATACGGCCACACGTCTCAGTTTCAGGAAAGAGCGGCTGAATGTATTGGCGAACAGCTCGCTTTCGCTGGTACGTACGACAGCACGGTACGGGTAGTTTTGTGCCCAGGTCTGAATGTTGACTGCTGTTTCGTTTTTCTTGTATACACGGGTATCGCTGATGATATTTCCGTTGACATCGTAGGTTACTTCACCGCTTACGATATTGACACCTTCCGGAACATAGATGGGCTTTCCTCCGTTTTCATATTCTTCCTGACGGTACATGGTTGATTTCGGATGTTTTCCGCCCCACCACATTTTCTGGGTTGTAGTTGAGATCAATGTTCCTCCGATAGCTCCGTCCATGTCCACGTTTACTGTAAAATGATCGAACTTGAAAGTGTTCTGCAAACCGAAGCGGACATCCGGATCCTGATTGCCGATGTAGCTTTTGAAAGCACTCTGGGTAGGCATACCGTTGCTGTCGAGGATCAGCTGGCCGTCGGGAGTCTTTTCCCATTCGGTAGCGTACATGGCATCTGCCCGGTCACCGAGCTTCAGATCGCCGTATTTCTCCTGACCTCCGTAGATTTCAGTCAGCTTGCGGATGTTGGTACTCCAGTTGGTGGACAGGTTCCAGGTAAATTTCTTGCTCTGGATCGGAGTTGCTGTGATAATTAATTCTGCTCCGTTGGTTGTATAGGTATTTCCGTTGACATAGCGGTTGTTGAAACCTGATGCGACGGAGATCGGAAGCTGAATGATACTGTTCTTGTCGATCATGTGATAGTAAGTAACATCCAGACCGAGACGGTTACGCAGGAAAGAGGTTGAAAGACCGATTTCGTACGAGGTCGTTTTTTGTGGCAGGATATTGGCATTCAGCAGGTCTGACTGGTAAGTAACCGAAGGAGTACTTCCGTAAAGAATGCCCTTGGAGTAGGTTGCATACAAAGAATACGGATCAAGGTCGCTGGATACCTGTGCCCAAGCACCGTTTATTTTCAGATAGTCCATCCAGGATGGAAGACTGATATACTGGTCAAGCATCGCACTCAGTGAAACAGAAGGATAGAAGTAGGAATTGTTTCCTTTGATGATGGTTGACGACCAGTCGTTACGTCCGGTCAGAGTCAGATAGACACCATCGAACAGATCCAGATTGACAGAACCGTATACACTCTCGATCGCTTTTTCGTTCATGGAGTTGGTTGCTGAAACAGGATTCAGACTGTTACCCATGTTGTATACACCCGGTACGATCAGTCCGTCGGTTGCCTGATATTCGCTGCGAATCTGACGGTAGTAGAGTGAAGAACCGGCATTGACGGTCAGCGCGAAGTTTTTGTTGAAGGCACGGGTATAGGTTACCAGTACGTCGGTATTGATATCCAGCTGGTCTGTGTTCCAGGTCTTGTAGTCACCGTTGCGGGAGTCACCGTAGTTCATGTAGGATTTCGGTGATTTCATGTCTTCGAAGGTATCTTCCAGACGTCCTGCTGCACGGCCCTGTATGCTCAGTCCCGGCATGATGTCCCAGTTCAGTTTTACCTGACCGTTGGTAACATTACGGTCGTGTACCTGAGTCAGTTCGTAAGTGGCGAAATATGGGTTGTTATACCAGGCATAGTTGTAGTTGGCCTGCCGTTCGCCTTCTGCGTCCGGACGCCAGTGGTGGGCGGCCAGTTCTTTTCCGTTGACATCGTTACCCATCCACAGCAGAATGGTGTACATGTGGTTTTTCGGTCCATATCCGTAGCGCGGATAGTTGGGTGAATAGACTTTATTATAAGAAAGGTTGGCTGACAGAGTGACGGCATCACTCAGGTTGTACATGCTGTTGAAGTTCAGGCCTCCGGTGTATACTGCTGTATTGGGTACCTGACCTTTCTGATGAGAAAAGTCACCGTTGAAGTTGTAGTTGGCCTTTTTGCTCTTGCTGGCAACCGAGAAAGTAGCCTTGGTGATGATTCCGGTCTGAAGGAAGTCTTTCAGGTTGTCATGCGCTTCCCAGGTGATAGGAACACGCTCATATTTGGACTGGTCATCATAAATTGTGCCGCTGACATCTCCCCACCAGGGAATCACCTCTCCGGTTTCCTTGTTGCGGATGGGACTGTTCCACTGTGCGATCTTTTGTCCTTCGAAACGGGGGCCCCAGGTCATGTCACCGTCGGAGATACCGCCGTCGGCACCATCCCAGAATGCGTACTGTCCGTTAGAACCGGAACCGAATTCTGTTTGTGTTTCCGGGAATACGGTAAATCCGGCTGTTACCATGCTGGAAAGTCCTGCCTTTACGGTCAGTCCTTCCTTGTCTGCCAGTTTGGTGGTGATCAGAATGGCTCCGTCCTTACCTCTGGAACCGTACAGGGCGGCAGCAGCCGTACCTTTCAGCACGTTGATGCTCTGGATGTTTTCCGGAGAAACATCAAACAAATCTGATTCTACGGGAACACCGTCGATCACCATCAGCGGAGTCTTTCCGCGCAGGGTAAAGGTCGGTGCCTGGAAAATACCGGTCGGGTTGTTCACGGTCAGACCGGCCACTTGTCCGGACAAAGCGTTACCTACGTTTACTGTACCCGGCTGGTCGAGTGCTTCGGTATTGACTTGCTGGGTGGTATAACCGATTTTCTTTTTCTGCTGTTTGATACCGATGGCTGTGACCACAACTTCGTCGATAGCCTGAATTTCGTCTGTCATCTGTACATTGATGACTTTCTGCCCTTTAACGGGCTTTTCCACCGTATTATATCCGATATACGAATATACCAGGGTTCCGTCTGCCGGGACATTAATTTCATAGCGTCCGTCCAGATCGGTTACGGTTCCTGTTCCTGAATTACCTTTTACGGTTACCGTAGCTCCGATCAGGGTTCCTTCCTTGTCGGTTACGACACCTGTTACCTTAATATTCTGTGCCCATGCGTTCAGAGACGACAGCAGGCACAGAAAAACAATACCTAATGTTGCTTTCATACTTTGGTTATAAATCTGAATATGTGAGTCGGATGTAAGAAGCAGAATCAGTAAAGATTCTTCAGATCCACTCTCTGGAAGATGGCGAGCAATGCCTGGCTGTCCTTGCGGTTTTCGTCCAATGATTTCTCAAAGGTACTTGTATCCGAATCGATGGCAGCCAGTGATACTTTCAGTACATGACAGAACTGCTTTTCGGATTCTTCCGGAGTGATTTCATGTTTTTTGAGTGCCTTGCCAAGTGCTTTTTCAATATTCTTTACCGCGTTGTAGATTTCCGGTTTCCGGATGACGGTACGTCTGGTAGGATCTCCCGGTACAACCTCTTCTTTGGTTACATAAGTGTCCTTGAACAGACCGTAAAAATAGGCAGCTTTTTTCCCGAACCTGGATGAACCGGATACAGCAGCCAGGTCTTCGGCAGTAGGATCTCCGTAAGCAGAATAGAATTCCCAGGTCATGTCTGTACCTGCGGTTTCACTTACAGAAGTAACGTTCTCTTTCTTTTCATCGTCTGCGGCATAACGGGTTGCTGCAGAGGCATTCATAGCGTTCATGCATAAAAATGCACAAGCCAGGATTAAACTTTTTTTCATGTCTTGAAGTATTTTTTGACGCTGCAAAAATACCCCTGCTGCGTAACATGCAGGTTACGCAGTTGTGAAGAAATTGTTACTGAAAGAATGGCTCTGCATATGCCGGTTCATTCGTGCGGTCGTTGAGGCTGAATCGTGCGGTCGTTGAAGCCGGATCGTGCGGTCAATCGGGCTGAATCGTGCGGTCGTTGTGAGGAAAGCGGATGAGGAAACGTGTCAGACCGTCAGGCCATGTACGCAGAGAGAAAGTACATCCGTGTTTGATCAGTACGTCACGGATAAAGATGAGGCCGATCCCTTGTCCGTTGGGCTTGGTAGAGAAGAACGGGCTGAATAATCGGGCTTCTACTTCGCGGCTGATACCTGCTCCCGTATCGGCTATTTCCAGTGTCACCGGACTGGAGGTTGTCTGTATATAGATATTTCCGTGAACCTCGATACTTTCGGCTGCATTCTTGAGAATATTTACGATTACCTGTTCAAAGAGAGTCGTGTCCATCTGCACTTGTGGATTTTCCTCACACAGGCTGATATGAAGCTGGATATCCTTGTTCCGGCAAATGTTCTCCATGAAGCGTTTGCAGGCTGTTACCCGTTCGTTCAGATAGACAGTCTGGAGCTGGGCATCAGGGATCTTGACCACATCTGCAAAGTTGGTGATAAACCGGCTCATGCTGTAACACCGTTCCACGCATACCTGCATCACTTCGCGCAAGTCATCAGAGTCTTCCGTATCCTGCAGGGCATCGCTTACGGATTCCAGGGTAGATGTAATGCCTGCTACGGTATTGTTTACTTCGTGTGCAATCATGCGGATTACTTTCTCGTAGGCTTTCTTTTCAGCTTTTACAACTTCGGAGGTCAGGCTTTCGATGAGGATGAACGGGTGGGCAAATCCCCGGTCGACAAAAGAGAGTCGGGAGCAGCGGTAGATCATGGAGTCGCTCAGACGTATGGTTTCTGTCTTGTTACGGGCAATGCGGTTCAGTTCCTCAGCCAGAGGAGAATTCAGTTCTTCAATCTTTTTCCCGGTCAGTTCTTCCGGAGCGGTATAACCCATAAACCAGACAGCGGCCTGATTGAGCATGGAAATGTGATCATCGAAATCCAGGATGATCACTCCCATGGGAGAAGCGCTGATCAGCAGATCCAGGAAATGATTCTGTTCACGCAGGCGGAGACGTTCGTCTTTCAGTTGTTCCATCATACGGTTGAACACTTGTACGATGCGGTCGGCATCCTTTTGTCCTACGGGCGAAAGCCGGCTGCTGAAGTCCTGTTCGCGCAGCAGTTCCATTCCGTTTCCGATACTTCGGATCGGTTTCACTACCTTCTGATAAAAATAAATAAGGAAGAGGAGTGTGACCAGGATTACTCCTTCTGTCAGATAAAACAACAACCCCCGATCCTTCAGGATAAGAGCAGAAATCAGGCAGCCTGCTGTCAGCAGCAGGAAGGCGAGAATGAGGAACTGAGTTCTTATTTTCATACCGGTGAAGTTTAGGGATCAGGAATTGCCGACAGGCAGGTTGTATTTTTCCAGCCGGCGGTACAGAGCTCCCCGGCTGATACCCAGTAAAGCAGCTACCTGTGATAGGTTGTTGCCACATTCTTTCATGGCCTGCAGAATGGTTTGTTTTTCGATCTCTTCCAGTGTCATGCCTTGAGGCACTTGTAGCTTTGCGGCAGAGTTATGAACAGGCTGTTGATAACATAGCCGGAAGTCTGCTTCTGTCAGTCTGGTCTTTCCGCTGACCAGCAGGGTACGCTCCACCAGATTCTTGAGTTCACGGATATTACCGGGATAGGGAAGTGACGACAGGAAATCAAGTGCATCACTTGTAAATTCTACGGGTGGTAACTGATTTTGTTCACACTGGCGGTCGGCAAAATGGCGTGCCAGCAACGGAATATCCTCCCGCCGTTCGCGCAGGGCAGGCAGATGAACAGTGATCAGGTTGATGCGGTAGAACAGGTCTTCGCGGAAAGTATGTTCACGGACCATTTGCGGAAGATCTGCATTGGTGGCACATACGACGCGGATATCCACTTTTCTCGGACGGCTGTCCCCCAGCACTTCGAAGGTCTGGTCCTGCAGAACGCGCAACAGTTTTACCTGACAACTGAGATCCAGCTCTCCGATCTCATCCAGGAAGATCGTTCCCCGGTCGGCCATTTCAAACCGGCCGATGCGGTCTGTAACAGCATCCGTAAAGGCTCCTTTCCGGTGACCGAACATTTCACTTTCAAACAGGCTTTGTGAGATCCCTCCCAGATTGACCTTGACGAAGGGGCCCGAGGCCCTCCGGCTGTTGACGTGCAGGGCTTCGGCAATCAGTTCCTTACCCGTACCGCTTTCTCCTGTGATCAGGACCGGTGCATTGGTTGGAGCAATCCGGCAGAGTGTATCGAGCACTTCGTTCAGGGCTCTGCTCTTGCCGATGATCCGGTGGCGGTCGAATCCGGCGTGCTTCTGGTCTGCAGATCCGGGCGTTTCCTTTTGCGGGGCAGTCAGTTCCAGAGCTGTTTCAATGCGTTGCATGAGTGCGGCATTGTTCCAGGGTTTGGTGATGAAATCAAAAGCTCCTGCCTGCATGCCTTGTACGGCCAGACGGATACTTCCCCATGCAGTCATCAGGATAACCGGAACATCCGGCCGGAAAATACGGGTCTGCCGGAGCAGGGTCAGTCCTTCTTCTCCGCTGGTGGAAAGCGTGAAGTTCATGTCCATCAGGATCAGCTGCGGAGCAGTCCTGCGGATAATTTCGATAGCCTCTTTGGGGCCGGAAGCTGTTTCTACCTCATATTTGGCCCGTTTCAGCATAAAGCTGAGGGAGGACCGGATGGCACTGTCGTCGTCAATGATAAGAATCATAAAGGTCTGTTTGTATTGTTGAGTTACTGCAAAGATACTTCTTTTTGGCAAATTTTTTTCACACTGGTAAATTGTTTACTTCAGGGAATGATTTCTGAGGGACTGGCTGATGTTGCCAGAGCAACGGTTAGGAATAAAATGTTTGCAATTCTTTCCGGAATCCATTACATTTGCCGCCCGAATTTCTTCATTCTCCTTTTGACGCATGTTTGTATTTGGAGAGTGGATGACAGAAAGTAAATAAGTTCCAGAGAAAATAAGAGTGTGAAAACAGACCATTTTGAACAGCTTTATCGGGGGAATTATGCCCGTCTGTACTATTATGCTTTCCGCTTTGTTGCTGACGAAGAGGCTTGCCGTGACATTGTCAACGATGTTTTCGAACAGGCCTGGAAGGATCGGGAACAATTGCAGGAAGCTACGGCCGTAGCTTGCCTTTACACTCGTACCCGTAACCGTTGCATAGACTATCTGCGCCACAGACAGGTGGAACAGCAGTACGCCACCTTCCTCCGTACCCTCACTTCGGAGGATCCGTCCGTCCCTCCCGGGGAGCGCGAGGAGCGGGTGAGGCGCATGGAGCGCTGTCTGGAGCGGATGACCGATCCCACCCGGAGCATTGTGAAGCAGTGTTACTACGACGGGAAGAAATACCGCGAGGTGGCCGAGGAGAGGGGCATCACGCCCGACGGGGTGAAGAAACACATCGTGAAGGCCCTGCGGATGCTGCGGGAGGAACTGGGATGCGGAGAAAAACGGCGGGGGAAGGTACCCGGAAAGACGGATGAAACGTAATTGGAATACAGAAAACGATCGACCGATGGATATGAAAGAGAACGAAGACAGAATGGGGCGTACGCTGGATGCCCTGGAGCATCCCGAACGCTTCACCAGGGAAGAACTGGAGGAACTGCTGGCCGACAGGGAGTGTGTGGCAGCCTGCCGCGACCTGCTTGACTGCCGCGAGGCGCTGGCACGCCGTCATGCCGCGGCTCCCGATGTGGACGGACAGTGGGAGGCTTTCTGCCGCCGCCATCCGGATGCTGCCGGTGCTGCCCGCGGCAGGAAGCGGATGCGCAGGGCGGCCTGGTGGACGGCGCTGGCAGTGGCGGCTTCGCTGGCCCTGCTGATGATGCTGCCCCTGACGGGCCGCAGGGAGTATACGGTGTTCAGGGCCGGACCTGCCGGAGGGGAGGTGAAGGAGGAAGTGCGCGGAGGTATCCGTACGGTCCGCATTCCCCGGGGCATGAGCCGCCGGCTGGTGCTGCCGGACGGGTCGCGGGTGTGGCTCAATGCGGAAAGCTCGCTCAGCTATCCCGGGAGCTTCGGCGGAAGGGAACGGCGCGAGGTGACGCTGCAGGGGGAGGCTTACTTTGAGGTGGCGCCCGACAGCCTGCATCCCTTTGTGGTGGAGACGGCGGCCCTGCAGACGCAGGTGCTGGGCACTTCGTTCAACGTGAGGGCCTATTCGCCGGAGGATACGCGGGTGACCCTGCTCCGGGGGAGCGTGAAGGTGAGCGACAGGCACCGGGGGGAACTGCTGCTCAGACCGGGGGAAGGAACGGACTGCAGCCTGGACAGGAAGACCGTGGAGGATGCGGAGGACTGCCGTGCGTGGACCGGCGGCCGGTTTGCCTTTGATGATGCTCCGCTGGTGGAGATCATGCGCGAGCTGGGGCGGTGGTATAACGTGGATATCGTGTTCACCGACAGGGAGGTGATGCAGGAACGCCTGCATTTCCGGGCGGACCGGAGGGATTCGCTGGAGCAGGTGCTGGAGCTGCTGAACTGCCTGCGCAAGGTCAGGGCCCGGATCGAGGACGGCCGGGTGGTGGTGGGCGTCTGAAATTTTTTTCTGAAAAAAATGTGCTTTTCCGGTACCCGGTCGGGCATGCTCTCCGTAACAGAAGCAGAATCAGTCAGAATTTTGAACCATGAAAACGAAAATGATCTTTTTGCTGCTGGCATGGACGGGGGCGGTCCTGACCCTGCCGGCTCAGACGGGACGCCCGGTCAGCGCGGAGCTGAAGGGGGTGCCTCTGTCGGCTGCCCTGAAGAAGCTGGAGCAGGCTTCGGGATGCAGCATTCTGTTTACTTACAGCGATGTACAGCCTTACCGGGTGACGGCTTCCATCCGCGATATGGCGGTGGAACAGGCGGTGAAGAAGCTGCTTGAGGGTAAACCGCTCACCTCGGTGCGCAGGGGAGAGGAGTATCTCATCGTCCTGCCGGACAGTGTGCACAGGCTGCCGGTTGCCGTGCGGGGCAGGGTGACTGACGAGGCGGACCGTCCGCTCCCGTACAGCAACGTGCTGCTGCTTACGCCCGATTCGGTGTTTGTGAACGGATGTGTCAGCCGTGAGGACGGCTCGTTCCTGATGACGGCGGAAGAGGGGAAGGAGTATCTGCTGAAGGTGTCGTCGGTGGGGTATGCGACCGTGGTGCAGGCTGCGGCTGCCGGCAACCGGATCCGGCTGGCTCCCGACGCGCAGATGCTGGAGGAGGTGACCGTGACGGGCCGCCGCAGACTGATAGAGCCTTCGGCCGGCGGGGTGAAGGCGAACGTGGCCGGTACGTCGCTGGCACGGATGGGTACGGCGGGGGAGATGCTGGCTCACCTGCCTTTTGTCACCAGCCGCAACGGAAGTCTTTCGGTGCTGGGAAGCGGTACGCCGGAAATCTATATCAACAGCCGGAAGGTGCGCGACCTGGGGGAACTCGACCGGCTCCGGGCTTCGGAGATCCTGTCGGCGGAGGTGATCACGGCGCCCGGCCCGGAGTATGCTGCCGACGTGCCTGCGGTCATCCGCATCCGTACGCTCCGCCAGCGGGGGGAAGGCTGGAGCGGAAGCGTGAACCTGGGCTACAACCAGGGACGGTGGGCGAACGGCGACCAGCAGGTGGCCCTGAATTTCCGTACCGGAGGGCTGGACTTTTTTGTGAAGGGCTATGTCAGCGAAAAGAATTCATACGGAGAGACGGAGGCCGTGATCCGCACGGAGGGAAAGGACGTGTGGGAGACGGTGGCCGGCGATGTGCAGACGTCGCGGTCGCAGAGGTTCTCGGCCGAGGCGGGCTTCAACTGTGAGGTGAACGAGCATCATTCGTTCGGGGTGAAGTATACGCCGGGGGGAACACTGGGCACTGCCCTCCAGCGGTCGTGGGGGGAAACGGTCACTTCCTGCAACGGGACTGAGGCGGAACGGGCGGACTTCGTGATGCGTTCCTGTCCCCGCGACGGGATCAATCATGCGGTCAATGCGTATTATGTGGGCGAGGCCGGCCGGTGGACGCTGGATCTGAATGCGGATTATCTGGACAACCGCATGAAGAGCAGCCAGTATGCGGAGGACGGAAGCGGGGCGGACATCAGCAGTGTGTCCGACTCGGAAAGCCGGCTTTATGCGGCCCGGCTTCAGGCGGGCGTGAAGCTGGGAAAAGGGCAGCTGTCGTTCGGGTCGGAAGGAACGCTGACGGAGCGGAAGGATCTTTTTACGCAAAGCGGCTTCTCGGCCGATGCGGACAATTTCATCCGCCAGCGTGCCTTTGCGGTCTTTGCCGGGTATTCGGCTTCCTGGGGAAAATGGCGGGCGAATGCGGGGCTGCGCTATGAGCACCGTGCCACGGATTACTGGGATCAGGGGGTCCGGGTGGAGGAACAGAGTCCGGTGTATGATGAGCTGATCCCCACGGCGTCTGTCAGCTGGTCGGACCGGGATCTCAGTCTGGCACTTGCCTGGAAGACGATGCGGACCAATCCTTCGTATGCCCTGCTGACCAATGCCGTCAGCTACCGGACCCAGTATTCGTATACGACGGGGAATCCGGGACTGGAGCCGTCGCAGGCCAGCATCCTGTCGCTGAACCTGGCTTACAAATGGCTGTTTGCCTATGTGCAGTACAGTTACTCCAGGAACTCCCTTTCGAACATTACCATGCCTTACAATGAGGAAACCCATCCGGGGGTCCTGCTGTTCACTTCGGCCAATCTGGCACCGGGTTCGGGCTGCATCATCAATCTGAGCGCTGCTCCGCGGATCGGTGTCTGGCAGCCGCAGTTCAGCATTACCGGGGTATATGCGGCTCCCGACGGCCGTAACCTGGGGATTGAGGTCTGGCGCCGGCAGCCGCTGTTTAATTTCGGATGGGACAACAGCTTTACGTTGCCGCAGGGCTGGTTCCTGAACGTACAGGGCAGTCTGCAGACCGCCGCACGGATGGGATTCATGGTGAACCGTCTGGAGGGCCGGCTGAATGCCCGTGTCAGCAAGTCGTTTCTGAAGGACGATGCGCTGACGTTGTCGCTGACTGCGGATGATATACTCCGTACCGGGTATTATCATTTCAATGTCTATGGGATCGGTTCCTACAACGGGAACCGTATCTACCGCGACTGGCAGCGTGTGGGGATCCAGCTTTCGTATAAGTTCAATGCCACTAAGAGCAAATATAAGGGTACCGGAGCCGGCCAGAGCGAAAAGGCCCGTCTGTAGGGCTGCACCGGTTCCGCCTATTCTCTGCGGATGATCTCCTCGAAGTCTGCATCGATCCCGGTGTTCCGGTCAAAATCCCAGAGCGTGAGGCTGCGCAGCTGATAGTAGTAGTACCAGTAATAGAACAGCTCGTTGATGTGTTTCTGGCGGGCTTCGTCCTTGCTGACCTGGGCGTCGTTCAGGTCGAGGGTGCTGATCTGTCCCACCATGAAGGTCTCGACATTGGTGTGATAGCGTTTGCGGGCAATCCGGTCGGCTTCTCCGGCAATCTTCAGCTGGCGTTTCTGGTTGTTGAACTGTTCGGTCAGGATGAAGAGGTTCTGGTTGAAGTCCATGGTTTCCTGGCGCAGCTTGCTTTCAGTCACCTGACGGTTGCTTTCGGCCACACGGACCTGTCCGCGCCGTTTTCCCCAGTCGAGCAGGGGGATTCTGATTCCGACTTCCACCACCTGATTGTCTTTCAGGTGCTGGTAGGAGGAACGGAAGCTGTGGTCGGTACCCGTATATCCCACCTGGGCGAACAGGGTGATTTCCCGGAGATTTCCCCTGGCTTTGGCCACTTCGTAGTCGGCTTCCAGCTGGCGCCGGCGGATGTTGCGGGCGAAGGAGTTGTTGGCCAGGGCTTTTTCCAGCACGTCCTGATAGTTGAGCAGTCCTCCGGGAATGGAGTCAGGCAGGACGGGGTCCAGTTCCTCCTGTCCTTCCAGGGCCAGGAACGAGCGGAGGGTGAACATGGCATTCTTCAGGGAACTTTCGTTGTCGGTCAGGGCCGATTCGGCATTCAGCATGTTCAGCTGCAGCTGGAGCAGGTCGTTTTCGCTGATTTTTCCCATGCGGCGTTTGACCTTGGCCACTTCGTACAGCTTGCGGGCATTTTCCAGGTTCTGGCTGGAGATGTTTACCCGTTCGCGTGCCAGCAGCAGATTGAAGAAATGGTTGATGGTGTTCAGCGTGACGTTTTCCGTGGCACTCAGGAAGGCCGCTTTGGCTTCCTCATAGCGTACCGGCTCGATGCGGCGGTTCCACTTCACGTTGTTGACGCTGAAGATGGGCTGGTTGAGGGTCAGCGCCACCGGGACGGACATGAACTGGCGGGATTTGTTTCCGCTGAGCTGGCTCAGGTAGTCCAGTGAGGTCGTGAGCGACAGCGTACCTCCGGTCAGCCAGATGCTCTGGTCGATGGAGATCGATCCGGACAGATTCATATAGTCATTGCGCACGTAGGTATAGGCTCCGTTGTCCTGCTGGTAGGAGTTGTATTTCTTGTTATAGCTCGGAAGCGTGGCCGTGAAGCTGATTTCCGGCAGCAGGTTGGCCTGGAAGGTGCGGTACTCCCAGTAAGCTGTTTTCAGTTCGTTGAGGGCCACTGCTGCATCTACGCTTTGCACCCGTGCCAGAAGGATGGCTTCATCGAGTGTGATGCTGCGTCTGGCGGTTTGTGCCGTGCCTGCCTGGGGAAGCAGGGGCAGAAGGCTCATCCCCCATGCAAGAAGGATCTGTTTCATTGTTTTTCGGTTCATATGGCTTGTTGTTTTTATTTTTATGGTTCTGGTTTTCCGGCTTGCCCGTTTTTTCTGGTTTCCGGTTTGCCTGTTTTCCCGGGTTTCCGGCTTGCTCGTTTTTTCTGGTTTCCGGCTTGCCCGTTTTCCCGGGTCTTCCGGTTTGCCCGTTTTTTCTGGTTTCCGGTTTGCCCGTTTTCCCGGGTCTTCCGGTTTGCCCGTTTTCCCGGGTTCCCGGTTTGCTCGTTTTCCCGGGCTTCCGGTTTGCCCGTTTTCCCGGGTCTTCCAGCTTGTTCGTTTTCTCTGGTCTTCCGGTTTGCCTGTTTTCCCGGGTTTCCGGCTTGCTTGCTTTTTCGGGTCTTCCGGTTTGCCCGTTTTCTCGGGTTTCCGGCTTGCTCGTTTTCCCGGGTTTCCGGTTTGCCCGTTTTCCCGGGTTCCCGGCTTGCTCGTTTTCCCGGGCTTCCGGCTTGCCTGCTTTTTCGGGTTCCCGGTTTGCTCGTTTTCCCGGGTTCCCGGTTTGCTCGTTTTCCCGGGTTTCCGGCTTGCCCGTTTTCTCGGGCTTTCCGGTCTTTTCTCGGGCTTTTTGGGCTTTTTTCGGGCTTTTGGGGCTTTTTTCTGTTTTGTATCGCGGATTTTTCCGTTTTTTGTTCTGTATTTGCAAGGTGGCTGTTCTGTTTTGTCCGTTCGGAAGGAAATACACAAATCCAGTGCCAGAATTGCAAGTTGTTGATTATCAGATACAGCCCTTCCGGTGAGTGTCCGGAAATGGACACTTTCTGATTCTGTAGCGGAAGACTGTCCGTTTTCGGACACTCGGGGAGATAAAGTATTGCAGATAATCAGGCAGTTAGGATTCTGGCACGCAAATTGTTTCAGGAAGGGTACCGTTGAAAACGGATTTGAATATGTATGAAAACGGACAAGGAAAATTCAAATAATCATGGATAGAGAAATACCAAAGAAAACATTGCAGCGTGAACGCCGGAAGCGGTGGCTGGGTTATGGAATGGCCGGACTGTTGCTGGTTGGCGGCATCACCTGGATTCCTTCACTGATGCAGAGCCGCGTGAATGAGAAGGATCTGCTTTTCAGTGTCGTGGACCGCGGTACGCTGGAAGTGAGTGTCAGTGCTTCCGGAAAAATAGTTCCGGCAGTTGAGGAGATCATTACCTCGCCGGTCAGCGCACGTATTGTGGAAGTGTACCGCCGGAGCGGAGACAGCGTGGAGGCAGGGACTCCGTTGCTGAAGCTTGATCTTCAGAGTACGGAAACCGAGTACCACAAGCAGCTGGATGAGGAACGGATGAAACAGCTTCAGCTGGATCAGTTGCGGATGAATAATGAAACTTATCTGGGCGATCTGGCCATGAAGGTGAAGGTACAGGCCATGAAGGTGGGACGCATGGAAGCTGATTTGCGCAACGAACGCTATCTGGACAGCCTCGGATCGGGGACTACGGACAGAGTACGTCAGGCGGAACTTGCTTATAATACCGGATGTCTGGAACTGGAACAGCTTCGTCAGCAATATGCCAACGAGCAGAAAGTAAAGGAGGCTGATCTGAAAGTAAAGCAGCTTGAACTGGATATTTTCCGCAAGAGTCTGTCGGAAACCCGGCGTACGCTGGAAGATGCTCAGCTGCGTTCGCCGCGTAAGGCCATCCTGACTTCCATCAATACGCAGGTAGGATCGCAGGTGGCGCCCGGGAGCCAGGTGGCGGTAGTATCCGATCTGAGTCATTTCCGGGTAGATGGAGAGGCAGCCGAATCATACAGTGACCGGATTGCTGCCGGTGCCAGGGCGATGGTTCTCGTCGGGCATGAAAGGCTGGAAGGGATGGTGAGCAGCGTGACACCGCTGAGCCGTGACGGAATCATGTCCTTTACGGTGCAGCTGGATGACAGCAGCAACCGCCGTCTGCGTTCCGGACTGAAAGTTGATATTTATGTCATCAATGCGGTGAAGGAAGAGGCCCTTCGCATCAGCAACGGGTCGTTTTATGTGGGTGCCGGCGAGTACGAGCTTTTCGTGAAAGAAGGCAGTGGCCGGCTGGTGAAGCGCAAGGTCCGTCTGGGAGCATGCAGCTACGACCAGGTGGAAGTGCTGGACGGCCTGAAGGAAGGTGACTGCGTGGTGGTGAGCGATATGAGTATGTATCAGAGCCGGACACAGATCAAACTGAAAGAAAAGGAATGAGAAAAGAAATCTGAACGAATTCTGAGCGGAATCTGAGAACAGTTTGATGCTGAATCAGAAACCTGAGCGGAATCTGAGAGCAGTTTGAAGCTGAATCAGAAGTCTGAGCAGAATCAGAGAGCAGTTTGATGCTGAATCAGAAACCTGAGCGGAATCTGAGAACAGTTTGAAGCTGAATCAGAAGCCTGAGCGGAATCTGAGAGCAGTTTGAAGCTGAATCAGAATTCTGAGCGGAATCTGAGAGAAGTTTGATGCTGAATCAGAATTCTGGGCAGAATCTGAGGAGAATTTGAGAAAATAAAACAGAAAATCAACAAAAAAGACAAAAGATATGATACGGGTTTATTTCAGACAAGCATGGATCATGCTGAAACAGAACCGGCTGTTCTCGTCGGTTTACATTGTGGGAACGGGACTTTCCATTGCTCTGGTGATGGTTCTGTTTGTCATTTATTATGTGAAGGCCGGACCGGTTTATCCGGAATACAACCGGGACCGCATGCTGGTGATCAAAACGATGAAATCGCAGGATAAGGGTTCGAATGGAACATCCTGCAATACCGGAGTCTCTTATTTCGTAGCGAAGACGCTGCTGAAGGATCTTCCCCATCTGGATCAGATTGCCGTGTTTCAAGGCGGCGGATGGAGCAGGATGCGGGTAGACCTGCCCGGCAACCAGGGAAGCCAGGAAATCCTGCCTGGATACGTGGACTGCGGGTTCTGGAGCATGTTTTCCTTCCGTTTTCTCTCGGGAAAGCCTTTTGTACAGGCTGATGTGGATTCCCGTCTTCCCGTGGCTGTCATCTCCGAGAGTCTGGCCCGGAAACTGTTTGCCACGACCGATGCGACAGGGAAGTATCTGAGCATGAATGCAGAGAGGATACGGGTCTGCGGAGTGGTGAAGGATGTGTCGTACGCAACCCCCACAACGGTCGCCGACCTGTGGATGCCTATGACGCGTCATCCGGGATGCGATGACAAAGATCCCGACGGAAGGCTGAACGGTGATTTCTGGATCTATCTGACGGCACCGACCCGGGCGGAAAAGAAGCAGCTGCGGGCGGAAGTGCAGGATGCTTTCCGGCGTTATAACGCACAGGATCATCCCTATGTCAGCGATCTGATGGAACAGCCGGACGACTATTGGAAAAGTTCGTTGCGCACGGACTGCATGGGGGCGCCTGATGTGAAGCAGACCGTCCGGCAGCTGGCTTACATTCTGCTGGCCCTGCTTTTCATCCCGGCTCTGAATCTGGGCGGACTGATTTCTTCACGGATGGACCGGCGCCTGGGCGAACTGGGAGTCCGGCGGGCGTATGGAGCCACCAGCCGGATGCTGGTGAATCAGGTGCTGTGGGAGAACCTGTTGCTGACCTTACTCGGAGGAGTTGCCGGAATGCTGGTGTCGTGGGGCATCCTTCTGTCCGCCCGGGGATGGATCCTGAGTCTGGGAGCAGCCAACTGGGGGGGAATCCCCTACTCCGATGCGTCTCTCTTCCTGGGACCGGAGGTGCTCTTCAATCCCTATGTTTTCGCGATGGCCTTTCTGGCCTGTCTTTTCCTGAATGTGCTTTCGGCGCTGATACCTGCCCTGTGGGCGTTGCGTCACTCCATTGTCAATTCACTTCATGCACAGCGATAAAAACCAATGACTATGTTTCAGAATATTCTACACCAATTATGGAATCAGCGGAGACAGAACGGATGGATTCTGCTGGAGCTGATCGCAGTGACTTTCTTTTTGTGGACGGTGATTGATCCCGTCTGTGTGCTGACGGGCAACCGGCTGATTGCTCCCGGGTTTGAATCCGAGGGACGGTATGTGCTCGAACTTGAGGCCTATGAATCCAACGATGTGCGCTACCGGAAAGAGGTGACCGACACCGCCCAGCGGGACAATCTCCTGCATATTGCCGGTCTGATCCGCCGGTGTCCGGAAGTGGCGGATCTGACTCTCGTGACGCCTTATTCGTTCCCCAACTGTCCTTCCTGGAGCGGCAATACCATTGCCACGGACACGCTCGACAACGCACAGACACGGAAGCTGTCGGCTCAGTATTATGAGTTTTATGCCCGCGAAGGCGGCAACCTGTTCCGCACCTACGGCATGCGTGATGCCGTTACCGGGCGGGATCTTGAGATTCCGGCCGACTGTCTGGATGGCGACAAGGTGTTTGTTTCGGCCACACTGGCCCGCCGCTTTTACGGAACAACGGATGTCCGGGGAAAGAAATTCTTCATGAGCGGCAAGCCGTTTGAAGTGGCCGGCGTGTTCGGTGAGTTCAAGCACCGCGATTACGAGCAGCCCTTTCCGCTGGTTGTCTTTCTGAATTCCAGGATTGAGGCCGAACCCTATATTCAGTGGAGATGGCGCATCGTTTTCCGGCTGAAGGACGGCGTGGATGCCCGGGCCTTCGAGAAGCGGTTCCGCGAGGAAGTGGCTCCGCAGCTTCAGATCGGCAATTTCTGCTATCCGGAACTGGTTTCGTTCAACCGGCAGATCCGGAACGAGCTGGAAAATAGCGGTACACTGAACAAGCTGCGTGTGCAGTATGCTCTGGCCGGATTCGCCCTGCTCTGCATCTTCCTGGGCATGACCGGCACTTTCTGGGTGCGCTGCGATGCCCGCCGTGGGGAGATCGGCCTGATGCGCAGTCTGGGTGCGACGAAACGTGACGTGCGGAAGCGCTTTCTGGTTGAAGCCTGGCTGCTGGTTACGGTGGCCTTCCTGATCGGGCTTGTGGCAGTGGCACAGTATGTCGTGACTTCCGGCAGTCTGGAAGGGAACGACACCTTCTACTGGCAGAACCGTCTGCTGGCCCATTTCCTGGTGGTGAGCGGTGTCGTATACGTCCTGCTGGCAGCGGTTTCCCTCGTCAGCACGCTGATCCCCGTGAGCCGTATCGCCCGCGAGGAACCGGCCGACGCACTGCGTGATGAATAAGTATGGTATGAACAAGTTAAAAAACGAATGCAATATGGCAATAATCAGACTGACCGGGATCAATAAGATCTACCGGGTGAATGAGATTGAAACCCAGGCTCTGGAGAATGTGAACCTGGAAGTGGAAAAGGGAGAATTTCTCAGCGTGATGGGGCCTTCGGGCTGCGGCAAGTCGACGCTGCTGAACATCATCGGCCTGCTGGATGCTCCGACGAGCGGAACGCTGGAGCTGAACGGGAATGTGATCACCCCTGCCATGGGTGACCGCCGGCTGGCAGAGTTCCGCAACCGGACGCTGGGGTTTGTCTTCCAGTCGTTCCATCTGATCGGCTCGCTGAATGTGATCGACAATGTGCAGCTTCCTCTGCTCTACCGCGGAACGGGATCGTCGGAACGCCTCCGTCTGGCGCAGGAAGTGCTCGAACGGGTGGGACTGAGCCACCGCATGCGCCATTTCCCCGGCCAGCTTTCGGGCGGGCAGTGCCAGCGTGTGGCCATCGCCCGTGCCATCATCGGCAATCCGGAGATTCTGCTGGCCGACGAGCCGACGGGTAACCTGGATTCCCGGATGGGGGCGGAAGTGATGGATATCCTCCACCGGCTGAACCGGGAAGACGGACGGACCATCGTCATGGTGACGCACAACGAGGAACAGGCGCGCCAGACTTCGCGCACGATCCGTTTCTTCGACGGACGGCAGGTGGAATGACGGATCATCCTGCCCAGCCGGCACGGTCGAGGCCCCGGTAGCCGATGGCTTCGGCCAGATGGGAGGGCAGGATGGAAGGACTTCCTTCCAGATCGGCAATGGTGCGCGCCACCTTCAGGATGCGGTCGTAGGCGCGTGCCGAGAGGCTGAGCCGCTCCATGGCAGTCTGCAGCAGGCGCAGGCCGGCTTCGTCCGGACGGGCATAGCGGGCCAGCAGGCGGGAGGTCATCCGGGCGTTGCAATGAATTCCCGGATGGGCGGCAAACCGCTCTTCCTGCAGCCGGCGGGCACGGACCACGCGCTCCCGGATGACGGCACTCGGCTCGGAAGGACGGGCGTCGGACATCTTTTCGAAGGGGAGAGGAGTGATTTCCACCTGCATGTCCATGCGGTCGAGAAGCGGCCCGGAGATGCGGCTGAGATAGCGCTGCACCTGTCCCGGTGTACACACGCAGGGGCGTGTCGGATGATTGTGATATCCGCACGGGCAGGGATTCATGGAGGCCACCAGCATGAAGCCGGCCGGATAGTCAACGGTGTAGCGGGCGCGCGACACGGTGATGTGGCGGTCTTCGAGCGGCTGGCGGAGCACTTCAAGCACGCTGCGGCTGAATTCGGGCAGCTCGTCGAGAAAGAGCACACCGCCCGTGGCCAGGCTCACCTCGCCGGGCTGCGGGCTGGCACCTCCTCCTGTCATGGCCACCTGTGAGATGGTGTGATGCGGGCTCCGGAAGGGACGCACGGTGATGAGCGGGGTATCTTTTCCCAGTGTTCCGGCTACGGAATGGATCTTGGTTGTTTCCAGACTCTCCTCAAGGGTCAGCGGCGGCAGAATGCCGGGCAGGCGGCGGGCCATCATGGACTTCCCGCTTCCGGGAGGCCCGATCATCAGGATGTTGTGGCCGCCTGCCGCTGCCACTTCCAGGGCACGCTTTACGCTTTCCTGTCCTTTCACGTCGGCAAAGTCCGGGCCGGCTGTTTCCTGTCCGCGGGCAAATATCTCCCGGATGTCCGTATGCGTGACCGGCAGGTCTTCTTCTCCGTTGAGGAAGCGGATCACCTGGCCGATGTTGTCGGCTCCATATATGTCAATGCCTTCCACCACGGCGGCTTCGCAGGCGTTCCGGCGGGGAAGGATCAGTCCTTCCAGCCCCTGGCGGCGTGCGGCCAGCGCAATGGGCAGGGCACCGCGGACGGGCTGCAGACTTCCGTCGAGCCCGAGCTCTCCCGTCAGCATCAGGTGCGGAAGCCGGTCGCTGCGGATTCCGCCGGTTGCAGCCAGAATGCCGGCGGCCAGCGGAAGGTCGTAGGCCGATCCTTCCTTGCGGATATCGGCCGGTGCCATATTGACCACCAGCTGGCAGGCGGGAAACGGGTAGCCGTTTACCTGGAGGGCTGATACGATGCGTTCATGACTTTCCCTGACGGCCGAGTCGGGCAGGCCGACCAGAAAGAAGCGGATGCCGCGGGAACTGTTGACTTCGATGGTGACGGGGGTGGCGTCGATACCTTGTACGGCGGCACCGAATGTTTTGACCAGCATGGTGTGTTTTTCTTTATTGTATGTTTTTCCGGTTATTTGATGAGTTCCTTCAGTTTCGCCTTGAGGGCTTCTCCGTGAAGGCCGGTGCCGAGGATTCTGCGGCTGTGGTCAATCAGCAGGTTGGCCGGCAGGCGGGCGACGGAGTTCTGCCTGACAAGCTGGTTGTCCCATCCCTTGAAGTCGCAGGTCTCCATCCATTGCTTGCTGTCTTCGCGGCAGGCCTTGAGCCAGTCTTCGCGGCTGGTGTCGAGCGAGAAATTCAGCACCCTGAATTTTTCTTCAGGAAAATCGCTGAGCAGGCTGAAGAGCGAATCGCGTTCGCTGATGCTGGCTGCATCCCAGCTGGCCCAGAAACTGATCAGTGTATATGCTTCCTTGCCGTTGTTCCAGGAAAGGTATTTCCCGTTGCGGTCCTTGCAGGAGAAATAGCTGACAAACCGGCTGTCGTTCTTCTTTTCACCCGGCAGGGCAGTGGCGGGGGCAAGTACCCGGCAGTCTTTCACCCTGCCTGTCAGAGGCTCCATCAGACGGCTGATCCGGTCGCGGTCGGGGCTGGCTGTACGGATGAAGTATTGTTCCAGCACATAGGCCGAGGCGAAGGATTCCGGATGGCTCTGAATAAAGGTTTCAGCTTGCTTGCGGAGGAAGGCTGTATCATTCTCATGGCCGCTGATGCTGCTCAGGAAATCACGGTAGTCGGAGTTGGGCCCGTCACCTTCTGTCTCAGGGTGGCGGAAGCTTCCTTTCAGCCTGACTTCCCAGCCTTTTCCTGCAAATATCGGGATGTACATACCAGAGTCGTTCACCAGTCGGAAATTGGTGAATGTATCAGGAATAAATGTATAGGTAAATGTTCCGTTTTTCGGAAAGATTGTGTCCAGTCTGGCTACCGGATCGTCATAGATGACTAACAGTCTGTCTGTCTGCAGACCGGTGAGTTCTCCTGTCAGTTCAAATTTGACTTCTTTCCGGCAGGCGGGAAGAAGCAGAGTAAGAGCTAGTATCAACAATAGCGAATGGCGTCCTTTCATTGTTCCGATTTGTTTTTTGCGAAAGTACACAATTTTTTGGTGAACCGGCTGATTTTATGAATCTTTTTTCATGAATAAAAAAAGGGCATGTCAGCCGACATGCCCTTTTGAATTTCTTTGTTCAAAATGAGAACCAGTATCTCAATGATTACTGGATGTCATATTTAGCAAATTCGCGGTCAATCTTAGCGTGAGCAGCCAGATTTGCATCTTTCTGAGCTACTTTAGCCAGGCTAGATTTAACCAGATCAGCGTTGTTAGTTCTAGCACCAACGATAGCCATCAGGTAGTCAGTGTAAGCATCCGGATTCTTAACAGCAGTCAAAGTGTTCTTTGCCTTGTTGTAATCCTTAGCCAGGATCTGAGCCAATGCAGCTGAGTTAGTCTTAGTGTCGCCGAATGCAGCAACAGCCTTGTCATACTGACCCTGTTTGATGTACAGGTTACCCAGAGCTTCGTTAGCAGTGTTAGCACCGGTAGACTTGCTCAGGTAGTTTTCAGCTTCAGCTACGTTACCTTTAACCAATTCGCACAGACCGAGGTTGGTGTTAACTTCAGCAGCGCTTGAGCTCTTGCTTGCAGCCTGTTTGAAGTAGTTTTCAGCAGCAGCCTTGTCACCAGCCATGTAAGCCATCATACCCAGGTTGTTGTAAGCACGGTAGTCGTTCGGGTATTTTTTGATTGTACGTTTGTAGATAGCTTCCTTACGAGCGTTGTCGTTAGTCAGAGTTGCAGCATACAGCAATTCGTCTACGCTGATAGAATCTTCTTTAGCATCGAATGCAGCGTTGATTTCTTCGTCGCTACGGCCGATTACTTCATAGTTTGCAGTCAGGCGAGCACGACGCAACTGCGGCAGGATTTCGTCAGCCAGAGTTTTGTAAACTGAAGAAATGTTCTTGATTTCAGATTCGCGCTGTTCCGGATCCTGATACATAGACAATACACGCAAGATCAGGTCTTTGTCCTGGATGTTAGATTTAGAAACCAGTTCCTGGAATCCTTCCCAGTCCTGAGCAGTGTACTTAGTGTCTACAGTAGTTTCGATCTTACCTTTCTTCAACTGCTGGTTCATGTACTTTTCAGTGTTGTTCTGACGGTTTTCAGCCAGAGTAGTGTTCAGTTTCACACCACCATCAGGAGAAGCGTAAGCAGAGATTTCGATGTTGTCCAGTTTGTAGTTCTTGGTGTCACCTGCAACAGCAACCACTTTCTTGTGGAAGTCTTTCAGGTTTTCAGACTTCAGTTCGCTTGCGCGGAGGTTAGCCTGCTGGATCAAGAACATGATCTGAGCTTCCTGAGCCTGTTTGATGATACGCTGGAATGCATCCGGAGCGTAAGCTGCGTTAGCAGAACCTACAGTCGGCAGTTCAGAAGTAGCGATTACACCGTCAGCGATCTTTACAGAAGGAATGGTGTATTCTTTTTTACCTTTACGGATTTTGAAATCCAGGTACAGTTCAGATTTGGCCATTTCGGGAACATAGTCGAAAGAAGCCTTCATAGTATAAGTACCACCAGTCTTGTAAGAGATAGTCTGGTCGTTACCTTCTACTTTTTCTCCCTGGAACATAGCCGGCTGACCTTTAGCTTCGCCGCCTTCCCATCTCAAAACCGGAGTTACTTCAACAGTTGCGTTTTTCTTGAAGTATTTTTCCGGGAATTTACCTGTAATGGTTACAGGAACTTTACCACCGACAGCTTCTAACACTTCAGGGTTCGTTGTGAAGTAGTCAGCAGACAATTCGCCCATCTTGCTACATGAAGAGAAAGCAAGGACCAACAATGCCACTAAGGGCAAATACAACTTCTTAATCATGATTTTAATTATTAGGTTTATAAATTAATTGTTTCTACTTCGTATTTTTGTATATTTTGTGGCAAAGATATGAAAAACTCTATTAGGTACTAGTTTTTTCTATCGTTTTTTTAGCCGTCTTTTAAAAAAAAGATTAAAAAAAGTCTTTTTCTTCTCATTTTCCGGTCATATCCTTCGTTTTCCGGGTTTGTTCCAATAAGTTACGGGGATGATGTCCGATGATCTCCTGACGCAGGCGGTTGCGGTCTATGTGGGTGTAGATTTCCGTTGTCCCGATGCTTTCATGACCCAGCATACACTGGATTGCCCGCAGGTTGGCCCCGCCTTCCAGCAGGTGTGTGGCAAAGGAATGCCGGAAGGTATGCGGACTGATTGTCTTTTTGATGCCGGCCATTCCGGCCAGTTCCTTGATGATATGGAATACCATGATGCGGGAAATGTTCTTGCCGAACCGGCTGATGAATACAAAATCTTCGTATCCGGGCTTGATCAGTCCGGCGTTCCGGTCCGGAAAGTAGTTGTTGAGTTCGCTGATTGCTTTGGGGGAAATGGGGACCAGACGCTGTTTGCTCCCTTTCCCCTCCACCTTGATAAAGCCTTCGTTCAGATAAAGATCCGACAGCTTGAGGTTGCAGAGCTCGGAAACACGCAGTCCGCAGCTGTACAGTGTTTCCAGAATGGCCCGGTTGCGCTGTCCTTCCCGGCTGCTGCGGTCAATGCTTCCGATCAGCCGGTCAATTTCTTCCACCGTCAGAACGTCGGGCAGATGACGGCCTGTCTGCGGAGATTCCAGCAGCTCACACGGATCCTGCTGTATGTAGTCCTCCAGTAAAAGGAAACGGTAGAAAGCACGTACGCCGGACAGGATGCGGGCCTGCGACCGGGCATTGATTCCGATGTCATGCAGACCGGCAGAGAATGTTTCCAGGTCGTCGAGCGTCACTTCCAGACAATCCTTCCCCTCCAGCGTAAGATAAGCCATCAGCTTGTCCAGGTCGGTCAGATAAGCATCTATCGTATTGCTTGAGAATGACTTTTCCAGCTTGAGGTATTGCTTATACTTTGTTATTATCTTTCCATTTTTCGCGTGATTTTCCATTTCTTTTTGTATATTTGTGCCCAAATCTCCAACAAAGGTACAAAAAGTTCAGAACTTACGGTTATGCGAATACTGATTATCAATGGTCCCAATATCAATCTGTTGGGTAAAAGGGAGCCTTCCATCTATGGTTCGGTTTCGTTTGAGGACTATTTAGGCACGCTGAAAGCCTTGTATCCGGACGTGGAACTTGATTATTTCCAGTCGAATGTGGAAGGACTGCTGATTGACCGGATTCAGGAAGCAGGTTTTTCATTGGATGGAATTGTCTTGAATGCAGGTGCTTACACTCATACTTCCATTGCTTTGCAGGATGCCATCCGGGCTGTTCCGGCTCCGGTCATTGAAGTGCATATATCCAATGTGCATGCGCGTGAGGAGTTCCGTCATAAGTCGATGATTTCCTGTGCGTGTCTGGGAGTTATCTGTGGCTTCGGACTGGATTCCTATCGTCTGGCAGTAGAAGCTCTGTTGCAGGCCAAAGGAGTGAAATAAGGCAGACTCTTTATATATCTGATTTCCTTTATATATAAGGAGAGACGCTGAAAGATTTAGAATAATATTAGTTATATATAATATGATGTTGAAAAAGACAAAGATCGTTGCGTCCATCTCGGATTTGCGTTGTGAGGTGGATTTTATCAGAGAACTTTTCGAAGCCGGTATGAATGTAGTCCGTATGAATACGGCACACGCCAACCGTGAAGGATTTGAAAAGCTGATTGCCAATGTACGCGAAGTTTCCAACCGTATTGCCATCCTGATGGATACCAAAGGACCGGAAGTCCGTACTACGGCCAGTGCGGAAGGACCGATTGACTTTAAGACTGGTGACAAGGTACGCATTGTGGGTAAACCCGATCAGGAAACCACCCGTGAATGCATTGCCGTAACTTATCCTGACTTTGTACGTGACCTTTCTGTGGGCGCTTCTGTCCTGATTGACGACGGAGAACTGGCGCTGACTGTAACAGAAAAGACCGATGATACCCTGTTCTGTGAAGTGATGAACGACGCTACCCTGGGAAGCCGCAAGAGTGTGAATGTTCCGGGCGTACGCATCAACTTGCCTTCATTGACTGAAAAAGACCGCAACAACATTCTTTATGCCATCGAAAAGGATATTGACTTCATTGCACACTCTTTCGTCCGCAACCGTCAGGACGTGCTTGACATCCGTCAGATCCTGGATCAGTATGGCAGCGACATCAAGATCATTGCCAAGATTGAAAACCAGGAAGGTGTGGACAACATCGATGAAATCCTGGAAGTGGCAGACGGTGTGATGGTTGCCCGCGGTGACCTGGGTATCGAAGTGCCTCAGGAACGTATTCCGGGTATCCAGCGTCAGCTGATCAAGAAATGTATCCTGGCCAGAAAGCCGGTGATCGTTGCTACCCAGATGCTGCACACAATGATCAACAATCCGCGTCCTACCCGTGCTGAAGTAACGGATATTGCCAATGCAATCTATTACCGTACGGATGCCCTGATGCTGAGCGGTGAAACAGCTTATGGCAAGTATCCGGTGGAAGCCGTGAAGACAATGGCCAAGATTGCAGCACAGGCTGAAAAGGACAAGATGGAAGAAAACGATATTCCTATTCCTCTGACTCCGGAGAATACCGATGTAACCAGCTTCCTTGCCAAGCAGGCTGTACGTGCTACCAACCTGATGCCGATCCGTGCCATCATTACCGACAGCTTCAGCGGACTGACCGCACGCAACCTGGCTGCTTTCCGTGGAAAATATCCGGTGCTGGCAGTATGCTACAAGGAAAAGACCATGCGCCATCTGGCTTTGTCATACGGTGTAGAAGCTATCTTCATGCCGGAAAAAGCCAACGGACAGGCTTATTACTTCGCTGCCCTGCGTAAACTGCTGGACGACGGCGTGCTGAGCGAAACCGACATGGTGGCCTACCTGAGCGGCGGAAAGAGAGGTACGCAGACTTCCTTCCTGGAAATTAACGAGGTGGGAGACGTACTGAAGTATGCCATGGATTATGTACTTCCCAACCGTAACCGTTACCTGTAATTCATGAAGGAAACGGATGCTCTGGACGAGTATATTCTCCTGCATATCGATGAAGAAGGAGACTATCTGAAAGCCTTGTACCGGGCGACGCACGTCAAACTGCTGCGTCCCCGCATGGCTTCGGGACATTTGCAGGGGCGGATGCTGAAAATGTTTGTGCGGATGATCCGCCCGAAGCAGGTCCTTGAGATCGGAACATACAGCGGATATTCCGCTCTGTGTCTGGCAGAAGGGCTGGAAGACGGAGCGATGCTCCACACCTTCGAGATCAACGATGAGCAGGAAGACTTCACACGTCCGTGGCTGGAAAATTCTCCTTATGCCGACCGGATCCGGTTCTACATCGGAGACGCCCTTGAGATGGTGCCGAAGATGGACGTGATGTTCGATCTGGCTTTCATGGACGGAAACAAGCGTTTCTATGTGGAGTACTACGAGATGATTCTCCAGAAGCTGAACCCCGGAGGATATATCCTTGCCGACAATACCCTGTGGGACGGTCATGTACTGGAGGAACCACATCATACGGATACTCAGACCATCGGCATCAAGCATTTCAACGATCTGGTGGCAGCCGATACGCGGGTAGAGAAGGTCATTCTTCCGATGCGTGACGGGCTGACGATCATCCGTAAGAAATAGATAATTTAAGAACAGAGAGTAAGAATGGAAACTACCAGACAAAATAAGATTGCACGCCTGATCCAGAAGGAACTGGGCGATATATTCCTGTTGCAGACCAAGGCGATGCCGGGAGTTCTCGTATCGGTGAGTATCGTACGTATCAGTCCGGATATGAGTTATGCACGAGTTTACCTGAGCGTGTTCCCGTCGGAACGCAGCGAAGAAATCGTGAAAAACATCAATGCGAACATGAAGGCTATCCGCTTTGAACTGGGAAACCGTGTACGCCATCAGCTGCGTATCATTCCCGAACTGAAATTCTTTGTAGATGATTCGCTCGATTATGCAGCGCATATCGACGAGCTGCTCAAGAAATGAATTTTTCATTTTACATAGCCCGGAGATATCTCTTTTCGAAGAAATCACACAATGCCATTAATGTGATTTCAGGCATATCCGTGTGTGGCGTGGCTTTGGCTACGCTGGCACTGGTTTGTACCCTTTCCGTCTTCAACGGCTTCCAGAGCCTGGTTTCAGATTACTTTACGGCATTCGATCCCGAACTGAAGATTACTCCCGTCACCGGCAAGGTTTTCGACGGACAGGATCCGAAGATTCAGGCATTGCGCAGCATGCCCGAGATTGAGGTTGTATCGGAATCCCTCGAAGATAATGCGATGGTACAGTACAAGGGACGTCAGGCTATGGCTGTCATCAAGGGTGTGGAAGACAATTTCGACCGTCTGACCCCGATTGACAGCATTCTGTTTGGCCGCGGCGATCTGCTGCTACACGATGAAGTGGCCGATTATGCCATTCCCGGTATCCAGTTGCTTTCCGTTCTGGGTTCGGGAATCCGTTTTCTGGATCCTCTTGAGATCTATGCCCCCAAGCGGGGTGCCAAAGTCAACCTGGCCAATCCGGCTACGGCCTTTACCGGTGAACGTCTTTTCTCCACGGGGCTGACCTTTGCCGTCAATCAGGAAAAATACGATGCTTCCTACATTCTGACCTCCCTGTCGTTTGCCCGTCGCCTGTTCCAGTACACCACGGAAGTCAGTTCTGTCGGTCTGAAACTGAAGCCGGATGCCGATCCGGGCGTGGTCAAGCGTAAGCTGAAAGAACATCTGGGCGACCGTTTCCGGGTGGAAGACCGTTATGAACAGCAGGCAGATACCTATCGCATCATGCGGGTAGAAAAGCTGATCTCCTATCTTTTCCTGACTTTTATTCTGATCATTGCCTGTTTCAATGTCATCGGTTCGCTGATCATGCTGATCATCGACAAGCGTGAGAATGTAGAGACGCTGCGCCATCTGGGAGCAGACAACCGTCAGATAGAACGCATCTTCCTGTATGAAGGCTGTCTGATCGTTTTTCTGGGCGCCATTGCAGGCGTGGTACTGGGAGTCGGCCTCTGCTATCTCCAGCAGACCTACGGACTGCTTTCTCTGGGCTCATCCGGCAGTTTTGTGGTCGATGCCTATCCGGTACGTGTTCTGGCCAGCGATGTATTGCTGGTATTGGCTACCGTTCTGGTTGTAGGTTTTCTTTCGGTACGTTATCCGGTCCGTTACTTCAGCCGCCGTTTGCTTTGATACCCGTCCGGCATCGGAATGCCGGTCCGGGAAATCTGACTATCGGTAATTTTCCAGCTTCTGTTCGATCTCAAAGGGTACCCGTATTGATACTCCTTCCTTCATGAGGTTCATCAGGTTAGGATACATTCTGTTTTTGAAAGACTCCCAGTTACGGTTTTTCATTTCAGTCCAGCCGGCTTCGGAGAGGGCCAGACCTCTGGGATATGCCATATAAGTTGCTCTGTTGATGTCTTTGATGGCTTCTCCCCAGAGTGTTGCCATAATCCCCTTTATGTGCTTCTGACCGGAAAGAGGTTCTCCATAGCCGGGATCAAACTGGTAACATATTTCCAGTGTGGTTATCGGCATTCCCCAATTATTGAATTCCGGGAAATCTCCGGTGTATTGAGGATAGTCAAGATAAGCATATTCACCGGGAGCCATGATGACCGGATTCCCATGTCTTCGGGTAAGTTCCAGGCACTTGGGTGTAAGTCCCCCACGCCAGCTTACAAGTGTGACTTCCGGATCATAGGGGAAGAGGTAATCATTAGCCGGCATATATATATTGTCAAGCTCACACCATAATATGGCTTTCTTCCCAGCCTCTTTTACACTTTTGAGAACTTTACTAAAGAATGGTATCATAAGTTGGGAAGGATCTTCGTATTTTAGTTCTGCCATCAGTTTTTGGCAGCGTGGACATTCAGCCCAGTTATATTTTATGGCAGCTTCGTCTCCACCGAGATGTATATATGGTGCAGGGAATATTTTCGAAGTTTCCTTTATAATATCATCAATAACTGTATATACTTTCCCGACTGAAGCACATAGCATCATATCTACGCTTTTCCCTAATTCAATGGGAGTGGCTGACTTGTGTTCGCACTTGAACTCAGGAAAGGCAGAAAGCATGGCACAGGTATGTCCTGGAATATCAATTTCCGGAATAACCGTAACATTGCGCATTTCTGCATATTTAATGATATCTTTGAGCTCTTCTTTGGTATAGTGGTCTTTACTGGCTAATTGTGGATACTTCTCAATATATATTCTCCATCCCTGATCGTCTGTAAGGTGAAGTTGTAATACATTGTATTTGAATAGTGTCATTTTATCAATAAAGAATTTGATGCTTTCTACTGGCAGATAATTGCGGGCAGGATCAAGCATCATAGCCCTGTATTCGAAACGGGGTTTGTCGTAGATATAGATTTCACGGATTTTCTTTTGTGAAGTCATGCATATATCTCCCATCAGAATCTGTTCAAGAGTGATAACACCATAAAGAACTGCTCCTTTTGAAGCCCCTTTTATGGTTATTCCTTTATTGTTGATCTCCAGTGAATATTGTTCCTTGTGCTCAAGACTGTTGTCAATGATAAGTCTGATGGTGCCATTGCCTGTCGGGGATATATTGAGATTTTCGCTCATTCTTCTTTTGAATATATCCTGAAGTTTCTCAGCCGCAAACTTTAGCTCTTTGTTGTCGAAAGTGATGGCTGAATGTCTGGCATTGACAGTGAATACAGCTCCATTGCCGTTAATGATTTTGTTTGGCATTGGGATTAATGCAGACGTATTGTCCTGTCCGATCATTGTCATACAGAACAAACTCAATACGAGGGTAAGAAAAAGGTTTTTCATATGGACTGGAAAATCAAAATAGTTATGTGTGCAAAGATAGGAAAAACTATTGTAAACGCCGCTTGATTTCATTATTATTCCGTTGAATTCCTCATTGTAGGTATTGAAGATGTATTACTGAATGACAGAAACGCAGCTATCGTTTATTTTGTTTGTTGATTATGCTCCCTGTAATGTTCTGTGCGATTGTTTCCATTCCCAAAAGGTTACAGATAAACAACCCAAGAAGTAATATGCGTTTCATAATTCAGATTATTTTAAAATTACACAAAGAAAGTGATTTTTTTTAATGTACAAATATTTCCGGATTTTACTGAAACTGTTTCCGCTTTCATAAGTTCCGCAAAGATGATTTAAAATGCGGGAAAGAATTATCTGATTGACTGATAGTGAGTTCCCCTGGGGAAATATCTGTCTTCTGCCAGCTTTGCCAATCCCTTTTTAAACCTATATAGTTAGTGCGGACAGATATTCTAAATCTTTTTTAGGACTTTTGTCCGCACTTTCCCTATAAGTTTATATATAGGCTGGCAAAGCTGGCAGAGATGATGAGAAGAAGGTGCTCTTTCTCTGGGTAAATGCTTGATTCATATATCTTTAATGGTGATTATCCAAGCCTGTGCCTTTATTGCGGAGTGTGTTTTCTGTTGCGGAAGAAGTGCGGAACGGATGTTTTCTGGCATAATCTAATAACATGATTATTTTTATGGTTTTTTAGCGATAAATGTTTAACTTTCGGTGCAAATAAATACAGAATACTTATTTTAAATTAATCACTATGCGTTACATATTATTTTTATTTGTATTGTCTTGTTGCTGTTCCTGTAGCGGACATTCTGCAAAAGAGACCGCGGAAACAAGCAAAGCAGAAGTTTCGAAGGCTGATAAAACAGAAATGACCAAAGCAGATGAGTCAGAGGTGGAAACCAATACTCCGGAAACTCTACAGGATGTATCAAAAAAGGATACCCCCAGAATCTATGAACAATCGGAGGTTGATGAAGTTGCATTCTGTTCATTGCATAATTATGAATTAGTGGAATATTACATGAAACAATTCAAATATCCGCTTCTTGATTCTAAAGGTGAACCTATTCCTATAAACGGAAAAGGGGAAGCTGATTTTGTTCTTGATGATAAAGGGAATGTAATTGACGTGATCATCGTTAAGGGGATCCAGCCTGAGATTGATAAGGAATTCGTCAGAGTACTGAAATTAGTTCCACCCTTCAGGCCTGCAAAAGTGGATGGAAAGAATGTATATTCTAAATATAGAGTGCCTTTAAATGTTGTATTCAAATAACAAGATATCTTATTCTTATGAAAAAGACATTATTTATCAACCTTTGCCTTTTCTCCGCTCTGTACGGATGTGGTCCAAAAGACAATACCGTTTCATATAATGAAGAAACCGGCCTGACGGTCTGCCATTATTCGAATGTCAAGGATACAGTCTATTTAAAGCTGAGTGATTTGGCAGAGGATTTCCGCATTATCAGGTTTGATAACAGTCCGGAAGCCATATTTACTTACCGTTCTAATCCTACTATTACAGAACATTACATTGGAATATCCAATGATGATCAACCTTATATGCTGTTTAAAAGTGATGGTAAATTTTTGTGTACTGTTGGAAGAGTCGGACAAGGTCCTGGTGAATACCCTATGACTATTTATGACGCTGCCATTGATGAGCAGGAACAGAAAATCTATTTAGGCTCATTTGGTTTTTCAGACAAGATCCTAATATATGATCTGAAAGGGAATTATCTAGAGGACAGACAAATCGATTACCGTCTTAATAAGCCTAGAATAGAACTAGAGGAGGATAAATCACTATCTATTGTCCATCTGCCTATTCAGAGGTCTGAAGAAAGTCCGCTAGTTTCCCAATATAGTAAAGAAGGGAAATTAATAGCTCAACTGGAAGAAGCACCTTATTTTAAAGTAAATAATTACAATCAGGACATTTTTGCTTATCATAATGTTCCTGATTTAAGTTTCCATTTAACATCCGTTGATACCTTGTACCATTATATAAAATCGGAAAACAGAATTGTTCCCAAATTTACCTTAGATTTCGGAGCAATGGAAGAAAAGCCCATCCACATCTATAATGAAATACCCGGATATTATATTGCGATAGTTTTTGGACAAGGAAATATCTTTGTGGATAAGGAAAAGCAACAGGCCCGCTATGTAAGACTGGTCAATGATTTCTGCGGCGGCATGAAAGTCATGCTTAATTTCAAGGACGGATGGGTGTGGCGTATTTTTGAGCCCGGTTATCTCATTGAATATATCCAGGATCGCATGAATGACAGTGACTGTACCGAAGAAGACCGGAAAAAGCTCCAATCCCTGCTGGATACCATTGATGAGGACGACAACAACATCATGTTTTTGGGTAAGCTGAAGAAATAGAAATTATTCCTAAGTAATATTGGATTTGTGAAAGTAAGGCTGTTTCAGGATTCAGAATCGTGAGACAGCCTTGTTTCTGTATGCTCGTCTTACCGATAAATTGTTTCGCTTTTTGGTGAGATATTCTCAGTAATAAGGCTCTGTATTCTCTGCAAGATGCGGGTGTTTCGTCAGTCCGAAACAAGAGTTTCACCAGCAGAAAATAAAAGTTCCACTAGGAGAAAACAAAAGTTCCACCAGCACGATACGGTAGAATTGTCTGCTCGATACCGTAAGATTCTCCGGTCGATTCCGGCCGATCGTCTGCTCGATTGGGATTGATCGTCCGCTCAATGCCGGAAGATTGTCGTTTTGTCATGGTTTATTCGGATTTTATTTGTATATTTAGCAACTCCATATGCGTTTATCCGCATGGGGTATATTAGCCAGAACTTTAGTCTGATTGTTATAAATTATAGAGATTATGAAGGCTGTTTATCTTAAGGTTAGGCTGATGGCGATAGCTTGGCTGTCGGCTTGTTTGGTTGCTTGTACTTCCAATGTGGAAGCAGATTTTGAGGTGATTGAATACCCCATTGCTTTTCAGGCTTCGCTGACGGATATATATGGTACAGTGAGCGATGCACAAGGAATGGGTGATTTCCGGTTATGGGGATGGTATCTTACTGAGGATTCTCCTGTTCCCATATTCGAGGGCGATAAGGTGACAGATGGTACCTGGGCTTATGAAGGAGGACGACGCTACTGGACAATGGAGAAAATTCACAGGTTCTATGCTGTGTCTCCGGTGTATCCATTGGAAGGGAGCGGAACGAGAGTCAGTGTAACGGCTGATGGAGTTATTTCTGTTGCTGACTTTGACTGCTCCAGAACTGGTGATGAAGCCGTGGATCTGATGACCGCTCTGGTTGGGTGGGCAAGATATGAAGCAGAAGAAAAGCCGGAGAAAGTCGGGCTGGAGTTTAGGCATGAGCTTGCCCAGTTACAGATAATCGTTAAAACTGATCAGGGAGTTACTACTACGATTCATGATGCGTCTTTTTATGACATAGCGGTTAAAGGCACTCTGGAACAGGATTCAGGCGAATCTTCGTGGAAACCTGCTGCTGTTGTCGGTAAGGCCGATACTCCTTTCCAAAAGAAGATAGAACGAGTGCTGAAGCCTGTCAGTCAATTAAGCCTTTTTGATAAGATGCTGCTGATTCCTCAGGATTGTATGAAAATTAAATTGGCTGTTAACTACACCCGTAACGGAGAGAATCTGACGGAAACGATTGATTTTTATGATTTGATTTCGTATTTGTCTGTCGGACAGAATTATCGTATTGAGCTGACTATCGGGGCTGATACGATTACATATCGGGCTTCTATTATTAACAAGTGGTGAGAAAGCCTTATATAAAAGAATAATATGGAGAATAATGTCAAAACGCAGATTCAGATTTGCTAGGTCATGAAAAAAGAGAAAAGCCCTTGTAAAATAGTTATTTACAGGGGCTTTAATATAATATCTTGTACTCGAAGCGGGTACACAACCCGTATTTTAAAGGAAAGTAAAAGAATAACAATAGAACATAAACAGCTGTTACATAGATATATAAAGAAGATTATATATTCACTTGCTTTCATAAAAAGGTATATATTCTGTTGTTTTTGGCTACCCTTTGGCTACCCAGAATAAAATAAATAACTATATTTGCAACCAAAGGAAATAAAAAGCAAATAAGCGATGGCAGCAAAGAAAGAAATTAGGTCTGATAATACCTATATCATTAGTACCGATGATACAGATAACCCAAAGTTAGGAGCTAAGATTTTATCAGATGGTAGGGAAAGCCTTTTTTTTGGACTACTATTTGGGGTATAGAATGGTCTATGATGAGGCTAAAGATAAAGAAGTAGCGAGAAAGGAGCGCAAAAGGGAGGCTTTGAAACTATATCTTTGGCAAGCTCCCAGAACTCCACTTGAAAGGCAGCAGAACAAAGAAACTCTACAACTTGCAAAAGAGATAAGACACGAACGAGAACAGGAACTGAAAGACGGCACATTGGGTTACAGGCTAAAGGCAAAGGAAGTGAATTTCTTTGATTTCATTCAATCCTACTATGATGAATACACCAAAGGAGATAAACGTATGATTAAAGCCGCCCAGAAACGGTTTACTGATTTCATAGCTTTGGAATATCCACTATACAAAAGCAACATTTCCCCAGATAAGATAACCCCTGACATGATGGAACGTTTTGTAGAATATTTGCAAAGTATCAGTAAGGGAGAGGGATCTTTGACACATTGGAAGCGATGGAAGAAGATAGTAAAAGCGGCTGTAAAGAAAGACATTCTAAGAAAAAATCCATGTGAGGATATAATTTGCAAAGCTGATGAAGAAGCACTAAAGAAAGATATACTTTCAATAGAAGAAATGAAACAGCTTATAGCCACCACCTACAAAGGGCAGAACCAGGAAACAAGACGGGCTTTTATCTTTACCCTATATACCGGCATTAGATTTTGTGATATTAAAGATTTAACCTTTGCCAACGTAGACTATTCAAACAAGGTACTAACATTCAACCAAAAGAAAACACAAGGACACAGTAGCAAAAGTTATGTAAATATACCTCTAAATGACGGTTTATTGGCCTTGATTGGAACAGCCTCAACAAATCCAGATGAAAAGATATTCAAGCTACCAAGCCAAGAAATGTGCCTCAAAGCCCTAAGACATTGGACAGCAAAGGCTGGGATAACCAAGCACATAACGTGGCATTGTGGGCGGCATTCCTTTGCCGTGAATATACTAAACAACGGAGCTAATATAAAGACTGTTGCAAGCCTACTAGGACATAGCAGCATACAACATACAGAAAAATACACACGGGCAGTTGATAGCCTTAAAGAGGCTGCAATAAACAGTTTACCAGAACTTAAAATTTAATCATATGGATAGGAATTTACTTAACAAGGTAATAGAGGCTATAAAATGTAACGAGAAAAATGAAGAATTGGAATTATTGTCTAAGCTTGTGCAAATTCCTATAATTGGTGCTGAAAAATGGGAGTTTAAAAACAATCCAGAACCTCCAGCCTCAAATAACGATTTATTGAGAATATATAAGGCGTTCTTTGATATAAGTAACTATCCTCATGTAACAGACGATAAAAGAATAAAAAAATTCTTGGGATATTTAGATATGATACCGGGAATAGATACATATCATAAAGAGGAATATCTGTTTATGACTGATATAGGTTTTGCTAAGCTACCTAATAACGATAAGACTGGAACATTATTAAACGACTTAAAAGAAAGCGGTTTCATTTCTAAAGATACAAAAGTAGAACACTTTAGGGCTATATTTGGTATCCCTGTACCATTAAGACAACCTTTTGAACCTATAAAATGGTGTAAGAACCAGGCGTTATTCAGATTTTTTCTAGATACTCTATTTACACGTGAAGCATTATTTGGAAAGATAGAATTTATAATTCCTAAAATGTTTGCAAACAAACACGGAGAGAGACTGTTTATTCCCAAATCAGATAAAAAAAGATTAGAAAATAGTGCTGAATATGAAATTCTAAAGAGTATCTTAAAAAGATTTAATGAATAAGTTCCCAATTTTGGAATTATAAAATTTCAGAATATTGTAAATGAAAAACTTATATAATAATTATTCCAAAAGTGAAGCCACATATATTCTTTGTTTCCTTTATGGAATATATACTCCTTTGGTTTCCTTTGCATAGCAATTAAAAGATAACAGAGAGTGCAAGCCTGTTAATCTTTATTGTAGGGCAAAGACGGGTGAGCCTTGCACCTCTACCCAGAAACCCAGACCTCTAATAATAGAAGTATGGAAGAGGAATTACAAAAGGTAGCCGACCTTGTAACGGCAAAAACAATCTTTTGTACTAAAGAAGTGCTTACAAGCGATGAGGCAGCAAAGTATATGGGAGTATCTAAAAGTTATCTCTACAAACTAACCATGAGACAGCAGATACCCCACTTTAAGCCAATGGGAAAGATGTGTTATTTCAACCGCATGGAGCTGGAGCAATGGCTACAAAGCAATCGAGTAGCGACTACCACAGAAATAGAGCAAAAGGCACAGGCTTTTTGCATGAAGAAAGGAGGCCGGTTATGATACTCACAGATTACTATCGCTTTGAAAAGTTACCAAACCAAAGAAGTAAATTGAGAATAGATTGCACAGCCTCAACAGGCAGCTATGATCCTTTGGAAACATTAAGAAATAAAGATGGCGATTTGTTTCTGTATATCGGTGATAACACCCACACCAAAGCAGGGAGAGAAAGAAAGGCAGATTTGGTTTTATCCAGAACGACACACATAAGTAGCGTGTATAATCCAGATTTGAATTTTCCTTATTGGTATGGAGATATGAAAGGAACAACAGACGCTTTTTTATTTGTTCATCAAAACACCGAGTTTATAAATGGTGGAATACAGGTAGGGGCGGTTATAGAATTGTTTGTAGCACGCGGCCAAAGGAACAACAGGAGCCAGCTTTACAACACACTTTCTGATGGTGGATTGGATGAGGAAATGAACACTTTGAGAATACAGGTTACTAAAACAGTAACCAATCCAGAAAAGCCGTGATTACTCTATATTAAGATGTATTCTGTTACCAAATCAGTAACCGTATGTATGATACTGTAAATTTTAGATTACTCCGGAGCGAGGCGGGCGGTGTGGATTTCCTTGCTGAAACCTCTTGTTATCTGGAGAACGTAGGGGAGCACAATTACAACGGTGAGTTAGTGATAACAGGAAGCCTCAAAGGGCTTAAAATAAGCCTCAATAGATACCAGATGAAAATAAAAGATGGCAGTTTGTGCAAGTGGCATTTGGGCAATAACTTTCAGACGTTAGGACGGGGCGACACTCAAAGGGCAATAGAAAACCTATCAGATACTTTGCATATACCAATGAGCAAAGCCACCGTTACCCGTCTAGATATAGCCCAAAATTTCATTACCAGGCACCCACCAGAAGTTTACCTTAATCATTTGGGCATATTGAAGTATGCAACCAGATTACAAGAGCCTAACGGTGTATATTACAGTAAGACGGGTGGACGGTTGTGCTTTTATGACAAAAACAGGGAGCAAAAGAACAACAGAGAGCCTATTCCAGAACTGTATGAGGGTAGAAATGTACTAAGGTATGAACAAAGGTATACCAATAGAATAGCCTCACAGTTGAAAGTCTGTGAAGTCACCGGGGCAAAGCTTTATGATGAGGCTTTCTATATTGATATACTGAACAGGTGGAAAGACACCTACAAGGCTATCCAGAAAATAAATGATGTATCACTAAACTTTCAAGCGATGAAAAGTAAACAGCAGCTTTACAAAATGGGAGTGCTTTCTTTGATAGAACAGGCAGGCGGGCAACTACAGATGATAGAGCAGATAAATGAGGCACAAAAACGGGGCGAGCTATCCAAGAAACAAGGAGTCAGTAGCTTTTTAGTGGGGATACGCATATAGTTTAGCAATGCGGAAAAGGA
>OOCH01000425.1_pt1 | contig 44348 bp, 39 predicted proteins | sample 1671641 | NCBI WGS metagenome assembly OOCH01 (sample SAMN06348177, study PRJEB24527) | human gut metagenome | biome: human gut; feature: ankylosing spondylitis patient; material: feces | host: Homo sapiens | place: China | collected 2015-10
TAAAAACGTCAAAACGAATTCATTTGTACTAAGATAATGAAAAATTTCAGCGCTACGAAGTACACGCTTCAAAATGTCACTACAGGCCGCACATTCGAAGATACAGGCTGGCTACTGGACGATCCTCAAGGTGGAGAACCATCTTTGATCCGGGCCAACTATGCCAAACGTCAGATCGAGGTCGGAACAGAAGATATGGGTATTTATCGTTTCGCAGACTGGCTGCCCGTAGGTCGCATGTTGAAGGGATCGTGCGCTCCTATCACGTATAAAAGCAAAAAACTGGCCGAAGTCCTCGGTCTGAAAAACCTTTATATCACCTTCAACGGCTACAATCCAAAGATCGGCGCCAATATGCGCACCTGCTCGTTTAAAGAGACCGAAGCCTATTCGGTTTGTGCACGTCTGCGGGCCAATCAGGAGGATAAAGTATTGGTCGTAGCCTCTGCAGGAAATACAGCACGTGCCTTTGCGCGTGTCTGCTCTGACAACAATATTCCCCTGTTGTTGAGTGTACCCGAAGACAACCTCGATGCACTCTGGTTCGACACTCCGCTCAACGACTGCGTCAAACTGATCGCAGCCCGCAAAGGCGGTGACTATTTCGACGCCATTCACCTGAGCAATTTGGTTCTCAAATCAGATAAATTCCTGGCCGAAGGCGGTGCCAAAAACATTGCCCGCCGTGATGGTATGGCAACCACCGTATTGTCGGCAACCACCTTTATCGGCCGTATTCCTGACTACTATTTCCAAGCAATCGGTAGCGGTACCGGTGCCATTGCAGCCTGGGAGGCCAACCTCCGTCTGATCGAAGATGGCCGTTTCGGTTCCCACAAGATGAAATTGATGGTATCGCAAAATCTGCCGTTCGTGCCGATGTACAAGGCATGGAAAGCCAAGTCTCGTGCACTGCTGCCGTATGATGATGATCAGGCTCGTATCGATGCCGAATCGATCGATGCCAAAGTGCTGTCCAACCGTAAACCACCCTATCCAATCGGAGGTGGCCTGTACGACGCTCTGACTGATACCGATGGTGACATTTTGGCTGCAACCAACGAAGAGGCACGTGCCGCGAAAAAACTGTTTGAAGAGACCGAAGGTGTGGATATCTACTCTGCCCCGGGTATTGCACTTGCCTCGCTGATCAACGCCATCAAAGCCGGCGAAGTAGATCCCGAAAAAATTGTGATGCTGAACGTCACCGGTGGCGGTGAGAAACATTGCCAACAGGGCAAAAAACAGTACAATTTGAAACCCTCGCTGGTATTTGATCTCAATCCAGATGCAAACGAAGTGATCGACAAAGTATCCGCTCTATTTTAAAGATTCTGCTTAACAACCATTGAGAATCGTCGAGCACTGTCTATTGAGGTTGCGCGTCTATTTTCAGCAGATGCGTAACACATGGACAATCACAATACGGAGGTCATGTCAAGCTTATCTTACAGCCATCAAAAATCCACAATTTGATTGTCAATCAAAATCTCGTTGATTCAGCTATAATAAAAACTCTAACCTATAACATGCGAGCCCCGGAGTTTGTACTCCGGAGCTCGCGCTTATTGAACCGTTGTTAACTTCCGTGCGACTCAACAACAAGTAAACGACGGTATATTATCACTTTTATCAAGCATCTTGCTATAAAGCACCCAATTTAAGCCATTCAACCAATACAAACACTAACGCGCCGGCCAAATAGCCCGCAATAGCCATCAGCGTGATATGTTTCATATACCAGGCGAAATTGATCTTTTCGAGTCCCATTACTACGACACCGGCAGCCGAACCAATAATCAGCAAACTTCCACCGACACCTGCGCAATACGCCAAGAATAACCAGAAAGGACCATCCTGTACAAAATGCTGCATGTAGGCAGGATCGGCCAAAGAGCTCACGGTTGCAGGATCAACAATCGGATACATACCCATAGCACCAGCTACCAACGGCACATTATCGACAATCGATGACATGAAACCGATGATCACGTTGATCAGATAAATGTTGTGCAATTTTTCATTGAGGAATTGCGCTGCAGAGTTCAGGATACCGGTCGATTGGAGGGCTGCCACAGACAAAAGAATACCGAGGAAGAACAGGATCGTCGGAATATCGATATGGCGGATTACTTTGGTCACACGGTGTTTATCACGCTCGGCAATATCGACCTTTTTGCGGTACAGCAGTTCAGTATAGACCCACATAATACCCAGTGCAAGCATGATACCCATAAAGGGAGGGAGACTGGTCAACGATTTGAACACCGGCACAAACAACAGGCAGGCAATACCCAAGATCAGCATGGTCATACGTTCACCACGAGTCAATACCTGCTCCACATTTGACAAGGCTTTGTCTTCAGAACCATCCGAAGTAATTGTCCCGTGCATCATACGGGAAGCGATCAGCACCGGAACCAATGTAGAGACCAGACTCGGCAGCAACAAAGACTCTACCAATGGCAGTGAGGTTACATTTCCCTTAACCCACAGCATGATGGTTGTCACATCACCGATCGGAGACCACGCACCGCCACTGTTTGCCGCAATGATAATGATACTGGCAAACAGCCATCTATCTTTCTGAGCGGGAATAATCCGACGAATCAACATCACCATTACGATTGCAGTCGTCATATTATCCAACACGGCTGACATAAAGAAGGTCAACAAGGCGATCAACCACAACAGAGACCGTTTATTACGGGTTGAAATCCGGTTGGTGATAATTGAAAATCCCCCGTGGACATCGATCAACTCGACAATGGTCATAGCCCCAATCAGGAAGAAGAGTGTTTCAGAGATTTCTCCCAGATGATCCACGATCTGTACTCCGGAGATAAAACGCACACACTGTTCGATCAATGGAAGTCCTGCAATACTGGGGTTGTTGGCCAGAAATTCATTAAACGCCTCACCGTCGATTTGGGGAACGACCAGTGGCGAAGTAACGATATACAACGCCCAGAGAATACCACCGGTCAACAACGCCGTTGCAGCTTTGTTCACCTCCAATTTGTGTTCCATGGCGATACAGAAGTATCCGACCAGAAACACCGCAACCATTACGCCTAACATATTGTTGTTTCTTTAAATTTATTTTGAGCGAACAAAAATAGCAAAAAACACATATTGGTGATATCGAACAATCCTTATGTCATCAACATTTTCTGCAAAAATTCGGTTTATTTCAACATTGACTCTAACTTAATAGAGCCTAACTTATTATCGTACCTTTTATGAACAAAATCTCCTGGATATTGCTTGCAGGAGTATTATTGGGATATTCCTGCTCCCAACGTGTCCGGATACACATCAGCCAACCGGTTGCACAATCAGGACCTATTGCAGCCTCCTCAGTACAGGTGCTATCGCTCAACGACAGTGTCCCGAATGAAGCCGTATGGATCGGATCCCTAAAAGTCGGGGACAACGGTTTTTCCAAAACCGGCAATTTGGACACTACCCTGCGATTGGCTCGTAAAGAGGCTGCCAAAGCTGGCGGAAATCTGATCAAAATCACCAATCACAAGACACCGAGCACATTCGGCAGCAATTGTCACCGAATCGAAGCCGATATCTATCGGATCGACACCACTGTAGCAATTGCTTCATCGTTACTGTTCGACAGCACTCATTATCATAAAGGAGAGTGTGTACTGCATCTTTTCCGCAAAGAGGCAGGAGGAACAGCCCTCCATTACGATATCACCATCAACGACTCGCTCCTAACCCGATCCAATAACAACTGGATCGAAACAATTACTCACCCGGCTACAGGCGTAACAACACTCTCAGCAAAGGCAGAAAGCACCTCCAGCATCACCCTGAATCTGCAACCGGGATACCACTATTACATCCGTTGTGGGGTCAACTTTGGTGTTTTGGTCGGAAGAACAACTCTGGAGGTCGTTGAACCGACGGTCGCCAAAGCCGAAATCGAAGCAATACAGCAAACTGCACTGGAAGCTGAATCTGCAAATTAATCAGGCCACAACAAACATGTAGGTTATAGCCAGCCTGAAATTATAAAAAGTCTTCACATCTATCAATCATGAAAAGGCACTATTTCTCATACTCGCTTGGGGAATATTCGCCAATTACTGCCTCTACAACAACACATTAAGAATTGTAATCGAAAAGCATCATGAATATCATTGATCCAACATGTACAAAACCGTAATAAGATGACACAACAAGCTGTATCTGATAAAATGGGCAACCCTGGCACTCAATAGCACATTGGACATTTTAACCCCCTAAAACTACAAACCTATGAAACACCTCCTATTCATTGCCTTTGCATTAGGGCTATTCACCAACAGTTTCGGACAAGATCTGCTCGTCACCGCCAAAGGGGACACTTTGCGATGCAAAATTTTATCGCAAACTGACCAACAGATTTTCATTTCCACTCTTCAACCGGATGGCACTCCAGTAAGTTCCTACGTTTCAAAAGACACCATTCAAACCATTACCCCCGGCTATTTCGGAAATGGCGATTTAGTAGGCACTAGTCTCGATTCACCCCAAGCCAACATTCAATCCCCAAAGAAAAAAAAGCGTGCAAAAGATGGTGTACGGTTTGCCATTTCTGGTGGTTACAGCTCACGTTTAGGGAAACTGGCAAAGGGTGCAACCAGCAGCTACAGACACGGATTTACCATTAATGGTGATCTGGCTGGTTTCTTTAACGATTACATCGGTCTGGGAGCGTTCGCCAATTACAGACAATACAGCGAAGCTGATGTTAGCAGTTGGATATGGGTCCCAAACTACTCATTCGCTTTTACAATCGCTCCAAAAACAGTGCTTTGATACTCGGAGTGGGACTGGGATACACTACCTACAAAGGGCAGGTGTGGAGCTCCAGGCTCAATACCGTCACAGGAGGTTCATTCGGATCCACCACAGAGATCGGATACGAAATCGGTATCAGCAAAGCTGCCGCACTCATGTTCAATCTTAACGTGTCCACCGCTACAATCGGCACCTTGAAAGCTGGCGGAAAAACCTACGACTTGGAGCATAGAGAAAGTTTAAATGCGATCAATTTGACTATCGGTATTGTCTTCGGACGTTAACCCACTATAAAAAAATCTATTGAATGTCCATATCCTATGGATACCAATCAACTAAGTGCAGCATTGATAAATGATTCTCACGATAGCTGTATATCCAGACAAACAACTCATTAAAACGAAACAACCCGAAGAGTTTGCACCTTCGGGTTGTTTCATTTATTATAACAGTATTAATATGCCTTGAGATTTTCTTGAGCCATCATATCCGGAGTCACAACACACTACTCCACCGGCAACATACTCATCACTTCAGATGAGAGTTCGCGCAACTGGGGTGATTGGGAATCCGCATATCGTTTAGCGATGTCAGTCACAACGTTTTGCATCTCACTCGAAAGCATTGCACACCGACTGAAGGCATTTACTGCCCCACGAATCAACAACGGTTTGAGCTCATGCTCCGACAACATTTGATCAGCTCGTTGCAGCAACATCTTGGTTCGAGTCTCCTCGCACAACGGGCCACACGCCACACGTAACAGCATCAACAGTCCCGCGTATTGCAAATAGAGGTCGTTTGAAGCCAGCCAATCCGCAATCTTATCAACAGCGGCTGTAGCACGCGAAAAGAGATACATCACTGTCAACTCGACGATCTCCGGATTGGTAAAATCCCGACTCCACTCCTCAACCTGCCCTACGGTGACACTGGCCGGATCATCCACAAACAGCGCAGCCAATTTCAATTCACGCACCTGCTGCTGATACAAAAGCAATGCAAGAGAGTGGTTGGGACCATACTCTCTTGCAATATCACGGATGGTCGGTACCGAAACTCCATAATTGAGCGGATAAACAATCCCCCGCTCCTGCATGGCTCCGGTTACCGCACCGTTCATTTCGACCTTCAGACGCTTCAACAGCTGAAGCATCAAAGCCGTATTATCCATACTTTACCAAATTAATTATTTCAATGCCGGAACCGGAATCTGCATCACCTCACCAAATTGATAAACCGGCACACGACTCTGTGTAATTTCACGGTTACCATCCAACAAGCGGCAATTGGCAATATCCGCTACACGATAATAGATCATACTTTTCCCTTTGGCTTCGCTCATTGAACTGCCCTGTACCTTCATTTCTGGAGTCATCTCAACCAAAATAGGACGACCCGAGAGATCCGATGATGGGAGCAGCCCTCCAAACTCAGTGAAACGACATACGACAGCAGAAGTTTTACCGGCTTCGGGAACGACGTCATACTCACGAACGATAGTCTGTTTGAACTGTTTGCCAAGGAAAAGGGCCAAATACTCCTCTTCCAGACGATTCAATTCATCCAAAGCAGCTTTGAGCCCTTGTCCGAATACATTCTCGCCCGCATTACCGCTGATCAACTCCATCCGATTTTTACGAATCATAAAAATCATGTTGGCTGCATCGAGCGCTGCTGATTCGGGGCTCTGCTCAACTGTACTGCGACGATCGACCTGTACTTTGACAAAGCTGGTATCGCTATCGATTTGTGACAAAACTTTTACTTTACCTTTGCCCATAGCTTTATGCGCAGGTGCAGCGGGGCCTACGGGTGCAGCAGGTTTAAAGGCCGATGGCATCAGCGCTGCCCCATCCAAAGGTGCCGCCAAAAATCCCTCAACCGAAGGAGTATAAAGCTGCATCGGACTTTTGTCGGGATTTTCCAACGTGTAAACCTCATTGGGGTCGGCCTCCTGAGCATAACCAATCTTTCCACCTACAATCGTATAGATATCCTTATCGGCCAGCGGTGCCATCACACCAAGATATTTTTGTGCATAACGCGCATAAGGGCCTTTGCGAATACTCTCTTTTTCAACCACCACGGTTACCTTCAGCGTCGTACGGGGTAAAGCATAAACTACGGAGTTGCTACTGCCCACCACTACCCCTTTGGTAGCCTTGACCTGAGCCTGCACGCCGACTGCCGTCATTGCCAGCAGACACAATGGAATCAGAATCTGTTTCATATGATCACAATATTATGATTAGCTTGTAAGTTGAACAACTGAAAACTCAATAACAAAGCTAATTAAAATTTAAAACACTTGCTTAGAATTTCAGATAAAAATCACGGGTCAACCTCCGATACTCTTCAGTAAATTCCTGATGTCGTTCGGTCTCCATGATCAACAAACCGCTACGCAGAGGCACAGATTTACGCCCAAACTCCATCATTACCCGTTTAGGAGGCACTCCTGGTTTAGTCTGCACCAAACATTTCCGTACACAATGCAAACTACGCTCCAAAGCCAACTTTTCCAATAACACACCTTCTGTTACCGGCAAAATCACTGCGAAACGTCCATGCTCGGCCAATAATGTCTTCACTCCATCCAACAACTCCTCAAAGGGCAATGAAACGGCATGTCTAACTGCATTTCGGACCGGATCGGGAGCCTTCAACGAATCGACAAAATAGGGAGGATTGGACACGATAAGATCATATTGCACCTTTTCTGCATAACAGGACACATACTCCTGTAACGTAACACCATGTAAATGCAACCGATCGGCCCATGGGGATTCGGCAAAATTGCGCAAGGCATCCTCACAACTCCCTGAATCTGGCTCCACGGCATCAATTTGTGCGTTAGATGTACGTTGGGCTACCATTAATGCAATTACCCCTGTGCCACTTCCAATATCCAATACCCGACCAACCTTTTTTGTCTCTGCATCTGCCCCATTTTGTGCTCCGCAGACCGATTTTTCCCTTTCATCTTGCACATGATCATCCCATACGGTTTGATCTCTATTGGAACTATCTAAAATCTGAGATGGATCGGCAGGGCAAACATTTTCAGGCTGTCTCCTGTCAGTAGATTCATCCGGTATGACAACAGATACACATGAAGACAAATCACACCAAGCACCTAACAACACTCCATCGGTACCTACACGCATAGCAGCATGCTCCTGCCACACCGTAAATTGTTTGAATGAAAAATAGGGATTCGCCATAATTTTATAACGTTACACCGCTATCCAATTTCATGCAACCATGATAATCAGACATTCATCTTAGTTCTTTACGTAGTCGCATTCACAAAATTCGTAGGGTAAGATACACAATTCCTCACTCAATAGGACACACACCACCAAACAAAACAGAGATAGAAAATAATTTCTATCTCTGTTTTACAATTAGGCTCTTCAATTGTCCACCTACCTACTCGATTTCGTAATCTGTAATATCGACAATACCGTATGTACCTAAATATTTTCGAAGGTTACCATACAATTTAACTTTCTGACGGAAGACAGTCCCTTCATTATCAGGCACATTAAGTGCATCCATAATTTCTCCTTCCGGAAGTTTGACCGTAAAACACTCATCAGGTTCCACTTGATAGGTCTTGTCACTAATCATTAAGTTTGTTTTGACACCAGACTCAACGATATTCGTTAATGTATCACAGAAAGAGGTATAGTCTTCCCCAATCGCTACTCCAGCCACATATCCTTCTACCCAAACTCCATCAATTTCACCAAGACGTTCAGCAATAGCATGAAACGTATAAGGGAACTGTTTGGTACCATCTCCATATTTTGGAGCGATCATTACATCGAATATCAGAGGTGTATAGGGTGGAATAATAGCTGATGTCGCTGCAGTCGTCGTACTACTGGTGCTAGAATATGTAGGGAATTGTCCAGTTTCCCCATAACCATAATCAGATGTAAATATAATTTGTGCAGACTCTCCATAAAGCATCGAGGCTAAAGCAGCATCCATACCCACCACGACAGCATTTTCTGAAGTAGTACCATTGTCATTATCCTCGGAAGCTCCAATATCAACACTCAACAGGTCATAATGCGTATCATCGTAATATTGAGCTAAATTATGTACTTTCGCTGTATCTTCAATGTTCGTATCAAAAACGAAACCATCCATAAACCGACCGACGTAGTAAATTGATACTGTCTCACCGTCTTTAACAGTATCACGAGTTTCTTTCCCATAAGCTAAATGCTTACAATATAGATTTGTTCGGACGGTATCGGAAAGATTTAGGTTCATTTGAGAAACTGCATAGTTTTGCACCAATGAAGCCTCATATTTGCTGGGGTCTTTAACCACTTTGACCAATTCCAAATCCATAATAACCGGCAAATCACTCCCTAATATATTTTGGCCTTCAAATCCTGAACCGCTGTAACTAAATCCTGAGGATCCATATGCTAATGAAGATGGAATATATACACGATATTTATCCCCCTCTTTCATCTGACCAAGGGCTAAAAAATTTCCCATAATCAAATTTACATCAGATGAATAATAAAGGGTATTATCAGGAGTATAGGGAACATATTCCGCAGTATAATGCGTATAATAGGTAAAAGTTCCTTGGTGTTTAGCAATTTCCGGGTCACGAGTCACGAAGACATTCCCCGTAGTCATCTCTCGTCCCGTATAGTTAATCATCACCCATTCAAAATCATCTTCGCCATCACCATTGGGGGTCAAAGCACCGGCCTACAGTTTTTCGATATATACCCCTCCCTCGATTTTTTCTGCATTGGGAGCATTTTTTGCCACCCACGCTTCGAAAGAGCGCTCGCGCTTATCTTCAATCGTCTCCTCCTCTACTTTGGCACAAGAGGTGGCAAACATACTTACTACTGTCGCAATAGCACAAGCGAAAAATCCTTTTCTCATATTGGTTATTTAACAACTTGTTTCACAACGATATCCCACACCAATGGGGTATTTGCAGGCACCACTCCCCACGGTTTATCGCCATAACCAAGTGACGAAACCAAAAAGAGTTGTACCGAATCTCCTTCATGACAACCTGCCAATCCGAGCCGAACCCCTTTAATCAGGCGCGAATCACCTAATGATACCTCTTGAGGGGCAAAAGGCCAATACTGCTCCAAATCAGGCAAATACTCCTCATCGACCAAATCTTTGCGATTCGTGTAATACAACTGACCCAAACCCGTTGAAAACGAATAGACTGCAAAATCAATAATTGCAGTTCCGGAGGATTCCAATATTGGAGCCGAAGCGTAATCTGCACGATCCGCATTGATCACATAACGATACACACCGGATACTTCCGTGTAGGGGTATTGCTGACCTTGAAGATAATTTACAATAGAGGTACGTTGTGTGGTCTCTTCGTTATCATCTTCTTGAGAACAGCCGACAGTCATCAATACCGTCGCCATCAACAGTGCAAAAAAACGCCACTTGGTCAAAATCATAGTGTCATATCAATAGCTCACAAAAGTATACTTTTTTTACCCAAAAGCAAAAGTAAGCTACATCATATAGAACTCTCAAAAACGGGAAATATTGCTCTGGTCTTATGTTTTTTCACAATTTTAGGGCAAAAAAAGGAGAGGCTGCAAATGTCAGCCTCTCCTTTATATTAAAAATCATTCTTAAAAGAGAATTTCATTAGTCTCCCGTAATAAAGTAACGCTGAGATTTCAACAGGTTACGAGTTTGGAGTACCATCGTCTTCGTCTCATTGATAATGGTCAGGTACAGAATGCTACTGCGTGTTGTCGAAGCTTTTGCTTTCACACGTTTAATCTGACTCTTGATAGCGGCGGCCAAGGTATCGAACAACTTATCGCGCATCTGCAAAATTTCATCGAGTTTTGAGAAATCGTTATTCTCCAACATTACATTGATCTTCTGGTAAATCTCACCAACTTTCTCATTCACCAACTCCAGATCTGCCACCTGCTCTTTATTCAACCCTTCGTGGTTGTTATTGATGTGATCGAAACTGGGTCGCGTGATATGAACCAACGCCTTGGTTACCTCATTGATATAATCGACAACCTGGACGTAATAGTGACCGGTCTCGATATAGTTCTCTTGCAATTTCAGCAAGGTTGGCAGCATTTCATGTTTACGCTCGTGTGCCACTCTGTACAACTCTTCAGATTCGCGCACCATCTGTTTGAGCAGTTTACGATCCTCATTAAAGAGTCCGACCAGTGTCTGACGATAAAGCGTAGTCACCTGAAGCATTGTCTCAGCCACTTCGCGCACACAACGCTGAATAACGGTCTGTTCCGGAGCTTCAGTCTGCTCTTCAGCTTCACGCTCTGCCTCTTTTTTAACCTTGCGGTTGTGAATAATAGAGCTTTGAATCAGCATGTAACCGCAAACCACAGCAAAGATCACCACAGCAATCATTCCGCCCCACATCAAGCCCAGTGCGATTAAGAAGGCAATCGTAAAGGCAATCAACGCAGTCAGGAACCAACCGGCAATCACTGTCAACACACCAGTAATACGATAAACGGCACTTTCACGTCCCCAAGCACGGTCTGCCAGAGATGAACCCATAGCTACCATGAAGGTAACGTAGGTGGTCGAAAGCGGCAGTTGCAACGAAGTTGCCATTGAGATCAAAATCGACGCTACCGTCAAGTTTACCGTTGCACGGATCAAGTCAAAAGGAGCTTTATTGGCTCCCTCCGGCACGTAAACCGGCACGAACCGACTGGCAACGAAACGTTGAATGCGTTTCGGCGTATATTTTTCGTAAGTTTTATTGCAGTTCAGAGCGCAACGTACCATGGCACGTGACACTGAAGTAGATCCGAACCGCTCTGCACCGGCATCTTGACGAGCCAGATTGATCTCGGTATCCGCCACTGTTTGCGACTTTTTCGAGAACCACAGCGTCAATACCATAATTACACCCGAAATAATCAGGATAAGCGGATGAGTAGTTACTGCACCGTTCAAACTTCCCATCATGGTATTGACATCCCCCGAACCGTTGATCATTACATTTTCGTATGAATCGCAACCGGCAACAAATACACCGATAAAGTTCACCAGGTCATTACCTGCAAAAGCCAATGCCAAAGAGAGTGTACCTGCCAATACCGTAATCTTCAAGATATTGATCTTGAACATGGCTAAAATTGCCATGACAATACTCCAACCGACGAACAGTATGAGCAGCAGTGTCAAAATATGGGTATCCATCCAGGCCATTACTTCCGGATCCATCAACGATGAACCTTTCAGGCCCTTGAAGATTGCAAAATAAGAGATTGCCGTAACCGCAATACCGCACCAGATCGCGCCTACTGACTTAATTTTCCGTTGATAGCGATACGAGAAGATCAAACGGGTCACGTACATGACCACCGTGCCGCACACAAATGCAATCGCTACAGATAACAGGATTCCGGAGATAATCGCCATAGCTTTACCCGTATTGATATACGAGGCCAAGTCGGCAATCGTGTGCAGATCGCTGTTGGCGATTTTGAATACGGATACACTTACCGCAGCACCCAACAGACCGAATACGAGCGACACAGTAGTCGAAGTGGGCAGACCCAACGTATTGAACACGTCGAGCAAGATCACATTCATAAACATCACCGAGAGGAATAGCATCATCACGTCGGCAAACGTGAACATCTCCGGGTGAAACACACCACTACGTGCCACCTCCATCATACCGCTTGAGGTGATTGCACCGACCAGGATACCGACCGATGCAACGATCATGATTACATAACGTGGAGCCACTTTCGAACCCAACGCCGAATTCAGGAAATTCACCGCGTCATTGGCGACGCCCACTACCAATCCGGCAATGGCCAACACCATCATAATGCCCACGATGATTAAGTACATACTGTCCATACAGTCTTTTTTGATTGTTTCAGTTTGGGGCAAAATTATAATAAATTGACAGAACTTCAAGGACGACAAGCAGGGCTTAACAATTTGTTCATCCTCCCCTAACAATGTTCTAAAGACGTTTGAGCGCCATTCGAATCAGCTCTTCAACGTGGGCTTGTGGCTGCTCTTTGACCAGCGCCCGCAACACCTTTTCAGATGCAGGTTTGGTAAAACCCAACATCACCAAAGCCGAGAGGGCCTCTGAATAGGTTTCATTGGCTGCAGCACGTATGGGCAATGCGACCTCTTCCGTTGCTGAAACGCCCAATTTATCCCGCAACTCGACAATAATTTTTTGTGCGGTTTTGATACCAAGCCCTTTCACGCTTTTCAAGACATCGGCCTGACCGGTGGCAATAATCGAACGCACCTCATCCGACGAAAAAGTGGAAAGAATCATACGGGCCGTATTACCGCCCACACCCGAAACACCTATCAAAGCCCGAAACACTTCACGCTCCTCCAGGGTATAAAAGCCATACAGGACCTGAGCATCCTCCCGAACAATAAAGTGGGTGTACAGTTTGACCTCAGTCGCTGACTCAATACTCGAAAAGGTCTGCAAAGAGATATTGATGTAATACCCTACCCCTCCGGCTTCAACTACCGCAGCAGCAGGCGTCAATCGATCCAGTTGACCTTTGATATAATCATACATGACGGGAATCCAATTTTGAAACAAATTTAATGAACAAATACAAAATTATTATATATTTGCGTTACAATTAACTTCTAATAACCCTCTATTACGCAAATATGAAAAAGATTCTGTTGGCCGCCTCGGCCGTTGCGCTGTTGGCCGCTGCCGGCTGCGCAGACAAAAAAGGAACCAGCACTGCTGTTTCAGGTGCAGACACCGTAACTGTTGCCGCAAGCGCCAGCGTTGCCTATTTTAACCTCGACACGCTGCTGACCAAATATGACATGTATATCGACATGCGTGCCTCTTACGAAGAGAAGGTTCAAAAAGCCGATGCTGAACTGACTTCAAAAGGCCGTGCTTTGGAACGTAACGTTCGCGATTACCAGGAAAAAGTTCAAAATGGTTTGGTTACCCGTGCTCAAGCACAAACCATCGAGGAGAACCTCAACAAACAACAGCAGGCATTCGTCAGCCATCGTGACAAAGTTATGGGTGAGATGGCCGAAGAGGAGCAAGTTATGCTGAACCAAATTCAATACAGCATCACCGAATACCTCAAAGAGTTCAACAATTCTGAGCACCACGACCGCGGGTCCGATTTTCAATGCAGATCCTAAATTGGATATCACCACCGTACTGCTCGAAGGTCTGAATAAAAAATACGCTTCAGAAAAAGGTAAAAACAAAAATTCGCTGCCAGCAACTCCAAAAGCTGACGCTGAAGCAACCAAATAATTGGTAACAATCTGTTTTGAGACGGCGAATGACCTACGCTCACATCTGTTCCGAACCGAACAATAAGTAAAAAAATTTGCAAGACTCGGAATAAATAAAAGGTTAGCGTAAGAAAATCAAATCGTCACAAAAAAGAATCAATCAATAAAAGCGCACAAAATTGTGCGCTTTTTATTTTTATGAAAATTTATTTACTTTGCTTCTATCAAAGTGATCGATTCACCATGCACAAGATTCTGTTGTATGCCAAAATTACAGCCCGGAGGTTCAGCAACCCCGTCTTTATCGGGCTGTTGGGATTATCTCTGCTTTTGTGGTATGTAACCAAGCTGAGTTACACCTATACCACAGATCTCACTGTACCGGTACGCATCGACAGCACCCAATACACAGTTCGTTGCAACGTTGAAGGGGTCGGTTACCAAATTCTCCTCCATAAATGGAGCCCCAAGAAAAATACGATTATCCTGTCGGCAGATAATATTGCCGTCAACCCTTCGGCACTGGTTCCCGGAGCATACGACATCTCTACATTTGCACTGCAAAACATCATCTCAGCCAAAATCACCGATCTGAAGATCAAATCGGTCGAGGCTCCTGTCGAAGTGGAACGCTCCAAAAACAACAAATGAAAAAAATCGGAATAACCGGCGGTATCGGAAGCGGGAAAAGCACCGTCTGCCGGGTGTTTGCTATGCTGGGCATCGCTATTTACGATTCGGATCGTGAAGCCAAACGATTGATGAACAGCGATCCTCGCCTGACCGAACAGCTTCGTGAGCTCTTCGGTTCGGAAGCCTACATAAACGGGCAACTCAACCGCCCATTTTTAGCCTCTGTCGTTTTCAACCATCCCGAGCGTTTGGCCCAACTCAATGCACTGGTCCATCCGGCCGTTGCAGCCGATTTCGCGCAATGGGCAGAAATGCAGTCCTCACCGTATGTGATCGAAGAGAGCGCGATCCTGTTCGAAGCGGGAGCTGACCGCAATATGGACGAAACGGTGGCCGTTGTTGCCCCCGAAGCGTTACGGATCCAACGCACCTGCCTACGGGACCATAGCGACGAAGCAGCTGTCCGTGCCCGCATGGCTCGACAGATGAGCGATCAGGAGCGTATGGCCCGTGCCAACCACATCCTGGTAGCCGATGAAAAACAGCTGCTCATCCCTCAGATTATCGAACTGCACAAACGCTTTATTCAATGACAATAACCCCCTATCCGACAATGCTCCGGGTCGGTTCGCAAACCGTTGATCTCACCACCCCCGTGGTGATGACCATTATCAACGTCACGCCGGACTCTTTCTATGCCGGAAGTCGCACCGCATCGGCCAGTGCAATTGCGGAGCGGGTCCGCCAAGCCGCCGCAGAGGGTGCTGTCCTATTGGATGTGGGCGGTTATTCGTCCCGTCCCGGAGCCGACGATGTTCCTCCGGAGGAGGAGACCCGACGATTGGCCTTAGCGTTGGAGGTGATCCGCCGTGAAACGCCCCAACACCCCGTCTCGTTAGATACCTTCCGGAGCACAGTAGCGGAACGGATTATCCGAGATTACGGCCCCTGCATCATCAACGACATTACCGGCGGAGAGGCCGATCCCAAGATGTTTGAGACAACAGCCCGTTTAGGCGTCCCCTATATTGTCATGCACATGCGCGGCATGCCCGACAACATGCAGCAATTGACCGACTATCGCGATATCACGGCCGAAATCTACGCCTATCTGGAAAAACGGATCGCGCTGCTCCATCGGGCCGGAGTCAAACAGGTCATTCTCGACCCCGGGTTCGGCTTCGCCAAAACACTCGATCAGAACTATGAACTGCTGGCACATCTACATACCCTGACCGATTTGGGCTGCCCGATACTGGCGGGAATTTCACGCAAAAGCATGATATATAAAGCGCTGGATACTGATCCGGCCGATGCGCTGACGGGAACCATCGCCCTGCATTGGGAGTGTTTGCGCCAAGGGGCCTCGATCCTGCGGGTTCATGATACCCGAGAGGCATCGCAGGTGATCCGCCTTTGGGAGAAATTGCGCAAAAATTCGTAACTTCACCCCGATACGGTAACCGTCCGACAGCCAGGCTATCGTCCCAACACACCCCGCACTCTTTCATGAGTTTGGATATCGGGCCGCACATTTTCTCAGCAGGATGCACTGTCTCGGAAGCCGTAACACCGTACCGAAAATAACGTACACACCATGATCGACACCAAAGATATTCACAAAAGTTTCGGAAAACTCGAAGTACTCAAAGGCATCGACCTACATATTGACAAAGGAGAGGTGGTCTCCATTGTCGGTCCGAGCGGTGCAGGCAAAACCACCCTGCTGCAAATTTTGGGTACCCTGAGCCGTCCCACTTCGGGCGAAGTGATTATTGACGGAACCCCCGTGCAGATGCTGTCGGACAAACAGATCTCCAAATTCCGAAACACGAAAATCGGATTTGTATTCCAGTTTCACCACCTGCTGCCGGAGTTTACCGCTTTTGAGAATGTCTGCATTCCCGGCTACATTGCCAAACGTGAACGCTACGAGGTCGAACGCAAAGCACGCGAACTGCTCGAGATGCTCGGCATGGAGCATCGCATCAACCACAAACCGGCCGAACTCTCTGGAGGTGAACAACAACGCGTGGCCATTGCCCGTGCCCTAATCAACTCACCGGCCGTTCTGCTGGCCGACGAGCCTTCGGGAAATCTCGACTCCAAAAACCGCGAGGAGATTCACCAGCTCTTCTTCACACTACGGGACACCTTGGGTCAAACCGTCGTGATCGTCACCCACGACGAACAGTTGGCCCGGATGTCCGACCGGGAGATCGTCATGATCGACGGCATGATTCGACCCTAACCATGTCTCCAGCAAAACTACCCTATTCTTCCGACGATTTTACCCCTTCGTCCGGTGAAGAGCTGCACCAGTTGCTCGACTACTTGTGGGATCGGTACGACCGCCCAGAATTTATTCCCGATGATCCGATCGCCATTCCGCATCAATATTCACGCCGGGAAGATATTGAGATCAGCGCCTTCTTTGCTGCCACTATCGCCTGGGGAAAACGGTCAATGATTGTTTCCAACGGCCATCGGCTGATGGAACGAATGGATCACGCACCATACGATTTCGTAGTCAACGCATCGGAGCAAGAGTGGAGTGCACTGGTCGGTTTCGTTCACCGTACCTTCAACGACAGCGACTGCATCGACTTTGTCCGGGCCTTACGACCATTTTATTTGTCTGACTACTCCATCAACCCTGCGCACGAAACCGACCAAATTCATCAGCAGAGCCCCAACATTCAATCTGAACATACCGAACCGTCTGGGAAACAATTGCCCCAATCTGTTTTCGCTACCGAGAACGTCTCTTGTGCGGATACCTCACCGCAAAACCTATTCCTTTCCGCACCGCAAACTCCATCACAAACCTTATCGGGCGCCTCATCGCCTGCTAAGGTGCCCGGAAACACCCTGTGCCCACACCCTCACATCGATTCACACGACAGTTTCCACAGCGGTGCGCATCAGTCGATCTCCACGCCACTACTTACCACCGGGCTGGGAGGCTTCTTTGAACAGGAGTATGCGGCATGTGGCGATCTAAGCAAAGTTTTATCACGTTTCCGGAGTCGTTTTTGGCAAACTCCACACGCTGCACGGGCCGAAAAACACCTTGCCTCCATCGATCGAGGGGCCAGTTGCAAACGGCTCAATATGTTTCTGCGCTGGATGGTCCGCAGGGATGACCGTGGGGTAGACTTCGGATTGTGGTCGCACATCCCCACTTCTGCACTCTACATTCCGCTTGATCTGCACTCCTCGCGTACTGCTCGTGAATTAGGACTGCTCTCCCGCAAACAGAACGACTGGCAAGCTGTCGAAGAACTGACTGCCGCTTTGCAAAAATTCGATCCCGAAGATCCAATCAAATACGACTACGCCCTCTTCGGTGCCGGCATCCACAACGCTAAATAGCATTTCAAATCAGAGAAGATTGCCCCCAATGCCTACGGCCTGTATAATATGGCATTCCCATTAAGACACTCCCTGACGGAACGTTTATCTATCAGTAAGCCTTTCATAACATTCACTCTGAAAGGGACATTTTCCCGGAATGGGCTACCCTTGAAGACGTTTAGTGACATTACCTTTGTAAAATTGGTTCTGAATAACGATCTATACGCAGAAACCTTTTTTCATGTTCATAGTTACAGTATCTGATCCCGACCATATGATCATCTGACGCTATTGTCTCCTCTTACTCACCCAATTCAGAAGCAGTCCAACCAACCATAATTACCCTCATATCACTTGGCATTGCGCATCACAAAATTAAAGATGCTGCCGCGCGGACAGAGGCTAACTTCTACAAATTGACCTGTTTCCCCGCAAAGTACAGCAACCATTCGTGTGAATTGAGAATACGTGCTAAACCGCAAGTTTGTGCCCATACGCAATCTAAAAGGTTCAAAGAGCTTCTACCTTCATGGCGCATGCAGCACCTTCACTCTATCTCGCCAACTACGAGCCTCCACCTTCCCCTCGACATGAACAGTCGCTCCATCACAACACATTAAAATAAAAATATTTTGAAATCAGCCGGATAGTCCATTATTTTGCGACCAATGTATAAATAAGGTTGATATGGTAGAGGCTTTACACAACGTTCCGGGAAAGATTCTGCAACAATTCAAAAACTGGATGCTCCCCATCGCAATGATAACCGGCGGAATTTACCACTCCTTCTTCGCTAAACTCGCACCAGCCATTCCATACCTTATTTTCTGCATGCTGTTGGTCCCCTACTGCAAAATATCCCTCAGTAGACTAAAAATCAAACCATTACATTGGATTTTAATTCTAATCCAAATTATCGGAGGATTGTGTGTTTACGGTGCCGTAAGCCTCTATGATCCCATCATCGCTCAAGGAGTCTTTATCTGTGTACTGGCCCCAACGGCCACATCCGCTGCCGTCATCACCGGAATGCTCGGAGGAAATGTAGCTTCACTGGCTACCTTCAGTCTAATCAGTAATTTAAGTGTGGCTGTTCTGTCTCCGGTTATCTTCTCTTTTATCGGGGAGCATGTCACCATGCCCTTCGGTGAATCATTCGGTATCATCTGCCGACAAATGATCCCCCTACTGATTCTGCCGTTCGTATTGGCCATTCTGCTGCGCCGTTTTCTGCCCCGTGTCCATCACGAAATCAAAAAACGACAGGAACTCTCTTTCTACATGTGGTCTGTGGCATTAGCCACAGTAACCGGCAATACCGTATCATTTCTGATTCGACAAGACTCCTCCGACTTTTGGACTGAGATTACTTTAGCTCTGTTAGCCTTAGTGGTTTGCTGCCTGCAATTCTTCGTTGGAAGGCGTATTGGCCGACGCTTCCGTGATAAAGTGGCCGGTACGCAAGGTCTGGGACAAAAAAATACCATCTTGGCGATCTGGATGGCGCAAACTTACCTCAACCCGATTGCATCCGTAGCTCCGGGATTTTATGTCGTCTGGCAAAATATCGTCAACTCCTACCAGCTTTGGCGCTACCGCAAACAGCACCAGCACTGATCCAAATAGATCCGTGCACATACAGATTTACTCTGACTTCTAACAGTTGATTGACTCTTCCAAGAAGAGGAGGTAAAGAGAGGATCTTTAAGCCAGGTATGCCGGGCTGTAACTTCTCCTCAGTTATCTGTATGCCAAGTATCTCTAAGTCCTGCTTAACCGCAAAGATGTATGCTGCTGATTTTGCAGAGGGGAGAGACATCAAAAAAATAAAAATTTTTGGAATGGGGAGCAGGTAGTCACAGCACATCCCAACAAATTGAGCACAAACTGCGCAGGGACAGGTTATTGCAAGTTGGTCTACCTTCTTTATAATTTCAACCGCCATTCGGTCTTTACTCCCGCCAGCAACGGTAATAAACGCCTAACGGCAGAGCTTTCCCAAACGAATCGTTGAAATAAAGCTCCCCGAACTGTTCGCCCGACATCTTACCGACACACTGTAGGACCGCTGTACGAGCCAAAAGCGCTGACAGCCCCATCGAATAGAGATTCAACACCAAAAAAGAGTGGCGGGACTCCAACAATTCGCCGCACAGATGCAACAATTCGTTGATGTTCTCCTCCAAAATCCACTTTTCACCCTCAGGGCCTCGACCGTAAGCAGGTGGATCGAGAATGATTCCGTGATATTTTCTTCCACGCTTCACCTCACGGCGGGCAAACTTCAACGCATCGTCCACAATCCAACGCACGCCATCCAGCCCCGAAGCCTCCATATTCTCGCGGGCCCAGGTAACCACCGGTTTGACCGAATCGACATGAGTCACTGCAGCCCCTGCCGCCCTTGCAGCCAACGTCGCACCTCCTGTATAGGCAAACAGATTCAACACCTGCACCCCACTCGCAGCGGTAGTCTGGTTGGCAATATCTGCTGTACGATCCTGTCGGCTCACCAAACGAGCAATCCGCCTTACCTGCTCATCAATAAAAACCCAGTTGGCCGCCTGCTCAGGGAAAACGCCCACATGTTTGAATGAGGTGAGCCCCAACCGCAGTTTCAACTCCGACGATCCGATCCGATAACCGATCCACCACTGCTGGGGCATTCCTGGCCGTAGCGTCCACTCACCCCGATCGCCGCTTCGTTCCGATCCTCGGGGATCACGCCGAAAATAGGCATCGGCCCGACGCAACCACTCCCGGTCTCCCAAAGACTTATCCCATACCGCCTGCGGCTCGGGACGTGCCACCAAATAACGACCGAAACGCTCCAACTTCTCGAAGCCTCCGCAATCGACCAATTCGTAATCGCTCCACCCTTTGGGTGTCATTAATCCGGGAGTTATCATCATGATTGATTTTTATCGTTTTTTTGTTTTGATAGCAGGATGCCCCTGTTGCCGACGATTTTGCGTCGTGTTCTGACGAGTCGGAGTTACACGGGTACGTGCAACCTTAACACCGAAATCATACCTACTCCCCACCTGCTCAACAGCTTTTTTATGAGAATCTGTTCCTGCTTCTCTTTTTATCGATCGGTCAACAGCTCTCTCTGCCGTTGCACCACGCGCTCCTCTCTGCCGACCATTTTGTTGACCCGGACGATTGGTAACCACCCCTAAATGCTCCCCATTGCGTCGATAGGTCTCAATATTCTGCTGCGATGCTATGGACTCGGGATTTGAACCACAATAGTGTATCGTCATCATGCACCGTGCACAATCAAAACACAATTCGTACAAAAAGGTTCCGTGCCGCAAATAGAGTTTCCCCGTATAATCAGGTTTGTCTCGCAGGCACATTCCCAATTCTCGGCGGATACAATAACGCATGCGCATCACATCCACCCCCTTTAGGTCAGACCGCAGATCATAACCCGGCTCGATACGGGTCACTCCATGATCCCGATAAAAACGCTCCGCCAACGAATTGACCACATTCTCGTCACCCTCAAGAACCGTCTTCGGGAAACGTACATTCGGATCTTCAGGCAGCCGTTGCCGACGACGGTAATGCTCCAACCGTTCGATATCAAGCCGTTGGAATGCCTCTCGACGCAGTTCATTCAACACCGAAACCGGCACAAAACGAACCTCATCATCCGAAAACTTCACATCGGTCAGATCGAAAATGGTCTCCCCCGTTTTGGAGAGTTGGGTGCGTATGGTAGCCAATGCTCGATCGGGCTGTTGAGCCAACTCGAAATCTCCGAGTCGAGAGACAATAACTTGCAACGTACCATCCGAAAGGGTCAACTCCATCTCCGAGGCGGTCACTCGAACCAAAGCGGTCACCGGCACCGCCCGACGCAAACGGCTTCGACTCAAAGCCGTCACATAACGGTGATCGTAATTGCGATAGAGCTCTACACCCGGCCGAATCCCCTCCATGCGGTTGGGCCAGATCCAATCCCCCTCAATCCGATTGACGTTGGTCCCGGAAGGTTCTCCCACTGCCGTCACAAAACAGAGCCCGTCTCCAGCGTTCAATTGGGCCCCTTGCCCAGCCGCTCGCTGTATCTGAAAACTATCCCGACGTACCGCTCGCACTTGTCCCAACGGTTCTCCAAAGGCCTTCGGGGTATCAAATGAAGCTACCCCTCTGCGTACTCCATCCAAAAAATAGGAGATGCCACCCCGCGAGAAACTTTTGGCCGGATTGGGTTCAAATTCAAAGGTCGAAACACCTTCGCTGGCCCGGCACAAATCCGGACGCTGGGCAATGATCTCATCCATCCGGCGACGATACCACCCTACCACATTGCGGACATAGTTCTCATCCTTAAGACGGCCCTCGATTTTGAAAGAGGTCACGCCGGCATCGATCATCGCCTCCAAACGTTCGGTGGCATTCATATCCTGCAACGAAAGTAGATGACGGTTCCGTACCAACGGCTGCATCCGTTCATCGAGCAGGTCATAAGGCAGGCGACAAGCCTGTGAACAGTCTCCCCGATTGCCGCTGCGGGCACTCATCGTCCGGCTCATATAACACCGGCCACTGTATGAAACACAAAGTGCCCCATGAATAAAGGCTTCGATCTCTACATCCGCTGCCTGAGAGAGCTTCTCAATCTCCTGTAGGGTCAAAGCCCGCTCTAACACCACACGCGAAAACCCGACATCGGCCAAGAAACGCACCTGTTCAGGGGTGGTGGTGCACATTTGCGTAGAGGCATGCAGATCGATCGGAGGCAACCCCATCCGCAAAAAGGCCATATCCTGCACAATCAGAGCATCGGCCCCGATCTGCCACATCCGGGTAGCCATCCGTTCCGCCTCAACCAGCTCCTGTTCGTACAGCAGCGTATTCATGGTAACGAACACCCGCGCCCTGAACCGATGAGCCAACTCACACAAGCGTCCGATCTCTTCGACAGACACTCCGGCCGCTGCCCGCGCTCCAAATTTGGGTGCCCCCACATACAACGCATCGGCACCGCACAGCAAAGCTGCACGTCCCGATTCGAAATTTTTCGCCGGGGCCAACAGTTCAAGAAAACGAGGCTGAGGAGCAGACATTTCCCAAAGATTCAGACAGCTATATGGAAGATTTTGGTATATTTGTGTTCCAAATATCGGCAAAGATATAGAGAAAGGGAGAGAAAAGCGAAAAAAATCATGTTTTTCACCTGCTATTCCCAATCCTCCTGCAACAAAATTAACAAGATAAATACAACTTACACTTCCACTCAAGGAGTGTGGGGTAGCATCCAATAAAACAGATGAGTAACCGGGGTTCATTTACCAGTCGTTTCGGAGTGATTGCCGCCGTAAGCGGATCAGTCATCGGACTGGGAAATATATGGCGTTTCCCTTACGTAGCGGGCGAAAATGGCGGAGCTGCGTTTATCCTGATTTACATAGCCTGCAGCTGCCTGATCTCCATCCCATTGATGCTCTCGGAATTCAGCCTTGGCCGCAGCACCCAATGTAATACCAAACGGGCCTTTCAAAAACTGGCACCGGGAACCCCTTGGAAATATGTAGGGTACATGGGTATCTTCTGTGCCTTTGTTCTGCTCTCGTTCTATTGCGTCATTGCCGGTTGGGCTCTCGAATTTATCAAAGAATCCATCGGCAACGAATTCGCCGGCAAAACTGCAGCAGAAATCCAAACCAACTTCAACACCTTCATCGACAGTGGCTGGCGCCCAATTCTGTGGATGGGGATCTTCATGTTAGCCACCGCCTTTATCGTATGGTCCGGCATCGAAAAGGGTATCGAACGGTTTACAAAAATCTTCATGCCACTCTTTATTTTGCTGTTGGCAACGCTGGCCGTCAACTCGCTGATGCTTCCCGGAGCCCGTGAAGGAGTCACGTTCCTGTTACGTCCCGATTTCAGCAAAATCACAGCCGGGACGCTGCTTCAAGCAATGGGACAGTCCTTTTTCTCGATGAGTCTCGGACTGGGGTGTATGCTTACCTACGGTTCGTACATCCGCAAAGATGAAAACCTGCCCCGAATCGGTGGCTTTGTCGCCATATCCGATGTTACCGTCGCCATTCTGTCGGGCATTGCCATATTTCCAGCTGTTTTTTCATTCGGCATCAGCCCGACATCAGGGCCAGAACTGGTCTTCTTGACCTTACCCAACATCTTCGCCCAAATGCCCGGTGGATATTACATCGCTATCGCATTTTTCACGCTGCTGTTTTTGGCGGCAATCACCTCTTCCATTTCCATGTTCGAAGTGATCGCCGCTTACTTGACCGAAGAGCTGCACATCAGCCGTCCCAAAGCCGTTATCGGTGTCCTGATCACCATTCTCTGCACTGGCTCGTTTTGCGCGCTTTCCCAACGCTCAGGTTCAACCCTGCTGATCGGTAACACCAACCTGTTCGACGCCTGTGATCACCTCAGCTCCAATATTTTGATGCCGCTGGGCGGACTGTTGATCGTCATCTTTACCGGCTGGTTCTTCTCGCCTCAAAAGCTACGGGATGAACTGACCAACCACCTGACTACCAATCGGTGGAGTTATCCCGTCATCCGACTGCTGATCAAATTCGTCGTACCGGTAGTCATCGCCCTACTTTTTCTAACCCAAATCGGGTTGCTATAAACTTTTATTGTCGGTCAAACTTATCATTCCTGCCTTAACTACTCAAGGATTTTTGACTATTAAATTCATTCGCTCCCAATAAATTTTCCAATAAAAATATTCGAAATATACCACCACCATGATTACCTTCTCGATCTGTTTTATACTGTTGATCGTCGCCTATTTTCTCTACGGCAAATACCTCGAACGAGTCATCGGAATCGATCCCAACCACCCCACTCCTGCCAAAACACACTACGATGGCGTGGACTACCTGCCATTGCCCCAATGGAAAACCTTTCTGATCCAACTGCTGAATATCGCCGGATTGGGTCCCATCTTCGGTGCCCTTTTAGGAGCCATGTACGGCCCTGTAGCCTTTTTATGGATTACCTTCGGAGGTATTTTGATCGGAGGACTGCACGACTACGTTTCAGGAATGATCTCGATGAAAAAAGAGGGACAAAGTCTACCCGAATTGGTTGGCCACTATTTGGGAAATGTCATGAAACAGTCGATGCGAGGCATCACCCTATTGCTAATGGTATTGGTCGGCGCAGTATTTTTGGTCGGTCCGGCTGGTATTCTCGAAGGCATGACCTCGTGGAGTCAATCCATTTGGGTCTGGATCATCCTGATATATTACATCTTGGCAACCCTGCTTCCGATCGACAAAATTATCGGACGCATCTACCCCATCTTCGGTGCAGCCCTCTTCTTTATGGCGCTGGGAATTCTCTATGTCCTGATCTTCGGGGATTATGCCATCCCGGAATTGAGTGCCGATAACTGGCGTAATTTCAAAAGCGATGCAGCCGAATTTCCCATCTTTCCTACGCTGTTCATCACCATCGCCTGCGGAGCCATCTCCGGTTTCCATGCCACTCAATCCCCTCTTATGGCCCGCTGCCTGACCAATGAGAAACAGGGCAAACCGGTCTTTTTCGGAGCCATGATTGCCGAATCGCTGATCGCCCTGATCTGGGCCGCTGTAGGTATGGCCTTCTGGGGAGGTCCAACCGAACTCAACACCACCCTCGCCGCACACGGCGACAACGCAGCTTGGGCGGTCAACGAAATTACCCGCACCACATTAGGCAAGGTGGGAGCCATTTTGGCACTGCTCGGCGTGGTGGTTGCTCCAATCACCAGCGGAGACTCTGCATTCCGTAGTGCCCGACTGATTGCTGCCGATTTCCTGCATGTCGAACAGCGATCTATCCGCAAAAGACTCTATATCAGTATTCCGCTTTTTGTAGTCGGTTTTGCTATCACCATGATGAATTTCGGAGTGATTTGGCAATATTTTGCCTGGATCAATCAAATGTTGGCTGCCGTTACGCTATGGACCATAACCTCTTATTTAATCGTAAACCGTAAAAACTATTGGATTGCCCTGTTGCCGGCAATTTTCATGACGCTTGTTGTCTCGCTCTATATCCTAATCGCACCCGAAGGATTGTTGATGCCTTATTGGAGCGGATTTGCCATCGCCAGTGTCATTACGGTTGCCGTCACGATTCTCTTTTTACGTTACGCCTTTTACCGTCAGAAGAACCTGATAGCCTAATAACCCGATCCCTTGTGTGCAAAGGCATCAAACACCCCTTGCCTCCATTCGATGGGCACAGCCATGAACAGGTATGCACATCAACAAACCGTTAAGAGTTTTTATTTAACTCTACTTCTCGTTTAATCACGGCTGCGAAAGAGACGGGAAAGGGAGAACAATCTCCCCAAAGGCGGAGGGAACAAGTAATTCTGACAATCAAGGTAATTCCATACGCTCAAAACGTTTCTCATGCATCATCAATAAAAATCCCGAAGAGCGATCTCTTCGGGATTTTTATTGAATAGGCCTCTAATATGGCACGGATCCGAATCATTAATGATAATAACGGTACTCTGGTTCGAAATCCACATGACGTCGGCCGATCGGAATATTGAGCCCCATACAGAAACTGGCCGAAGCCTTGCCGGTTGGAATCCACTGCGGAGTCACCCGGGTGATCATATAGTCCGATCCCAAGAAAAGATTAACACCTTTGGGACAGAAATTCAACAACCATCCCCAACCCAAACCGTAATTGGTCGCAGAACCCGAAAAGGTAACATTAAACCAACGGCAGGGACGGAAATTGGCTGTCAACATTCCTTCGGTCCAGACTCCCGGCTGATAAAACCGTGTTGTAGAGAGCAATCCGAACGATATTTTGCGGTTGAGAATGGCATACTCCAAACCGACACGAACCGTCGGGTGCAGCATTCTCATCAGATTGCCCGGCGCAGGTGTATCATAAAGGCGGAACAGGTCCTGCAAATCATCCTTAAGTCCGTTCCACTGCTCTTTGAATGAAGAGGGATTATCCGGATCGTCCACTACGATATTGTCGAATCCATCGAAATAATAGGGATCATTCTGCAAAGTTCCCCGCAGATTTTGTGACCAGGATAGAAAACCTAAATCAGTTAAAGCCGCCGAAAGGGTCAGATGATCTTCGACCAATTCATAACTCATTCCCAAGTCGATGGCCAATCCCCATCCTGCCACACCAGGAGAGGCATAATTTAAGCCATTGATTTCCCCTCCGTTTTTTTGTTCAAACGAGGCACCGGCCGCCGACACATCGGCATAGCCCTGAGCATCCACGGCCCAACGATCCTGCGACATCTCCACTCGCATTTGATCGATATGGGTACGAACACTTCCTGCCCCCAAAAGCACTTTGAACTTACCTCCCAAAACCAGTCGATCGTTCACCGGATGGGCATGTCCCAACCCAATCTCCACATAATTGTCAGTCTGAACAGAAAGGTCACGCAGTTGATACACATTGCCTGCCGGATTATCCATCCCCAATTTCATAAACTTGAACAGGCTGCCTGGCAGATTCACCTCACTGGTTGAACGCACCGAAATATCAATCGTATTAAAACCGTTCCAGGCATAAAATCCGGATGAAAGCAACGTCACATTCACATCAGCATTGATCTGATTCCGATTTTTGATCCGGTTCAGAAAAGCGTCTGCCGCAATATCGGGGTTCATAAAGGTGGTCAATCCTCCATTGGAGGTCGGATAAAACAGCGTGGTCATCGACAGATTCGACTGCGTTCCCACACTGATATTGCCCAAACCCGGAAAAGAGACATATCCCCGCGTACTGACCAATGCAGGGTTGAGTCGGTGCCGCATCGGCATACTCTCCAAAAAATAGGAGTTACTCAAGGTTTGAGCCACAGCTGAGCCCGAAACTGAGAGCAGCGCCATCACCGCTAAACAACCTCTCCACAAACCCGATCTTTTTTGCATATTTACTCTATGTATCGTAATCATTCCTATTCTTCCAATCAAATATTATCCAAATCAGCCGTCAAACCGCCCGGCACGCGCAACGTCATCCGGACCTGCACATATTGCTGAGGTGTAGCCGCAATACCGGATGTCTCTTCGGTATTTCCAGCCCGAATCTCCAGGATCAATCCATCCAATTGGGCCAAAGCACCGGCCTGGGTCTCCCGAATTACCACATTAAAAGAAGAAACCACAGGTTCGTTGCCCTTTCCCGGTGCGATCACCTCCGGAGCTGAAACCTCAACGCCTGACAACGGTTGCATATTCCTATCCACAGCTACTGCCGAAGCCTGCAATTCGATCGGCACCGTGTTATCCACGGTCGCCTCCACTTTCACTTCGTGCACCTTGTCCACAAAGTCTCCGATATCTTCCAACAGATTATCTACCGTGTCCCGATAAAGGATCGAAAGTTGTGGTCCGAAGCTCATGGGCACACACAATGCATATTTCATATCCATCCGATAGGAGGGAATGCTCAAATCGAACACCTGACGCCGATCGGGCACCATAGACGGAACCACCCCAATCTGAACAGCATCGGGAATCGTTCTTACCAAGGCAGGCAAATTCTCGGCCTCTACAAACGTATAACCTTCGGGTAATCCGGTCTCGACACTTGCCACCCGGAAATGAGCCACCTGAGATGTTCCCGGCACCTCTGTTCCCGGAATCTGGAATTGAATGTCACTGCGACCTGCATCATTAGGCGTATTATCTATTATCGGCAACAACCCTACAGCCAAATCCATCGAAACGCCCAACGGATTCGAGGTCGTTAAGTCAATGTAGGGATTCACATCCAATACGATTCCATCCTCACGCAAGAACTCGGGCATATCATCCAGCAACAACAATTCACTGACCTGAGGCAGATCGGGTTCAATCCGTCCCTCAACAATCTGTACCTCCATGGTCCCAATTGTCAGCAAAGGTTTCAGTACCACGGGGCCAAAATCACCTGTCGCCGTTCCCAAACCCGTAATTCGCAAATTACCTGCAATGCGTACCTCATCCTCCAGATGGATCGCTCCATCCGTCTGCAGAGCCGGATCAAAATGCAAAGCAACCACACCCGCATCGATTACAGTCCCCTCTTCGACCTCAAACTCCTGATTGACGATCAATTCGTGCCCACCAGATGCCAACTGTACATAATCAGGGAAGGTCAGTTTCAAATTCTCGAAACGCATCCGACTGATTGCACCACCCGTTCCTGAAATGGCAAAGGAGAGTCGCAACGGAACCTCATTCCGAAAGGTCAAACGATCGATCTGTTTTACCTCTGAAGGTATCTTCTCAGAGCTGGTCATCGTTCCTGTACTGGAGATCGGAACCACCGGGAGCTCCGAGACCGGAATGGTTCCGCCAGAGGCAATCACCCGATTGATCAACTCCAACTGACTCTCTGAAAAGCTGGGGCGTATGTCAGCCAAAGCACACGGTGCAACCGTAACGGAAATCGGATCCACTCCCTTAACATCGAAATACAAAGAATCTTCTTTATATAAAGCGTATGTGCCGTCGGGCATCACCTTCAACTCATCATCTTTGGCACCGATCAATTTTTCCAGTGTAATCCGTTCGGTCTGTCCAATCGGAATGGCCAACTCCTGTCCGCCAACCCCGATTGTCCAATCCAGATCACCTGTCAAATCGTACCGTTGATCTACGCATCCGCTTGCTACCAGCAAACAGGCCACAGCCCCACCCTGCCAAAACAATCTGAGACCGGTCTTTTGTTTGAATATATGAAACATGTCAAGATACTTCTTTTAACTTTATAACGACCTGATATTGGTCAAATTGTCGCATCGATTCATCTATCGGGTGCAAAAATAGGTAAAAAACTGATATGGCATAGGTTCCAGAAAATTCTCACTCAAAATTTAACATTCTCTTTACCTTCGGCAACCAGCCAAGCAAGAATATGTGTAACAGAGCTAAAAATCCAATCATTTCATAGAAAATTCATATCTTTGTAGTTTGAAAACTTAACATCCCAACATATGGCTTTACAATGTGGCATCGTAGGACTGCCCAATGTCGGTAAATCGACGCTGTTCAACTCTTTATCGAACGCGAAAGCCCAAGCGGCCAACTTCCCGTTCTGTACCATCGAACCCAATGTGGGGGTGATCACCGTTCCCGATGACCGGTTGATCAACCTCGCCAAAATAGATAACCCCAAAAAGGTGATCCCGACCACTATCGAGATCGTCGATATCGCCGGACTGGTCAAAGGTGCTTCACGAGGCGAAGGTCTCGGCAACAAGTTCCTGGCCAATATCCGCGAAACGGATGCTATCATCCATGTACTGCGCTGCTTCGAAAATCCCAACATTACCCACGTGGACGGTTCGATCGATCCGGTACGTGACAAGGAGATTATCGACACCGAGTTGCAGCTCAAAGATCTCGAAACCATCGAGAGCCGCATCAGCAAGGTGCAGAAACAAGCCGTTACCGGCGAAAAAAGTGCCAAACGTCTCTTTGAGATATACCAACAGTACAAAAATGTACTCGAACAGGGAAAAAGCGCCCGCACCGTCGAACTCGACAAAGAGGATCGCAAACTGGTACGTGACCTGCACCTGTTGACAGACAAACCGGTACTCTATGTTTGCAACGTCGATGAAAAGAGTGCTGTAAACGGCAACGCCTATGTGGAGGCTGTACGTGAAGCGATCAAAGAGGAGCACGCCGAACTGCTGATTGTAGCCGCCGCTACCGAAGCCGACATTGCTGAATTGGAGACCTACGAAGAGCGCCAGATGTTCCTCGAAGAGGTGGGTCTGACGGAATCGGGAGTCAGTCGTCTGATTCGTTCTGCATACAAGCTGCTGAATTTAGAGACCTATTTCACCACCGGTCCCGATGAAACTCGCGCATGGACCTATACAAAAGGAACAAAAGCTCCGCAAGCTGCCGGTATTATCCACACCGATTTCGAAAAGGGATTTATCCGGGCAGAGGTGATCAAATACGACGACTACGTATCGCTCGGATCCGAAAAGGCATGTCGTGAAGCGGGCAAAATCTCGATCGAAGGCAAAGAGTATGTGGTACAGGATGGTGATATCATGCACTTCCTGTTCAACGTCTGATTGTGATTGATTGAGGCAGGACAAAAGGCCGGTTTGAAAACGGAGACGACACGAGGCTGCAACGGCAACATAGCCAGGCAAGGATTGACCTATACAACAATTCAGCCCTCGCAAAGATTGCCCAATCAAGCAGATGCCTCTCCAGGAGAATAGACAACTGAGACTCGCTCCTTAGAATCACGTTTCACCTGGACGAAGGAAGACAGCGAACGTCAGACTTGCCGCAAAAGTACTATTTACATGTACGGGAGGTGCCTGTGTTATGAAGGAAGGTATGACAGTTACCCCTCCCTTACACAATCAAGCCTTGGAGGTTCGTTCAATACTTCGAACCGGAACAAGAAAACACGCATTACCATGCGCATCGAATACAGAATCAAATAACTATATCACGAAAAACTATGGACAGACGCGTTAGAGTACGCTTTGCTCCCAGCCCGACAGGCCCCCTGCACATGGGTGGCGTTCGTACGGCGCTGTACAATTATCTGTTTGCACGCCAGCACGGCGGCGATTTTATTCTGCGTATCGAGGATACCGATTCACACCGTTTCGTTCCCGGCGCCGAAGCCTACATTCTGGAATCTCTCAAATGGTGCGGCATCACCATTGACGAAGGGATCAACGAAGGAGGTCCGCATGCCCCTTATCGACAGAGCGAACGTCGCGAGATCTATTTGAAATATGCTTTGCAACTGGTCGAAGATGGATACGCCTATTACGCATTCGACACCCCGGAAGAGTTGAATGCGATCCGCACAGAGGCAGAAGCAGCAGGCAAAACCTTCGCTTACAACTACGAAGTGCGTGAAAAACTGGCCACCTCACTGGCCCTGTCGGCTGATGAAGTGAAAAGTCGGATCGACCGTGGAGACCAATGGGTGATTCGTTTCAAAATGCCCGAAAACGAAGAGGTCCACATGCAGGACCTGATCCGAGGCGATGTCACAGTCAACACTTCGACACTGGACGATAAAGTGCTGTATAAATCGGCAGACAGCCTGCCCACCTATCACCTGGCCAATATCGTGGATGACCACCTGATGGAGATTACCCACGTAATTCGTGGTGAAGAGTGGCTGCCATCGCTGCCGCTGCACTATTTGCTTTACCGTGCTTTCGGCTGGAGCGACACTCAACCCAAATTTGCCCACCTGCCTCTGCTGCTGAAACCCACTGGCAAGGGCAAATTGAGCAAACGTGACGGCGACAAAATGGGATTCCCGGTATTTCCCCTGCGTTGGGTCTCACCCGACGGAGAGGTTTCACACGGTTACCGCGAGGACGGATACTTCCCCGAAGCATTTATCAACATGTTGGCGCTGCTGGGGTGGAATCCAGGAACCGAGCAGGAGCTCTTCACCATGGATGAATTGATTGCCGCCTTCTCTTTGGAACGTGTCAGCAAGAGCGGAGCCCGTTTCAACCCCGAAAAAGCCCACTGGTTCAATGCCCAATATCTCAAACACAAATCTGACAAAGAGTTGGCCGGATTGTTCCGTCCCGTATTGGACGAACAGGGTGTAACCGCTTCAGATGAAAAAGTTGAAAAGATCATGGGGCTGATGAAAGAGCGTGCGACTTTCGTCAGCGATCTTTGGGGATTGACCTCTTTCTTCTTCGTCGCTCCCGAAGAGTACGAAGCCAAAGCTGTTGCCAAATTCTGGAAAGGAGAGAACCCGGCTCGTATCCGTGGTCTGCGTGAGCTGTTGGCCGCTCAGGAAAATTTCGACAAAGAGAGCACCGAAAAGTGCGTTATGGATTGGATCGCAGCCCATGAATATCCAACCGGACAGGTGATGAACTCGTTCCGTCTGGCCATTATCGGTCAAAGCTCCGGCCCGAGCATGTTCGAAGTGTGCGAAATCTTGGGACGTGAAGAGACCCTGCGTCGTTTAGATGCTATCCTGACCAAATTGGGTGAAAGCACTGAGGCCTAATCACTTTTAGTCTGCTTACGTATAAATTCGTTTGGAACAAAGAAGCTCAGAAGGTTACACACACCCCAACTTGATTATAATTGTTTGATTTGAAAGCGATTTCAATCAAACAACAGGTTGGGAATAACTGTCGGATCAGACATATCGGATATAGCCCTCAAGACCACTAAGACTGTATCGATTCCAGACAACAGTTCCTTAAATTGGTGCTGTATCAGAAATGGAGAGTAGCCGTAATGTGCTTCATCAGAGCAGTACACTGCATAAGACAAATACAAGCAAAATCTTTTACGAAAAAGAGCCATCATGACTGATGGCTCTTTTTCTGTTCCATTGGGGAGAACTCCTCAAATATTCCCTACTACAAATTCTCCTTTTCAATGGTTTTTATTAATTTTAAGGCACTGTTATTGTCTATGCGAAAATCGGATCACAACCGAAGTCATTGAACATGAAACCTATTTCTGCACGACTCATTTTACTGTGCCTATTTACAATTGCAGCATCACACTCTACCTTGGCACAAGACTCTCAACGTTTTAACGGCTGGCCAACCAACATCACCGGAGAGGAGCTTTCTAACGGTTTTGCGACTCCACCTGCAGGATATGGTAACGTTCCTTTTTTCTGGTTGAACGGTGACTCACTGCGTCGGGATCGCATGAGCGCCATTCTCGATACCCTGGCAAAATCAGCCACCTCCGGATTTTCAGCAAGCTATATCCACCGCAGCCCCGAAGTCGATTCGATAGACCACAAAAAAGGATATGCCATGTACGGCAAAACCGACCCGGGCAAACCCGAACTTTTCTCTGATACCTGGTGGGAGTTCTGGAACTGGTTTTCGGGAGCCTGTGCCGAACGGGGTCTCGGATTGGGAATGGATGACTATACCCTCGGCTGGTACGGAAACGGATACTATCCCGACGAACTTTTCAACCAACAAAAATACCGGACCTATCCCGGAAAACTTAAAATTACTTCTTACACCGTATCCGGTGGCGAAACATTCACATTGGAATTGCCTGATTCAACAGTCAGCGTCGTCGCTCTGCCCCAAAACGATCGGGACAACAAACCGATTGACCTAGCCTCATCCGTTGCTAATGACACACTGACATGGTCAGCACCCACCGATGCCAAAAGGTATACGGTATATGTAACCAACACGCAACCAGCCTATCTGCTTCACCCCGATAGCGGCAAGGAGCTGGTCGAAGTCTATTTTGACCGTTTCGAACAAAACATGAACGCCAAAGGTCAGGACGGAATGAACTACTTTTTTCAAGATGAACTCTCCTATCCGCTTACCATTCTCTCTTGGTCAGCCGATATGCCAGAACAGTTCCTTGCCCGGAAAGGTTATGATATTCGTCCCTATTTGCCTGCGTTAAAATATGATCTCGGTTCCATCACCACAAAGATTCGTTTGGATTATTGCGATGTGGTGATGACATTAGCCGAAGAACGATATTTCAAACCTCAATTCGACTGGAACGATTCACACGGGCTAATCTACGGTTGCGACAATCTGGGCCGTGGGCTTCAGCCATTACAATATTTGGATTATTTCCGGGCTATGAGTTGGCACACCGCCCCCGGCAACGACGCCCCGGCACGTGGATCGAGCTTTATCCAAACCAAAGTTTCCAGTTCGATCGCACACCTGTACAATCGTCCACGCACATGGCTCGAAGCCTTTCACAGCATGGGTTGGGGCAGCAAAACCGAGTGGCTCACCGAACAGATCGATCATCATTTCATGGCCGGAGGGAACCTTGTCTGCCTGCATGGTCTCTACTACTCGACACATGGCGGTTGGTGGGAATGGGCTCCTCCCAGCTTCCATTTTCGGATGCCCTACTGGCCTCACATGAAAAAATGGCTCGAATATACTCAACGTCTCAGCTTCGTTCTCAGTCAGGGTTACCACGTCTGTGATATTGCCATTCTATACCCTACTGAAACTTTGCAGGCCTTTTCTCCTGAAAAAATCGACCAAAATTACGATTTTTCATACACTACACCCCTGACTAACGCGGGACTCGACTATGACTTCATCGACAGTCGCTCTTTGCTCCAGTGCGAAATCGGCAACAACGCTCTCAACATAAACGGCGAAAGCTATAAAATACTTTTGCTGAAAGACATTCGTGCGATTCGCTACGACATCTTGCTCAAAATACGCGACTTCTATCGCAATGGAGGAATTGTGATTGCCATCGGTCAGCTGCCTGAAGCCAGTGATCTGAACGGCAGTAATGATCCGGAGGTGGATAAGGTGGTCAAAGAGATTTTCGGTATGACTGCCCCCCAAACCGAAACAATCACCACCAAAGCTCAAAAAAATCCACAAGGAGGGTTGGGTATGTATATGTATGATACCAAAAACCTCATACCGCTGATCCATCGCACAGTCAATGTGGATTTCAAACCGGCAAACGGCGCTGGAAAGATCTTGCATCGCCGTACTCCGGATCGAGACATCTATATGGCCATGAACGTCAAACCAGGAACCGAGTGTTTTTTCCGCAGCTTTGGCAAAGTGGAATTATGGGATGCCTTCAACGGTTCGATCCAAGAGCTGCCAGTAACCAAAATGACAGATAAAGGCACCTATATCCGTCTCAATGCACCATATAACCGCTCCTCGCTGATTGTCTTTTCTCCTGGTGAACCCACGCTGGATACAACTCCCCGCACTACCCCAATCATGCAGGATACTCTGCCCATTGAGGGAGAATGGGAGGTTGAGATGGTTCCAACACTGAACAACAAGTGGGGAGATTTCCGGTTACCGGCATCGGACGAAATGATCGGCCCCGAAGTACGGCAATTCCGTTACATGCCACAAAAAACGCTTGGCAAGATCAAAAACTGGATGCAACCCACCTTCAATGACGAAAGCTGGCCACAAGCCACCTACGGATTCGGCACCCCAATGGAGGTGCTGATCGACTCATCGATGCAAAAGGTCGATGGATTAGCGGCTGCCGTCGCCAACGGTTCTTTAAAAGGGTGGCAACCCTACAGCTATTCGTGGCAGTATGGTGTCGAAAACGCCCCCGGATCACAAGGATACCATGGGTTGAAGGGACGCCTCGAAAACAACTTCCTGATCCTTGACAAAAGTCGGAACATGCTCTTCCGCACCCATTTTTACGTACCGGAGACCGGTGAATATGTTCTATTTACGGGCAATACAGAACCGAACGGAATCTACATTGATAACGCGCCTCTGCAATCCGAAGAGATTACTCCGGTACGGACATCCGACGGACAATCCGAGACACGCAGGGTACTCCAACTGCATAAAGGATGGCATACCTTATTGCTGATCTTTATCAATACCACTGATCGCCCCGACTCACAACGGCCCAACAAAATGGTCGATCTGCGTCCTCGCAGTGCAGCCGTATTGGTACCGCTTGCCGATAGCGCCTTGCGCAGCCATACACCCTACGATTCGGTCATCGGGATGAAATGGATCGGACATCTGTTATTCACGACTCAGGAAGGACGACCACAAAAGACCGTTTATCGCTTTAAAACAGCCCCCGGACTTATGGCTATGGAGTTGCACATTGCAGGGAAACTCGACAAAGCATGGGTCAACGGCACAGAAATCGAAGCGAAAACCAATATCGAAGAGATAGACAATGCCGGTCATTATCGTATCGTAATGCCTACAGTGCTACCTCAAACCAGTAGTGTCACGTTGCTTATAACTCCTGAAATCGGTTTTGATGGAGCGGCCGCCTTCATCGAACCAATACGCTTAATCTGCAGCACCGGTCTTATGGAAGCTGGTGACTGGAGCAAAAACGGAGCTCTGCTCCACTATTCTGGAGGCATGTATTACCGACGCAACATCAACCTGACCGAAACCGATATTGCACGTGGTGTGGAACTGGACCTGGGCAAAGTGGTTTCCAGTTGTGAAGTCAAAGTCAATGGGCAGTCGGCTGGCATTTTGATCCACTCTCCCTTTAAAACCGACATCACCCCCTATCTGCGTCCAGGAGAAAACAGAATCGAAATATTGGTATATAGCACATTAGCTAACCATTATCAGACCATTCCCTCTCTCTATAAGGGAGATCCCGAAGCGGGGCTGATCGGGCCGGTTCAACTTTTATTGAATCGCCCATCATCCACACTCATGCCAGCACCCTCCTCTTCAACAGAGAGCACAACACAATCATCAAATACAGCTACCCTCTCTTCCAAGAAAGGGCAAAACAGCAGTTCCGTTGAGCGAAAACAATCCGGCCGACGAGGCGCTCCGAGTTCAACATCTCCCGGCAATTAAATAGTACCGATAAAACAAGCGGGAAAGAGTGTTTATGACTCTTTCCCGCTTTGATTTTTATGCAATACCCGTTACGATCAATCCACCATCAATAACAGCGTTTTTCTTCCCATGAATGGATGAACAAATCTCGAATTGTTTTCTAGGATTATAAAGGCATCAGTCCGAATCCGACCATAACAAAACATAAATATTAAAAGATCATCTCCTGAATAGTAAGCCTTTTCACAATCCGAGTAGAGATTCATTCTAAACCCAAACGTGTAGGAGGGGATTTTCTCACAGGTATTACGTTTCCGACACAATACTTCAAACGCTACGAATAAAATCAGGCTTCGGCATCTCGCTGTATTCTGCGCATTCCAAACGCTACGGTCAAACCTGCAAAACCGAGGAACAGGAAAATAGCAGCCAATAGATAGGCAACAGGGATCAAACCGAACCGGTCGTCAATCACCATCAAAAAGCCCAGCACCATCAACAACACGCCAATCACAGCATATCCACTCCATTCACGAGCACGAGAGCGGCGCCATTTCAAGGCATCGATCACATACATTAAACCGCGAATGAACACCCAAATTCCAACAATAACCGGGATTAACGATGCCGACAGCAACGGATGAGCTAACATGACCACTCCGAAAAGCAGATCGACAGCTCCTTCAATCAATCTCCAACCCCAACCGACAGCCGCCGTATTCGAAAAGACAAAAATCAACGTAAACAGTCCGCTGACCACAGCCGCAATGCCAACATAAATGATCACAGAAAGAAGAGCCGCCATCGGATGAGCCATGGATACAAAGCCCAGGATCAAAAACAGCAAGCCCCCTATCAGCAACAGCCACCATTTTTTAAAAACATTTTCCATAACCAATAAATTTTCAGAGTTATACTATCGGAGCCTCCTTGCAAGAACATTGCCAAAAAACAGGAATTTTCAAGAACATAATTTTTTATTATGAAGAATAAATCGTACTTTTGCGGACTGTTTAACTTTTTTAAAACATTAGTAGAATGCCAAAGATGAAAACGAATTCGGGCGCTAAGAAGCGTTTCGATTTCACAGGAACCGGCAAAATCAAGCGTAAACACGCCTACAAAAGCCACATCCTGACCAAGAAAACCACTAAACAAAAACGCAATCTGCCCTATTCAGGTCTGGTAGCACCGGCTAACGAAGCTGCCGTTAAATTGCTTCTGGTAAAATAGTTCGCTAATTTACCACTCGTTAAACCAAGAGTGTTTGTGCCCCAAAGAGTGTGGGAGAACCACGCCGCCTACCACTCGTAAAACTTTCAAATTATGCCAAGGTCTGTCAATGCTGTTGCATCAAGAGCCAGAAGAAAAAAAGTTTTAAAGCTTGCCAAAGGTAACTTTGGTTCAAGGGGAAATGTCTGGACGGTCGCCAAAAATACCGTCGAAAAAGGTCTTACTTACGCTTACCGCGATCGTAAGAACAAAAAACGTCAATTCCGCAGCTTGTGGATTCAGCGTATCAATGCTGCCGCTCGTATGTACGGAATGACTTATTCGGAATTTATGGGTAAAGTGAATGCCAAAGGTATCAGCCTCAACCGTAAAGTGTTGGCTGATCTGGCCATGAACAACCCCAAAGCATTCGAAAAAGTTGTAAAAACAGTTAAATAGCAATAAAGCCGCCACCCTCGTGTGGGTGACTTTTTTGTCTGTACAATTTGTACGAAACGCTCCGCAGTCTCTGTGGAGCGTTTTTATTGATAAGGAACCGTACGATGGAATTTTAAGGTTAGACCCAAAACCGTCCTAAGAACATCCGCAGACCGTCCAACGATCGTCCAATGATCGCTATCTAACTGAAACTCCACCCCCACAATCTCAAACTACGGAATAAATAAGCGAGGGCTCTTCATGTAGGGGATTCCAACTCATGCTATCCTCCACATTCATATCGTTTCAAATTATATTCTTGCTATTGATCACACTCAAGGTAACACGAACAAATTCTGCGCATACCATACAATCCGACACCTGAACTGACCCAAATTGTGGGAACGCACGTCCATCCTGACTTCCAATCGTCCCGTCCACTAATACCATCTCCCCCTACCGAACTTTTATCTCCTTCCCTATCTTTGGCAATCTCTACGGCAGCACCTATATGTCAAAAAATCCCCGAAGGACCTCTTAAATGCCCTTCGGGGAGAAGACAACAATGTGTTGTGGATTTATGAAGCAGTCAATATAACTATCCAAGATAGAGAATAGCAAGCAGTGAACCGACCGATACTACAATCCAGAGCAAAATCCCTAAAACTAACGGACGGAAACCTACTGAACGGATCTTTTCAACCGAGAGGCTCGATCCAATCAAGAACAGCGTTACAACCAGTGCTGCTTTTGAAATGGCCACCACCTGCGTATTGAATACACTCACAAAGGGCAGATAGCTGTTCATCAACATAGCGATGATAAAGAAGCCAATAAACCATGGAATCGAGATCTTCTTACCTGAACTGCGGAACAGCAGTGCAGACAACAGCGATACCGGAATGATCCACAATGCACGGGCCAACTTGACGGTAGTTGCGACATTCAATGCCTCAGCGCCGTAAGCGGACGATGCACCGACCACCGAACTGGTATCATGAATGGCAATTGCACTCCACAAACCGAACTGATGCTGTGTCAGCCCCAACCAGTGTCCCAAAATCGGGAAAAGCAGCAAAGCTAACGAGTTGAGCAAAAAGACCACTCCGAGCGATACGGAGGTCTCCTTCTCATTGGCCTTGACGGCAGGAGCCACAGCTGCAATCGCACTACCGCCACAAATAGCCGTACCCGAAGCAACCAGATGAGACATTTTACGACGCATGTGCAACCAGCGTCCGATGACATAACCCAAAATCAAGACGGTACTGATCGAGGCGATGGTCAGCCACAACCCCTCGCGCCCTACCTGCAAGGCACTGTGGACATTCATACCGAAACCGAGTCCAACCACCGAAGCCTTCAAAAGCAAACCGGTAGCTTTACCGCTCAATTTTGGGAAAGGATGTCCCAACAGGAATGTAAAAAGAAATCCACCCAACAGGGCAATCGGTGCAGATAAATATGGAGTTGCACACAGAACGACACACAAGACAAAAAGCGCTTTACGTGCCGCTGGAGGCAAAATAGTCTGTTTAGAAGTTTGACGATTGGAACGTCTAATCGATTTGGCCCGAAGGGCAGCAACATCAAAAGGGTGTACGGCAGAACTTGCTGACATAGGATTTTCGTTTGATTTGACGGCGCAAAAATATGTGCCGAAATCACTCCATGCCAATCACTAAAAGTTGTGCACTATAACTTTTGGTTATAATGATTCAGACAAAACTGTTTAAGCAGGTCTGTCAAACGGCTACGCTGTCCATGAGCCGTCACAAAACTGAAGCGACGGATCAGCTCCATATCACTTACCTCCACCACACGCAACCGATTCGAGGCCAATTCATCCAACACCGCCTGCACCGAAACAAACGCAAACATATCAGAATGGAAGAGATAATGTTTGATGCTCTCCGTACTGCCCAACTGCATCTCAATATGCAACTGCCGCAACGATAACCCATGACGGATCAACTCGCGGGAGAGCACCTCAAGGGTTCCCGAACCGTTTTCCCGAATCAGTAACGGCAATTTCGACAAATCGGCAGCAGAGATCTCCTCATCGGGGAATGCACGGTTGGCCGTGGAGGTTACCAACACCAACTCGTCATCCATAAAGGGTTCGTAATGTAAGGCGGGATTGGAAGCTGTGCCCTCGATCACCCCGAAATCCAATTTACCATCGGCAATCTGACGTTCGATCTGCTCAGTATTGCCACTAAAGAGCGTCACCCGAATATCGGGATACTGTTTACGGAATCGGGCCAACAATCCCGGCAAGACATATTGCGACAAGGTCGTACTTGCTCCCAAGCGAATCTCGCCGGCCAGCATTCCCTGTTCATCCAGAAAGGCATCCCGCAATTCGCCATACAATGCCAGAATACGATTGGCATAGCCAAGCAACCGCACACCATCATCGGTCAACGAAATCCGGTTCCCATGCCGCAAAAAGAGCGGACGCCCCAACAGACGTTCCAACTCATTGATCTGCTTGGTGACAGCAGGCTGCGAGATCAACAACTCGGCTGCAGCCTTCGTGAAGCTCAGCCGATCCGCCACCGTCTTGAATACTTTGAGTCGGAAGTCCGTCAACATATATCCTGATTTAACTAAATCCGAACCGTATCGATTGTAATCCTTCCCAGATTGTTATTGAGGGGGATATCAGGCTGCTTTGGAGCCTCATCACTCCATCACTTCGCCACTTCACCACACCCTGACTCATCACGACCTCACAGTTTCGCCAGCTTCGAGGCCTAAAATCTGGAATAGAATACAAGATTGTCTCCTCTCGATTAGGAGATCAGTTCTCCGTGAAGTGTCGCCGAAGAACAATCTGTAACCCGCACCCGAACGTAATCTCCGATCTGTACATTACCCCGATCGAAGACAACCACCTTATTCTGAGAGGTGCGACCAAAGAGCTGAGCATCACTCCGCTTCGATTCTCCCTCAACCAGCACCTCGAACTCGTGCCCCACATCCTGACGGTTGCTCTCCAATGACAACTCGTTCTGCAGTGCAATAATTTCGTTCAACCGAGCCGTTTTTACCTCATCCGGCACATCATCCTTCATATGACGGGCCGCTTTGGTATTGGGGCGTTCCGAATATTTGAACATAAAAGCCGAAGCGTACCCCACCTCACGCATCAACGACAGAGTCAACTGATGATCCTCCTCTGTCTCGGTGCAGAAGCCAGCAATCAGGTCGGTCGAGATGGCACAATCGGGCAGAATACGCCGAATCGCTTCGATACGCCCCAAGTACCACTCCCGGGTATATTTCCGGTTCATCAACTCGAGCATCCGGCTACTTCCCGATTGAGCCGGCAGATGGATCGCCCGGCAAAGATTCGGGAAACGGGCCATCGTATGCAACACCTCGTCACTGAGGTCTTTGGGATGGGAGGTAGAGAAACGAACCCGCAACAGGGGATCAATCGATGCTACCGCCGCCAACAGATCAGCGAACGTGGTGACACCCGACTCATCTTCCCACCGATAGGAGTTGACATTCTGTCCCAGCAGCGTCACCTCCCGGTAACCGCCATCGAACAATTCACGAGCCTCGCGCAAGATAGTCTTGGGATCACGGCTGCGCTCGGCACCGCGCGTATAAGGGACTACGCAATACGAACACATATTGTTGCAACCCCGCATGATCGAGACAAAAGCGCTAACCCCATTTTTATCTAAACGGACCGGAGAGATCTCCGCATAAGTCTCCTCTCGCGAGAGCAGGACATTCACCGCTTTGGCTCCCCCCTCTGCCTCGCGCAGCAATCGGGGCAGATCCCGGTAAGAGTCCGGACCGGCAACCACACTGACCAGATCCTCCTGCGTGATCAGCTGCTCCCGCAAACGCTCCGCCATGCAACCGATCACTCCTACCAACAGGCCCCGATTTTTCTTCTTATACTGGCGCAATTCGCGCAATCGTCCCCAGATGCGCTGTTCGGCGTTATCCCGAATCGAACAGGTATTGATCAAAATCACATCGGCCTCTGCCGGATCTGTCGTATAGCGCAACCCTTCGCGCTGAAGGATCGACAATACCACCTCACTGTCACCGGCATTCATTTGGCAACCGTAAGTCTCAATATAGAGTTTGCGGCCATCCCCCACAATCGGGCGCAGGCTGCTAAGATTTGCTTTGTTAAATTCCATTGGCTAATGTTTAACTAATCGGGAAAGGGCTTGAATCCGTCACCATAGGTACGATAAGCATTGACTACCACCACAAACGACCCCGGATCGATATGTTTGATCATCCCCTCAATGGTCGCAACCTCATTACGGGAGACAACCAAAAAGATCATTTCGCGAGGTTGCCCCGTATACATACCGGTCGTTTTAATACTGGTACCACCTCGGTCCATCTCACTGAGGATAAATTCCCGGATCTCCTCTTTACGATCAGAGATGATAAACAGCAATTTGTCATAACTGGCACCATCGACCACAAAGTCGATCATCCGAGTGGCGACAAAGATAGTGACTAAAGAATAAAGCGGCAAACGCCAATCTCCTAAAACGATAATACCAAAAATCACTACGCAGGAGTCAACCATCAAAACACCACGCGAGAAGGGAATGCGTGCATATTTGACCAGCAACATCGACACGATATCTGTTCCGCCGGAGGTGGCTCCCGATTTGAGGATCATACCCAATCCACCTCCCAAAAAGACACCGCCAAAGACGCAGACCAAGAACAGATCATTGGACAAATCCATTTTCCCGCCAAACATGGTTGTTGGATTTTCGCCAAAAGCCCAAGTCATGATATTCATGATAATCGGAATGATCATGGCCGAAACAAAGGTCTTACCGCCAAACTTTCGTCCGAAAACTCTTAATGCGATCAACAGCAACGGGATATCGAACATCAGACCGAATGTACCGACCTGAATCGACGGAAAAAGTTCATGCAATACAATACCCAAACCATAAACTCCGCCTGGTACAACCCGATACGGGTTCATAAAAAAAGCAAAGGCCACCGCAACAAAGATCGAACCGATAATCAACCACAAGGCTGAACGGATCCGTCTCTGCGATAAATAACGGCCATATTTTTCTGTAAAAGAGAGCTCCATAAGCTTGAACTTCTGTGATTCTACAAAAATAACAAAATTAATTAGCCTCCATTTTATTCAATGAAAGGTTTTTCGCATTTTTATTGAGGTTATACAGTATTCATCTTTTTCCAGAGATTAAGAACAGATCACTAGAATTAAAGTTCTCGCAAATTCCGTCAAAAATTTCATATTCTCCTACATAGTAATAGACTA